>JQIA01000073.1_pt1 | contig 42341 bp, 23 predicted proteins | sample 811431 | NCBI WGS metagenome assembly JQIA01 (sample SAMN02998118, study PRJNA258478) | marine sediment metagenome | biome: marine; feature: seafloor; material: sediment; isolation source: oil-polluted sediment collected from 3 locations (0.5 km, 0.7 km and 0.9 km)... | place: USA: Gulf of Mexico ...
AGTATACATCCTCATTCAGCGTTGCGGATTATATTAAAGAGAGTCATAAAGCTTTTAATGACGGTGATAAATCAATGTATATCCTCCCGGGCACCAAAAGTGACCTTGTCGATTACTATGAATTTGCAGACCGGGAAATGCTTGACCGGATTCTCTCACTGGATAAAATGCAGACAAGGATCTCTTTTGCATCCCATTTTTCATCAACAGAGCAGGCAAAAGTCCTTGAAGCCTTCATTCATTCGCATGTTAAAACCATGCTGGAGGATAAATTTGATTTCCGCTTCACAGGTCTGTCGGCTCTTTATGTTAAAATGGACAACAATCTTAAATCGAGTCAAATGAAAAGTTTTGGGACTGCGTTTGTCCTGATCTTCATCATGATGTATTTTGTATGTCATAACATTAAACTGACCATTATCAGTATGCTGCCGAACATGTTCCCGATTTGCGTAACTCTTGGTATCATGGGCTGGTTTAACATTCCTTTAGATGTATCAACAATCATGATTGCCAGTGTTACAATCGGTATTGCTGTAGATGACACGATCCATTTTATCACCTGGTTCAGACGTAACAGGCTTGCGGGAATGGATACGGAATCAGCTATTATAAAAACATTCAGTGATACGGGTAAACCGATCATTATGACATCCATTGTGCTTTGCTCTGCATACTTTGTTCTGATTACAGCCTCTGTGAAACCAATTATTTCTTTTGGTGCACTTGCCGGCCTGGCAATGTTTTTTGCCTTAATCGGTGACCTTTTTATTCTTCCGGCAGTTATTATGATTTTTAAACCGGCCTTTAAAACAAAGACTGAAACCGAACCGGAAGCTGAGACTACAGAGGGTGAGTTAGCAACGGATATGGCTTAAGAGGATAGTAATTTGTTATACGCTTTCAAAAGTAAAGTATTAGTCTGCCTGGCGTTGTTTCTGTTCTTTACAGTAACAACGCCGGGATTTGCTGCTGAATCTGACGATGATCCTGACAGCAATATCGTCATCACCTATGAGGATGAAGAAGATGAACCGGAAGTTACCGGTGAAATAAAAATCACTTATGAAGATGAGGATGAGGATGATTCAGAATCTGATTATACCGTTCAAAGCGCACCTTCACTATCAAACGATTTTACGATTGAAGGCCTTATAGAATATGAATCATTCATCAACACAGACCCTGATCAGCAGTCATCAAAAGCTGAAAAAAAGGGGGAGGTCAGAGGCTCTTTAAAGCTAAAACAGGGGAATGACCGTTTTCACCTTTTCTGTCGTTCCGATGTCTATCTTTATGCCCCATTCAACGCAGATGAAAACTATCACTACAGCAGAGACTCAAAAATATTCAGAAATTTCAAATATGCTTCGGACAATGCTGAAATTTCTTTTAATGAGCTCTATATGAATTTTGGCACTGAAAAATTCCGTATCCGTATGGGCAACCAGGTCTTTGGCTGGGGCACAGGCGATGCCTTTAACCCGACATCATACTTTAATCCCACGGATATGCGTGAAATGTTCTTCAAAGATGATGATGAACTAAAGCAAGGCGTACCGGCTGTGTCAGGCATGTTTTTTGGAAATAATTTCACACTGGAGACAGTCTTTGTCCCGCTCCACGTGCCCGGCCGGATTGCGACAGGCAGTGACTACTGGTCCTTAAATCTGGACAATTACACCATTCCAATCATTGTGAATGAACCGGAAAAGCTCGATGCAACACCGTCGAACTTCAGTGCCGGTACCAGACTTACAAAAACAATAGGGCCTGGTGATTTTTCTTTAAGCGTTTTTCACGGCCCGGATAAAGATCCGGCATACCAGGCGACAGAGACCCTGCTTGCGGATAACAATGCTGTTTCAGTCAGCGTTAACCCGGTTTATGGCAAGCTCACCATGGTTGGCATGGATTGTTCAATCAACTATGATAAATTCGTATTTCAGATTGAAGCCGCTTATTCGCCGAATAAAACCGGTGTTGAAAAACAAAACAATGCAAGCGTATCCGATGTTCAATTTCCGTATACGCTTAAAAAAACTAATTTCCTCTCAGTGACAGCCGGGTTTAATTATTTTATCCCTCTGGACAATCTCATCGAAGACCATGAAGGCGAAACTGTCTTCATATTTGAATTTTTCCACGCAGATTTTCTGGATGATGACGTTGCGAGTCCTCTGTTAAGTGAGATTGCCCTAATCAGACTTCAGGATAGTTTTTTTAAAAGCCACCTGAATATATCTGTCACAGGGATTTTTGATTTAAAAAACAACGGCCGCCTTATCTGGCCAAAAATAGAATATGACTTTTTAAACGGTTTTTCCACTGAGCTTGCATTTGCTGATTTAAAGGGAGAAGCAAGTTCTGATAACCAGACCGAGTCAATCTTTTATTATCTGAGAAAAAATGACTTTATTACTTTGAAGGTGCGATATGAATTTTAAAACCATGGTATCCCGGATCGTTTTAGTGATTATAGCAGCTGTTTATTTAACAGCATGCGGTGAAAGTACTGATAATCATAAATTTATCCTAAACGGAAGCATTACCATAGATGAAACAGTCCCGCACACAGCTCAGCCACTTGTGGTCTACGTCGCTAAAGGGGACAGCCTCTCCTTAAGTGCTGAGAATGCAAACGAATCGACTCTGGCGCTTGTAAACGTTGATAATACCAACCATTCTTTCTCTATAGATTTATCCCAAAAGGGATTAAAGACCGGAGACAGAATTTCGATTGTGGCATTTATTGACAATAACTATGATGCCAATCTGCCGACACCTGATAAAGGGGATTATATCGGTTTTTATATTGATGCTGAAACATTTTCGACTGACCTTGCTTTAAAGCCGGGATCAAACGATGTCGGTGCAATTAATCTAAAACGGGAAGTATTTTCATTTGAAAAAAACATTACCGGTACCATTACCAATATATATACCGGCGATGTACTTCTTATCGCATATGCAGGCGAGATCAATTCAATGGATTTTGACTCTCTCGATTTTGATGAAATCATCGGTTTTAAAAAAATTGTTAAAACAGACACTGTAACAGAATACACAATGCCGGTAATGCCATACGGCTATAATCTGCCAATAAAGGATCTTTATGTTCTTGCTCTCTATGACAGTAACAGCAACGGCATATCCGACAGCGGTGACTATATCGATTTCTACAAGGGTGAATCGGGTGACATGCCGGTATTAATAACCCTTGATAATGATGAAACAAGCGGTACAAATATTAACTTTAAAACAGCTCTTGAAGTAACTGATCCCTCCCCTGACCGGATCTCTGTAAGCGGTACTATAACGCTGCCTGACGGATTTGCTGATGCCGATACTGACAAACCCCTTTTTATTATTGCAGCAAAAGCTGATACACCCGGGGCAATCATGTCATCCGTCAGCGATATCAAATACTTTGAAAAGCTATCCGTCAGTGATGCAGTTGACGGGAAACTCTCCTATTCCATTAATCTGTCAGAGACCGATCTTGTCATTAACGATACTGTTATGATGATTGCTCTCTGGGATCTCGATTATGAAAGCGGATTTCCTGATGTCACTTTTGGTGATAAAATTGGATTCTATACTGATACAAAAACCATGTCGACACTCTATACGCTTAAGGACAGCCAAAACGCTGACGTTGACATAACCGTATCAAGGGATGTCTATTCATACGAGAAAAAAATATCAGGTAAAATAACGGCTGACTATCAGGGTGATATCATTCTGGTTGCATATAACGGCGAGATCAACTCACTCAACTTTTCATCCTTTGATATCGATAAAGTTGTTGGTTATAAAACGCTTACAAAAACGGAAGGCCCCCTTAATTATGAACTGACAATTCTCCCGTTTGGCCAGAATTTACCGATTGAAAATGTTTATGTCCTTGCGCTCTGTGACGCGAATAAAAACGGTATAACAGACAGTGGGGATTTTGTCGGCTACTATACCGGCAGTAAAGGAACAATACCTGAGCTTCTTACGCTCACGTCCGATGCTTCAAATGGTACAGGTATTGATATAAACAGCCTGATGCAGATTGCAACACCATCCGCTGATACAATAACGCTAAGCGGCAGGATATCTCTGCCAGAAAACTATACTCAGAATAATCTTACAAAACCTGTATTTATTATTGTCTCAGAAGCCGGTTCTGCTGCGGACATTATGTCGTCAGCGGATAATATCAAATACTTTGAAAAATTTTCACTTCAGGGACTCTCAGAAGGCGAATTCGACTATTCGATCGATCTGTCGGCCACTGACCTTCTTTGCGGTCAGGAAGTCATGGTTACAGCGGTCTGGGATCTCGATTATGTAAACGGATTCCCGGATCCGACGAAAAATGACATGGTCGGTTTTTATATCAATAGTTCAAAAATGTCAGCTTCGCTTGATCTGAAATGCGGTGACAACACGGATATCAATGTAAAATTAAGCAGAAAAGTCTATACATATGAGAAAGATATTTCAGGTACGATAAGTGGTGACTATACGGGTAGTGTTATGGTTGTTGCTTATACAGGGGAGATAAATTCACTATCCTTTGACACACTCGATTTTGACAAAGTAATTGGGTATGACACCTTTATAAAAACAGAAGAGACACTTGAATACTCACTTCGGATACTGCCCTATGGGTATGACCTGCCAATAAAGGATATTTATATTCTTGCTTTCTTTGATTCAAACGAGAGTGGTGTCGTCGATAACACTGATTATATCGGTTATTACACCGGTGATAAAGAGGGTATTCCTGCCCTTATCGAAGTTACGAAAACCTCTGACAGTGGAACAGGTATAGACCTGAGTCCTCAGATGCAGGTTACCGCTGCTTCTTCAGACTCGATACAGATCAGTGGGGCAATAACGCTTCCACAGGGTTTTGATGCTGTACAGCTCGATAAACCGCTTTTTATCATTGTATCAAAAGCCGGTTCTACCGGAGCTTTATCCTCATCTGCCGCCAGCATCAAGTACTTTGAAAAATTTCCAATGACAGGCGAAACTGATGGAAAGCTTGATTACACCATTGATATATCGGGGACGGATCTAAGTGAAAATGACGAAGTGATGGTCGCTGCATTATGGGATCTTGACTATATCAACGGATTTCCGGAAGTTACCAGCGGAGACTATATCGGTATCTACTATCCGGCTGATGCCATTACTGCCTCTCTAAACCTTCAATCAGGTTTGAATGAAAATACTGATATTTCTGTTAACCGAAAGGTATGGGATTACGAAACCTCTGTAAGCGGAACGATTGCCGGTTCAGACTCAGGCATTGTTACCGTTGTTGCCTATTCAGGTGAAATAACCTCATCTGATTTCTCAACACTCGATATGGATAAAGTCATCGGCTACAATAAATTCCGTAAAGGGAGTGAGCCGATAGACTACACACTTGATATCCTGCCCTATGGCGAGAATCTTCCGATTGAAAACGTTTTCATTATGGCATTTTTAGATACCAATGAGAACAACGCCGTTGATGGTGCCGATAAAATCGGTTTCTATATGAATGCCGACAATGGCCTGCCAAAACTGATAACGATTACAGAAGAGCCCTCATCAGCTGTTGATCTTATTTTTGCAATGAATGTTCCGACACCCTGTGACATCGACATGTCCATTAAAGGGTCATTTAAAGTGCCGGATGGTTACAATTCTGACTCACCGCCATTTTACCTTGTCCTGTTGGATGCAAATAATCTGGATGCCCTGACAGCTGGTTCCATGAGCAGCATCAAATACTTTTACAAAATGCCTCCCGGAGAATTCTACTATGATCTGGATATTTCAGGATCAGGCATTTGTCCGGGTGACACTGTAATGCTTGCAGCCCTGTGGGACAAAGATTTTAAGGGTGGTTTTCCAGGTGCCAGCCGGGGCGACTGGCTCGGCATTGTTCAGAACAAAGACGAATACTCCATGATGGTTCAGCTCAATTATGGTGAAAATATTATCCCACGGGGCGACTATAAATTTGATGTGGACAAAAAAGTCTATGATTTTGATGCTTCAATCGGCTATGCAATCGACATGCAGCTGTCCGGTTCATGGGATTCTGAAAAAGGCCAGATACTTGCTATGACTGTTCATGTTGACGGCGTGGATGTCAGCTTTACGAGCTCAGGAAGTGCAGATGTAAGTATTGATATGGATTACGTCCTTGGGTTTAAGGTAATCAGCCCTGTTTCCTATGATAATATTGGTGCTGAAGAAAATCGGGTCGACCCTGATCCGGCAAGACAAATGGATATCTTTACTGCTCTTTACAAGAATATCATCGTCTGGGAAGAGAGTGATCCCGATATGGATGAGCCCCTGATTAGAGGGAATGATTACGGTACAGACGATGAAGCAACAGCCTATCTGATAGGCGTTTTAGACAAAGATGGTGATTTTAATATAGATTCAGATGACGAAATCGGGTACTACGGCCAGCAGTCTGAAGAGACCGGTGATACAATATTTATCCCCGGCGTAGGACCGGTTGAAAACCCATTCCCGGGTGCAAGTTATTTTTTACCTGAGCCGGTTAAACGAATTATCAAAGGTGAAAATATTGACCCTCGTGATGGCGTTACAGCAGGCCCCTACTGGATCAGGATGAATGCAGCATCGAATATTGTACAACAATAAAATGGCTTCGTAAAAGGCCCGGTATCAGGGTTTGAAAAGACCTTGATTTTAAACTTTTTACTTTGACATTAAAACATGGATTTACAAATTAAATAACGGAGTAATGATGAAAAAAACGATTTTAATGACTTTGGCTTTTGTTCTTGTTTTAACCAGCGCATCTATGGCTTTGACTGGTAGGGAAATTATCGAAAAAACAGAAGATCTTAAATCACCTGACAGCTCTTACAGTGAGATTGAAATGACAATCCACAATGCAGGAACAGTTATAGAAAAAGCTTTTAAATCTGAAGGTCTTAAGGTTGATGCTGATACAGGAATGACGCTTATTACCTTTACCAAACCGTCTAAAACGCAGTTTCTAACTCATAACTATAAGAATAAAGCGGATGATCAGTGGCTTAAAATGACATCCGGTAAAGTAAAGCGTATAACAAATGCATCAAAGAAAAAATCCTTTGCCGGTTCTGATTTTTCATATGAAGACCTCTCAACCAGAAACATCGATGATTATGAGTACAAGCTTCTCGGAAGCGAAAATGTCGCAGGAGAAGACTGTTTTAAAATTGAAAGTACACGGGTCAAAGGCAAGAAAGTCTACTCCAAAACAATCCTCTACCCCAGAAAATCAGATTATTTTATCAAGCGTGTCGATTTTTTCATAAAGAACAGATTTAAAAAGTATCTTGTAAATTACAAAATCGAACCCCTTAACGGCATATTAACGCCAAAAAAAGTGGTGATGTCAAAAACCGGTAAAAAAGCAAAAACTGTTCTTAAAATTAAAAAAGTCGCATACAACATCGACATTAATAAGTCGAAATTCAACAAGGATGCGTTCAGATAAGATGGATTTGTACCTGTAAAAAGGAATAATTCATTAATGAAAATGTACAAAAGGGAATCGTCATGAGCAGAAATAAATACAACATCACATTATTATCCTTACTGTTTTTAATGTTTTTGTTTGTTCAATCATCTTTTGCAGCCACCTACTATGTAAAAAAAAGTATTGCATCAGCAGGTAATGGTTCATCATGGGCAGCAGCCCTTGGTGATCTACAGGCTGTATTGTCAGCATCTGTCAGCGGAGATACAATATATGTCGCAGAAGGAACCTATTATCCCGGTGCTATAGGTGATGACAGAAACACGACATTTCAGCTAAAAAACGGTGTTGCCATTTACGGCGGATTTCCCAATGAAAACCCGGGGCCTGACACCCGAAATATCCTCGTGTACAAAACAGTAATGAGTGGTGATCTTGGTGTAAATGATGAAATTGATGTTGATGGTAACCCTATAAACCGTGGTGATAACGCCTATCATGTCTTTTACCATCCGGATGATGATAAAAACATTAACGATACGGCCATTCTTGACGGTTTTATCATTACGGGGGGCAATGCTGACGGTACTTCTCCACATGATATGGGCGGCGGAATGTTTAACGATGCCTCATCGCCAACGATCAGTAACTGCTGGTTTAAAGGCAATACAGCATCCTCAGGTGCCGGTATTTATAACAATTTTTCAACTCCTGCTCTTACCAGTGTTATTATTTCCAACAACACAGCCGTATCCAATGGTGGTGGAATCAGTAATAACAATTCGTCCCACACGCTTACCAACTGCACTCTAAGCGGAAACATCGTTACCGGTACTGGTACCGATGATGGTGGCGGTGGCATTTTCAATTACAATTCTTCTCCAATTATTAAAAACGCTATTCTCTGGAATAATACAGCCGATAACGGTGCAGAAATAAAAAATATAGTGAGCAGTATACCTTCAATAAGTTATTCCGATATTGAAAACTCAATAACCGACACTGTATGGGATACGGTTCTGGGGGCTTACGACGGCGGTAACATCAATGAGGATCCGTTGTTTCTTGATTCAGAAAACCATGATTATCATTTAAGCTTCACTTCTCCATGCAAAAATTCAGGGGACAGCAGTGCAGTTGCTGAAAAAGATATTGACGGCGAAATACGCCCTGCTGCAATTGACATAGGTGCGGATGAGTTCATCGATACAGATGAGGATTTTCTTTCAGATTACGAGGAGATTGCCATTTATAACACTCTGCCCGGTACACCTGACTCGGATGGTGACGGCAAAGATGATGGCGTGGAATTATTAGAGTGGAATAAAATTTCACCCGGTGCCTGGAAAAAAGTTTATGATACTGACGGTACCTTAAATAACCTCGTTGATTATGATGCTGACGGTGATGGCCTGAGTGATGGTGAAGAACTTGATAATGCAACCTTCCCGTCTCACCCTTATATGAAAGATTCTGATAATGACGGATTAGACGACGACAAAGAAATTATTGCCGGAACAGACCCACTTGATCCTGATTCAGATGATGACGGTTTCAGTGATAATATTGAGATCCAAAGACTCTCTGATCCAAAAGTCGCAACGTCTATCTGCCCTCTGTATGTTGATGCGCTGTCTGTCGCCGTAACACCCGATGGAAGGTCGTGGACAACTGCCTTTAAGAACCTTCATGGCGCTCTTACTGCAGCAGATACAGCAGGCGATCAGATATGGGTTGCCAGAGGCAGCTATTCTCCTTCTGAACTTACTGACGATTCAGATACAAGAACAGCCACTTTTCAAATGAAAACTGGTGTTACAATCTACGGTGGATTTGCAGGCACAGAAACAACAGCCAATGACCGAAACTGGAAAATTAATGGAACCATATTAACCGGAGAGGCAAACAACAGTTATCATGTTATTTACAACGCGGACTTAAATAATACAGCTATCCTTGATGGGTTTACCATTTCCGGGGGTAGTGCAGACGGCACTGTTCCACATGATAAAGGCGGGGCCATATTCAATTCAGAAAGTTCGCCACTTATAAGAAACACTCTGATAATAAATAACAGTGCTGTTTCCGGCGGCGGTATTTATAATTATGCTTCATCTCCGACATTGGTTAATTGTACCTTTACAAGCAATACAGCCAACACTTCAGGCGGTGGTATCACGAATATATCATCCTCTGATGCTGTAATCACCAATTGTACGTTTACCGGCAATGAAGCCTTATCCGGTTCTGCAATCTATAATGAGTCATCTGCACCTGTAATAACAAATTCAATTCTTTGGAACAATGATTCTACAACAAATCAGGAAATAGCGAACTCAGACAGCACACCTGTTATCACATATAGTAATATCAAGGGCGGAGGTTACCCGTCAAATGGTATTCCTGATGCCAGCGGGAACATGAGTGTTGATCCTCTCTTTGTCCCGGAAGCAGGCGGGGGAGTTCATCTTAAATATAACTCACCCTGTATCAACAAAGGTAATAATGCTGCAATTCCTGCAGACACAACTGATATCGATGCTGACGGAGATAAATCTGAGAGTCTGCCTTTTGACTTTGAAAACGAGTCAAGAGTTGCTGGCGAAACTGTGGATATAGGGGCAGATGAATACGTTGATGGTGATTCAGATAATCTCTCCGATTTTGAAGAGACAGACATTCACAATTCGGATCCTGCACTAAAAGACTCTGATACTGACGGAATCAGTGACGGTAATGAAGTGGACCGAGGCTCATCACCGACAGATGGCAGTTCTCTCTCCCCGATCTATGTAAATCACCTTGCAGCAGGAGATAACTCCGGAAGCTCCTGGCAGAATGCCTGTACCTCACTTCAGGAAGCTCTGGAGAAGATCGTGACTACACCCGATCAGATCCGGGTTGCCAAAGGGACTTACTATCCATCAGCGCTTTTTGATGTTGGTGATCCAAGATCTGCCTCATTTCAGATGAAAAATGATGTATCGATACTGGGCGGATTTGAGGTAATCGATAATGCAGCCGGTCCCCGGAATCCTCAAAAGCACAAAACGATACTGAGCGGTAATATCGATAGCAATAACGATGATGATACGGGAAACAGCTACCACATTTTTTATCATCCCACAGAACTTGCACTTAATGATACAGCTATCCTTGACGGTTTTATCATAAGCGGCGGAAATGCTGACAGTGACGTATCGCCACACAACAATGGCGGTGGTATGTTGAATATATCTGCAACCCCGACCCTTAAAAACTGTACCTTTACCGGCAATGCAGCAGACCAGGCAGGTGGTGCCCTCTATACTGAATCAGCATCCGAATTTTCCATAATTACCAACTCTGTTTTCACGCAAAATACTGCAGCCAGCGGTGCAGGGATTTTTAATGTAACTGCCGCTACAAAAATAACGCATTGCACCCTTGTGGGAAATACAGCAACAGACATCGGTGGGGGCCTTTTTAATGAGAATGCAGCACCTGTCATCCTCAATAGTATTTTATGGAATAATACGGCCGGAACGGATGCGGAGATCCATAATACCAGCACTGAAACACTTGCGATTATCACCTATTCAATCATCGAAGGCGGATACACTGGTACGGGGAACATCAATCAGGCCCCTGTCTTTGTAGATGCTGCTGCAGCTGATTTTCATTTAAAATACAACTCACCCGGTGTTAATGCAGGCGACAATACCGATGGTCTTTACCCGATAACTGACTTCGAAAATGAAACCCGGCCCGATGCATCAGGTGTCGATATGGGAGCTGATGAATATACGGATTCAGACTCGGATAACCTGTCTGACTATGAAGAGTTAGAAATACACAATACGCTTACCGATACTGAAGACTCTGATGGTGATGGCCTGAATGATGGCGATGAGGTCCACCACGCTACAAACCCGACAGATCCGGATGATGCCGATTCAGATAACGACGGATTAAGTGACGGTGATGAATTGAATCATGCAACAAACCCGACAGATCCGAATGAATCAGATTCGGATGGTGACGGGTTAAAAGACGGGGAAGAAGTTAATCACCCAACAGACCCAACCGACCCTAATGATAAAGACTCAGACGATGATGGGTTTAATGATTGGGTTGAAATCAAAAGAGGATCTGACCCCAATGATCCCGATAGCATCTGTCCAATCTATGTCGATATTGATGTTAAGGTCACAGACCCGGACGGATTTACATGGGCAACAGCCTTTTCAGGGCTTCAGGATGCCCTTGATGCAGCAGGCCTTGATGGCGATCAGATCTGGGTTGCAACGGGCACATATCTACCTTCTGACATTCCGGATAATTCAGGCAGCAACAGAAATAAAACCTTTCAGATGAAAAACAATGTAAAAATTTATGGTGGTTTTAACGGGACTGAAACAGATTTGAGTCAGCGGAACTGGAAGGAGAATGTTACAACTATAAGTGGTGACCTGGACGAGAACGATGCCATAGATAATACCGGAAAAAAGATCAACATCGCAGATAATGTTTATCATTTGTTCTATCACACGGATGTTTTAGATCTCGATGAAACAGCAGTTCTGGACGGCTTTACATTAACTGCAGGAAATGCAGATACATCAGCTGATCCGCATGACAGGGGTGGCGCAATTTACAACGATGAGTCATCACCAACAATTCAGAACTGTACTTTTTATAATAATTATGGCGGTCATGGCGGTGCAGTCTATAACACCAACTCATCTGCTGTTTTTTCAAACTGCCTGTTCTTAAACAACGAAGCAAAATTTGGTGGTGCCGTTAAAAATGCATTGCATCCGTCAACCTTTGTTAACTGTATATTTAAATCAAACAAAGCGAACGAAAACGGTGGCGCTCTGTATAATACAAACGCCTCTTCAATAATTACGAACGCTACTTTTTACGGAAACGAATCCGAAAATGGTGGAGCCGTTTATAATCACAAATCATCCCCTGTAATTACCAACAATACGTTTTCCGGTAATAGTGCGACTGCAAAAGGTGGTGCAATATACAACGCTGGTTCTTCCCCGGTTATTTCAAATACGATATTATGGCAGAATTCTGCTGTAACCGGAGCCGAAATATTCAATATTGATATCGATATCGTTACCCCTGTTATTATCAGCAACCCTGTCATCAGCTACAGCAATATCGACGGCTGTTTTGATGACAATGATGTCTGGATTGACGATCTCGGTACTGACGGTGATAATAATATCAGCAGCGATCCTCTTTTTATCGATTCAGCCAATGGTGAGCTTCATCTGAAATTCAATTCACCCTGTATTGATATGGGAAATGATACTGACGGCGCATACCCGACGACAGACATAGATGGTGAAACCCGACCTGTTGATATTGTAGACGTAGGCTCAACAACCGTTGATATCGGCGCAGATGAGTTTGTCGATACAGATGGTGATAATCTTTCTGATTATGAAGAAGGTCTTTTAGGAACGAAACCTGACACCGTAGATTCAGACGGTGACGGTATTAATGATGGCGAAGAAGTCAATCATGCAACAAACCCGACTGACCCTACAGATGGTGATTCGGACGATGATGGATTAAGTGACGGCGAAGAAGTGAACCATGCAACAAACCCCACCGACCCGAATGATTCTGATTCCGATGACGACGGATTAAGTGACAGCGAGGAAGTGAACCATGCAAATCCAACCGACCCGAATGATTCTGATTCCGACGATGACGGATTGAGTGATAAGGCTGAACTCGATTATATAAACCTGATTAGCACAGAGTCTGATCCAACGAACCCTAATGATAAAGACAGTGATAATGACGGTTTCAGTGACGGGGTCGAAGTTGTCCGAGGTACAGAACCAAACGATTCAACATCTATCTGCCCCATTTTTGTAAATATAAATGTCACTGGTGGAACAACTGACGGCTCTACCTGGACAGATGCATATAATAATCTTCAGACCGCACTGGAAAGTGTAACATTTACGCCTGATCAGATCTGGGTTGCAGAAGGTACTTACGTCCCGGCTGCTCTTATTGATGATGCAGATCTAAGATCGGCTTCATTCAGCATGATTAAAGAGGTTAAGATTTATGGCGGTTTTAAGGGCATAGTCGAAGAAAACATCATTTCAATGCGGAAGTGGAAAGAAAACCCGACAATTTTAAGTGGGGACATCGGAGAGACCGGTATTGCCGGAGACAATAGTTATCATGTTATTTATAATCCTGATGGCACAGACCTTGACAATACTTCAGTTCTTGACGGATTTACAATAACCGATTCAAAGGCGGATGCTGCTTCACCACACAATAAGGGGGGCGGTATGTTTAACGAAAATGTTTCACCGCTTATTGTCAATTGTGTTTTTACCAACAACAACGCAGAGTCTGCTGCCGGAATGTATAACACTGATTCCTCTCCGGCTCTTGTAAACTGTACTTTCAATAATAATACTGCTGATGAACAGGGCGGCGGGTTATATAATTCGAATTCAAGTCCAACCTTCACCAATTGTTCCTTTATCGACAATACTGCAACCAATGGTGCCGGTGGCGGTATTCGAAACTCAAATTCTACCCCGGTGCTTATCAATTGCACCTTCACCGGAAATACAGCGTTAACAGGGGGCGGAATTTACAATTTTAATTCATCCCCGGTTATTACAAATTGTATTATGTGGGGTGATTCTGCACAAACTGACCCTGAAATATCGAATACAAGCGATACAAGTGAGCCGGTAATTACATACAGTAATATTACAGGCGCTGGTTATCCATCGGACGGCACAAGTGATATCAACAGCAATATTAGCGCTGATCCGCTGTTTGTTCCGGGTCCACTGGGTGGTATCCATCTTAAGTACAATTCTCTTTGCAGAAATAAAGGTAATAATGAAGCACTTCCAACTGATATTGCTGATATCAATTCAAACGGCGATAAATCTGAAGCCCTGCCGTATGACTACGAAAATGAAGCAAGGGTTGCAGATGATCTTGTAGATATGGGATCTGACGAATATATTGACTCAGATTCAGACAACCTTTCCGACTATGAAGAAAAGGTTATCTATGGCACCTGTCATGCGGTGAATCCTGATTGTGAAAATCCTTCGGATACAGATGGAGACGGTCTGAATGATGGTGACGAAGTCAATTCTCATAATACTGATCCATTTATTGCCGACAGTGACAATGATGGTCTTGAAGACGGCGATGAAATTCACATATATGACACAGACCCCAATAATCCTGATTCAGATGGCGACGGTTATTTAGATGGTGTTGATGAAGGTGTAACACCACTTGCTGATGAACTCTGGGTCAATGGAGACTGGGTGTCTTTAAATCCGGGTGATGATGCAGATGGACACCTGTTTGGTCTTAATGCTTTTTCCGGCATTCAGCAGGCCATGGATATGGCTCAGTTGAACGCGGTTATCCATGTTGCAGAAGGTCATTATACTGAAAATATTACCTGGACCAGAGGTCTTCAGCTTATCGGTGATGGGCCCGCAACGACTGTTATTGACGGCAGCAATACCGCTTCAGTCATTTCAGCATCAAACCTGCTTGCAGCCAATAATTCATTGTTGAAAGGTTTTACACTGATCAACGGTTCCAACAGTAACGGTGGGGGGATTTACAGTGACAATTCTGATTTTGCTGTTCAGGACTGTATTTTCCGTAATAACGTAGCTGACGTAAAAGGTGGGGCTCTGTACTGTACAAATAAATCAACTGTCATTATGACCGGTTGTGTTATGACCGGAAACGAAGCCGGATTCTTTGGGGGCGCAGTCAGCGTAACTGACGAGACAACCCTCGCTCTGACCAACTGTACCGTTTCCGGGAATAATGCCGATGTTTCAGCAGGCGCAATTTATGCCATCGCATCATACATCAAAATTTCAGGCTCTATTCTCTGGAACAATCAACCTGAAGAGATCATAAAGGATACACTTTCAGGTATTATCATGACATTTTCCAACGCACCGACATTATATGAGGGAGAGGGGAATATCAGTGCAGAGCCGCTGTTTGCAGATGAAAAAACAGGTGATCTTCATCTAAGAATAAATTCACCCTGTATTAATGCCGGTAATCCTGCTGTATCTGGTGATGATGAACTTGATATTGACGGAGAAGAAAGAGTTACGGGCTCAGTTGTGGATATGGGTGCAGATGAGTATCTGGATACCGATGTGGATCTCATACCGGATTACTGGGAAGAGAAATTTGGTATATCAGAACAGATTAATGATCCGGACAATGATCGATTATCAAACCGGGAAGAATACTATCTTAATACAGATCCCAATGCGGATGACAGTGACGGCAACGGAACCTACGATGGTGATGAGGATTTTGACGGAGACGGTATTGATAACGGGGATGAATTTGATCAGCAAATGAACCCGATGGTAAATGAATTACCGAGTGTTATCATTAAATCCTTTCCTGATACATTTGATGAAGCCGTTACGGTAACATTAGACGGCAGTAGCTCAAATGACATTGATGACGGTATCGCTTCATGGGAATGGGCTCAGGTTCTCTCAGAGGGCAGTACACGTGTCGAAATCAGCAACGCTGATAACGCCTCAGCCTCTTTTATTTCACCTCAGGTAAACGCCGGAGGTGAAGCACTTAAATTTCGATTGACTGTAACTGATGTAAGCGGTCAGACATCGTCAAAAGAATGTGTTGTTAATGTGTCGTGGGATAACCTTTCACCGATTGCCGAGGCAGGCGAAAGTCAGGAAATAAATGGCGGGGATATTGTTGAGCTTAACGGATCTGCTTCAACGGATCCTGATGGTGAAATCGGTACCTGGCTATGGGAACAGCTGGCCGGACCGGCGGTTGAGCTCTCTGATCCTGCGGTTTCAAATCCATCATTTACAGCACCTTTCACTGAGAGTGACGCAGAGCTTGAGTTCAGCTTAACCGTTACAGATGCTGAAAGCGGTCTTACCATGATCGATACCGTAACAATTACTGTTATTTCATCAGCATCCGGTGCTTCCGGCCCTGAAAAAAGTGACAACAGCAGCAGCGACTGCTTTATCAATACTATGAATCACTCCTCAGATTCTGGTACGTTTTTTATCCTTTTACTGGTTATTGCGTTTGCCCTGACAGCTATAAGACGCAATAAGTATAGTAGATAAGGACCAGCAACCGATTTCACGCCCCCATGCGTGGGGTCGGTTGCAACCTGCCATTTTACAAAAGATCAATAAAACATCCATTCCCACCCTCTGCAAAAACAGATTCATTAGAATTAAAAATCGACCCTGATGCTTTCTTTGATACAGGTGGAGATGGTGGTGGTTCCATAAAGACAGGTGCTGCAGGTGGACCATCTCTTAAAGCATTCTTTTTCAAAGCCGTTAAATGGCTGCCGTTATCCGGAGGGATAACAAGATCTATTGACGTAGCTGCAAGTACTTTTATCCAGTACCCTTTACCCGCTACAAGCAGATCTGTACTCTGATACAGCATGGTATAACCGGTTGTACCTGTCCCGGTATATTCCCAGACACCGTTGTCAGTCAGGGGGTTATTCGCACTTGTTATCCAGAATTTACCGGTATCGTCAGCGACAACAATATTGCCTAACTCAATAGAAGGATTTTCAGTACTGGGGGGCCATGGCAGCGCTATCATGTTCCATCCGATAGACAGTGGAATGGTCGCAGGCTGCTTATTCGCTTTTAAAATCCCATCAAAGGTATTAGTGTCATTTGTCAGAGCACCATCCAGACTTATCACCCAGAATGCCCTGCCGGCATGGGAGGAGAGGGACGCATTATAAGTAAGCGTATCAAAACCGGACTCACCAAGTTCAACATATGCAGCGCCATCCCAGACAAACGCCCGCCATTTTTCAGTATCATAGGCACCATAGGCATCCGTCAGGGCCGTTGAGAGTGAACTTGAAGTAACCTGAACCGGCAGCGTCATCAAGCGATAATCAGCAGCCAGCCCTGTGCCTCCAGGCATGGTAAAATCATAAGCTTTGTAGGGATACTCATAGGCCCCAATATCATGCTGGGTTTCAACAGTACTGTCCTTTTTTCTTGGTCTCGACGTACCAATAATATCATGATCAACAGGGTCTGACTCCGTTGAAGGAATTTTGTCTATGCAGGGAGACGTGACTTTTATACTGTAATCCACCTCAAACTTAGGATCCGCATCAAGGTTATCCGTATCAAGATCAAATGAAGACGGGCAATTGGAACAACGGGCAGTTGCATTGTTCCAGATATCGACATAATCGATCGTCAACGTTGCAGTATTCGCATTTAAAATACCATAGGATGATCCGCCACCCGTAAAATTGGTTATAATACAATATTTAATATCAGCATTAATTATACCGGACTGGACATCAGTATAAATACCGTTGTCTGTTCCGCCGTCAATCGTATTATGATAAATCTTTACATCCAGAATACTGCCAGCAGTTGGACCACCATATAAAGCGATACCGGTTGCCATTGTCCCTGTGTCTTTATAAATAATATTATTGGTAATCTCCGGAGACGAGGTTACTGCCCCGCCGTTAGTAAAATAAATACCGGTCGTATTATCATACATCCTGTTTGAAAAAATATCCGGTGAAGACTTTCCACTACCGACTGAAACCTCTATCCCCTTTATGTTATTAAAAAAGGTATTTTCCTGAATTATCGGGTGGGATTCTGCCGTTGAGCCGGTTGTGACATATATTCCTGCATTTAAACTATCAGAAATTGAATTTCCTTTTATTGTTGGCGAAACAATTGCCCCCATAGCGTACATATAAATTCCGTAATCATTTGATTTAATGGTATTACTATGAATACCCGGTGAATTTTCAACAGATATACCATCCAGATAAATACCGTAATTATTGCCACTCATTTCACAATTATTGATCATCACCCCGGTTCCCGATTCAATTTTGATTCCGGCGTAACCTGCAAAATTAATGATTTTCATATCACTGATGATAATATTTGTTATACCACTCGGAATAATGATACCATCTTGCCAGTATCCAGTGTCAGCGCCTGTGCCATCAAGTATTGTCGTTGCGGCCCCGTCCCCCCGGATGGTAAGATTGCTTCTTGATATTATAGCATCAGCCATGAGGCCGGAAGCCGAATATGTTCCAGGAGCGACCATAAGCAGAATAGTATCATCTGTAAGTATGTTGGAATCTGCGTTTATTTGATCTAAAGCATGATGGAAACCGTTCCATGCATTTAGAGCGTCTGTCCCGGAATTTTCATCTAAACCGTTTGTTACATCAACATAGCGGGTGTGATCGAATGCAAACGAAAGATTAAGACCCACAGTTACCAGAAAGATTACCGTTAAAATCAAACTTTTTGTTTTCATGGTATGACCTTTAAATATTGTTTTTGGGTAAACCGGTCTCAGGTATCAGAAAAAAGCTACATCAAGGGTGTTGATTTATTATTTAATTATCGGCGATTTTTTTGAAAAGTTTAGAGGGTTTCTGCAATTTTTTTTGAAAATGGGATGAGTAATGAAGAGTATTTATTTCAATCAAATATAAAAGGGCACCCAAATTTGGTGCCCTTAATAAACAGATAAATTTTGATTATCAACTAAAAAAGTGTATCAATAAAACACCCGTTACCACCCTTCGCCGTAATACCTGAAGATGTTGGAGGTGCCGGTGGTGCTTCGTAATCCTGCCCTGAGTCAACAAAGCTTTTAGTTTTTTTAACTTCAGGTCTGGTAACCAGTGGGGGGAATGTTATTTTTACTGATGCGACATTTACTTTGAGCCAGTATCCGATGCCAATATCAAGCTTATATTCCGGCTGATCATGTTTTACATAGCCATTAGCAGTAGCGCCTGCAACATTAGGGTGATATGACCAAATACAGGGATCCGTAAGGGTTTGTAACGGTTCTGCAAGAGTGGTTTCAATCGTACCGTTATCGACTTTGATTTCATTCAATTCGATATATTGATTTGCGCCTGCTATAGGCCAGGGTAAACTGATTAGGTTCCAGCCCTCAGTCAATTGAATAACATAAGGCTCTGTATTACCCACGAGCCCACCCTCAAAAGTTTGAGTTTCAGGCTCTCCGGTACTGATGCCCCAGAAGGACCTGCCCCGCACGGAAAGGTCTTCAAAGGCTGTTTCAGGTAATTCAACATACTTAGCGCCCAAATTATCATAAGCAAAAATTCTGGTGACAGTATTATCATAGTCACCGAACAGGTTTGTATAGGAATCAATTGGTGTAACACCATCCATATCAATGGGAAGTGTAAGGAGTCTGTAATCGCCGGCAACACCGGTTCCACCAGGCAGGGTAAAATCATATTTATGATACGGATATTCATATGCACCAATATCTGAGCTTGCTGAAGCTGCTAAATTGGAGGCACGAAGTCTTGAAGTACCAACAACATCACCAAACTTGTTCTCATCAATAAGTGCTCTGACAGTCACGTTATAATCGGCTGCACTAATCTGGTCTATACAGGGGGATGAAGCAGGAATACTTAAATCCGAAGCAGCATAAAGCGGGTCCTCTGATTTATTTGCAGCAAGATTGGGTATGGTACCCTGATAGTTTGTGTCGGACCCAAAGGCATTATTTAAAACAAATGCATCTGCAGTAATTGTAGCCGGAGATGCGGAGTCATTTTGAATACCATATTGTAAAAAACGTGTTACAAGATTAAATTTAACGTCAGGAGTCAGTGAGCCCTCTGCAACATAAAAATACATACCTGTATTTGAAGAACCACCGCCGTCTAAAGTATTATGATAAATCATAGGTGACCCGGACCCTGAATTAAGCTCAAAATTCATACACTTGGCAGCATCTGCAGCAGGTACATCTATCATAACATTATTAAAAATCTGCGGTGACATTGTACCGACAGCGTAGAAATAGATACAATTAGATACACCTGTCAGTCTGTTTTCTGCAATAACCGGTGTAGATGTTCCACCGGTTATCATTACGTTAATACCATAACTCCCGACACCGCTTGTATTACTGATAGTATTACGTCTGATTTCCGGTGAGCAGGTATAATCATACTGGTGCAGGTAAATAGCTGTCGCTGAACCCGTTGACGAACTGAAGATGTTCTCTTTTATTACCGGTGAAGCAGCCGCAGTACTTGTATTTGCAGTTATACTGACTCCATTGGTGTAGCCGGTTATATTGTTGCCGGATATCTCCGGACTCGCTTCAATGCCTGTTACATCCGGCATAATTGAAATACCATCAGAACATGAATCAAAGTCACAGTTAATCACTTTAACATTTTCTGAGGACCCGATATGCACCCCAACAGCGAAGTTATTGAATGTCATTCCGGTAATAGTAATATTTTTATTATGAATACTTAGACCCGTCGTCCAGTTACCGGTACCAGCACCTTTTATTATTGTATTTCCGGCCCCGGCTCCCTTTATAGCAAGGTTATCGGCAAGGGCCTGGTGAGGGAGGTCGTCATCGCCATTGACTATGGAATACTCACCCGCAGCAAGATGCAGGGTGTTCGTATCATTTAGACCAAGCCGCATATTACCAATATACGACAAAGCATTATAAAACGTTTTCCATGCAGTTGCTGATGTTTTCCCATCATTATTATCATCACCGTCAACATCCACATACCGGATTATATCGTTTTCAGAATACTCATAAGCCCCGATATCATATGGGGTCGCTGAAGCTATTTGAACATATGGCCGTGTTCGTCCTGTAAAATCTGTTATTACTCCCGCAGAAGCAACCTGTGCAGCAGATAATTTATCAATACATCCTGAGCTGGTTGAGGTTGTAAAATTCCCTGATGAAATGTCGATATAGCCGGGGTCTGCCTTAATAGTATCTGAAGTACTATCCGGTGTAATCGAATTTGCTAAAGAATTAAAAAAATTATTATATGCTTCAGTGATATCTCCGGATGTTATCGGACTGGTATGATTAATTGCATTGGCAGTAAAATTTGTAATATTATTAAAAGAAATAAGAGTAGAAAAATCAGGTGGAGTAAACGCTGCTCCAATTGAAATAGCACTGGTCATAATATTAGTACTACTGTCTATTGTATTAAAAAGAATTTGTGATGCAAACTGACCTGAAACTTCATTTTCACTATACAGACTTATTGCCTTGCTCATGGAGGAACCGGTCATATTATAAATAATATTATTTACAATACGAAGGTTAAGATCAGGGTTATAGGCACTCATTCCTGATCTGACAGAAATACCATTATCGCTTACTGAGTGAATTATATTACCTGAAATTTCACCCGTAAGTGAGTTTTGAGAAGCCCATATCTGAATACCTGTAATACCAGTTCCACTTCCGGAGATAGTATTATCTAAAATTGATACGTCCACCTGAGAGCTGTCGCTCGAGACATAGATCCCCTCAGGGAAACCATTTATTTCAAAATTCTTTATGAGCGCTTTTTTTGCTGTTACAGAAAACCCATATGTCCATGATGTTGCAACACCTGGCGTTATAACAGTTTTGCCATTGGAATCACCAATAAGTGAAATCATATCAACGGTAGTTCCATTTATTGAAAGAGGTGTTCCCGGCTCAACGGTATCGTCATAGATACCAGCTTTGACATATATAGTATTTGTATCACCTGCAGAGCCAGTAGTATTCGCCCATATTAACGCATCTGAAATATTGCCATAGGCTGTTTCCAGAGTCTGACCATCACCGGCTGTTAGAACGTTTCTATCGACAAAACGGACATAATCTATAGCCTGAGCCGGTATCGCCAGAAAAATTATAAATATCTGGACATGCAAAAAAGAGAAGAACCCCTTTATTATTTTGTTGTTGTTTTTTTTCATTTCTATCACCTTTAGTTGTACTTTTATCAAAAACAGATCGAACACTACCTATGTCCTATTGCCCCGCAGGAACACCCGGTGGCACTGGCAAAACAACTGATTCTGCTGGTGGATCCTCGGGGTCCGGCTCATCCGGAATTTCAGGTGGCTTTTCAATTATAGGCCCATCACCCGGTCCACCAATGTCCGGACCTTCACCAGGAAGTTCAGGTGCATCAGGTACAGGTGGGATGTCTTTAAAGTCTGTTGGATCCGGAGCTTCTCTCTGTTCTTCACCCCCTGAGTCATCACCATCATCTTCATCCTTAAATCCTGTCTCTTCATCAGCCGGTTTTATATCACCCTCAAACCCACCCTGAAATGACTTAAACATCTTTTCAGTCATTAATACAGGCTGGGTCGGTACTTTTCCTTTACTGATTGATGTCAGGATATTTTTGGTAAGCACAACATATTCATCCGGTTTAAAGACACTGGAAACCTCAACGGCACTGTCAAAACAGGCAATTCTGGTCACAGTCGGGGACTCAACCCAGACCATAAAAACCGTACCACGAACCCCGGCGACCGCTGTAGGCGTTTTGATCTGGAACCGATTGTCTCTGTATTTCATCATTCTGTTTGCAAAAACCCGGAGTTTACCAACAGCAACCTTAAAAAAAGCGACACGTTTTTTCTGTTTCGGGTTGTAGGTAAAGGCGTCAAGTGTCAACTCAGCCTTTTGCCCCAGCGTCATAATACTGCCATCCTTGAGCTTGAACCTTAAATAGGATTTTGCCTTTGTTTTTATCTTATCATTCTGCTGGAGATCCATTCCGTTTGTGGCGGAGATACCGATTTTTGCGCCACCTCTGTATATCGTTACTTTACCTTTCAGGCGGGTTATCGTTCCAATCGCCTCTCCTGCGTCTGCCAGTGTCGGCAGCACAAGAGCAATAGATAAAATTATAATCATCATCATTTGTTTCAGTTTAAGCATTTGCTTGCCCCCTGTATCATTCATTTGAAGATCACTCCTCAATAAAGCTCTGATTCAGCAACATTTCTAAAAATTCATGCTGAAAGACAAACGGACATGATTTTCATCATATTTATATTTGTCATATGTTAATGCCGAATCGATCAGATTTGATTTATTGTGTGTATAGCTATAATAGAGTTTGGTAGTGATTGTTTTGTTAATCGCACGTGCTAAAGATGTTTCGATAAGATACCCGGTATCTTCTCTTTTTACACCAGTACTGGTTTTCGCATAGTCTGTTCGAATATCTGTAAAAGAGAGGTCACCGGTTATTTTTAATGGAAGTCCTGCCTCAAGGCCAATACTGCTTTCAATATATGAGTAGCTCTTAGATGTATCAGCTGTGTTCTCAGAATCTTCATCGCCATATTTCAGGCTGATTCTTGGCGTAATATTCAGCTTTGGCAGTTGCCAGTATTGCGCCACTTCAGCTGCCCATATATTAACGTCTTCCGTTGGCGCATCATCAATATAATCTTTTACCTTATACGTTAACGTAATTACACTTCTCATATTATGGGGTTCCATAATCGTCATTGAAGGTGTTATTTTATGTTGAACCTGCCTCTCATCGCTGTCGGCAAAATAATGAGCAAAATTATATTTCAGGCTCATATAGCAGGGTTTTACATTGTATTTCATTAAGAGGAAGGGACTGTTCTCAAAACTGTTTTCATGTTCTGAATCATTGAAATTAATATAGGTCATCTGATAACCGGTGGAAAACTGAAAATCTTTACGTTGAAAAAGCCTGTATTCACCTTTCAGAAAAAAAACCTGATACTGCCCATAAGAATTGTCTGACCGGGTGCTTAAATGACCGGGCTCATCCAAAGGATCTTCTGACAGGTTATCGTCGTAGGAGTAGCTTAAATATGCCAGGACTTTCCATGGTTTTTCAGCCTTTATTGTTGCTGCAATAGCCTCAATTGCCTTTCCGGCATACTCTGCAAGTTTATTGTCCGGTTTTTCTGCAATTACCAGCTTAAACATATTTGTTGCTGTGAAATATTGCTTCTTATTAAAATAGACCAGACCAAGATTATAATTTACTGTCTGTGAAACCTTCTTATCCAGTTCAAGGGCCCTGTTAAAATTATCGACAGCGGCTTTATAATCTTTCATCTTTCTGCTGATGGTTCCCTTTTCGAGATAGAGCCTTGCATTATCCGGGATAATCCACTCTGCAGAACTGATCGTTTTCAATGCCTTTTTATATTCTTTCTTCTTTGTGTAGATTGCTGCAAGATCGAAATAGGCTTTATAATAGTTCTTCGCATCAGTATTCAGGATTGCATTATAAATAGACTCAGCCTCCTGATACCTGCCCAGAGCACTATATGTCATGGCATAATAATACTGATAATCGAGATTTGACGGTTCTAATTCAATCGCCTTTCCAAGTGAACTCAGTGCCGATTCATACATTCCGGCATCAAAATCCTCAGTCCCGTCGATATAATAATTGATGCCTGCCTGGCCTTCAGCGTTCACTGCCTGCGGCAAAAATGCCACAACAAAAAACACAAAACCCAGGACAGCATATTCAAAAATACGTTTACAGTTCACAGCAGGTTCCTCCCCTCATGTTCCGCTTATTTGTACACGCCGTTAAAATTAATTGTTTTATTTTATAGAAAGAAAATGAGAACTGCCGGATCCCTTCTCTGGCAGCGTTTTAATCCCCTCTTAAAGCGATTCAAGGAATATGCTTTTACAAAGAGTGAAAAATTATTCATTGGTGTAGAAATAACAACTGAGTAGAAAAAAATCAAACAGTTTATTAAAATTTAAAGTGAAGAAAAGTGTTTCCTGATTCTGCCTGAAATTGAAAAACCATACCACATGGTAAAGGCCACGCCGAATCGTCGTTCATGGGCAATATTCTACGTATCAGAAAAAAGTAGTATTAAGTCGTCAGGAAGGTTTTAATAAGGCGATTCCCATGCGTCATCGCCTTCGGACCAAAGAAACAATTTTGAAGGAGCCCTTTTATACGAAGTATTGCAACCCCGAAATGTACCGACATCAGAAAATTCAAATAGTTCACCAACCCGCCCATTAAGCTCAAGCTTTGGATATTTGAAAGCACTATCCTTATCAACCCCCTGCAATTGTACAATCCGGACTTTCTGGTCTATAGCATATGAATTATTATAAGAAAGGCAAAGAAGAATAACTAAAGAAGTTGTCATATTTTTCACGGCTTATCCCTACTCAAAAAAATTAAGCCGGAATCTCAAAACCATTAAATTTTACATGTAAAGCTTCTCAATTAAATCAGAAGACTATATTGAACGTCCAAAGCCCCCCAAGAACAGGCATCTCATTATGAAGTGAAAAACCAATTTTGGCAGGGTCCCCGCTGAACGTTCAAAGAGCGCCGAGAGCAAGGCACCTCGACACTGGCACCCCAAGGGCACTCGCTCCGCAGCGTAGTAGCGAAGCTACGTCAAGTGTCGAGTAACGCCGCTATCGTCGCTCTTTGGACGTCTCAGCACTTTATTCTTTTACGCGTTCGGAGTATAGCCCCGTCCGTGTATCAACCTTAATCAACTGCCCTTCATCAACAAATGGTGGCACCTGAATCGCATACCCGGTTTCAAGAACTGCCGGTTTTGTATCATTTGTCGCCGTATCCCCTTTTACCCAGGGTTCAGACTGTGTAATCCTTAATACGACAAAATTAGGCAATGTAACACCAATAGGCCTGTCATCAAAGAAAAGTACTGAGCACGTAATATTCTCTTTCAGAAGCGAAACATTATCCCCTATCTGATCTGCAGTTAAAAACTCCTGCTCATAATTTGAGTTGTCCATAAAGCAGTATGCATCTCCGTCATAATAGAGATATTCCATTTCACGTTCATCAAGACTTGCTTTTTTTAGCTTCTCACCGGATCTGTATGTTTTATCAAACTGTGCACCGGTAATCATATTTTTGAGTTTACATTTATAAAGTGCCTGACCTTTACCCGGCTTTACAAACTCGAACTGAGTAACAACATAGGGCGCACCATCAATTTCAATTTTTTTTCCTTTTTTTAAGTCACCGGTTTCCAGCATTTCGTTATCCTTTATTTATAGTTGTTTGCTTTATATTTTGTTTAACTCTTTTTCAGCTCTTCGGGTTTCACTGACAAATCGTTTTACTTTATTTATATCTTTCTTAAAACGTACTGATTTACCATTTTCATCAAAAAAATTGGTTTGTGTGCAACTGTCAACCCCTGCAGGTGTAATTGCAAGGGCACCGTCATAAACATTTTCCGGAGATAAGCCACCAGCAAATATTACCGGAATTTTACTCTGTTCAACAAGCTGATTTGCCATTTGCCAGTCACAGGTAATGCCTGTTATGCCGACAAACCCGTTTACCGGTTGATCCTCATCGCTCCCGGTTTCATCAAAAAGAAGTGTATCTGTGAGAAAGAAATCACTGCTTCCTTCAAACAGTTTTGCAATTTCAAGGGTTGGTACTCTGGATACCATTTCGCTTGTCGCTATTGGAACAGAACGCATAATCTTCACATCCGGATAACGTTTTTTTAGTGCCACCTGATTATTTACAAGTTCATGACAGACCGGTAAAATCCCATTATTATCTGACAGAGCTTCACAAAAATGTATAATATCAGGCTTGTAAAAATCAATAACACGATAAATCGATTCCGGGTTTGAAAAAAGCGGGATTATGCTACTGAGTGAATCTGATTTTTCTATAACCTTCACAGCAGCACTTAGGGAATCATTTATTATTTCATCTTCAGACAGAATAACACTGCCAATATGATCAACTCCGGCTTCAACCATTAGCGCAGCTTCTACAGGGTCCTGAATCTCGTATATCTGTACAATAAGTCTGTTCATAGCCTCTAATATCAGGTAATAGTAATTTTGTCCCTAATTTATTAAGGGGCAAAAGTGCACGTCTTTAATCATCTCTAAAACCAGAGCATAATTAATTATAAGACATGTATGCTAAATATTATATCCATTTACATCAAAAAAGAACCGAAATCATTATAAATTTCAGTTGACTTTTTTTGAAGTTTTTAACATATTCAGGCAGATTTATCAAATTGATATGCTTTTATTAAATTAAGATGTTATTCATATAATTTTAAAAAAATAATCACAGGAAAAGATATGATATTAATTATAGATTTCGGTTCACAGTTCAATCAGCTTATTGCACGTCGTGTCAGAGAGCATGAGGTTTTTTGCCAGATCATTCCACCCGCAATGCTGACACCGGACTATATTGAAGATTTAAAGCCGGAAGGGATAATTCTTTCGGGAGGCCCCTGCAGTATATACGAAGATCACAGCCCCAAGATCGATAAATCAGTCTTTGACTTAGGGATTCCGATTCTTGGTATATGTTATGGTCTTCAGTTTATGATAGATACGCTGGGTGGTTCTGTTGCAAGATCAGACAAACGTGAATACGGTTTTGCAGAACTGAATGTAAAGCAACAGTCTGATGTCCTAAAGGGTATTGACGATAAAACGCAATGCTGGATGAGCCATGGTGACTCAATCAAAGAATTACCGGAAGGTTTCACTATAACAGCTTTTACAGCAAACACGCCTGTTGCAGCAACTGCAAATCCTGAAAAGAATTTTTATGGCCTGCAGTTTCATCCCGAAGTCGAACATACGGTACTGGGTCAGCAAATGCTTGCTAATTTTGTCTTTGATATATGCGGCTGTGAAAAAAAATGGACAATGGAGTCTTTTGCAAAAACAACTATAGAAGAAATCAAAAAAACAGTCGGTGATAAAAAAGCAATTCTCGGACTTAGTGGCGGTGTTGATTCTTCGGTTGCCGCTCTTTTGATCCATAAAGCCATTGGCAAAAACCTGACATGTATCTATGTTGACAATGGCCTCATGAGAAAAAATGAGAGTGTGAATCTTAAAGAGACACTAACCCGACATCTTGATATGAATATCAAATTTATCGATGCTTCAGATGATTTTCTAATCCCGCTTGAAGGTGTTACAGACCCGGAAAAAAAGAGAAAAATCATCGGAAATGTGTTCATTGATGTTTTTGACCGCGAATCAGCAAAAATTGAAGATGCCGAGTATCTTGGTCAGGGAACACTGTATCCTGATATTATTGAATCACAGTCTGTATTCGGCGGCCCCTCTGATATAATAAAATCTCACCATAACGTTGGTGGACTTCCTGAAGACATGAAGCTCAAGCTGATTGAACCACTTAAATTTCTATTCAAAGATGAAGTAAGACAGCTTGGCAGTGAAATAGGACTTCCCGAAGACCTTGTATGGCGTCAGCCATTTCCAGGCCCGGGTCTCGGAATCCGAATCATGGGTGAAATTACCAGAAAAAGATTAGAAGTACTGCGTAATGCCGATGCAATCCTTCTTGAGGAGATCAAAGCTGCCGGATATTACAATAAAGTATGGCAATCCTTTGCCGTCCTGCTACCAATCAAAAGTGTTGGCGTTATGGGCGATAAACGGACCTATGAAAATGCTATCGTAATTCGTGCCGTAACCAGTAAAGATGCAATGACTGCAGACTGGGCAAAAATCCCTTATGACGTACTGGGTAAAATTTCAAACAGAATCATTAATGAAGTTGATGGTGTCAATCGTGTAACACTCGATATAACATCTAAACCTCCTGGAACGATTGAATGGGAATAAAAAATGGATAATCAGAATGAACAGGACTTTACATTTGGCCAGGATGATGGTGAAGAAGATTATGGAAGCGGTGTAACAAACCGTCAGGTTGCAAAACTGACACAAAAGGTAACGCTGCTTTCAATCCTGATTCCCTGTATCCTTGTTATACTTGTCATTTTCATCTATTTTGACATGAACAGCAAGGTTGGCAAAGTTGACTCTACCGGTAATGCCAAAGTCCAGACTATATCAAATGAGCTTGAAAAAACAGTTACTGAGCTTCAGCAGAAGTCTGATGCTCTTGAAAAAAGGCTGAATGAAAAAATATCAAAGATTGATAAAACGCTTGCTGCTATTAATAAGAAAGTGAAGAAAGCCGAGAAAAACATCAGTTTTCTCACTTATTCAAAAAGCAATAAAAAGAGCACAAACAGCGAAATAGGTAAAATTAAAAAAGCTGATGATGAAATCCGTGCTTCAATAGCCAATTTATCTTCACAGAATAAAGATCTCATTAAAATTGCTGAAATGCTGCAAAAAAGAACCAAAGAACTGGATTCTTTTAATGTTTCACTGAAAAACCTTAAAACAGACCTGACCAGCAAAACAACAGGACTTGTGAATAAAACAGATCTGGATAACAGTCTGAAAAAGCAGAAACGATTTTTTCGACTTGAACTTGACCAGCAACGCAGCAGATTAAACAAAAAAATTACTTTATTAAAATATGCAAACCAATCTGAGAAAAAAAATACCGGCGTTGTTGAGCAGGATATAAAGCAATAAGCTTATTTTGGTTATAATGAATATTTAAATCCCCTCTCTCAGGTTGTGTCACAACAGCCTGAGAAATGAGCGAACACCAATGCTTATCTATAATGACATATTCTCCTGGGATTGGCCTGATACAATACAAAAAAAACCAACGCTCTGGCTGAGATCCTGCAGATTATGGATCATTGATCTATCTAAATCATACCCCAATGTTCTTCATTTAAAACCAGTTATCGTTGTTGCATCTGATATTAATAATGGCCCTAAAAGAAAAATATGCGCTGAAACGCTTGGCAAACAAATTTTCAGTTCATTCGGGCTTGATATAAAAAGAACGCTCTGGGTAGAGCTCGATCCGTCAACGCAATACAAACTTATGACAGCAGCATTTTACCCCAGATATCATGACGGGAACGAATTAATATATTCAATAACCTGGCGCAGACTACTGGTCAATGAGGAACAAATTATCAGGCAGTATATTCCTGAAATCAATATTGATGGGGACTGAATGTAGGTGCTGTTACTTTCTGAAAAATCTGATTGTGTCTTCTGAGTCAGGTGTAAACTCTTCACCAAAGCATAAAAGACCTTCAGGAGGGAGAATAATTTCACCTCGTTTCAAATACTTTTTCTCACCTTTTTTATCGACAACATATGTTCCGTTGGAACTCTGATCTATCAAGACAAATTTGCCCCATCGATATTCCAGCCGGGCATGGCTTCTGGATACTTTCTTACTGGAAAGTACAATATCATTATGTGGCTGACGGCCAAAAGTAACCACCGGGTGTATCTGATCGACAACAATAATTGAATTCTTAACCCTTAATTCAACACTGTACAGGGCTGCTTTATTATCCATGCTTTTATCAACAATCATGGTAAGATCAAGCTGTTCCCATATATATTCATATATTTTTATTTCTTCGAATTTACCTTTAATAACCTCTTTGTCAATATACTTTACATGCTCCTGCTCACTTAATGCAAGAGAATCGACAGCCTGCTGGCTAAGTAATATCTGACGCTGCTTTGCAAGAGCAACAAGCCGTGATGAAACATTGACCGTATCACCAAAAATATCACCACCCTGCACAATGACTTTTCCAATATGAATGCCTACATAAATATTGGGAGATCCGACTTCAGGGGAATCTGTAACAGGTTTTTTATCCAGTGCCATGTGCATTGACTTTCCGGCTGCAACAGCAGTTGCCACATCCCTGAACGTACACATAACTTCATCACCGATGGTCTTCACCACGATGCCTTTATATTTTGCAGTAACTGCCGAAAGAATATTGAGCCAGGCCGAAATCTGCAACTGTGCCTTTTTATCACCCAGTATGTCATACAACTGAGTACTTCTTGCAATATCAGCAAATAAAACAGCTACTGTTACAGTTTTTCGCAAAAGAACCTGCCTTTATAGGTGTGATTGTTAAGTTATTTAATAGTAGATAATTGTTATACTACTGTCAAGAACAACAAATTTAATCTTCAGATAAATAATGTACATCTCAATTTACTATCTTAAAATCTGCATATACTGGTAGATGATCGGAAAATCCCTCTCCCATATGCTTTCCATCTCCGGTTTTCTGCCAACGATATATTTTACCATTTTTAAAAAGCGAATCAGGTTTATAAATGTTAAATGAATCAACCTGATAATCAATTTTTTTTTCATCACATAACGAAGCCGATATCAAAATATGATCAAGACTGCTTTTCCTGCCTGAATAAATATATGACCACCTCTCAGTGGCATTTTTTTCAAGCCAGAGATTGTATAGACTCCCCTTATATTCAGCCAACTGTATCATCTTTTTATCAACATGTTTATTTGTGTCTACAGTTTTCAAAACATGATTTATCCCTGTCATGCCATAGGAGTCATTTAACCTGTTGTCCAGATTTATTCGTTGCCATTCATCATAATTCGAATTCAAATCCCCTGCAATAATATATTCACTACCCGATCCAAGTAAATCAACATCTTTCATTAATCGTCTGGCTGCATCCAGTCTTTTACTTTCGGGGTAATGCCTGGAAAACCAGTGATTATTATAAATAATAAGTTGAACCCCATCAATATCTACAGTCAATTTTAAAATATTACGCCATGAATTCGTTACCTTAATTTCTCTTTGCTCAGCGATTCTGTATTTTGATAATACGGCGCAATTAACAACCGCCCCGCCAGAATCAGATATTGCAAAAAACGGATAAAACAAACCCTTTTTCTTTAATGCCGACTTCAGTAATAACAACGCTTCCCGGGATTCTATTTCCTGCATCAGAACAATATCAGCATTCAATGCCTTAATAACGTCTGAAATATTGTTCAGCTTGATCTTTGATGTTTCCCTGTTCCATCTATATCGGGTGTTTGGAATATATTCTTTATATTCAGAACCATTTTTTTTCAGATCAAACAAATTCTCTACATTATATGTGGCAACTCTAAAAACCGTTTCACCAAAAGCGACCTCATTTATAATGAACACACTACATGTTGCTGTCAGAATGATAGTCAGTAAATATACTTTCAATATTACCTGTCTATTGTCATTTTTTATTTGTAATAAAACTGAAGTTCAACTGTTCCGATTTTAATAGAATCAAATTCTTCCAGAACTCTGGGATTTCTGATGCTCTGGTTATTTATTTTTATTTTGGCAAAGCCTCCACTTGGCGTAACAACGTGACCCTGAGGTGTATCACTAATTGTTGCAACGGTCTTACCAAGCATAAACCCGTAAATAATGATATCATTAGATGCCGCTTTACCTATCTTAACCATACGTTTTGATAATTCAATTGTACCGTCACCACCTTCGATAAACCGGAGCAAACCGACACGTTTCTTTATCTTGGCGGCTGCCAGCTCATTCACAATATTCTTCGCAGAAAAATCGTTCATGACCATGGTATCATCCATACCGCTACCGTTTTTTATCTGTTCTGTTACATCACCATCATCAAGGGAAAAAGCAATTGTATGTTTGCCAATTGATATCACATCCCCATCATTCAGGTATCCGGCAGTAAACGTATCCTCATTTACAAACAAACCGTTTTTACTCTGCAGGTCTGTCAACAGATAGCCATCATCAGTACTATCAATTCTTGCGTGAACACCGGAAACAGTAAGGTTGGCAATTACAATTTGATTAATTTCGCGACGACCAATGTTAAATGTTTCGCCTCTTTTAATTGAATATGTCTTTATTAAACTGTCTTTAAATTTCAAAGTCAATGTTGGCATTTTTCTTCTCCATAATCACAAATCAGAATGTTACAGCCAGGTTATATCGTTGCATCATAAGAGGCATCACTGTTACATTCAATTTCAGCTTCAATTTCTTCGGTTATGACGCCCCACACATCTGTATACATAGCAGTAAATACTACATTAAACATGAGTTCCATAATTGTTGAAACAGGAATCTCAGTACTTGAAGCTCTCAGGTAATTCAGCGCAGTATTCCGTTGTTCAGCCTGCTTCTTTAAGAACTCCATTTCGATGAAAAACTTCAAAACTGCTGCACGGTCTACTGAATGCGCTATTCCTTTTTCGCATTTCTCACGCATGCTCGCTATCTGTTCAATCTTAGCATTGTATATCTTTTCTTTGTTGGCCCTGCTTTTGAAAAAAGTCTGGCTATTAATCCGTTTAAGAATTACCTTAAATATTATTTTTCGTTCATCAGCCATTTCTTTTATCAAAACAGCTTTATCTTTTTCAAGTACAATTATTGTAACTATGTTTAAAATATTCCGCCGTTTGTCTAATTTTTCATGAAACTCATCATATGCACTTTTCCAAAACAGACGACTAACATACTCAGTCATGGAAATAAGATGGTCACTGTCATTTACAGGGGATTCAAGAATCCTTTTTATTTCCGGTAACAGAGTCGCTGTTTTTTCAAATAATGTTGAGCCGGTTACAATCCTGAAGATCATCGCAATACAGGCATGCCAATCCTGTAGATGGAGTATTCTTTTGAGATCACCAAAAATACCCGTAATCAGCTCATTGGGAAACAGGTGCGACGGGGTTGCATACTTGGGCGTTCCGCCGAGTTGAGGTTGAATAATATCATCAATATTATCCGGGCTGTAATCGACTGCCGTTTCAAGGTCAATGAAACCTATAGAATACTGATCTACCTGCCGCAGAAACTGAGGATACTGTTCAGGATCTCCGGCAATCAAAAGATTATCCGGTTTAAGATCTCGAAGTGCTATCTTTCTTTTCCCCAGCCAGATCAAAAGGCTGATAAGGTTTGTTACAATACTGCCCATTTCAGGCTTATGTTTTGCTATTGTTCGCTTTGAAATATAATCCCTGACAACAGACCTGTAACTTTCTATTGATACCCGGTTATCAATCATTGATTCACGGGAAAGTGCGTTAAGATCCTCTGCAAATCCTTCTGAAAAATTACCATCCGGTTCTATTTTTCCTTTGCCGGATAGATGTATCAAAAACCAGGTTTTCATATTGTATGTCGGCAGAGATGATGCTGCGCCATATTGCATCAGGAGACGATTGATTTCCCGTTCATATTCGTCATAGATATTTCGCATTTCAAAACCAATAAACGCACTATCTTTCCCGTAACGGCCTTCAAACGAATAGGTATCCCATATAATTTCCGGATGATTCAGAATTTCCGTTGGCATGAGATTATCCATATCATGCATTTCTTTCACAACATTGCTCAAAAAATAAAATCTGGAAAGATCCATAAAAAAGACAAAAGACTCACCAATCTTCAAATAGTCCTGCATCTGAGTATTCGCATGGAGGCGATCTATATAGTTTTTTTCAACTTTTTCTGAATATGTCCCTGAAAAATCTGCATCTGTAATCAACCGCCCCATAATAACAGAGACTTTTGGAATAATGCATTCTTTGGGATAAAGACGCTTTGCAATCTTCATATCGGCTTTTATATAGTCAAGATATTCATCAAAATCATCAATCGGTTCTGAAGGGACTTTCACCACAAGATGATCGTCATATATGACATAATAGCAAACACTCTTGCTCACACCGTCATCACCTAACGGACCAATTGTAAGTCGTCTTGAGACCCACTCTTCATTATGCATAACACTTAGTTCGTAAACTCTGTTGGGCCAGACATTAATGGAATCGATATATTTATAACTGCCGGGAGCTGATTTCAACTCGCCCAACTGGAGCTTGAAAACTTTAAGAAAGAATTTAACGATCACTTCGCGGTTGTAGTCAGAACCCCGGGAATAATCGATATCATCACTGACGTCTTCATGTTCATCAGCCTGATCAAGTGGTGCGTCTTCAATTACGACACCGGGAACCTGATGGCTTCGTCTATAAATCAGTTTACGGGTCAATTTGTAAGAAACAACAGCCAGAACAATTGAAACCAGAGCTATAACTATCAGTAGTTTTTCAGAGGTAACCCAGGGGAAAAAAGGGATTAGAGCTGTTACCAAAAAATCGAGACTGTTTTGGCACACACAGGTGACAGCTGTAAAACAATTCCCTATGCTTTCAGGGAAAGCTGCATTTACAAGAATTATTATGAAAAAAAACAACCACGTTTTATAAGCAGCTCTTTTCAATTACCCACCAGTCGTAATAATACGAACATATGTTTTTTAGTTCAAACAGCAGTTATTTAAAACACTTAAGCGCATAGGCTTCATCAACTCAGACACCACTCACCAGCTTTACCCATCAATTAATAAGTCGGGAGATTTACAAGGATTTCTATCCTGTTTTGCATATACAAAAAAATAGAACAATTACAACATAATGAACTATTACAATTGTGTCAAAAGAAATTTAATAATCTTGTAAAGAATTAAAAAACAAGGCCTGAAGGCTAAATTCCGGTAGTCAAAAAACCACTCTTAATCAGATATTTATTCTTGCCTGAAAAGTATTTGCGCTCTGAATGTAAAAAGCAGGAACCCCGCTGTACCTAAAAAATAAAAAAAGGCCACTTTAACATATAGTTACAGTGGCCTTTATAATCGATAAAAAAGTCAGGGATCAGTCATTATTAATCAACTCTTTATCTTTGCGGAATGTCATAGTTTTCTTTCCAGAAAGCATTATAAGCATCTACTTCTGCCTCCCATTTCTGGTCATCCCAGCTTAAAGCTGCCTGACATAAAGATCTGATCCTGGCAAAATGGTCCATACCACCGTTTTTAAGCAATAATCCAATTCGAACCCGTCTCAGCAAAAGATCTTCAAGATGCCTGACACGTTCTTTTGATGCAACATGAGTAAGCTCGGCCCATAAAGTAAACGTACCCGGAATTTCATCCAAATCTGCATCTGAAGCAGAATTAATGATTAATGCGGCATCATTCCCATAACGCCCAAATAGCCTTTTAATCTGGCCTGCAGATAAAGCTTCGGTATTCACCATTGAAGTATCCACACTGGAAAAAACAGGTTCTTCCCTTCCGGAAAGCCGGGCTTCTCTTAAAAAGGATTTTGCAGCTTTCAACGTATCCCATGCAAGCGCTCTGAATGTAGTAAGCTTACCACCTGTAACTGTAACAAGACCTTTGTCTATCCAGACAGCATGTTCCCGGGACTCCTTCGAGGCATCAAGCTTCCCCTCACTCAAAACAGGACGAACACCGGCAATTGTTGAAATACAATCAGAGAGCTCTACATCAATTAATGGAAAGGCAGACTTCATTGCAGTCAGAATATAATCCGCTTCTTCTTTCGAAATACGGGGTTCCAGAGACAGATCTTCACCATGATCAATATCTGTTGTTCCGACAAGCACAGCCCCCTCCCATGGAATTGCAAAAAGAGGACGTTTATCTGAAGGGTTGAAAAAACTTACGGGGTTCTGAACCGGAACCATCTCTGCCGGAAAGATCAAATGACTTCCACGAAGCGGGCGAATATGTTTTCCTTTCTCAGGTGAAGGGTGTAACCCTTCTGCCCAGACACCAGTGGCATTAATCACTGCACCTGTCAGTACTTCTATCTGCTCTGCGCTATCATCATCTTCAAGCACTACGCCAGTCACATTACCTGCCGTATCACGATTTAATTTAACAGCGCGGGTATAATTCATTGCAGTGCCGCCAGCTTCTACTGCTTCAAGAATAAGTCGCATAACAAGACGTGCATCATCAACCTGAGCATCCATAAATGTAAAGCCACCAACAAGACCATTTGGGTCAATCATTGGCTCCAACGCTTCAACACTTTCTTTATTATGGAATTTATGCCGCCATTTTCGTGCAATAACATCATAGACTGACAGCCCGGCCTCCATTGTCCATTTTCCGGGACCTCTGTCTTCGAAAATCGGAAGCATAAAATCAAGTGGCTCAACAAGACCAGGTGCCTCTTTTAAAAGTCGCTCACGCTCTTTAACAGACTCTCGTGTTAACATGAGACGACCTTCTTTTAAATATCGAAGTCCCCCGTGCACCAGCTTGGATGAACGACTCGATGTCCCCCACGCAAAATCCTTCTGTTCAACAAGAAGCGTTCGAAAACCGTTTCTGACAGCTTCACGTAATATTCCGGCACCCGTAATCCCGCCACCAATAACTATAAGATCCCAGCTTTTATTTAAATGTTCTGATTTCATCGTTAAATTAGTTCCTTAGAAATATTTTTTTTTGCATTTTTATCGCAAAAATATTTTTATAAAATACCAACCCGGCGGAACCAGGTTGAACTTATGATTCGTTTTCTTTCAAATCAGATAATGCAGCCCAGATGTCAACAGCCTCTTCCATTACCTCCCTGACGATTGTCTCTACCTTTTTTGCATCTCGTTGTCTGACAGCATCAAGAAGCTTACCATAATATTCTATCGAAGCTTCTTTTGCTTTCTCAAATTTGAAATATTCAATCCCCATTTTTCTATACATATCATTGAAATCATTAAGAATCATTCGATAGAGCGGATTCCCTGACATAGAAGCCATCATACGCTGGAGTTCCCAGTCATATTCCATAAAAGCTTCAGCATCAAGATCAACACTGACAGTATTTTCTAAATATGATTGAAGCACTTCCGGATTTTGATTGACTGTCTTTCTGGCTAAAAACGGAATCAACACGCACCGAATATTTAAAAAATGCTCAATAAATTTTTCAGGCAGGTACTCACTGTATTGTACAAGGGTAGACAGCAACCCCATCCCACCTTCTGCCATATAATCATTTACGATAGTCGATTTACCATGCGAAATCCGAAACCATCCTTCACGCGCCATGCGCTGAAGGGTTTCCCTTAAAGTCGGCCTTGTGATACCGAGCTGTTCAGCAAGTTTTCGCTCTCCCGGAAGCGCTTGCCCCGGTTTAAGCTCTCCATTTAATATTGAAGTTAAAAGAAGATGTTCTGCATATTCAGCTGGTTTCATCAATTTTTCAGGTGTCATTTTTATTTACCCCGATCATTTTTTTCTTTACATTTACAAACTTTATCTGGTAAGAGGTCTTACCAGATAGAATTTTTTTTGTCAAGACCAGGGAGATTATATGAATAAAGTTATTCTTGCAATTGATTGTGGAACGCAAAGCCTGAGAACACTTATTTTTAGCGCATCCGGCGAGTTGCTGGATAGAGTCCAGGTACCTTACGACCCTTACTACAGCGTCAACCCAGGCTGGGCCGAACAGGACCCTGAAGTATTTTGGAACAGCTTCATTGAAGCCTGCAAAGTCCTTAAAAGTAACAATCCGGAATTATTTGAATCGATTGCAGGTGTCGGTGTTACGTCACAACGGGCGAGCATGATAAATGTAGACACTACAGGACAACCGCTTCGGCCGGCAATTATCTGGCTTGATCAACGAAAAGCCAAAGAAAACATCAAATATGGCACACTCCTGAATCCAATCCTAAAGACCATAGGCCTGAAAAAAACCATCACAAAGTTGTTCAGAGACGGAAAATGTAACTGGATCAGACAGAATCAACCTGAAATATGGGAGAAAACCCATAAATATCTCCAGGTTTCAGGGTTTATTAATTTCCGGTTAACCGGTGAATTCAAAGATTCTGCAGCTTCACAGATTGGACATATTCCTTTTAATTATAAAAAAATGGACTGGTGCAAACCATTCGAACCGGCATCCATTATTTTTCCCATAGAGAAAGAAAAGCTTCCTGAGACTGTTCCTCCGGGAGAGTTAATCGGCAATATCACCGCCAATGTTTCTGAAATTACCGGCTTACCACAAGGCATTCCGGTAATCGCCTGCGGGTCAGATAAAGGGTGCGAAACAATAGGAATGGGTGTTCTCGATACCAACATGGCAAGTCTAAGCTTTGGCACGACTGCAACAGTTCAAACAACAACTGACAAATATTTTGAACCAATCCCTTTTATGCCACCCTACCCTGCACCATTCCCGGGACATTATAACCCGGAAATTGAAATTTTCAGGGGATACTGGATGATCACCTGGTTTAAAAATGAATTTGCCCATAAGGAAGTTTCCATTGCGGAAAAGAATGGTATTGCACCGGAAGTTGAGTTGGACAATCTTCTAAGACAGTCGCCTCCGGGATCAATGGGGCTTATCGTTCAGCCTTATTGGGGGCCGGGCCTTGATCATCCTGATGGTAAAGGCGCAATGATCGGTTTTGGCGATGTTCACACGAAAGCGCATGTATACAGAGCTGTTATTGAGGGCCTGGGATACGCACTTCTCGACGGACTTCACAGATTAGAAAAAAAAGGTAAAACAACATTCAAAAAAGTTGCGGTATCAGGCGGTGCGTCACAGAGTGATGAAATATGCCAGATATCGGCTGACATTTTCAATTTACCGTTAGTTCGTGGAAAAACAACCGAGACCTCCGGTTTAGGTGCTGCTATCGTTACGGCAGCCGGAGCAGGTCTCCATCCGTCTATCAATGAGGCCATAGAAAAAATGGTCCATTATGATACTGAATTCAAACCAAATCCAGCAAATGCAGATATTTATTCTAAACTTTACAAACAGGTGTACCAGAAGGTTTATAAATCCCTTAGACCACTGTATAGAAATATACAGGATATAACCGGCTACCCTGAAAAATAATACTAATAAGCAAAAAAAAGGAGAACTATTATGCTAAAAAATAAAAAAACTTTTGAGCCGGAATGGCGAGAAACTGCACCTGTAGAAGGTAGCTGGAGATCTGTTTTTAAATGGGGCGCACCGTTAGGATTCAAACACCCAAACACGCAATTATATCAATTACTGAAAGAGACGTTTAACCTTACCGATGACAACTTTAAATCAAAAGTAAGTCAGGGTGATGAAAAGGCCGTTCTTGATAAATCTCAGGTCGCCTCACTAACGGCAAACCAGGTAGAAACCTTTGAAGGCATTGTCGGTCAGGAAAATATTAATTCAGATGATTATTCCCGTATCAAATATTCCTGCGGCAAAACGATGGAAGAAGCCCTTGAATTAAGGGACAGTATAATAAAAAAAGTCTCTGACCTTGTTGTACATCCGAGACACAAGGAAGATGTACAGAAAATTGTAAAATACTGCAATGAAGAAAAAATTCCTGTCTATGTCTACGGTGGAGGTAGTTCTGTCAATCTTGGTTTCAGACCTGAAAAAGGTGGTATTACACTGGTCATGAATACCCATATGAACAAAATCCTGGAATTTAATGAAACCAACAGCACAGCAACTGTTGAAGCCGGTATTATGGGACCCGCTTATGAAGAATTGCTGAACAATGCTCCTGATAAATTCAATGCACGCTATCCTTATACATGTGGTCATTTTCCTCAATCCTTTGAGTACTCATCGGCAGGAGGGTGGATTGTAACCAAGGGATCAGGCCAGGCATCTTCTTACTATGGGGATGCAGTTGATCTTGTAATCAGCCAGGAATACGTAACCCCCGCCGGCACGATTAAAACACTTGATATTCCGTCCACGGCAACCGGCCCGATGATAAATGATATTATGAAAGGCAGCGAAGGTGCTTTTGGTATTCTTGTAAACCTGACGCTTAAAATTTTCAGATATATGCCTAAAAACAGAAATAAATTCAGTTTTATTTTTCCATCCTGGCAGGATGCGGTAAATGCAACAAGGGAAATATCCCAGGGTGAATTCGGAATGCCTTCTGTTTTAAGAATCTCTGACCCCGAAGAAACATTTATAGGGTTAAAGCAGCATGGAATTGAAGGGACTGTTCTGGATAAATTTATCACAGCAAAAGGGTTCGAACCGATGCAGCGTTGCCTCTGCCTTGGTCACACTGAAGGTGAAAAATCTTTTTCAAAATCAGTATACAAAAACATTAAAAAAGTAGCCAAAAAGCATGGAGGTATGTCGCTTACCAGCTATCCTGTAAAAAAATGGGAACATGGTAAATTTGCTGATCCTTATCTTCGCGAAGACCTGAATGATTATGGGATAATAATCGATACGCTGGAGTCAGGTGTCACCTGGGAAAATCTGCACAATGTCCATATGGGTGTCAGAGAGTATATGAAACAGAGACCGGATACAATATGCCTGACTCATTGTTCACATTTCTATCAGCAGGGTACCAACCTCTATTTTATCTTTATCGGAAAATTTGAATCCTGGGATGAATATAAAAACTTTCACAACGGCATTATCGAGAAAGTTAATGAGTTCGGTGGTTCATTGAGCCACCACCATGGGGTTGGCAAAATGATCGGACCATGGATGAAAAAGCATTTGGGAAAAGAACAAATGGCAGTTTTAGGTGCCATAAAAAAACATTTTGACCCAAATAATATCATGAACCCGGGCGGTACAATGGGCTTAAAATAACATCTTGAACAATAAGAAAAGGGCAATCTGAACAGATTGCCCTTTTTGATCTACCTGTCTTTTTTTAAACGTCAGGAACCTGTCTTTGCAGATTTTTCAGCACTCACAAAATTTTCGACACTTTTGACAAGCGTTTCCACTGAAAACGGCTTTGAAAGCAATACGTCAAAACAATCACCCTCAGCATATCCGGGAGTCCCGGTCATACCAATAACAGGAATATAGTTTTTCGAAGAATTACGAATATACTTGGCAATAAAATTCCCATCCATTTCCGGCATAATAACATCCGTAATTACAAGATCGAAATCTTTACTCTCAAATAAACGAATACCTTCTTCTCCGGTTTGTGCAATCTGAACATCATATCCAAATCTGCTCAGAATTTTTTCAAACATGTCTACGAGTATTTTCTCATCATCTATTATTAAAATAGACTTCATGGCAACCCCGTTGCAAGCAATATGCTTTTTTAAAAAAACGTTATTTTTTTAGAGTGTTATATAAAACGTTGCGTATTACTTTGCATATCGTGAAAATCATCTTCTGTCAACCCTGCGCCTGCCACAACCTGTTTTGCAAAAGCCGCATCGATCAAATCACCAGGTTGGTGCGCATCTGTATTGATAACCATTCCGGCACCTGCTTTTTTTGCCATAGCAGCGACGTAACCGTTTGTAAGACTATGCCCAC
>JQIA01000074.1_pt1 | contig 42089 bp, 65 predicted proteins | sample 811431 | NCBI WGS metagenome assembly JQIA01 (sample SAMN02998118, study PRJNA258478) | marine sediment metagenome | biome: marine; feature: seafloor; material: sediment; isolation source: oil-polluted sediment collected from 3 locations (0.5 km, 0.7 km and 0.9 km)... | place: USA: Gulf of Mexico ...
CAGCTTTTAACAAGAACTATTAATGGCGATCGTGGAAAAGGCGGCCGTATAATTTACACATTTACCCCTGAGAACGGAAGGACCGAACTTGTAATTCAATTCAGCGACACACCATCTGTAGATCAGTCTTATATGCAGATAGGCTGGAACGATGCGCCTCACATGACTGACGAAAAGAAAGAACGCTTGCTTGCTCAATATCCTGCACACCAAAGAAAGATGAGGTCTGAAGGCGAACCAATGCTTGGGCATGGTCGTATCTATGATATTGACGATGACTTTATTTTATGCGATCCGTTTATAATTCCTGATTTTTGGGGCGTTATTGTAGGTATGGATTTCGGTTGGGATCATCCGCAAGCATTCGTTAAGCTTGCGTTTGACCCAGATAATGATATAACATACGTAATTAACTCATGGAAAGCGGCAAAAGTTAGTGCCAATGATGCATGGGGAGCCGTGAAGCATTGGGCGGAAGGTGTTCCGGTAGCGTGGCCCGCTGATGGGTTGCAGCATGAGAAGGGCAAAGACGTTGCAACGCAGCAGAAAAAGAATTGGAGTGACGCCGGATTCTCACTTATCTATGAGCATGCAACCTGGCTTGAGGGTGGGGTATCGGTTGAGAGTGGGCTATATAAAATAGCCGACCTTCAGCGAAAGGGTAAGTATAAAGTATTTAAAGGCCAGCCTGCCCTCATGGAAGAACACAGGCAATACCATAGAGACGAGAAAGGCAACATCGTAAAAGTTATGGATGACTTGCTTGACGCCGGGAGATATGGCAAGATGATGAAGCGATTCGCAAAGAAACAAGGGCAAGTCGGAGTTACACCGAAACCATTTAAAAAACCAGCACCGATTAAACCAATGGGGAGGCGTGGGTAAATGCCTTTAGATCTTAAAGAATTAATGAGACTTCACGACACAAGTTATTCGTCCGGTCAAGTGAATAGAGAACAGTCAGCAGATGATATGATTTTTCATTGGGTCACGCATTGGGACGACCAGACACTTGAAGAGTCAACGCTTGGATATCGTGGTGAATTTGATTTACTTCGTAAGGCATACAGACAGATTATCGCAGAGCTTGCGGAAAATCCGGTTCAGGTTGATTTTGATCCGGTAGGCGATACAAAAGAAGATGTTGCTGACTTCCTTGATGGAATATACAGAACTGAAGACGGTGAGAACTCAACTATTGAGGCATACTCACAAGCAGAATCAGAGGCCGTTGTATGTGGCTGCGGTGCATGGGAGCTATACACCGAATACGAAGAGATGGGCGGAAACAATCGGAATCAGGTAATTAAAAGGCGTCCTCTTTACGAAGCAAACAACAATGTATATTGGGACCCTAATTCGAAGAGACTTGATCGGGAAGATGCTGGTTGGGTTGACGCTCTTGTGCCATACTCAGAAGACGGATACCGAAAGCTTGTTAAAGAAATGACCGGGGAAGAACTCGACGTTGGCATGCCTTCGTTCAAATATCCTGAGCAGAGTCATACATTTCCGTGGATCGGTGGCGAAGGTAAGAAGGTTTATGTCGTAAGGTTTTATCACAGAGAAAAAGTAAAATCAAAGATACTCACGTTCACAGATCCTTTCGGTGAAACTCTGCAGTATAAAGAGTCAGAGGTGAAGGGGTATGAAGATTATATTATTGACATGGGGTTGAAACAGGACGAAGAAGCAACAAAGGCTGTTGAAGAGTATGAGGTTAGGCTTTACATTGCGTCCGGCGCCGAGATACTTAACGGAGAGATGAACGAGGAAACAGGAGAACGCGAAGGTGAGATTATTGTAGGACAGAACCTGGCGATTGTCCCGATGTACGGTGAACGTGCTTTTATAGAAGGTGAGGAAACATACGAAGGTTTCGTTAAGCTTGCTAAAGATCCTCAGCGACTGAGAGACTTTGCTTTATCCTATGAGGCCGATGTTCTTTCAAGATCTCCACGGCCTAAACCTATCTACTGGCAAGAGCAGATTGCCGGACATGAGGATATGTATGGCGAGACAGGATCAGAAAACAACTATCCTTATTTAATTATGAACCGGGTCGCAGAGGATGGTACGCCTCTACCTGTTCAAGCAATTGGTGTATCGCCTGAGCAAACAATACCACAATCAGTCTTCGAAATGATCGACCAGACCAGACAGGCCGTTGAAGATGTCGCCAACCCTGGCATACCTCAAGACGTTGCTGATCCTGATATGAGCGGTAAGGCTATCCATGCGATACAGGCGAGAATCGATAAGCAATCAATCATTTATCAGATCCACAGGAAGCATGCAAAACGAAGAGATTCAAAGATATATGCTGGCATGGCTGCTGAGATATTCGACGTTCCAAGAAAGATGACGGTCACGAAGAAAGATGGTTCAAGAAGCGAAGACGAGATTATGAAGTCTACAATAGGCGAAGACGGAAATGTTGTCGTTCTTAATGACTTTAGGGACGCATCTTTTAAAACATACTCAAAGATCGGCCCAAGTTATTCAAGTCAGAAGGAGCAGACCGTTGAACGTATCACAATGATGATACCCAACATGGACCCAGGCGACCCGATAAGACGAGCATTACTATTAAAGTCTCTTGAACTAATGGATGGCGTAGAGTTTGACGACATTAAAGAATACGCAAAGAAAGAGCTTATCTTGTCAGGAATCACAGAACCAGAGACAGACGAAGAAAAAGCAATGCTTGAGCAGGCGCAGAACCAACCGCAGAAACCAGACGCTAACATGCAACTTGCATTAGCTGAGATGGAAAAGGCAAAAGTAGGGCACGAAAAGAATCAGATTGAAGTCATGAAGATTCAAGCCAACACACAGAACGAAAACGTTAAGCGCATGATTGATAAGTTTGGAGCAATAACAGACAGGCTTGAAACTCAGATATCGGCGCAAGAAGCCGGGGCAAACATAGACTTTAAACGTGCAGAGAGAATGGATAAGCAGGTTGAGACTGCTATTGAAGATATGAGTGACGACGATCTAATGCAAATAGCGATGGGGCAATAAATGAAATTACATATAAAAGACACTCACACATTTGAACAGCAAACATTTGAATACGGTAATGAATGCTGGTTTGTCTCAAGGCTTGTTGAAAAAGCAAAAGACTTGCCTGTACAGGAAATGCCACTAACGGCTTTAAATACATGCAATCTATACCCAACGTCTAAAACTATGGCTCAGTTTGTAAACCATGTCAGGAAGGTTAACAACGCTGATTTATCATACCCCATTATCTTGGATGACGAGGGTTATGTTATGGATGGTAGGCACAGAATAGCAAAGGCACTGCTCGAAGGCAAAGAGACTATAAAATTTGTTAGGTTCGAAGAGACTCCTTACCGAGATTATGAAAAAGCGGAGAATAAATGAATATAACAAAAGTTGCTAAATATATTACCGACTTAATGGCTCGTAAATGGTACGGTAAATTGACATTAAGCATTGAAGCTGGTAAGATTACTTTAATAAAGCACGAAGAAACGATACGAGAATTATAACAGGGAGTGGCTCAGATGGGTAGAGCGGTGGCTTTGGAAGCCTCAGGCCGTTGGTTCAAGTCCAACCTCCCTGACCAAAATATGCAGGTTGCTGGTGTAGTGGCAACATACTTGACTTTGAATCAAGTGTCTTAGGTTCGATTCCTGGGCTACCTGCCAACATGTGGCTGAATGCAAACCGGTACGCAGTCAGGATGTGACCCTGATGCAAGAAGGTTCGAGACCTTCCGGTCACCCCAACAATTTAACATAGGTATCAAAACAATTGAGCCTTAGTGTTAGCGTAAGACCTTGATAGGCGGCTAATGTTAAGGCTTTTTTGTATTTTATAACCATAACGCGATAATCAAAGACCGACAAGGCAAACGCTGAAGGTCAAGGAGAAGCAAATGGGATTCAAAGAACAAATTGCAGCTAACGAAAGCGAAGAAGAGGTTATAATTGAAGAAGAAATAATCATCGAAAACGCTGACGATATACCAGCCGAAGGTGACGATGAAGAGGCTTTAGACGAAAACGGTGAACCCGTAGTTCTCGAAGAGTGGCAGAAAGCAGAAGCCGACATAGAGACAGACGGAGACAAGCCAAAACCCGAGAAGTCTTTAAAAGCAAAGAAGAAGCTCAAAGGATTATTGACTGAGCGCGAAACCGAACTGACAGAGCAGCAAAAAGAGAATGAACGGCTCCGCTTAGAGAATGAGAAACTTAGAGCAGGATCTTTGACAAATTCAGAACAAGGCCAGCTTAAACGACCCGTTGAAGAAGATTTTGAGGACGAAGACGGTTACGTTGACAAATCAAAGTACCATGCTGCTCAAGATGCGTATGATGATCAACGGTACGAGCAAAGGCAGGCTAAGAAGAACGCAAGCAGCGAAATCAAGGCAATAAATGAATCTATATCTGAAGGAGTTGACGCACATTATACCAGGGCTGAAGAACTTGTTGAGGCAAGTGGTATCAATCCTGATGTTTATAAGTCAGCAGATATTAAATTCAAAAAGGCCATTGAAGAGGTCGTGCCAAAGAATGGAATGGCTGTCGCTGACCTTCTTATATCCTCACTTGGTGAAGGATCGGAAAAGGCAATTTTCTTTGTAGGCAATAACGACGCTGCAAGGGAAAAATTTAAAGCTCTTCTATCTAAAGACTCAAGCGGGTTTAAAGCTGCTATGTATTTAGGAGAAGAAAAACAACGACTTAAAACTAATTCGCCAGCGAAACAGGTATCAAAAGCAAAGGCCCCGGCAACAAAGATTAAAGGCGATGCTCCTCCAAGCGGTGTGTCAAGCAAAATACAAAAGCAGTACGACAAAGCACACGCAGAAGGAAACACGGGCAAAGCAATCAAGATTAAACGCCAGGCCAAGAAAGACAAGATAGATACCTCCCGTTGGTAAGGAGAATATAAATGGCAACTACAGGTAAAATAGTAGAAGTATTATTTGAAAACGCTCTTGAAACGCATGAGCTTGAACCGCAGTTACTTGAACTGACAACACTTGTTACACCAGATGCAGCTATGATGCAAAACTCTGGTGATGTTCAGTGGCGCACAGTTGATCAACATGCAGACCTTTTCAGCGGGTTCGATGCAACTGGTCAGGAATCAGAAATCATTGAAGAAGAGTACCCCCGTATCCTTGGTGTCCCAACGAACGATTTACCAAAACAGCGTATCGATAAATTAAGAGATATGCAGTTTTGGAAAAGACGTGGTCAGGAATCCGGCAAGCAGCAGGCGCGAGAGTGCAACAAGCAGATTGCGGTTGCAATGGCGAAGCAGGCAGGTATGTATTACAGGTCGAATGCTACAAGCGGGTTTGATTTCCTTGACGAGGCATCTGTCCTTATGTCTGAACGCCAGTTGGCAAGCACTGAATCGTGTTTCATGATTAACCCTCGTGATATGAGTACCTTCGCAAAAGATTTGGCAGCACGTCAGACAATCAAAGGTAGACCAGAAGACACATGGAAGACTGGGCAAATTGGGTCCGGCGTTTCCGAATTTGACGGTATTTATAAAGGCAATTACCTGCCAAATATCCTGGGCGGCGCTGCTTCAACAACCGTAACAGGAAACCATACCTTTAAACCTGAAGGCGGAACAGCCGATCAGGATGCGGGCACAGTAACAAACGTTGACTACAGAAATGCAACACTTATCGTTGCAGATTCAAGTGTATTCGTTGCAGGTAGTAAGGTTACTATCTCAAACAGCGGGACTACCGTTAAGGCTCTTGGGCTTGCAGATAAAACAGATACCGGGCAGGCAATGACATTTACGGTTAAAAGCATTACAGATGCAACTCACATCGTGATCTCACCGAAGCCGATTGCATACGATGACTCAAGCCTTACAAGACTTGAAAAGCAGTATGCCAATATCGATACACAGATATTGAACACCGCGACTGTTGACCGAGCAAACGTTGACGCATCCAAGAAAGTCAACCTTTTCTGGGACAAGTCAGCTGTTGAAGTTATCGGTGGAACAATGCCTATTGAGTTGTTTGGTGACATGGCTGGTAAAAAGTATATCTCTGAAACACTCGCCAACGGCCTTGAGATGTACATGATTTACGATGGCGATATCCTGACCCTTGATTTCCGTTTCAGAATCTTCACATGGTACGGTATCACAATTGCTAATCCATCAGCGGTTGGCGTTGCAACAACTTATTCATAAAACTTAACCCGGGCTTAATACCCCGGGCATAAAGGAGCATAACATGCCTAAAATTGTAAACTTTGACTTCAGACATTATTCGAAAACAACAGAATACGTAGAAAGTCCAATCCTTGCGGTTGCGGCTGACGTGTTGGTAATGCCTTTAACGCACCCGTATATTGAGAAGACTACCGGCGCAGATGCCGAAGCTCTAACGCTGGCAGACGGTGAGCCAGGGCAGACGGTACAGATTGAACTTAAGGTTGACGGCGGTGGTACTGGTACATTGACACCGGCTACTGCTTCAGGATTTTCAACGATTGCCTTTGCTGATGCTGGCGATACAGCGATACTCGGATACGTAGACGATACAGTGGGATGGATAATCCGAGGTGTTTGGGGACTTACAGCACAACCAACAGTAGCATAATTAATCCTTTGGGGTGACTATGGTATAGCCACCCCTCAGAACAAAGGAGAACACAATGGGTAACAGAGATTTTTTCCACACAGGTTTAAACGTCGGTAGAAGTGACATTGCAAAGGCTATTGGTTTACAGGGTCCCGGTAATTCTTATTATGTCGATTACGGCAATGGCGTCGACACAAACAGCGGTACCACATGGGCCACAGCCTTTAAAACATACAGTAAAGCTGTCAGCGCTTGCACAACAAATCAGAATGATATCATTTATGTTAACGGAGTCGCTGAAGTTGTTGAAACAGCAATGGTGACACTAAGTAAAAGCCGGGTTCACACCATTGGCGTTAACGGACCGTTAGGACATTATGGACCCGGTGCAAGAATAAGCCTTGGTATTACAGTGGCAGCAACAGACATTGCCACCTTTAAAAACACAGGCGTTAGAAATACTTTCACAGGTATTAAGTTCTCTAACTCGAACACTGTGGCAGAAGGTCTTTACTGTGTTGCAGAAGGCGGAGAATACGCGCGATATTTCAATTGCGAATTTTACAAGTCAACAGATCTTGACGACGCCGGCGCTTCTGAGTTTCTTCACAATGGAGATAGCACACAGTTTTATAATTGCACATTCGGAAGTTCTGCAAATGAAACAGGTAATATCCGGGCAAACGTTCTCTTGACTGCTACACTTGCCGGTAAAAAATGCCGTGATACTTATTTCGAAAACTGCCTATTCTTGGCGAAAGCTGACGATACAGACAAAGTCATGGTGTACGGAGCAAACGCAACAGACGTTGAAAGAATGTTGCTGATGAAGAATTGTGTGTTTGTAAACAACCTGCTTGGGGCTGGTACTCCTGCTCACGCGGTTGGGTTTGGTGCTGCACAGACACAGGGATCTGTTATTCTAAAGGACTGCGCTTCTGTAGACTGCACTGTAATGGCAGAGGCCGGAGTGGCTATTTATGTGAGTGGTGCCGTTCCGACATTCGCGACATCAGGCGTATCAGTAACAGTTTAAAAAATGGTGGGGGCTTCGGCCCTCGCTTTAGGAGAAAATATGTCAGTCGTACTTTACAAGAAAGGCGTAGACGTAGATATGAACGGTTTAAACTGCGACATTTTAGTTGTTGCTCCTGAGCTGTTCAACGCGAATCAATTACCGGGTGGGTGGTTCTTGACCCCTAAAGATGCGTACCGAGACACAGAAGAAGAGGCAGCAGAAAAGGATCGGTTGCGCTTAGAAGTTCAGCAAAAAGAAATAGAAGACAGTTTTAAAGAAATTGAAGTTGAAGAAGTAACTATTGAAGCCAAGCCAGAAGAAAAGCCAAAAGAAGTAAAAGCTTTAACATGTAATGCCAAGATAAGAAACGACGCAAAAGAAGCAGGGATTGAGGACTGGAAAAAAGCAAGGATTGAAACCCTTAAAGATAAATTAAAGGCGTAGGGTATGGCCCAATATTTAAAAGGCGATTGTGTCAACAACGCATATACAGAGCTAAGAATCTCAGGGTTGACAAGTGAGCCAAGCAGCGGAGAGAAAGCGGTGGCATTACGTAGGCTTGAAGGTATGGCGAATGAATACCTAAAAAGAAATGTCTGTGTTGGTTATAATCTTGAAGACGATCCAGACTTTAATTCATCAGCAGGAATACCGGCAGAGTATCAAGAGTCGTTTGAGCTTTGCTTAGCCCGTAGATTGATTTCCACATTCGGTAAAGGCTCAATGGATAAAATAGATCCAGAATTATTAAAAAGACAGAGCGCTGCCTTTTCTTTCTTGTCATCGTCTACGGCACCAAAGAGGCAGACTCAAGCAGGGTCACGAATGCCACTTGGTAACGGTAATACATTGCGGAATTTCAGATACAGGCGGTTCAATAGACCAGTTCCACAAGTTCCTTTATCATGTGCAAGCAAGGTTATGACTGTTAACGCCACAAATGATTTTATAGAGCATTTCGATTCTTTCCTTATAGACTCAGAAACTATTGCGTCTTACACTATCGATGCTGATACCGGCCTAACAATTGTATCAAGTTCTTTATCATCTCCTGACGTGCTTTACAGGATAAACGCAGCCGGGAGCAGTTCAGAAAGGTCAGACACCTTTCTACAAGTATTGGTTATCGCAACAACAAGCACCGGAAGAATTGAGCCAAGAACAATTAACTTTGAATTAAAACCGGAGACGATAATTGCCTGAACAATCAATACCTATGTTACAGGGTGACAAAGTGGCCCCCGGACTCGAAACAGACTATCGGGATGCGCTTAACGTCAATATGTACGCCGTAGAGCGTCAACTACTTGGCGCAGCAGGTTACTTGCTTTCATACCCTGGGCTAACTCAGCTTGGCACCGGATCTGGCATTGATCGTGGCGGTATTTATAACGAGAGATTCAGCGACCAATACAGACTATCAGGCACGTCTCTTATATCTGTTGCTGCTGATGGTACAAAGGCTGTATTAGGCACAGTGTCCGGAACAGATCAAGCCACAATGTCAGCGTATAGTTTTAACACTCAATGCGTTGTTGCAAACGGAAACGCTTATCTATACAGCCCATCAACCGGATTTAATCAGATAACGGATGCTGACTTAGGTTCGCCAATTGACGTTGTGTGGACAACCCCGGGATTCTACTTCTTTACAGACGGTGAATCCCTTTACCATACAGACATAGCAAGCGAAAGTTCAATAAATCCTTTAAGCTTCGCAACCGCTGAGTTTATGCCCGATAAGTCATTAGGCCTAAGCTTAAACGCAGAAAACAAGATAATGGTTTGGGGCCGGGACTCTCTTGAATACTTCGTTTATAACGCCCAGGCTTCAGGGTTCGCATTCACAAGGCTTCCGACACGATCTCAGAAAATCGGAATAGTCGCAACCCATGCAAAATGTGAGGTCGGTGGCAAGTTTTATATAACTGGTGGACGAAAAGATGATGCCGTATCAGTCCATATTATAGGAACAGGAACCGCACAGAAGATATCAACCCGTGAAATAGACAAGATTTTAAAGCAATACACAGAGGTAGAATTATCAGACATGAGAATGGAGGGAAGGACAGAAGATAATATAGCTTTTATTATTATCCACCTTCCTAATGAAACTCTGTGTTTCAATGAAAACATTGCTTTGAAATTTGGTATTAACAAAGCATGGTCAATATTAAAGTCAGATGTTTACGGAAATACGCCATATCGAGCCATTAACGGCATCAACGACGCTCGTTCATCCAAGTGGGTTTACGGTGATAAGATCGACTCGACAATCGGCTATTTAGACAATGATTCATGCGAGCATTACGGCAATATAGCGGAATGGATTATATACACCCCTGCGCTTAGACTTGAAACAATGTCTATGGACCAAATAGAGATTGAAACGATACCGGGACACACTGCGACAGATGACGCAACAGTTGCATTTTCTACATCGTATAACGGGTTAACATACGGTCATGAAGAGTGGCTTGATTACGGTGGACAGAACGAATATGACAAGAGGTTTTTTGCAAGGGCGCTTGGGTATGTGCCTGATTGGGTGACGCTTAAATTTAGAGGTGCAACCCGGTCAAGAATGTCTTTCTTAAATTTACGCTTAACATATAGCTAAGGGTTTTATGCCATCACCGCCAACAGTAGAAAGATTGACCAGCTCAGTATTAAGTGCGGTTGCATTGCGTGAACTTGTGCCGGATTGGCCTGAGCCTATTATCGACGAATGGCTCAACTTTATTGAAAATTTTATTGCCCTTGCTAATGTTATTGATATTGAAATTGACCAAAAGATTGAAGAAATAGCGACAGATTTTTTAGATGGATCGGTTCCGTTTGCTGAGTCAGGGCATTTAGTAGCGGATATTAATAGAATTTTTTGGGACATATCGGCAAATATCTTTAAGATCGGTGGAATAATTCAAAGCTCCGGAAGAATAAAGGGCAATGTTTATGTAACTCCGGCAATGTCACCATATTCAATACAGTTTGAAGACGAGGTAATAACTTGTGATACGGATGTTGCCGATATCACACTGCTTCTACCGGAAGGAACAGCAGGAGAGCCACACAAGATAACAAACGTCGGATCTCTTAACAACGTTGCGAATTTGACACCATTCGGGATTGAAGAATTAGAGGGCGACAACTCAACGCTACAAATCCATGACACAGAGACTCTTGACATTGCGTATGATGATAATACAGGGTGGTGGGCTTAATGACCAAACTTAGAAATATAGTAATAACAGACAATACAACCGGTGTCCCAGCCGGCGTAAACTCAGACAATCAGCTTTACGTAGAGTCAGAGATTGTCGATGCTTCAGGGAAAAACTATTTATTGACACCAAACAGCAATGCGCCTGTTGAGATTAAAAACGCTGACGGATCTGCTGTTGACGTTCAACACCCACTTCCAACAAATAGCGATAGCACGTATGTTAAAAATATTAATACAACGTATTCAGACAACGGTGATTTTGCCGGTAGTGTTTTGGATTATTTTGATTCTTTAAAGTCTGTGAATTGCAATGCCACGGCAGACAATCCTAAAATAATTAAGTTGTGGTTTAACAGAACTATTTATTCACACGCAATCGGTTTCGGATGTGATAATTTAGCAAAAAATTTTGGGACATCTATCACAATAAAACTGCTTGGTAGCGGTGAAGCTGTACGATTTACAAAAACATTCACAGCGGGTGATCCAAATAGCTTTCTTGCTGAATTTGGGCCTAAGGCTTTTAATGGTGTTATTCTTGAATTTAATACAGCAAATGAAGTATGTTTAAGCAATTTAACAGTACCAACATCTATAGAAACAAACTCGACGCTACACGGTTTAGATCCTGCAGGAGATGTTCAAGAAGTCCAAGTCACGCCTGACGGATATCTTTCAGTATCTGATACGTCAAGCGGTTTAGCTATAGCTGACGGGAGTGTATCGGGAAAATCTTTTATACATAAATTCGGGGAAGCCGTAGACTTTGATTCTGGTGATGGAGCTGTTAATATATGGGATGGTGCCAATGACTCTCTATTCGCAGGTGCACCGCCAATGCAGTACACATACTCTTCTTCTGATGATATAGGTACTATATCAAGTTCAAATGCTGGCGATACTATTGATGTAGAAATATTGGGGTTAGATACAAATTATGATATAGTTACACAAACAGTCAGCCTTGCAGGACAGGCAGACGTTTTATTATCAACCAATCTTCTTCGCGTTTTTCGTATGACAAATGTCGATTCTACAGATATTGTTGGTGTTGTTTATTTAAGGACTAACGGTTCAGGCCAAACCTCGGGGGTTCCAAACACTGCGAACACTGTCAGAGCTATTATAAATAACGGAAATAATCAAACGCTGATGGCTATTTATACAGTTCCTAATGGTAAAACAGGTTATATGAGAGATTTTTTTTCCGATATCGTTGGAGCAAATAAAACTTCTAATTATAAAATAACATTAAAAGCGCGCCCCCTTGGGCAAGTTTTTCAAGTCAAGCATGTGAAAGGTCTTGGTGAGACAGGGTCGAGTTCAGTTCATCATAAATACGAAGAGCCGGAAGTATTCCAAGCAAAAACTGACATTGCTTTAACATCAGAGACAACAGATTCACCAATAACAGGGTCCAATATTTCGGGTGGGTTTGATATAGTTTTGGTGGATAATTAGAAATATTAATTCAAGATGATTTATCAAGTCTTGTTACTTTTACAATGAGGGCGCAAGGAAGGGTTTTTAGCCCTTAAGGAGTAAATTATGGGACTCAGTCTATCAGACATTGGCGATGCTGTATTGGGGTATACAAATAAATAAGGAGTAAAGTATGAGCTATATTTCTGATAAGTGGGAAAAGTCAGGGGTAGAAAAATGGGCCAAGGGAGAGGGTGACCTAGGTTATAAAACCATTTATGACGATTTGTCAGGGAAAACAGCTGGTGATGCGGCGTTGGCCGCTGCAGAAACAGAGGCAGCTGCAATGACTGACCAACTAAACTACCTTATGGAAATAAACAGACTCCCTCAACAGTATAGAGAAGAGGCGCTAACAGAGCTTGCTAGTCTATACGGGCCGGAAGGCGCAGGAAGTCAACAGAAAATGATAGAACGTGCCAAAGCATCACCACTCTACCAGCAAATCATGGGTGGACAAAAGGCCGGTGAGGAGGCTATAATGAGAAACGCTGCGCAAACCGGTGGGCTACGCTCCGGCAATGTTCAAAGCGCTATGTATGACTATAGCACACAGCTACAGAACCAAGCCCTTACGCAAACATACGGGCAGCAATTACAAGGCCTTCAAGGGTTGGCCGGTCTTGGCACAAACGAGCAGCAGATAGGGCAAACGATGGCTAATATCGGGCAGACACAAGCTCAAGGTATATTAGGCCAGGCGCAAGCACAGACGCAAGGAACTCAAAACATGTTAAACCTTGGCTTAGGCTTAGCCGGGCAATTTGTATAAGGGGGAACAATGGCAAGTCAAAACCCATACGTTATAGAGTCAGCAAGCCCGATGCAGGGCTTAAAATTTCTTAGTGGTCGGCTAGAAAAGAGGCGAGATTATAACCGGGCATTAGCGAAAGAAAACAAATTCAAAGAAATCAGATCAGAGGCGTATAAAATCTTAAAGAGCGGTGACCCTGAAGCCCTTGAGGTATTTATGGGTTCGAGCGCCGACGCACAAAAGGCCGTAGAGAGTATAATGGCCGGGCAGGACAAAGTTGCAACACGTAATATTGTCAACGCTTCGAAAGATATCTTACTTGGAGACGCTGAACCGGTTGAGACTCTTACCTCCTACGCAAGAAAGACTATGGAAGAAGGCGGCGACGCTAAATCCATAATTGAAACAGCGCGAGACGTTGCAGGGGCAAAGAGTAACGAAGAAAAGCAACAGAAGATAGACAAGATGCGTAAAAAGGCTGAAATGTCTTGGATGATTGCTGACCCTAAAGGATACAAGGAATATAAGACTGTTAAGGATAGCAAGGCAAAAACAAAAACGGGTAAATCTTTAAAGCTCGAACAACTTATAAATAAAAGAAATGAAACAGCAGAAGGATCACCTGACAGAGATATATATGAGCAGGCAATAAAAAAAGAAATCGCGTCAGCAGGACAGGCAAAAGAAAGGCCGTTCATGTCAAAGTTAATGGCAGACGGATATATGCCAGGATCGAGAATAACAGGCCCGATGCTTGACGCATTCGAAGCAGCAGCCTCAGCCGCAGATAAAATGGGTAATCCGCTAACAGTGGACCGACTCAAACAAATGGAGTTTGACGCTGTAAAGAATAGAAAAACAGGTTCAACGGCAGGCGGAAGGTTGGTAATATCCAGAGCGCAAAATATAGAATCAGGCCAAGAGCTTCTTAAAGAGATGAAGCATACTTCAAAAAAACTTAATTTCTCTAATATCAAATGGAAAGGTTCTCTTGAAAAATGGAAAAAAGGAAAGTTAAATGATCCTGTTTTCGCTGAATACATGACACAACGTGCCGACGCATTATTTGTTATTACTGCGGCAATGAAAATGAATGGTGTCACCGATAAGGCAATAGAAGTTGAAGAGGAAGCATTCCCAATAGAAAGCTCACCAAGGGCTTTTAATGCTTGGTATAAAACCCAGATGAGAGCATTGAACAGAGCCGGAAAACTTATGAACAGGGATTTCGGGTTTGGTATTAAATTGCAGCCTACCGGAGAAGAAGAGCCAAAACAAGAGACAGCATCACAATACAAGGAAGGACAAACAGCAACCGGGCCAAACGGCCAAAAAGCTATATTCAGGGGTGGTAAATGGGAGGCTATGTAAATGTCTGAGCTACCTGCAGGATTTACAATTGATGAAGCACCAAGTGAATTACCGGAAGGATTCTCTGTTGACGCACATCCTCAAGAGCAAATACCAACGCAACAACCAGACCTTTCAGGAGTAATGAGCCAATACAACGCCAGGTCATTAGATCCTAAAAGAATGGCGGCGATTGATGAATTAAAAAGACGTGGAGTAATTGGGGGCCCTGAGACACTTGGAACTATGCCAGACATAAAACCGGCATTCGGAAGCGTAGAGGAAGCAGCCAAGGCAGGGACAAAATCAGGTATAGACCTTTTAAGACCGTCAATAGAAGGCATGGCATCTGTAGCGGCCGGGATGGCCGGTATGGGAGCAGGCCCAGCAGCACCGTTGGCAGTTCCAGCAGGCGCAGCGCTTGGCTATACAGCGTCAAAGAAAATTCTTGACAGTCTTGAAGGGTGGGCAACGCTACCACCAGAAGTAAAAAAAGCACCGGCCATGGCTCAGGTAAAAAGTGTTATGGAGGATTACGCAACCGGTTTAACGTTCGAGTTTGGTGGACCTGTAGCAATGAAACTTTTATCGTATGTCGGTAAAGGCGTTGCCGGTGGCTATGGTAAAGTGAAGGATATTGTACGTAAAAACACACCAGCAATTTCAGAAGAACAAGTATCAAAAAGAGCAGCGGAAATAATTCAAGAACATCGTGGTAATTTAGCCCAATACGATAAAAATCTTGCTGAAGCTCAAGGAGTCACAAAAGAAATAGAAGGATTTAGCCCTTCATTAGTCCAGAAAACCGGAGATCCTGGCTTGACAAAACTTGAAAGAGGAATTGCAGGAGAAATAACAGAACTTAAAAAAGCCGAGAATTACGAAGCAATAGAAAGTTTTCTAAAAGGAAAGTTTAGCGGGAGTCAAACCGTTGATGATGTGCTTGAAAATTTAACGGCTCAGAAAGCTGGTTTACAAGCGGAGTCTAAGCAAGCAACGCAAGCCGCAAAGATTTCTGAGGAGGCGATACCGTCAGAGACTCCACAGGTTACAGGCCAGCGTATCACTGAAACTATATCAGGCGCTAAAGATCCGGTACGAAAGATTGAAAAAGAATATTGGGATAAAGTACCGAATTACGAAATGGCACCGACCGAAACCGATCGGGTATTTAAGGAATTGGCCGGGGAGCCTTCAACAGCACAGAACATTATAAAAAAACATTATGATCTATACAAGAAAAGACCAAAGACTATAAAAGGCTTGCAAACAGCGGAAAGAGAACTTAACGACGTACTATTTGACCCGAACGCTACGGCAACAGAAAAACGTGTTTTAGGTAAAATTAAAACCGCGATCAATGACGATTTCAAAGCGTTGGGAGAAGCAGCCGAAGCAGGCGACTTTGCAACCGTTTCTGGAAAGGTTGTCCATCCTAAACAATTACAAAAAGAACTTACTGAAATAGATGAAAAATTAAAGAGAACCGGCAATGCATCTGGAGAAATGCAACAAATACCAGACCCCGAAAGAGGTGGTAAGGTTATATTAAATGATAAATATCTTTATATGCCAGGGTATAATAAAGAGTCAAAATACAAACTATATGACAGAACCACACACAAACAAAAGGTTTTCCCAACAAAAGAATCAATGATTAGATTTGCAACAACCGGCGAAGATGTTAAATTTTTAAAGCCACAACCCATAGGTGATAAAGTACCAGTTGTTTCATTAGAAGTATCTGGCTATAAAGGGCAGGATATGCCGTGGACTGAAACAATGAAAGCCCCTACAATATTAAAAAAAGATATGACAGCATACCATTATTCAGATACGCCTCTAAAGAATATAGGCTCAAAAGAAATGGCGTTTTTTACTAAAGACAACCCGTATAATTATACTGTTAATGGGTATCAAACAACGATACCTAAAGGCTCTAAAGTCCAATTTTCCTCAACAGGTGAGGAAATAAGATACAAAATACCAGTAGGGGCAAAAGTTGAAACGCTCAAAAAAGGGTGGAGCAAATATATTAAACCCAAAAACCAAGGACAGGTGACATTTTTAAAAGGTCGGAAAGAGATAATTGAAAAGCAACTTGCAGAAGCTGAGCCAGCAAAAAATGCGGCCATAGCCTACGCAAACGCCAAGGCATACAGCAAAAGCCAAATGCAAGACAGATTTAAATCCGGTGTTATTAAAGAGCTTGAGGCACAGGGAACCTTCCAGGGTGGTAAGAAATTATCGGCAGAAAAAAGACCTCTTAAATTAATGAACGTTGAGAGCGCAGATAAGTTTATCAACGCAGTAGGTAAAGAAGACGCTGCAAACATAATGTTGCGTCATTACGCAGACGACATGGCAAAAAAGGTGAAGACAGATAAAGCCGGTCGCTTTGTTAGTTCTGACTTAACAAGGTGGTTTAAAAAGAACTCAAAAGTATTGGAAAGATACGGTATAGACAATGAATTTAAAACAGCAGACAAGGCCCATAAATCAATGCGAGAGGCTTTTGAGGCTCAGAAGTTGTTTGATGACTCAATAGCCGCCAAAATGCTTAACTCAGATCCTCAAAAATCTATAGCGAGGGCATTCGAAGGCGGGGAGGGTGTAAGTGCTAAAAATACCGGTGCAATAATGCTTAACTTGCTTAGAAAAACAAAGGGTGATAAAAACGCCAGACGTGGCCTTGAAAATGCTTACAAAGAATTTATGTTCGACCAAGCAAAAACAACAGCGAAAACACTCAGCGGTGGAACACAGCTAAGTAAAGCTAATTTAGAAAAGGCTATAAGCAGGTTTGAGCCGGCCACAAAAGCATTATACCGGACGCAACCAGAGAAAATAAAGGCACTAAAAACAGTCCAAAAAGCGTTATTAATTATGAACAGGACGGCAGCTGGTGTTGGCGGTGGGTCTGATACCAGTGAAAAGATGGGCGCAATGGTTAAAATTTTAAGCACACTATCACATGTTCCAGGTGCAAGATATACCGGAGGTCTTTTTAAAATAGGGCTGGGTAAACTTAAAAATCTTAATGAAAAAGAAACAACAAACATGATTGCAAAGTTATTGTATGACCCAGACATTGCACAAATAATCGAAAAGGCATCAAGAAAAAACCCACCGGTTGCATTAATAGAAAGAGAATTAAATAATTATATGGATCGTGCTGCAATACAGGCAGGAAGAACAGCAACACAGGGGGAACAATAATGGCAAACAGAGTACAGCTATCACCTGAATATTTTCCGAATCCGGTTATTGGTAGGCCGCTATCTAATGCTGATATATATGTGGGTGTTATTGATCTTGACCCTAAAATTGAAGCGAACCAGAAACAGATAAGCGTGTTACAGGAAGACGGGACAACGGTTGATGTTTCTCAACCAGTATCAACAAATGGCGGTGGCGTTCCTGTTTATAATGGTGAGTATGTAACCATTCTTGTTGACGGGTCTTACTCACTAAGAGTTGATGATAAAAACGGGGCTCAAATATATTATATACCTAAAAACTCTGAAATTGAGTCTTTAGGATCAGTTGACAACATAGACGATTTAAGAGCCATAACAGACGAACCTGCTGACGGTGATGTATTGCCTGTCCTGGGATATTACACTCCTGGCGATGGAGGCGGTGGCCGATTTTACTGGGACTCAACAAGCGTGGACGCAGATAACAACGGAACAATATTTAAATTGTCAACTATCGCGACAGGCCGGTTTATAAGGCTTGTTGATGATGTCCAGATAGTTAATGTGCTATGGTTTGGAGCTTATAGGGACAAAACAGAGGGGTTGAAAACAATAATAGCAATAACAGGTGCTGTAGACTATGCGGCATCGCTTGTTACCACCTATGCAGCACTACCCGCAGGTATAGGGACAGGATCGCAATTTACAATATTTTTCCCTTCCGGGAATTATTTAATAGATTCAACAATAAATACAACTAACTATATACGGATTAAGGGCCAGGGCAGTGTGATAACTGCCTCGGCTGATTCTTTCGATATATTGACAGGACTTAAATATAATACAGAAATAAGCGGTATAACTTTCGCCCAGGGAAGAGCCGCTGCGTATATTATAACATCTAACGCTGACTCTGCGAAAATTGATTTTATAGATTGCGAATTTCATGAGCAACTAACAAACGTTATTTATGATGATACTTTGTCAGCAAGCACATACCTTAACATAACACGTTGCAAAGTTTATAACACAAGAGCTGCAAAGGTTTTGGATATAGGGTCAAATAAGGCCAGCTTGGTAGATTCGTGGATTAGCGCTTCCGGTTCGCCAGTTTTTAAAATATCTTCGACATGCTCATTACACTTAGAACGTGTTTTACTTGTTCCGATCGGGGCAGGTGTTAAAATATGGGCTGAAAACTATGGCTTTTTTTCTGCAAACAATTGCAGGTTTGGTGGAGAAAGCGCAGCTACAATTGTCGTCAATGAAGGGACTATAGACGATTCAGCACTATTCAGGGGCGTAAGTATAAATGATTGTGAAGTTTTTTCTGCTGGTGTTGCCGCAGTTCTTTTTGAAGAGATCCCAAATATTTTTATTTGGCATAATAATAGAGGTATGGTTGACTCAACAGGGTTCGAGTTTAGTGCAGGAATAACAGATAGCGCTAATATAAAAAGTACGCTTTGTTCTTATTCTATAGATAGCATGCAACTAAGTACGCAATTTATATCTGGGCTTGTAACAGCCGCGAACAAAGTTAATTTTCTTAAAAAAGAAGCAATACACGGCTCAAAAAACATTATTGATACAGACAAGGTTTTGCAGATTAGGTCAAATGATAACGTGCAACACGGCTATACAGGGTCAATTACAAATATAACAGCCGGAACAACAACAAATATTTTCGGTTCACCTGCGAGAAGCTTTGTGGGAACGACTGCGACGCATAACGGTAGTTTCTTTGAACTATGGGTAACTGCGTTTAATGGTTTGTCGTCTGGTGTTTATACTGTTGTTTATGATATTGAGGTTGACGGAGTGTTACCAGCTCAATGCATAGTAAACTCCGGTGACAATGAAACATCTTTATTGTTAAGCACAGGGAAGCATGTTGTTTCAATCCCAACATATTTTATTGTCGGTGAGGGCGAGACTGTAGGTTATTCTGCTTCCAATATAAACAATTCACAATCAATTATATTTTCTAATATTAGAATATTTTCCGGGGAAGTGGAGGTTGATACGCAAAATAATAATATGTTCGGTGCAGGGACTGCCCCCGCTACTCTTCTATGGGAGGTTGGTGATGTTATAAGAAAGGCTGCGCCAACAGCAGGAACCGCACAAGGTATAATTTGCACCACTGCTGGATTGGCCGGTGCTGCGGTCTGGACTGCATTACCAAATATTTAGATTTACAGCCCGGCTTTTAAACCGGGCTTGTTTCACATTATCCGATATCCCAAAACTCTATCTTTACGATAACCTGATATGTTTACCTCGTTTCCTTGATTACCACCAAGGCACATAACCTGCTCACCGTCCATACTTACGAAGAATCCTACATGACCCTGCCAAGGCTCTTTCCCTCGCTTAAAAACAACAACGCAACCCTCAATAGGATCTTGTAATACTTCGCCCCATGAAAGCCAAGATTGGGCGTTTGCCTTATTTGTATTCTCAAAACCGGCAGTCTTCACACACCAGTTAACGAAAGCGGAACACCATGCTATTTCATCGGATTGAGCGTTCAGGCTTGTTGCTGTATGATATTTTAATACTTCTGGATTCGCCTTCTCTCCAGAAACCTCTTTTGTATTCTTGTCCATTTCAGCCCTGGCAAGTAGATACCAAAGCGGAAGTTCTTTTTTGACCGGTTCAGGAAGTTCAAGCGTTGGTTTATTATCAAGCTCTGCTAATCTCCGCTGTGTTTCTGCAAAGTCTCCTTTTGACATTGACATTCGTTCATGCTTTTTCTGGAAATGCCTTGAACCAAAATAGAACGCGATAATTGAGCCAAGAATATACCACATATTTCCTGGTACAGTCTCAAGTGAAATATTAATTTTCTGAAATTCAACCTGGCTAAAATATGACATCATAAAATAAACAAGCACCAATATAACCATAACCGGCCTTGGCATCCTGTTTAATCCATCCCAGAGAGAATCCCATGATGTCCTGTTATTTCTGTTATTAAATTCAGAAGAAAAAGCCTGTTGTGTTGACATGAATTTGTCGTGACCTTGCTGATCACGTTCAGCCTTTGAACCTTTGAAAACTTTAGCCACGCCTGTTACGGCTCCACCACCGGCTTTAATTAATCCGGTTATTGCTGTTATTGGGTTTATCATAATACCTCCTAAGGTCTATTTATTACCATTTTACAATTTTATAGTTCTGCGACTGTAGCCATCTGTGGAAATCATAAGCAGTTCTTTTGCATCCTTCAGGTGTGCATACACTTTCTTTACCTATTTCAGTGCTGTAATAAACACATCCTACTTTTTCACAATATTCATTGCTTTTATACTTTCCCATTCATCCCTCCGTGTGTTTATTCAATTAAATATCTTTTGGGTTTGATTTGTTCCACGGTTTAAATTATTTAATTTCTTCCCATGCGCCGAATTCCATATTTGGAACATTCAAAATTTCTTCTGTATCTGGATGCATAAATACTAAAACAGGAAGTGGAAGGTTTTTAAGCATATCGACGTAAACAAGCCCCATATCAGTACAGATATAATAATCTTCTTTTTCTTCAATCAAGCCAAGATGTAAGAATCTCCCAATCGTTGCATCACGTACTTCTGACAGGTTGTATGGTAAGGGGGTTGTAAAGCAATGCAATAAAAAATTTATTTCAAATGGTGTCATTTTTACCCTCTCCTTATTCCGTAAACATATTGTTTTAACTTCTTTTTATTCCTGTTCTCTCGTCTTATTTTTAACAATTCGAAATAATCAATCCATCCAGTTTCGCTGTATTTTTTTGACTTTACCACCCATCGAAGTTCCAACCCTGCATATCTCTTTAAGAACATTTTTCTTTTTAATAATGCAACAGGTGTCGATTTTCCTTTTACATCAATAATAAGAGCACAATTATTTTTATAAACTCTAAAGTCTGCTTTATAGACGATAGCCCTTATCGACCCTGACATTTTATGGCAAAACTTTTCTTGTAGTGTATATGTAGGTTGCAACTCAAAACTATCTATTTTTCCAAGTTTAACGCATTCTTTTAAGTATAAATAATAATCACCCTCAGCAATAGAATCAAACTTAATACCGTCAATCTCAATCTTCTTTGCTTTATATTTGTTTGGTTTATCTATCTTAGCCATTACCGCTCCTTATCATATCCTTGTGTTATTCGTGGGTGAAATAATTATATTCTGCCACATTTTGTACAATTCCAACGGCCTCAAACCCAAACATTACCGCAATATTTACATTGTTTTTGCTTCATGTTTAACCTTTCAGTTAACAATAAGTTATCGGAATTTACTTTACTGTTATATCAACAGTTTTAGATGTTTCCGTTTGCCCAACTTTACAGCCGCACCAGCCTCAACATGTTTAAAAGCAATATCTCTAAGCCTTTGTATTTCTTCATAAGCTCGCCCGCCTTCCAACTTTATTTTTAATATTCCTGACAGTTTGACGGCTTATTCCGTGGCGTTTAGCAGTTTTCGCCTGAGTGTCCTTACTCTCACGAATATCAATAATTGCCTCTGCCGAAAGATTACAATAGTTGTTTACGCCTCCTGGGCCGGTTCGCTTAATACCCATCCGATTAAGAGCAACATAAACACCGTCAACAGACATTTCTAAAAATTCGGCTATTTTAGGTACTTTTATGCCGGTGGAATATAAATTAATAATAAACTGGCTTATAAACTTATAGTTTGAGCCATATTTTTTATTATACTCCTGTATTCTTGCATGTCTAAAATTTGAATACCAAAAGCTCTTGTCGAGTTTTTCATACTCTGATGGTTTTAATATTTTACCGCTCATAAAGTCCTCCGTTCCTTAGTCTTCAAAACTATTTTGTTGTGAAAACTTCATAATTAACATCATCAGGTTTTACAATATTGTATGTATCGCCTTGGATTACATTCATAATTAAACCTTTGCCGGTTTCAAAGTGTGGGCCTGCATCTGCACAAACATTACCAAATACTCCCTGTTGACCTCGTGTAAAAGGCAATTTTCATGAAGACAACAAATTGTGAAGCCGTTTGAAAATGACCTGCAGGACTTGTTGCATATCTTGTTGCCAAGTACGTCCAATGCCTCAAAATCATCAACTTCAGGAATATCGAACTTGCGATAATCATCTATTAATTCCCCGTTGATTATCATGTTTGGCATTATTGGTATTTCTATTTGTAACATTTAATCCTCCCCCCAGAAGTCATCTTTCAACAACTTCCATTTCATTACCCAATTTTTTTTATTCATAAGACTATTAGTTTTATAGTTGTACAGTGGAAATCCTGCAATTTGTAAAACTTCAAAATCTCTATAAACAGTCCGCTCTGAGCAATCAGAACCTATATGGTTAATTACCTTTTGGACAGTCTTACCTGTCTTCGAACTCATGAGAAACCGAATAATTTTCCACTGTCTTATTGTTTGATCACCTCTCATAATTTACTCAACCCCCTTATTAATGATGAAGCTTGACAATCTCTATAGCTCTATTAATACGCTTTTGCTTAATTTCTTCGATGACTTCCCCAGTCAAAAATAAAAACAGCGCCATGGTTCTCATAAATCCTGTCAATAGTTCTGGCACCGATATTTGTTGTAAGTTCATCTTCGCTTAAGTTTGAAATAATTATCGTGGGTTTGATTTCTTCGTACCGGCTGTCAAGAATTTGGTAAGTAAGTGCTGATTCTGTTTCTGTTAAAGTTTTCAAACCGACTTCATCAAGGATCAGCAGGTCAAATTCAACGAGTCGTCTTATTATTTCAGTTTCTGTTTCTGTTGATTTCTTACCGTAAGTGCTTTTAATCTGGTTCATCAAATCGTAAAGCCGTTTGTATTGAACGCTGTAACCGGTATTATGAACAGTAATACCAACCGAAATTGCAAGATGTGTTTTCCCGTTGCCAGGGCTACCAAGAAACGCCATACAAGAACCCTGCTTTCTTACTTCAGCGAAGTTGTCAGCATATTTTTTTATACGTCTGAACGTTTCACCTTGCCCGTCATTAACTTTGTAATTAGAGAAACTGCTGTTCAACTGTCTCTTTCTTAGCCATGTAATTGCCGTTTGTTCTTCAAGACGGCGCTTAGACTCTTGTTCTTCATAACAGATAGGGCACTGTGTCCATCTTACTGTTTCAAGAACCATTATTCCTCTTGATATAAATTCGCCATGGCTAGAACACTGGGTTTTTCTTTCCATCGGTGGAGCTTTTTTTGTAATATCCATCTGACATATAATCCTTTTTTGAATTTACTTGTTTTTGGTTATCAAAATATCTCAATTCTGGTGACTTCCAGTTTTTTTCCATTGCATACTCAAGAGAGTCGTTTACATTTAAGCCAGCCTTTGACAATTCAAGTATATTTCTGATTAATCCGTTGATACCTTTTTCAGTTTGATACTGGTGTGTTTTTTTCATTGCCATTCGATAATTGTAGAATTCAATTATTTTAGGTTCGAATGAAGAAAGATTTTTTTCTGTTATTTTTAAAAGCAGATGTTTCCGGAACGGATCAGGTGTGTTTTTCTTATCATTCTTTACATTGTTTTCATTCTTAACATTCTTGTTTGTGGTGTTTGGTTGGTGTTTGGTTGGTGTTTGGTTGGTGTTTGGTTGGTGCTTGGGGTGGTGATCGTCTTCGCCTAAATCTTGATAAGTATCCCAATTAACTATTGATACCAGCGTATAATGGGTGGTGCTTTTCATGGTGATATTTTCGAGCTTTTTTAATTTATTCATGCGTGACCTGACTGTTTCCGGTTTCATTTTTAATTTCTTAGCAGCTGTTTTGCGACCATAAATAAATTGCCCTGGGTGAACCTCAACCTCACTATCACCCCGACCTGTTTTGATTGATACCCAGTTTTTTTTATGGTTAGCTTTTAATAGACACCACATCCAAACTTTAAATAAACCATCATTCGAGAAACACCGACTATCTATTGTTTTTCTATGAAGTTTTATCCAGCCATCCATAATTAAATCTCTTCTGTTGGGTTGATAAGGGCTTTTTCGTCAAAACCAAGATCAAGAAGGGCTTTAAAATATTTGGGTGTCATAACCTTTTTGCCATTTTCCCAAGTGCTCACAGTACTGACATTTACCTTAACCTTATCTGCTAACTGCTGAATCGTTAGCCCCATCTTATGACGTTGTAGTTCAAATCGTTTCATACTACCTCCATGCTGGTAAATTAAATAAAGTTAAGGGCAAAAGCCATTAAGCCTCGCTTTCTATTCCCACCATTTATTTTAGTTAATTTATAAAGAAGACTCTTATTTGCGAATTCATCAACAGGAGCGGTTTTCCCGTTAATGCGAAGTATCAATCCTGACGTGTGAATCCTTACCCCTTTTTCATGTTCCCACACAGGACCTTTTAATTGTTTCCACCCTGCTCCTGGTTTTAATACCATACTTTCTCCTTTTAACAATTTATGTTTTTCCTTAGTTGTAATTTAAATTTTGCAGAGTGTCAAGTTTTTTCTTGACAATGTCTTTGTAACGGCTTAAAGTAGATTACAAAATGCCGGTACCGACCGCACACAATTTAAAACGCACACAATTTTAAAAGGAGCTGCAGTATGGCGCAAGTATCTATAAGAACACATCCAGTTTCAACAGTTGGAGAGCTCAAAGAGTTTTTAGAAGACCTTGATGATGAAATGGAACTTGATGACATAAACACGGCAGATATTTTCCAAGAGGCTGAAATTGTCGGAGACAGGTTTATGCCTCTTAAAAATGGTTTACAAACACTTACTCTTTCAGAATAAGGAGCTGCAACATGAAAATAACAAAAGAATGGTTAGATAAAAAAAACGCATGTTCACCAAGCTTGAAATATGTAATTGCAAATAATTACATAGGTCTTGATACTAAAGATTTTCTTAAAAAGCTTATTTTAGGGAACCGACTTCCAGACGCCAGCTGGCTTATTTCAAGATCTATGAATAAAAAACAAAATGTTCAACATGCTATTTTCGCGGCTGAGCAAGTTATTGATATTTTTGAGAAACAATACCCTAAAGATAAAAGACCTCGTCGGTCAATAGACGCCGCTAAAGCTTATTTAAAAGCGCCGAGTAAAAAAACAAAGGCTGCTGCTCATTCTGCTGATGCTGCTTATTCTGCCGCTGCTGCTTATTCTGCTTATTCTGCTGCTTATTCTGCTTATTCTGCTGCTGCTGCTGATTATTCTGCTGCTGCTGCTGCTGATGCTGCTTATTCTGCTGATGCTGCTGCTTATTCTGCTGCTGCTGCTGATGCTGCTTATTCTGCTGCTGCTGCTGCTTATTCTGCTTATTCTGATGCTGCTGCTGATTATTCTGCTTATTCTGCTGCTGCTGCTGCTGATGCTGCTGCTGCTGCTGCTGATGCTGCTGCTGCTGCTGCTGATTCTGCTGCTGCTGCTGATTATTCTGCTTATTCTGCTTATTCTGCTGCTGCTGCTGCTGCTGCTGCTGCTGCTGCTGCTGCTGCTGCTGATGCTGCTTATTCTGCTTATTCTGCTACTGATGCTGCTGCTGATGCTGATGCTGCCAGAAAAGAAATGAAAATAAAAATATTAAATTATGGAATCAGCATTATTAAATAAAGGATTATAGCCATGGACGACAACCAAGAGCTAAGAGCAAAATTAAAAGAACAATACCGCAAAGGTAATTTTGTATTTTTTTAATTAACGGAACTCGACGGTAACTGCGGAAGTTAAACTTAACAAGGAAAGATTATGGAAAATGTAACAAAGAAATGCCCAAAATGCTGAAGCACTAACACAAAATTAATGAGGGTTATGGACTTTTTATTTCATCACTGCAAAGACTGCAACTTTGAATGGAAGCGATAAAGGAGCCAACAATGGAACCATTTCACGGATTAAAAATAACAATAGGCGAAGACGAGTTCAAGCTTTACGGGACTGCTGAGATAAAAGGCTATTTCGTAAACGATTTCGATTTTGATATTCCGGCATGTAAATGTCGCGGTGTCGGTGAAAGTGAGTGGACACATTGCCCAAAGATGGCGCTCAATCATTTTTATTTTGGATGTCGGAATCAAACAGAAGAAGCAATTTTAAAATGGATAGAGGAGCATTAAGATGTGTTACTCAAATTGTAAGTTTGAAGATTGGGAAGGCGAATGCACAAAAAGAAAGAATGTTCTATTCGATGCTGAATGCCATTGCACAGACGAAGAACCGGAGCAAGAATTAAAAGGCAAGCGTGTAGTTTACGAAATTAAAAAACCTAAATAATTAGAATACTAAGCAATAAGGAGAAATCATGACAGAAAAAAATCTATGCACAGTAACAGGAAATTTGATTGTACCAGAAGAGTGTTTTATCGACGGTGGAGCTGAGAAAATGCTTGCTCTGCTACGGGCTAAATTAAAAGAGTTCGTACCTGATCCAACAACACCAAAAGGGCTGGAAGAAATAAGATCATTCGCGGCAAAATTTCCGAAGTCAAAAACAGCGTTTGAAAAAGCAGGGAAAGAATTTAAGAGACAATATAAAGTTAAAATAACGCCTATCGACAAGGAAAGAAAGATATTCAGGGAAGCATGCGACAAAATGAGAGACGAGGCAAGACTACCATTAACATTGCACGAAGAGGAACAGGAAAGAATCGTTGAGGTTGAAAGAAAGCGTATCGAACAGGAACTTGAAGACGAAAGATTAAAAGCCGAACAAATTCTCGTTGACCGGGAAAACGAAATAGCTCGAAAAAAAGCAGAGTTTGCAAAAATCGAAGCTGACCGGCTCAAAAAAGAGCAGGATGAAGAAGCGGAAATAGTAGTAAAGGCAAAGGCTGAGCAGGACCAAAAAGACCGGGTTGCCAATGAAGAACGGATTAAAAAAGAAGCTTCAAAAAAGGCAAAGAAGGATGCCCAAATACTAAAAGATAATACAGGGCGTTCCCGTGTTAAAATGCTCGACGCTATCAACCACCCTCTTTGCTTTGAAGCTTGCAGGGATATGTCAGAAGTATCATGGATTTCTTATTATGCGGAAAGAAATAAAACCTTTCAGGACGCCGCAAAAATCCAATGGGAAAAAGAAAAAGAAGAAGCTCAGCGCATTAAAGATGAAGCAGCCGAAAAGAAACGCCTTGGTGATATCGAAACAGCCAGATTAAAAGCAGAGCAGGACCAAAAAGATGCTCTCGACAAACAACGTAAAGATCAGGAAGAAAAAGAACGTCTTAAACGTGATAGAATCGCAGAAGAAAAACGTATTGAAGACAAACGCCTTGCTGATGAAAAATCAGAGACGGACCGATTAGCCAGAAACCGGAACCATCAGAAAGCTATCAACAGAAAAGTTGTTGCGAAGCTTATGGGTATTTTCTTCTCTGATTCTGACAAAGTTCATATGACAGAAGCCCAGGCAATCGAAATAGTGAAAGAGCTTGTAAAAGACCCAATCCCAGAAATCACAATCAACTATTAAGGGGTAGGATATGAAAACAGATAAAGACGTTGCCGTGATAGATGTTCCGGCAAAAGATATAATGGTTATGCCAAACCAATACGACAGGCTAATTGAATCAGGCTTTAATTCGAATGCAGACCTTGAAAGAATGGAAAGGCTTTTTGAGTTAAAAAAACTGCATGAAGAAAACGAGGCCAGGAAAGAATATTTTAAGGCGATGGCAGAGTTTAAAAAAGATCCACCATTGATTAAAAAGGATACACCGGTAAAATATCAGAACTCGGACGGATCATGGACTGTGTACAATCATGCCGATCTTGGAAAGTCTTTGAATCTTATATCGAAAGGCCTTTCACCTCACGGGTTATCTATAAACTTCAAACAGGAACAGGGTAACGGCGGGTTGACAATAACCTGCTTCCTTACCCACAGGCTTGGCTATTCTGAATCAACGTCACTATTTGCCGCCCCCGATAGTTCCGGCGGGAAAAATGGCATACAGGGTATTGGATCAACAGACTCATATCTAAGACGTTACACAATGTTTTCTATTACCGGACTTGCCGCAGAAGGTGAAGATGACGATGGAAGAATGTCTGAGTCAAAGGTGGTTGAATATATCGATGAAGAGCAGATAAGTCAGTTAGCAGATATGCTGCTTGCTATCGATAAAACTGAGGCTGAGTATTGTAAGCACAGAAATGTCGAGTCATTAAAAGATATTCCATTAAGCACTTTTAATATTTGCGTTTCAGAATTAAAACCGATGGATGGGTAAGATGATAATAAGCAAGCACGAACAAAACACTCCAGAATGGAAAAATGAACGGTTGGGCTGTCCGTCTTCTTCAGAGTTTAAAAGAATCGTTACCTCGAAAGGGGTGCGTTCCGACTCACGGCAAAAATATATGGATGAGCTTGCATCTGAAATAATTACAGGTGAGCCTACTGCAAAGCCTAAGTTAAAAGCGTTTGACCTCGGACATGAAAGAGAGCAAGAAAATATTGATCTGTATCAATTCAGAAACGGCGTTGAAATTACGCAGGTGGGTTTCTGTTGGAAAGATGAAAAAAAACTATTTGGTGCCAGCCCTGACACACTTGTTAATGAAGATGGGTTGATGGAGGCTAAAAACTCGAATGGACCGCAGCAAATAAACAGGATTTTATATGGCTGGACAGCATCTGAGCATCACAGACAGGCACAAGGGCAAATGTTGGTAACAGGCCGGAAATACTGTGATGTCGTTTCATATTGCCGGGGCATGAAAACAGTTACAGTTAGATTTGAACGAGACGAAGAGTTTTTAAAAAAACTTGAGGTTGAGCTTATTCTTTTCCATAGAGATTTAATGAAGCTCGTTGACGAAATCAGGCAATAAAAACTAACCAACAAGGAGAGGATATGGAAGACGCAATAGTTAATACAGCTAAAACAGCAATTAAAGAATCAATAATTAATAACCTGACAGGATACAACAGTCCGTTTAATAAGATGGCAAATGACGTCATCATGCAACACGAAGCTGAATTTAAAAAGCTATTTGAGACAGAAGTGGCAAGCCTAATAAATTCAGATGATTTTAAAAGCGCAATGAGTGAGGCCCTACACACACGACTTGCAAAAATTCTTGTGTCAAAACTTGGTGGTGAACTTGAAAAAAGAGTCAATAGCCTTAAACAAGATCCGACAACAAGGGCAAAAATTACGGTGGCTATTTCAAATATCATTGAAGAGAATCTTTAAAGACTAACCCAACCAGGAGGACAAAGTGAGAGAGATTTTATTTCGCGGAATGACAGGTGATGGTGAATGGATTTACGGCAATTTAAACAATTGTTCAAGCGGTGTTTTTATAACACAACCAGACAGTATTGATATCACCACAGGTTTTAGTAAATGTAAAATGGGCGGTCTTATTTCGTCTTACAAGGTTAAATCTGAAACAGTAGGACAGTACACCGGGCTAAAAGACAAGCATGGAGTTAAGATATTTGAGGGTGACCGAATAAAGTGGCATTACCAATACAGAGAAACAAATTCAATAGTTGTCGGAACTGTTGAATGGGACACTTGCAATCCTTGTTTTGTTGTAAACGGAGATAATGAACATTCCTTAGAATATGATTTTATCATGGCCGGATGTTGTGAGCTTGACGTTTTAGGAAACATCCACGAGCAGGAACTTAAATGAAAAAGCACACACTTTATTGCAACCCGGCAGACGGCCAATTTAATTGGGAAAAATTATTTGACCTTAAAAACCTTCCGGCGAAGCTTGGTAAATATAAAAGGGTTAAGGTAACTTTTGAGAAGTATGTTCAAAAAAAGAGTCAGCCACAATTAGCATACGTGCATGGTGTCGTGATTAAATACCTTGAGAAAGAAATGTACTCCGATACAGGAATGTCATTTGAAGACTGGAAGTATGAACTTAAAGAAAGATTTGGCGTAAAGGAAAAGGATAGAAGCGGTACGTTTAACAGGTTGAAATCGTTTGCAGATTATACAGAGCCGGAAATGTCCCTTTTTATTCAGCAGTGTATTGATTGGGCGCGTGACTTTTTCAGCTTACACGTGCCACCACCGGAAGTTATCGGCGATTATATTTAACATTTAAACTATAGGAGGGAGTATGGTAAAGCATAATAGATTTTACAGAAAAGTGTGGGCATCTAAGAGCGATTTTACTGGTGCACTTGCAATGTGGCTGGTAAAACAATCGCCATACATAGTACCAGATAATTTATCTGTATGCATTATTAAATTTTATAACAAGCTTGATGAAATTGCAACATTTGATGAGCTTGGAATGGCAGAGGTAGAGCTATCTACTCTGACAAGTAAAGTTGACTCTATTCTTGAAAGTATTCCTGAAATTGTGCAGCTTAACGAGCGAAAGAATAAACGTGAAGGGATTGGATTTAGCTCAAGATATTCTAAGAAGCCTGAACCTGACGATGATTTCATAGACATAACAGCAGTTGCACAAGACATAACTTGTTGTTTTGCAGAAAGAGAAGATGCTCAATGTTGGCTTGATAAAGACAAAACAGACTAACAACCCGTAACCAAAGGAGGGAGATGTGAAAGCTTATAAAGTTACAGTTCTTGTTATAGATCATGAATGTGTAGGTGATAAAGGAGTTACGATCAATCTTGAAAACGAAAAGTATTCAAATCCAACTGTGATGAATATTGAGGAAGCCGATATAGGCGAATGGTCAGACGATCATCTAATAAACGGATGTAACACACAGCTTGCTGAATATAACAGGATATTTAATAACTAACCCGGCATCCCCGGCAAAAGGAGAGAGGTATGAAAGTATTTTTTGACACAGAGTTAACAGGGCTACACCAGGACACAAAATTAATCAGCATAGGTTTGATTTCAGAAGATAACCAAACATTCTATGCTGAAAATTGTTCGTTTATGGATGGGTTTACATGTGGTGATGATAGAGAATGGTGCGAGAGTAACTTAACACCTAATTTGAAGTTTTATGGCAATACAACCAAAGGATATAATAATTCTTTTATAGGGTTGAACGAGCCATCAGAGGTTTTTGGAGAGCTTTGGCTTATTAAAGATTCTCTTGAAGATTGGCTTTCCAGATTTAATTATGTTGAACTTTGGTCTGACTGCCTGTCGTATGACTTTGTTCTTTTCAATCAACTATGGGGCCATGCTTTTGAAATTCCTAAGAATGTTTATTACATCCCGTTTGACATCTGCACTGTGTTTAAAATGAAGGGTATTGACCCTGGCACAAGCCGTGAAGAGTTCTCCGGAATGACAGAAGGTGCAGAAAAACACAATGCTTTATGGGATGCAAAAGTGATAAAGGGTTGTTATGATAAGCTTATGAGCGTTTAGCCTTGTAATTATCCTCCGGCATGGGATTAAATAGGAGTCTATATGACTGATAATTTAGATTTGACTATTTGTTTGTTTTTTGCTTTTGGATTACCTGTTATTGTAACTATATACTATAATTTGAAATGCCATTCTGACGAAAAGATTAACAAACTTAATTTAAAGGAGATTGACGATGAATAAGCACCTACTATCAGATAAAGTCGAAAACATAATTAAAGAATTGGCTGAGGTACATCTTGAATTATCCAATGCGGATGCGTGTTGTTTAAAGCTTGACAATGGCGGATGTGTTGTTTTTGGCTCGAAAGAATCGGTAATTGATTTGGTTGAAGACGAGTAATAGTTTGAAATTATCCTCCGGCAGTGCTAAGATGTAAAATAACACGACCCGGGAAGTTTGCGCTTGCCCGGGTCAAATTCAATTTACTTTTCGTGGAAGCAAATTGATAATCTCTATATACCACATAGATTATCTAAATGTCAACAAAATCCCGCGAAAGTTGAAATCCAGTGCAATACAAGCAAATGATTCTGGATTCGTAAAATTATTCATACGCTAAACAAAAGGTCGTTCGCCATTACCCCGGGCGCATTTGATAAACAGGGAACACAAAGCACATTTTAGTGACCGCGACTATAACGGCGGGGCTTGAGTTTTGCCAGCTTTAAATCGGCACCTGATAAAGACGACTTTTTTTGACCTGCATGGTTTTTATTTATTTTGTTGAGTTTTGGCTTTTAATATACTTTAGCTTTACCCGGGTAGATACTATGGGTGCTTAACAGAGAGGGGTACAATTATGTTTAATATACCAGACAAAGGAGAATGTTATGAGTTTATTTCAGTGCGAGCATTGCGGGTGTTGTGAGAATACAGCGGTATCACCAAGTTATTATTTGATATCGTTTCCTGAGTCCGGCGACTGGACCGGAATAGAGGATAGACGAGGAAAAATGCTATGTAGTGCTTGCGGCCCTATATTATTTGAAGATGGGACAGCTACGGAGTGGGGCGAATGGCACGGAGAATTTGACAGAGTGTTTCTACCGAAGGGCATGTTTAAGACAAACAATGAAGGGAATCTTGAGCATATTGAATCTGGATCTACAAAATTCAGAGACTATGAGATAAGCGAAGAAGAGAAAACAGACGGCCAAAAGCTTGTTGAATTTTGTGACAGAATGATGGGCGTTTAATGTTAAATAAAATGCCAGTTAATAGGAGAGAACAATGGGCGATGTAGGAGATATTTACAGAGCAATGAAGGAAGATAGAAAAGAAAGGCGTAGAAAGTATGGCATAAGTTGTCCTGAATGTAATATTCGGCAACCAAAACGAATACCGGCAACATTACTGCCTGGACAGAGGTGTAAAGTGTGTGGGTATATGGACAAAAGAAAGAATGTTAAATAAACTTACACCAGCAATTGCGCAGCACAATCGTAATTAAGGAGGGAATTAATGGTTACAACACTTGTTTATTTTGCTTCGTTAAATAAAATAACGAAATACAGATTTAGCGGGGATGATTTAGTTAATGAACTTATTAAGTCAACAAATAAGAAAATATTAAACGAGGTTAGCTGGCAATTAAAGCAGTAAACAACAGCATCAAAATATGATGCACAATCGTAATTATTTTAAGGAGGGGTTATGAGCATAGACTTTCCAAGAGCATGGCAATTAACAAAAAACTCAAATATTGAAGACCACCATGGAAAATGTAGTTGGAAAGTTGCCGGCTTATTGTGTGACTGTGGTTTTTTAAATAAACATCCTGAGCTATTGAGTTCAACATTTTACGGGCACAATGGAAAAGTAATTACTCCGGCAAACAGAATAATAGTATAAATAAAACCAGACAAAGGAGAATGTTATTAACGACAAGGAATTTTTACAATGGATCATGGATAGAATGGTTAATAAGCATGGTGAAGACAAGGATATTGACTATATAATAAGACTTAAAAAAATTATAGATGATTTCCCGGGCGCAGGTCAAAAATGTTTATTCGGGTATTGCTGGTGGTTCTGGCTACCAAGGATAAGAATTTCAAAATATAATTGTGATTTCCAATGGTTGTGCTTTATGGCAAGTTTTTGGAGCGATAAATAAAACCCCATAAGCAGGAGAGAAGGCAATGAGCTTTACGCCATACCCAAAGCCCGGAAAGAAGAAAAAGCGCAAACCTGGCAGGCTATCAGAACAAGCCTTGATTAAGCTCAAGCAGAAAGTATTGGAGCGTGATAGATTCTGCCAGATATGCGGAACGCCTTTTACCCTTACAGCGCATCATATTATTTTTTTGAGCAGGGGCGGAAAAGATTTATACGAAAATCTCCTGTGTTTATGCATACCTTGCCATGTTGATGTACACGCTGAAAGGGTTAATATCATTGGTCAATATCCTGATTATGAAATTATTTATAAATAACGATTGACTCCTGATATAATCCTGATATAATCATACCTAACGATAACGAAAACGGAGAGTATGACAATGGCAAAGAGAAAAACTTGGAAAGATAAATTGACAAAGGCAGAGTTAAAACATTTAAAAGAAACCGCCGAAGTTACAACACTTGCTCAACTTGAGTACAATTTTGAAGAGCAAGCAGAAATGAGGCGAATAAACCCAAGAGTTGAGCCATGTTGGGAGTGTAAAGCTATAGCCGTTAAACTTGGATACGAGGTCTAAAATGTACAAAGAAATAGTTAAAAAAGCAATGGCGCGATACGAAATGAATGAAACAGAATTTGCGGCAATGCTTAACGTGGATCAGAGCAGCGTGGCTAAATGGTTAACAGGGGCAAATAAGCCCAATAAACAGGCTTTAATTTTGATGCAGATGACAGAACACGCAATTAAGAGAGCAAAGAAGCAACTTAATAAACAAGCGAGTTGAGGACATAACCAAAAAGGAGAGATGGAGATGGAAACGCAATATTTAAACCATGACGTAAGGCGCGAAATTAGAGGTAATGTTGAGCAAGATGTCTCAAAGAAAATTGGAAAATCAGAGGTAGGTAAAGAGCTTCGGCAGCTGAAGAGCCAGCTCGAAAAAGAATTTAGGAAAATAGCAAGAATTATTTGCCCTAAAAAAGATCTAGAAGTTTTGGAAAAGTACGAATTAATCTCTACGCATGAACGGTTTTTCTATTCGCTGGATAGCAAAAATATTATACAATCTTCATTTTACAGAAAAAGAAGTTCAGATTGTGAAGTTGCGATTAAGCCAGCCATCAACACACATAAAATGAGTGATTACAACTACGAAATGGGGAAAATTATAAATAAAGATAAAGACCTGCAAAAACTATGCGTTGATATCTATAAAATAAATGACCATCTATCATGCGAACTTGACGAAACTGTAATAGCGTATATGTCAAGGGTTGAAAGCTTCAGGACAGTTAAAACACTGTTGTTAAAATATCCTGGTATGAAAAAATATATCCCGAAGCCAGTTAAGAAAGAAAAAGAACCTGCTGAAACAAAAGAAGAAAATGTCATAAAATTGTTTGAAGCTTCTTAAATAAACCAAGTTAACGACAGGAGGGAGATATGACACTATTTACAACACAAGAGGCTGACGCATACTATGCAGCTCACAAAAGAGACATAGCGGCAGGCAAGGCAAAGCCAATAGACTACACCAAATGCCTTTGCGGTTACTCTACGCACCCTGTACCACAGCAGGACGGTAGATCTTGGATTTGCGGCGATCCACAATGTGATAAGAAATCAAGGTTTGAGAAGTTTAATAAATAACATTTAACAAACTGCGGAGGGAGTATGAACATCGACGAACTAACAATTGGACAAGCGAAAGAACTATCAGGAATGTTTAACAGATGCCAGACAAAAGAATCGTCAAATAACGGACCATGGGAGATAGGCAAGAAATACCTAATCAGAACTGTTACAATGACATTAACCGGGGAGCTTATATCTGTATCTGAACAAGAACTTGTTATGAAAGATGCCGCATGGATCGCTGATACTGGTAGATTCAATGAGGCGCTTATTGATATCGGAAATTGTAATGAGGTTGAGCCTTTCCAAAATAATGCGATTATTGGTCGTGGTTCTATCGTTGACGCAACAGCAATATCAAATATTATCACAAAGGTGAAGTGATGAACGCAGCTATTATGAAAACAGGTTATGATAGGTCAGGGTCAAGGTCAGGGTCAAGGTCAGGGTCAAGGTCAAGGTCAGGGTCAGGGTCAAGGTCAAGGTCAGGGTCATGGTCATGGTCAAGGTCAAGGTCAGGGTCATGGTCATGGTCAGGGTCAGGGTCATGGTCAAGGTCAGGGTCATGGTCATGGTCAAGGTCAGGGTCATGGTCAGGGTCATGCTAACCAACCAAGGGCCACGACCTGAAAAGACCACGCAATAAAGAAAACGTTGCACAAGGGTCGACCATAGGAGGTCAAAATGACAAACTTACACAAACAGCACCAGATTGATTCTCTAACCAAAGCGATAAAAGAAAATATAAACCGAGATCCTAAGATATTTTGCATCGGCAGGCCGACAAAGAAATGGTTCGCGAGTCAGGCCAGTGGGTTGAAGTCACTTAAAAAGAGGCTCAGAATCGTTCAGAAGCATAAGGAGCCGGTGTATTTCACTAACGATTTAAAATGCGAGTATGTGTTGATGGGTGTGTGATGGGAATGCTCGACTATATTAATTACGAGTGCGTCTGCCCCGTTTGTAAAAATAAAATTGATGGATTTCAATCTTAAGATTCTGACTGCGTTTTGGATATGCTTGAAACAGAAGAGGTAAACAACTTTTATAAATTATGTTATTTTTGTGGTGTGTGGGTTGAGTTTTTCAGAACAGGTGAAAATAAATTCATGCGAACCGTGGAAGGAAAAGGCAATGAAAAAATCCCAAAATATGAAAAAGAGGTTAAGATAAAATGAAAAACACAATAACAAAGGACGGAGCCGACCAGCTTAAGAATATATTATCAAACATCGATATGCCAGAGAGTCAGCTTGTCATGATGATGGGGTTTACCGACCTTATGACCGGAGACAATGCCCTGCCTGGCTGCTTACGGTCGCAGGATAAGGTTATTAAGGATTTTAGGGTAGAGGTTAAGTATTTAAAGTCTCAACTTGCGAAAGCAGACATGGCGCACAGTGAAATGTGTGCAAAGAATGAAGCGTTAACAAATCAAAATATGGATCTTTTCGCAGAGAATAAAAGAAGTGTTCAGCACTCAGAATTCCTCGACCAACAAATTGTAGAAATGACGAAAGGCGTTAAAACAATTGCAGATAGAAGCGATGTATTAAGAAAAGAGAACCAGACGCAGAGAGAAGAGATTGACCGGCTTAAAAAAGAATTGAAGCAAAACAATGAGTTGGTTCAGAGGATGGAAGGTGGCGAGGATAATCATGAGATATACGCTGAAGGCAAACACCTTAGAAACTGTGAGAATTGCAATACATACAGCGGTCAATTTTGTCGCTACGGCCTACAAGACAATTACGATTGCTGGGAGCAAAAACAACCATATCCTGAGATTGAAAAGAGCTGTGGTAATTGTAATTTTAATGAGTGCGGTCTTGCTATAGTTGATTGTAAGCACGATAATTATAAATTTTGGCAGCCTAAAAAATGAAAGACAAGCTTCAATAAACCCTTGTTAATCTTTTTTCACTTTTATTTTAAAAACCGCTTGACATAAATAAAACGGTATGCTATTCTATAATCAAGAGAGTGAGAGAAACATAAACAACTAACTTGGAGATAGAAGAATGACAAATTTAAACGAAATAGCAGAAAAAGCTGAAAAACTTGCTGGAAAAATTGATATGACAGAGCTACATAAGGCCTTAGTTTTTTCAGGTGCAAATGATAATGTGACTATATGGATGGATGGTACATTTGATGTTTTATCATCTAATACATCTCCTAATACAGAAGAAGAATATATTACTTTAAAGGCATGGGGAATTGGAAATACTGAATCTGGTAATTATTCTGAAGGTTTTTATACACAGACTGACGAACAATCTGATAACGGTTTATTTTTAAATCCTGAAACTGGCAAAGAGTTAACAAGCGAAGAAATGATAACTGAATGTATTGAGGATGGATGTTGGGACGACTTCGCAAGTGACATAGAAAATCAGATTAAAATAGAAATGGAAGCAGCCGCATATTATTATTAATAATAAAAGCCCTCTTCGGAGGGCAAAGGTATAATATGAAACAAGACGGAAGAGGTAGACACGGAAACTGCGGGCGTAAAAAGAAAGAAGACCCGAGGAACAAGAATATCAATATAAGGATGAACGCATCCGAAAAGATCCGGTTCGATAATGCTTGCAAGGTCAGTGGGATATCTCAGGCTGATTATTTAATGTCGCTGGTAGATAAGGATTTAAATAAATGAAAGCCAAGCACCTTGAGAGAGCTATGATATTTTGTGCGGTGGTGTGTGGGCTGGCTATTATGTTATTGACTTATCCATAATGTGTTGATAGTTATAGGTATAACCTATAACTATGAACGGTGCTTGAATGATACCTAACTTATTGCCATCTATATTCGGAGCCGAACTTGCAGCGCCAAACGATGATTTTTCTGCGTGGACAGGAGCCGAGCCGAATGAAATCCCCACGGGCTACTCTGTTTTTGGCAACGATGCAACTAATTTTGTTTCAGAGGTAACCAACGGCGCAAGATTTCTAAGTGATTCAACAAGCGGCTTAGTATTATATCGCAACTACACAGTCGAACCTGGCAAGATATATAATTTCAAAATCATAAAAACAGAATACGTATCAGGTGATATTAGGTTGCGTATTCGTGATATAACAAATGCCGCTGATATTTTGGCAACATCTCTTATGGGATGGCAGGAGGGCAACGAGCATACATATAAATTCACAGCGCCAGTATTATGCGTAGAGATTTCAATCACAGTATCAAGAATGCCTGCAGGAAATACAGATTATGTTATGAATAGCTGGTCTCTTAAAGAAGAAACTAAACTTTTACCACAAATATAAGGTGAAAATATGGCTTACAAGCTTTTGTCAGAATTAAATAAAGAAAGTGTGAACAGGGGTTATGAGGAAACTGTTGCGGCTTCGGGTGACGGAGACTGGATTATATTGGACGATATTGAGCCCGGTAAACCATTTACGCTTGGCTTGGACATAGGAACTGGAAGTGGGTCTATTGAGTTTACAACTCGGACACCGGCAGCAGTAAAGGCAGGAACTGGTATTAATGAGCAAGTGTGGTCTCTTGGCACTATTAGCGGTTCAGCCTCAGTTACCGCCGAGTCACATATAACAGCCGTACGCATGGTTAACGCATCTGGCACAACCACTTTGACGATAACGCCATGATAAAAGAAGCCGCCGAGCTACTATTAGTTAAATATGGTGTGCAAAATACATTATTGTTGGCACTGATGGCTAAATTTATGTGGGACATGCGCGTCAAGTACATAGCAATAGACATAGACCTAAAAAACGTAAAAGAGGGCGTACATGAAGTCAAAGAAAAAGTCGACAAAATCGAAACAGAACAATACGCCATCAAAAACCGGCTCAGTATCGCCGAAAAGTTCGGCCAAAAAAAAGAAACCAACCAGGGCTTCACTGACAACAGGAGTCAATAATGGTCAGAAGCCCAAAAAAAATAGGAACGGCAAGCGCTACGCTTCTTAGTTTCGTGCTAATGTTCAACGGTGCGTACTTCGACATCCTCAACACATACACAGCTATACCGGATGAAGTATGGAATCATATTACATTCGCAACAAAGGACGCTCAGATTTTAGGCATTAGCCTTTTGGGCGCACTCTACGTACCATATAAAAACATCCACGTTAAAACACTCTTATTTTTATTCACACTATGGAGAACAGCGGTATTAATTATAAACGTTATGTGCTTCGATAAACAATTCTCACTTTATACCATATACACCCTCGATTGCTTTTACATATTGTGGGCTATAAGATCATTATATATGAGAAAACTTTCCGGAAGAAACCCAATCGGCAAAGAAGCCTTTTATATTCTCCTTACCATAAACTCAGTACTGGGACTACTTCAAGCAATGTTCTTACCCTGGCACCCGGCAAGATATGAAACAAGAATGATATCAGACGGCACACATATCTGGTCAGTGCACTATGGAGAGTATGAGAAGAACCTCATTGAATGCACAGATATTGACAAAATACACCATGTTAAGGTATCATTAAACAGAAAGCTTGTTGACTTTGAGATTGAAAAGCTTGATAAACTTGTCGGCCAAAAAGCAATAGCCGGCATTAAAGATTGCAGAAAGTTAATGGTAGCAGGTAAAATATGATAAGATTTTACATAGAGCTTATCATCGAAAAGGTTTTATACGTGTTTGACTGGATTAAATACGGCAATAGCGAAGCAGGAAAGAAGCAACGGGCAGCGCGAGACTTTATACGTGTAATTACAAGGAGATAACATGAACGGAACAACCGTGGATAAGCTTTTAAATATTATCGAGGATTACAGGAAAGAGAGCCATAGCCAAAAAGATCAAATACAGCACCTTGCGAGTGGACAAGCAAATGCGTCGCTTGGCAAAAGGATTAAAAGTCTTGAGAACGCAAGGGCAGAACTTATTGAAGAGAATGATAAATTCATGGAGACTATTAAATCAGAACAAAGCCATTCCACAAGGCTATCTGAAAGATACAACAAGATTGTCGGAGAGCAAGCTACAGAGATTGAAAGCTTAAAAACAGAGCTTAGCAAGCAAACAGAATGGAACGCGCAGAGAAAGAAGCGTGCTGAAGATGCAAGAGATGGTGATTATGAGATACCAAATAAGCATGTGTAGCTTTTGTAAAACATATTATGGCTACGGCGCTACATGTAATTGCGGTAAGAACGGCGAAAATGAAGAGCCGCGTAAACAGGGCTCTGAGTTAACTTGTCACACGGGGGAAACACTTTAATGCCAGCACCTAAAAATAATCAATTTTGGAAAGCGAGGGCAAAGCACGGGCGTGATAAGATATTTTCAAGTAAGTCAGTCTTAAAAGAATCTTGCGAAGAGTATTTCCAGTGGTGTGACGATAATCCACTCTATGCGGCTGAGCTTGTAAAATTCCAAGGGAAAGCGACGTTACAGGAAGTCCCCAAAATGCGCGCAATGACTGTTTCAGGGCTTTGCATCTTTCTTAATATCACGACAGACACATGGTACCGGTACGCAAAAGATAAAGATTTTTCTGATATCGTACACGAAGCTGAGCAAATTATAAGAACTCAAAAGTTTGAGGGTGCAAGCGCTGAGCTATTAAATGCAAATATAATAGCCAGGGATTTAGGCTTAGCTGATAAAAAAGAACACACCGGAAACATCGAGCTTAACAAAGAGACAGACGAAGAACTTGACAACCGAATCAAATCACTCTTAGGCGGCTTGGATGCAGATAGCGATTAATATACCAGAATCACGTGAAGACAAACTTGCTCTTATCTCAGCATTGGAAGAGAAGAAGAACAGATTTGATGCCGATAGATTGAATAGGCAGTATCTTTCTTTCTATGGTTGGCAACAGAAGTTCTGCTCAAATACCAACGAGTATTTCGAATCATGCCTTTGTGCCGCTAACCAGATTGGTAAGACAAGAGTCGGCACAACCATCGACGCAATGCATTTGACTGGCGAGTACCCTGAAGATTACCCAGGCTATAAGTTTGAATTTCCTCCGACATGCTGGTGTCTTGGTTATTCGATGGAGAAGACACGAGACTTATTGCAGAATGAGTTGTTCGGTGTCTACACACCCGGCATAGGGTTTGCTGGTGGATTAATCCCTAAAGATAAAATACACAGCCAGGAGTCAGCGCAAGGCACCGTTAATGCAATGCGGACGGTTAGAGTAAAGCACAAACTTGGTGTTTCAATAATGCAGTTCTGGTCGTATACCCAGGGGCAACATGCTATTATGGGTGATGTCGTAGACTGGGTACATGTAGACGAGGAGCCAAGAGACCAGTCAATACGGCCGCAGCTTTTAACAAGAACTATTAATGGCGATCGTGGAAAAGGCGGCCGTATAATTTACACATTTACCCCTGAGA
>JQIA01000076.1_pt1 | contig 41809 bp, 42 predicted proteins | sample 811431 | NCBI WGS metagenome assembly JQIA01 (sample SAMN02998118, study PRJNA258478) | marine sediment metagenome | biome: marine; feature: seafloor; material: sediment; isolation source: oil-polluted sediment collected from 3 locations (0.5 km, 0.7 km and 0.9 km)... | place: USA: Gulf of Mexico ...
TATCCGGTGTAATATAACCGATTGCCCCATCCGTTTTTTCGACAAACTCAACAAGGCTTTTCATATCCTTGAACTTTTTTGGAGGATTTCCTTTGCCTGTAAACATCATTTTCTTCCATGTCAGCTTGAATTGCGACGGAGACTTCTTCACAAATTCCTTCAGAAACGCCTTATGGGCATCAGACTTATCCAACACTGTAACAACTATGGTTTCATTATTGCCCCACTTTGTTTTTTTGCCGGAATAAATATTCTTAACATCGTCCTTTGTCAGCGTTGCCTCGGCAATATTTTTGTTTGAAATCACTATAAGTCCATCTGCGAAAACATAATTCGCGCATAGACTGGTGACCAGAATAAGTCCCAGACAAAATGGCAGTCTCAATTTACATAACTTCATTTGCACAGCCTCCTTTAGGGTATGAACATAGGTTTTCAAAAAATTTCTGAGTCTATTAATGATATTCGCAGCCCGGATCTACCTGCCGGGAGCATTGATAAATAAAAAAATGGTATAAGTATTAAGAATTGTTATTTATAAAGGCAAATTTGGTGACAGCTGGTTAACTAAATCGTTATTTTTATATTTCACATGTTAGATGGGTTTGATTATATATTAATTCATACAGCAGTTCAAGTTAAAACTATAACATTGCGATTTAATGCGAATTATTATTTCGTCACGAAATACCTTGAAGAAACCGGGTCAGCTTTTTTGAAAAATGCACGGGAACAGGTTCATCGACAATTTCGCTGCACAACCGTATTGTCTTTTGCAAAGTCAACAGACATGTATTGCAGCAATGGCAGGTATCAAGATGTTTTGAAATTTCCTTATACTGTTGATGGTTAAGCTCTTTATCAATGAATTCTGACAGCAAGACAAAGAGCTCTTTGCACTTATAATGATCGTGATCTGAAATGTTATTATTGTCCATAATACGTCTTTAACTCCTCTCTCATAAAAAGACGGGCACGGTGAAACCGGGTTTTGACATTTTGTGCACTGATTAAAAGAATATCAGCGGTCTCCTGAGTTGAGAACCCTTCCATATCGCGGAGGACCAGAACCAGTTTATATCGTTCCGGCAATTCATTTACTGCAGATTTTATCCGTTCTGACAACTCGCGATCTAAAAGCTGATCCACCGGTTGTGATGCCCACGCCGGTGTTTTTGTATCTATCGAAGCATGGTCTTCCGGCATAAAAGAGTCCAGTGACAACTCTCTATCAGGGGAAAACTTTGATTTACGTTGTATCTGCCAGCAGGCATTAGCTGCGACCTTATAAATCCAGTTTTTTAATTTTGTCTCCTGTCTGAATCCGGATATGGATTTAAGAACATTAATAAAAGTATCCTGAACAAGATCTTCTGCATCGGTAACATTTTTGCAAACCTTCAGGCCAAAGTTGTACAGTCGCCCCTCAAATCGGCGTACCAGTTCTGTAAATGCTGCTTTTTCGCCGGATGATATAGCATCTATGAGTTTTTTTTCCGTCTCAGTTATTTCAGCCTGATCAGAGGATTTTATCATTCTTTTCATCTTTGTCTGCCGCCTGGCAGCCATTTCTCATTCAGGTATCAATGCCCATTTTGGGCAGTATCACTATCTGTAAAAGAAACCATGCTCCAATTAAACCTAATATTAATAGACCTTCACTCATTTTTAGTCTCTCCCTTCTTTTTTTATTCTATTATAGATCAAAACCCCGCCGGAAAAAACAAGAAATATCATAACGAGGCCAAGGTGTATAAAATCTGCCAGGATTATCATTCTTTCTGAAAAATAATGCACAGGGAAATTATTCAGGACCAGTATAAAACCAGACAGTATCAATCCGGCATACAGGGTAATCTGAAATATCAAAGATTTTGTTAAAGCCTTTCTATTTATTTTTATTCCTGCATACAGCGTCGCGTACCAGAATACACAAAGCAAAAATAATGCGGAAAAGACATAGTGTAGCAAGTGGGTAGTATAAAATTGAGCCAGCCATCCAAAGCCAGGGATATCTGCCACATAGTACCGTTTAAAAATAGGCATTTGTGCAAATCCGGTAATTATAAGCATAGTAACTGAGAGTCTATAGGAAAATTTTATGATTTTATTCTGCGTCATTGTTATCTCCATCTTTTCTCCTGTTGCTCAGGTAAAGTCGGCCAACCGCTGCCGCAACTCCGGCAAATGGTGCTATAAACAAAGCTGCAGCCAGATTGTTACCATTTGCCATGGCGTTCTTCCTGTATCCTATACCAGGCATCCCCTTCCCTTTCTCAATAGCAGTATTCAGCGTCTCAAAAGGAACAGGCGAAACATAAATTGTATTTGTTCCGCCATTTTCCTTATCGCCGTATACATAGCCATTCATCTCTTTTGCAATACGATACGCCGCTTTAATAATTTGTTCTCTGGGACCAATTGTCTGAACATCTTCAGGACATGCAGTTATACAGGCTGGATTATACCCGTCATTAACTTTGTGATAGCACCTGTCACATTTAAACATCACCCCATTCCCTGCAAGGGATGGTAACAGATCAAGATAAAGTCCTACACCAGTCTGGCGTTGAGGTATATCCCAGGGACATACGGTTTTACACTTTGAGCCCCCCATGCAGAGACCTGCATTGATTTTTGACAGACCGTTTTTCTGCTGCGAAAGAGCACCCCACGGACAGAGTTTAACACACGGGGGGTTAACGCAATGCATACATCGTCTCGGTATATATATCGTTGTTTCACCATCTTCAGTCTCTACCTCAGCTTCCTGAATATAGAGCCAGTTGTAGGGAGTAAGTCGCCCGTCTTCATCCTGCTTGTCGGACCAGTCTTCAACCGGCACACGATCAGGAAACATTTTGGGAAACGGCTTTTGGGGCTTCGGAAACTTGTCATTATTTTCGTCCCGGCAGACAGCCACACACTCACCACAGCCTGTACATTTAGTCAGGTCATGGAGCGTTGCCATATGCTCTGTCTCGTCCACGCCTGCAACCGAAGGGACTGAAGATGCTGCAACAGCACATGCCGCAGCTGCTCCACCTTTCAAAAATGTCCGTCTCGATATTTTGTTCTTCATTATTTATCCTTTTTTAAGTGCCACAACTCCTTGATACCGATTCATAATTCTTTTGATACAAAAATAATATAAAGGTTACAAAATAAATTAAATAATTACCAGAAGAACAACTCCACCACATAAAGAAGGCATAGAAATGGCCTGGTAGCAGAACAAAAGACGTTTATGGTAAAAACAGAGCCTTTTGCAATTGAAGTGAAACAGGCAACATTTTATACATTTGCTTAATTTTTACTTAAACTTATTAAATAAGAATTAATTTATAAAATTTTGTGAAATCTGGTGACTGGAAAGAAGGGCTTCAGACAAAAAAATTTATAACGTTGCAATAATTTATGAGGTGGGTTGGTGTGATCGTTTTGTCTGAAGCCCCACAATATATCAACTGCTCCGGTATATAACCCGTTACAATTTTTCTCATTTTAAAAAAATGTATATATTCGTGTAACACCAGGTTGTCAATCACTATTTTATTTATTATGTTTTTTTTTTATAATTCAACAAACAAGCCTTCTGCAAACTCAATACACACTGAACTCTTAGCGGTTTTTTTGTTTTCTAAATAAAACATAAAATTGACAAAAAAACACCGTTCGCAATACTGCCCGTCTTTTTCAGATGTAAACTAATCACAATTCGTTAGAAATTGTCTGAGTATGAAATCTTAACCCTATAAATTAAAAAAAGTATTTGAGAAAAAACTAAATTGAGAATATGCTGTTTTGATTTAATATTTAAGTTATGGATAATAAACATTTAACATTCAGGAGATAAGTCATGAGCATGGAACAGACACCGGAAATAGATTTTACCGTAGACACCGCCAACCTTTATAAAGAAGAATCACTGACCGATCTTAAAGTTGCTTCTATCAGAAAGCTGACACCAATCAAAATTGATGGTTCAGAAGATTCAGACCGAAAGCCTGTTTTTTACGGACATACACAACTTATGTCTGCTCAGGGCCCGGTTCCTATTCAGGCGCAGCTTGAAGCTGACACCCTTGAAGATGCAATTAAAATCTTCCCGGAAGCAATGAAAAAAGGCATGGAAGAGCTCTTTGAAAAATATCAGAAAATGGCTGAACAGCAACAACAGAAAGACGATTCAAGAATTATCGTACCAGGCAGATAATAGTATAAAATCAGAAGGCATATTTTACAAAAAAAGCCATAAGGAGATGTTATGAAAAAGTGGGCGATTATTGCAGGATGTGTGTTAGTTGCAGGATTTGTTCTATCGCTTACTTGGAACTATATCATACCCAGTCAGGATATTCAGAAATCTTTGAAAAATATGAAGGCGGATGCAGCCGGTTTAAACCGAACTATTACTCATTGTACCAATAATAATGACTGCATGACCTGGAGCGGTGTTACAAAAATTTATCCTTTTCCTGAGACAAAAAATGCAGATGGCGCATACAGCGGCGGAGGTGCCTCTTTTTCCTTTACCTTAAAAGGTCAGAAGATCATCTGCGGGCCAGGGTGGCGAATTATTGAAAATTAAACAACCAGATCCATTATAAACATCTATACGCCGTTGGCCTGTTTCCAGTCAGGTTGCAGGAAACTTGTCAATGGCTGCCCTCAATTTTTCAAATTCACTTACAAGGCCCGGTATTTTCTTTTTCATTTTTTCAACATCACCGGAGATACCAGACATTTCCATAGCCAGAGCCACCTGACTGAACCCTTTTCCACTGATATTGAGTCCGGCACCTTTAATCGAGTGCGCCAGCATTGTCGCTTTTTCAATATCACCGGTATCGAGACAATTCTTTAACGCTTTAATCTGGACGGGAACCTCATCCTTGAATTCATCACAGATACTTTTAACAAGGAATTCATCATATTCCACGCGACTTAAAAGTTCTTCCGGATCAAAAAGATCTCTGTCAGAACCTGATTCGTTTTTGATCGTTCCTTTGAAATTATCATCTTCCGATTTATCATCAAGTACCAGAAGCCATTTTTCAAGCACTGCATTCACGGCCCTTACAGAAACAGGTTTTGCAAGATAATCATCCATTCCGGCAGCAAAACACTCCTCTTTATCACCTTTCATAGCATTAGCAGTCATTGCAATAACCGGTATCTTTGTATCGGTAACACCATAGTCACCGGCACGAATGATCCGCGTTGCTTCCAGTCCCCCCATTTCAGGCATCTGAATATCCATAAAAATGGCGTCATAATGAGCCTTTTTAAGAGCCTCAATGGCTTGAACACCATTTAATGCGACATCAACACTGTAACCCAACTTTTTGAAAATGGCTTTAGCAACAATACGATTGGTACTGTTGTCCTCAACAAGCAGCAATCTGTATTTCGACTTGCGACTCTCACTGATAGAATACCTTGTTATAAGCTCAGGCGTTTCAATTGTTTCTTTTTTTGTCGAAAGGCCCATCATCTGAGCAAGACAATCATACAAATCTGACTGGCGTACCGGCTTTGTAAGAAAAGCAGAAAAACCTGCAAGTTTAAAACGAGCGGCATCACCGCGCCGCCCCATGGATGTCAGCATTCCCAAACGGGTCACTTTTAGTTTTTCATCTTTTGTTATCACCTTACCCATGGTTTCGCCATCCATGCCAGGCATCTGCATATCCAAAAGTGCAATATCAAAAGGCCTTCCACTATCCACGGCATCATATAGCAGATCAAGCCCATCAGTACCTTTAGATGCCATGGAAAAATCGACATCCCATGACGCGAGCATGGCACCGACAACATCTCTGTTCGTTTTATTATCGTCAACGAAAAGAATTCGCGCATTGGAAAGATCTTCCGTCTCAACTATAAGGGGTTTTTTATCAGAATGATTCAATGCAACTGTAAACCAGAACGTTGTCCCGCCCTCAGAATGGCCGTTATTCGCAGTTACAACCCCGATACGCCCCCCCATAAGCTCCGCAAGCTGCTTTGAGATTGCAAGCCCAAGCCCTGTACCACCAAATTTCCGGGTAGTTGATCCATCAGCCTGAGAGAATTTATCGAACAATTTTTTCTGGTATTCCTCTGAGATACCCATTCCTGTGTCCCTAACTGAGAAATAAAGAATTGTTGAATCATTAAAAACCTTTTCAGTGCGGCATAAAACAGCAACTTCCCCTTTTTCAGTAAATTTTACAGCGTTGCCGACCAGATTGTTTAAAATCTGCCTGAGTCGTCCCGGGTCACCTCGGAAAAAAGAAGGGATATCCTGTTCGGCAGAACAGATAAATTCCAGGCCTTTCTCTTCTGTTTTAAATGCCATTGAGCTGGCGAAGTCGTCTAACAGATTTCTCAGATCAAAATCGATTTCTTCAATATCGAGTTTTCCGGCTTCGATCTTTGAAAAATCCAGGATATCGTTAATGACTGTCAGCAATGATTCCCCACTGTTTTTTACAGCAAGGGTATACTGTCGCTGCAGCTCATCAAGGTCAGTATCGAGTAAAAGTCCGGTCATTCCAATGACACCGTTCATTGGCGTTCGGATTTCATGGCTCATATTGGCAAGAAAATCACTTTTCGCTGAATTCGCCACTTCTGCCAGCTCTTTTGCTTTCACCAGATCCTTTTGTGATTGTTCATGCCTGCCGACCTCTTCTTTCAAATCCTTGTTGACCTCCTCGATATTAAGGATAAGGTCTTTTAAAAGTTTCAGAGTAAGGATACCAAAAAGACCTGAAACGATTACAATCAGATTTGAAACCCCGTAAACCATGTAGTGTAAAATTTCGAATTCCCAGTTTACTGCAGGCATTGTATTTGTAAAAAAAATGACCGCAATACCCACAACTGACAATATTGTAACCAGTAGCGGCTGCCTGACATCATTACCTACCAGACAGCTGATCGTTAACAAAAACAGGCAAAATGTAGATAAAACATAAGCTTCACGAACTGAAACATAACTGTCAAATCTGATGCCTAAAAAAAACACCATAAACAGTAAAATGATAAACATATTTACAGCCAGATGAAAATGTCCCTTTTTCAGAATCCATGTCGTAATAAAACAGAAAGCAACCAACCCGGCAACCAGGTTCCCAACGATTGCCTCTCCAGCGAAAAACATGAACGCTGTCAGTGGGACAGCTGCTATCGCAACCACCATAACAATAATCAGAAACAATTTTGATTTTTTTTGAACTTCCAGTGAAGCGTCAGAATAAACAGACAGGTAATATTTTAATAAGCCGGACATAAATCTCCTGAACTTTAATAAATTGCCGGTATTTATATGAGATACACATTAACAGCCAGACCGGAGATCAGACAATCCCCGTCAATCATAAGCTTTAAATGGATAATTTTTTAATTTATGAACTTTATCTGACTTACAATCTTTAAAATAGAATATTCCTCACGGAAATGAATAACAGATATATTTTATAGGATTTTTATTAAAAATGCAATTACAATAAGCATTGTAACTATTAGAGTTTAAGGCCAAAGCCTCTCCCCATAATGCTGAGAGCGAACTTTATAAGAGACTGTATTTTGCCGTTTGTTCACTTGCTCCCCGGCCAAACAATCTCATCAGTTGTTCATATTCACGTTCATGTGGTACCATATCATGAGAATTACAATTTACCGACATTTCAAATTCTTCAAATGAAATATACTTAACGCACTCGACTTCACCCTCATGAATATTAATTAATTCTGCAGGAATATTCTTCTTTAGCAAATAGGTATCATGAATTTCTCTGTCGATATAGCGCCCGTTCTGCTGGACAAAAAAACTCTTTTCAGAAAACAGAAATTCAAGATCCTCACCCTGAGCCGTTATGCCTAATTCTTCATCAAGTTCCTTCAGAGCGGCTTCTATCGATGATTCCCCTGCACTGATATGGCCTGCGCAGGAAATATCCCACAATCCAGGGTGGGATTCTTTGTTCATGGACCGCTTCTGAAGAAGAACATCTCCCCTTTCATTGAAAAGCCAGATATGAACTGTCCGATGCCAGAGCCCCTTCCTGTGCACTTCTTCCCGGGAGGCTCTCAAACCTGTTGGCATTCCATCTTCACACACGATATCAATATGCTCCATACGCCCTCCTCTCTTCAACTAATATCAATAAGGTTCGGCATCACCGTCTTAATACTTTAATATTTTCCATTTTTCTTTGATTGCCGCCTTCAATAATTTCCGTGTGGGATTAACAACAGCTGCATGTCCTACGGCTTGTAAAAATTCGATATCCGCATGATGATCTGAATATGCGTATGAATCCGCGAGGGAGATATCTTTCGCTGTGGCAAGTTTGCGAATCGCAGCAGCCTTTGCTTTGCCAACACAGATATTCCCAACCGTTTTACCGGAACAAAAGCCTGAAACATCCGTTTCAAGGACAGTACTTAAGATAAAGTCAGGTTTTAAATCCGATTGAGCCTGCTCTATCAAATGTTCAGGCGTGGCTGTTACAACAACGACAAGGTCCCCATTCTTCCTGTGGGCCTCCATCTTTGCTATCATTTCAGGTATATAAGACGGTTTTAAACGTTGTTGGTAAATAATGGCTGCCTGCTCTCTCAACCAGACGGAGTTCATGCCTTTGTACGTTTTTACATAGAGAGCGTTATACTGATCTGGCTTCAACAAATGCCATTTGTACAAAATTTCAGCCAGTAGAACGCGAACAATCTTTACAATATATAGAAGAGAAAACCGTCCTGTTCTAACGAAGTATGCGCCTTCTTCAGCCTGACTATCACAGTTGATAAGGGTCTTATCAAAATCAAAAAATACTGCCTGTTTCATATAGCCCTCTTAAAATTGTTCTGTTGTCGTTTCACTTGTTTTGAAATCCTATAGCATAATGTATGCTGTTACTGAAAGTCAGAATTTTGCCTATAGCCAATCAAACCCCGCCCTTATACTGACCGGTCAGTTTTATTATTGACATACGATCTCTTAGAAGTCTATATAGTGACGTCGATCTACAGATAGAGCTGGTTCAGTAAAAAACAGACTTTTATTGTATAATAAACATGGCGAATAATGATAATTAATTTTATATATCGTTTAGTTATTCATTATTGTCAGCATTGGTGAAAGATAATTCAGAAAGACTGCGGGCTTAATGACACAGTGGACATTTTGAAAAGGGGGCGCTTTGGAAAAATCAGCACTTGTATTGACTTATGATGTTGGCACCACCGGGAGCAAAACATGCCTTTACCGGATTGGTGCCAGTCTTGAACTTGTAGCATCCCATCTCGAGGAATATCCACTATATGTGACAGATGACGGGGGTGCAGAACAACATGCAAATGACTGGTGGAATTCTCTCTGTATTTCAACAAAAAAAGTTCTTACAGAAACAGATACGAATCCATCTGAAATTTCAGGCATGTCATTCTGTTGCCAGATGCAGGGATCAATCCTGGTCGATAAAGAAGGCGAATCGCTCCGAAATCCAATGATCTATCTGGATGGCAGGGCAATTAAACAGATTGAAAAAAATCTACATCACGGCCTTATTCGCATTGAAAAAATAAATATTTTCAAACTTTTGAATACACTACGCATAACAGGTGGAATTGCAGCCACGCCCAAGGATCCTCTGTGGAAATACCACTGGGTCAGAGAGAATGAACCTGAAATTTTTGAAAAGGTTCATAAATGGCTGGATGTGAAGGACTATCTGATTTTAAGATGCACAGGCGAATACGGTATGACGCAGGACTCTGCCCATATCACGTTTATTTACGATACGAGAGCCGGCAAAGAGGGCTGGCACAAAGGACTGTGTAAAACATTTAGTGTCAATATGGATCATCTGCCACCCGTTGTACAGTCGACTGATACAGTGGGAACCCTCACGGAAAAAGCTGCCGCTGAATTAGGTCTTATCGCCGGCATACCTGTTCTTGGTGGTGGCGGAGATGTAACACTTACAACAATCGGTTCCGGCAGTATGGGACTCTATGATACTCATATATATGTGGGAACTTCGGGCTGGGTTGTTTCAAATGTTGATAAACGGCATGTTGATATTTCTAATTTTATTGCTTCGATATTAGGTGCAATCCCCGGACGATATAATTATGTAGCCGAGCAGGAAACCTCCGGCGCATGCATGCAGTGGGTGCGTGATCATCTTGCCCTAGATGCAATCGGTATTTACCTGAAAGACCATGATACTGACAATAAGGATGAATTGAGTAAGCTCTATGACCTTTTAAACAAAGCCGTTGAGGAGACTGAACCTGGTGCCGGCAATATTATTTTTACGCCGTGGCTACATGGTAACAGGTCGCCGAGAGAAGACTCATATGCAAGGGGGATCTTTTTCAACCTTGGTATGAATACCGGGAAACGACAGATGATCCGGGCAGTATTAGAGGGCGTTGCCTATCATAAACGCTGGATGCTTGAGGCTATTGAAAAAAAATTTCCCTATCAGGAGACAGTCCGCTTTGTAGGCGGTGGATCAAAGTCTAAAATATGGTGCCAGATAATGGCTGATGTTACAGGCAGAAAAATTGAAACGGTTAAAAACCCTCAGGATATTGGTGCGGCAGGTGCCGCAATCGTCTGCGGTATAGGCTTGAATATCTTACCGTCATTTGAAGAAGCAAAAAAATATATACCGGTCGATACAATTTATCACCCAAGACCAGAGTATAAAAAACGCTATGATAAAAGTTTTGAAATATTCAAATCGTTATACAAACAAAATAAAAAACTGTTTAAAAAGCTTAATGCTTGAATTTTATTCTAATGTGGCATAAATTGTGTTCAGCTTTTTAAACGAAACACTCAAAAAATAAACAGGCATACATGAAGCGGCAGACAATTCTTGATTCAGCAGCGGTATTATTTTCACAAAAAGGGTTCCATCAGACCAGAATGGATGAAATTGCACAGCATGCTCAGGTTGCAAAAGGAACGCTCTATTACAATTTTTCAAGTAAGGCCCAGCTCTTTGAAGAGACTGTAACTCAAGGCCTTAATTCAATAATTGACGGCATATCCGGCCAGCTGGAATCGAACCTTCCCTTTGCAGAACACTTCCATATGCTTATTGAGCTGACAATTGAACTCTACCTTACAAACAGCAACCATGCCCGGATTTTCTTTAATGAACTTTCAAGCGGAATAGACCCCGAAGTTCTTGAAACTATTGAGCTGGCACGGGAGAAGCTTATTGATTTCTTTGCAGAACTCCTTCTTACCGGTCAGGGCAAAGGATATTTTAAAAAAATAGACTCCCGGCTTGCAGCAATAAGTTTTACCGGAATGCTGGACAGTGTCTGCCAGCGCTATCTTAAAAACCCGGATAAATTTTCGCCGGAAGAAATTGTAGACACGGCATATACAATCTTGTCGTCCGGGTTGTTAGTGTCTCCTGTATAGTACCATAATTTAAGAAAATATAAGTTTAAATACTGATATTCACAAACTGCGCCCGTTTAGTTCGTTTAACTTTAAACCCCTCGGAGGGATTATGGAAGAGAATGAAGTCAAGGTGTATTCGTACAGATGGGTAATCTTAGCAGTTTATGCAGTAATAAATGCGGTCGTGCAGATCCAGTGGCTGACCTTTGCCCCGATAGCAAGGGAGGCAAGGACAGTTTATGGCGTTTCAGCACTTCATATCGATTTTCTCTCATTAATTTTCATGATTGTTTTCCTTTTTGTTTGCATACCGGCCTCATACATCATTGATACCTACGGAATAAAAATCGGTGTTGGAATCGGAGCTCTTCTTGTCGCCTCATTCGGCCTCCTGAAGGGATTTTATCCACATGATTACAATATGGTAGTCGTTTCACAAATGGGCCTTGCTATTGCCCAGCCGTTTATCCTTAATTCTGTAACCAAAGTTGCAGGACAATGGTTCCCAATAAATGAAAGGGCTATTGCTGTCGGTATCGCAACCTTAGCTCAATTTGTTGGCATAATAACAGTTATGATTCTCACCCCTTTAATGATAGTCAAAACATCCTCTGGTGTTTACGACATATCTAAGATTATGATGATTTATGGCGTGGCCTCTATGGCAGGTGCCGCATTGCTCCTGTTATTTCTCAAAGAAAAGCCGCCAACACCACCGGAACAGGATGGGACGATTGAAAGGGTAAGTGCATTCAAGGGTTACAAGCATATTATTCAGAATAAAGATATGCGATTTATGATAATACTGTTTTTTATTGGCCTCGGCATGTTTAACGCCATCAGCACCTGCATTGATCAGATTTGTCAGGCAAAAGGCCTTAACATGGAACAGACCGGCCTTGTTGGTGGAATGATGCTTTTTGCCGGTATTTTTGGGGCATTGATCTTGCCGGTTCTCTCAGATAAATTACGAAAAAGAAAAATATTTATCATTGTAGGCATGGTATTAATGACCCCGGGACTGGCCGGCCTGGCACTATCGACTGATTATACAACCCTTTTGATTTCATCATTCGTATTCGGTTTTTTCCTGCTTGGCGCAGGGGCACCGGTCGGATTCCAGTATTGTGCAGAGGTATCTTTACCGGCACCCGAATCTACATCCCAGGGCCTGATCCTTCTTACAGGCCAGATCTCCGGCATCATTTTTATTGTTGGAATGAATATTCTGGGAATGATCAATGCAATGTTTATTTTTGTAGGCCTTGCGCTTCTTACAATCCTACTCGGTTCACTCATAAAAGAATCAAAACATATTATTGTAGTTTAATAATGGCTTAAAGCCGTTGGATTTTTAACTTTCCAACGGCTTTTTTATTTGCCGATAACAAGTTGAACTTCTTTATTAAAACACCGCCTTCTGACAAGAAGAACAGTCATTAAAGTACCTATTGCGGTTGCACCTGTAATCATTACCATCACGACAATCTGATACTTGATTGCAGTCATCGGATCGGCCCCCCCCAGAATCTGTCCCGTCATCATGCCGGGGATAAATACCATTCCCACAGCCATCATGGAATTGATTGATGGAATCATACCTGCATGCATCGCATTTTTAACAATACCCTTACTTGCTTCAGTGCTGTCTGCCCCCATACAGAGCATCATCTCAATTTCATTTCTTTTTGTTCTGATCTCACCAAGCATCCTTTCAAGCGCAATCGCAATTGCATTCATGGAATTGCCAATTACCATACCGCCCATAGGAATGAAATACCGCGGTTCCCACCATGGCTGCACATCAACGATGACAGCTGTTACAACAAATGACACAGTAAAAAAGCTGATTGCCATCGAAAGGAAGACCGGCATAAAAAAAGAAATTTCTTTCTCCTTTACCCGGCTGTAAATAGTCCAGGCTGCGAAAAAAGTCATAAACCCGAAAACAGCCAGGACAAGAGCAGCATTATTAATACTGAACACAAATTTAAGAATATATCCCAGCATAAAAAGCTGAACGAACGTTCTGACGGTACCTATCATCAGGTCTTTTTCAAGTTTAAGTGAATAAAAAACAGAGGTAAGCCCGGCAACCACAATAAAAATCAGCCCGACAGCAAGTTGAAACGGTCCGATATTAACAATCTGACTTTCCATGATTTATACCGCTCCTTAATTAATTCATCGCGTTGAAAAAGAGACACCGTGTTGAGATACTTCAATGACGCAAGGTTCAACCTGATCAGGGATAAAATCCTTATGGCTTACCATAACAACAGTGACACCTCTTTCCAGACATAGTTTCTCCGCATAGGCTTCAACGATATCACTACTTTCTTTATCAAGCGCACTGACCGGTTCATCAAATAATATCACGCGAGGTGAAAGAAGAAGCCCTCTGATGAGGCATAGCCGTTGAGCCTGACCTGCCGAGAGTTGTCTTGCATTCCGGTCAAGCCGGATTTTTTCAAGATTAAATTCTGTGAGATAATTTTCTAATATCTCATCTTCCGGTTTCGTCAGGTGTCTGTTTGCTTTCAACTTAAAGGGTAAAAGGAGGTTCTCTTTTATTGTACAATCTAATAATACGGGGATCTGCTGGATATAGATAACTGAAGTCCGCAGTTCCGGCGAAAATTGTGATGCATATGGTTCACCACTTAAAAAAATATCACCGGTAGTCGGCTCTTCCATTTTGTTCATAAGGCGTAAAAGAGTCGATTTACCTACACCTGAAGGCCCCTTTATTAAATAGAAGGCACCCGTCTTCAATGAAAAGGAGAGCTCTTTATATAAGCATTCCGTTTCTGAATATGAAAACGATACATTCCTGAATTCGATGATCGGAGACTCTGACGTCTCATCCTCATTATTCTTTATTATCACTGGTTATCAAGCCTTTCCAACTCATCAATAAAAAAAATATTTTTCTCATCATAAAGATCAGTCTTTACTTCAAGGTCATCAAAACAGGTGTCAATGCGTTCCTGATACTCATGCAATTCCTTTGATAATCCGGCTATCCGGGTACCGCCACCGGTCTCTGAAGCCACTATCATTTCCTGATTAAGTGCGTCGACTTTCTCTTCACAGAGCTCAATCTCATTTTCAAGCCTGTCAATTTCCTTTTTAAGCGGGCCAAGCTCTTTTGATTTTCTGGCGATGATATCTGATCGAAGCTTTCGAAGTTCTTTTTTTCCGAGTTTAGTTTCCGTCACAACTGTTTCTGATGGGGTTTCACCGACACCCTCATCTTCATCCCAGCCCTCTTTCTCCAGAAACTCACTGTAAGAGCCCTCAAAAACATCTATCCTGTTATTTTTAAAAACAATCAGTCTTTTTGCAAGGGCATGAAGATACATTTCATTATGGGTTACCATTACAACCGCACCATCAAAATTATCTATCGCGCTCAACAGAGAATCACAGGAATCCATATCAAGATGGTTGGTCGGTTCATCGAGAAATAACAGGTTCAGTGGTGTAACAAGAAGCTTGCCAAGCATGACCCGGCTCTTTTCCCCACCCGAGAGGACACTGATTTTTTTCAGTGCCATATCGCCTTCAAACATCATGGCGCCACATATCCCCCTGGCATGTTGTTTATCAACATCCGGATGTGTATATTCGATTTCTGATGCTACTGTTTTGGAATCATCAAGGCTTTTCACATTTGTCTGTTCATAAAAGCCTGCTTCAAGAGCATCATGTTTTTTAATGGAACCGGAACCGGGGGAGAGTTCCCCTGCCAGTAATTTCAACAGCGTTGTCTTGCCCTTTCCGTTTTTCCCTATAATACAAATCCTGTCTCCCGAAGCAATATTAACATTTACATTTTTAATAAGTGGAGATTCAGGTGTATAGGAGAACGCCAGATCGCCCACAGTCATCATCTGTTTTGCGGAAAATTCACGGCTTCTGAAAGAGAAACCGAGCACCTTCATAGCATCGAGTTTGTCCTTCTTTTCCATTTTGGATAATGTCTTTACTCTTGACTGAACCATATTGGCCAATCTTGCCTTTGCTCTGAACCTTGTAATAAAAAGATCCAGATCTTTCCGTTTTTTTTCATCATTTACACGTGTTTTTTCATAAATCTCTTCATCCAGAGCAATCTGAGTATAAAATTTTTCTGTATTGCCTTCAATCTTTCTGATCTTTTGCCTGTGAATACCCGCAGTATGAGTAACGACTGCATCCATAAAACTTCTGTCATGGGTAATAAGCAACAGTTCTCCCGGCCATCTGTTTAAAAACCCCTCAATCCACCGGATTGAAGTGATATCCAGATAGTTTGTAGGTTCGTCAAGCAGAAGCATGTCGGGTTCAGAGACCAGAACCTTGGCTAAATTCAGGCGAACCTGATAACCGCCTGAGAATTCGGAAGGATGTCGGTGGAAATCGTCTGTTGAAAATCCGAGACCGGCAAGAATTTTTTCGACCTTCCAGTGTTGATCCCGCTCATGTTCTGTCAGCCCCAGAACCCCCTCTTTGAGGACAGTATCTTCTGTAAATCCGATATGCTGCTGAACGTAGCCAAGCCTGTAATTATTAGGTATCAGGATGTTCCCGGAATCCGGCGTTGACGTTCCCGTAATTATGCTGAAGAGCGTCGTTTTACCGTGTCCGTTTCGGCCAACAATCCCGACACGTTCACGTGAATTAATTTTGAGACCTGTCTGATCAAAAAGATCCTGACTGCCAAAACTTTTTGAAATATTTTCAAGACTTATCATGATAATAGTAGTTCCGTTTCCGGTTTTGAATATGTATTCAGTTTATAAATAATGTCTGCCGGAATATAATGTAAGGGGGAAACTCTGTCAAATTAAAAGCCGGAAAAACAAAAACCTGAAACCTATGCCAAAAATTATTCGGGCATATTTGTTTCAGGTTCTGATTGTCTTACAAAAGACAGAAGCCCCATCCCAGAGGCAGCATATTTATTTGGGAGGCATCATTACCGCTGTACCATCTATCACCAATGTACCGTCCTGATTTTCACAGGTTGTTCTCAGAATTACGCGTTTTTTTTCGGCAATAATCTCAACAACCTCACAGCGTGCAGTTATCGTATCACCAATATAGACAGGAGCAAGAAACTTAAGTTCCTGCTTCATATAAATTGCTCCGGCTCCCGGAAGCTGTGTTCCCAGTATCGTTGAAATAAAGCCGGCGGAAAGCATACCGTGCGCAATTCTCTTTTTAAATAAGGTTCCTTTTGCATACTCCTCATTAATATGAGCAGGGTTAAAATCACCGGTAACACCGGCAAAATTATAAACATCCGCTTCAGATACTGTTTTTGCAAATTCGGCAGCATCGCCAACACACATTTCGTTAATAGTTTTTCCTGCCATACCAGACTCCTTACATTTCAGGTCCAATTCATTTCCTGCCCAGTTTTAATACAATGGCTGCTATTCAGGTGAAATGCTTTTATTCCGGATGATCTTAACCTTTTTTTCGATTTTATCGACTTCTCTTTCCCACAGCCATGACGAAATTTTTGGTGAAAATTCTTTCTGGCATTTTGAGCTCACATAGATCCCTATATGGCCGGTCTTAAGACAAAGATCTTCCACATCAGTACTGCCAACAGCGGTCGTAAGCTGATTACATGCCGGAGGCGGTACTAAATGGTCAAATTCACCGTAAATATTCAAAAGCGGCATTGTAAGATTTTTTAAATTTACAATATCACCCTCAAGGTCAAGTTCATTTTTTATCAATTTATTTTCCTGATATAAATCTTTAATAAACTGCCTGAAAGTCTCACCTGGTACATCAGGGCTGTCAAAAATCCATTTTTCCATTCTAACAAAGTTTTCAACATATGCCTTACTGTTCATATTCTCTGCAAAACTCTGATATTTATCAATCATCAGTCGCGCAGGATTCAAAAGAAGGAATCCGAAATTCATCAGATCACCCGGCATATTCCCAAGCGTATCAACCATGCGATCTACATCGATACTCTGCATCCACTGATGAAGAAATCCCTGATCAGTATCAAAACTTGTCGGCGCGACCGTTGTTACAAGATTTTTTATTTTTTCAGGATTAAGAGCAGAGTACATGACGCAAAATGACCCGCCCATGCATATTCCCATCAGGTTTATTTTATCAACCTGATCTCTTGCCTGAATAAAATCAACGACATCGTCCATATACCCTTTTACATGATCTGCAATGGTAATATATCTGTCTTTTTTGGCAGGGTACCCCCACTCAATCATATAGATATCAACGCCGCTTTCCAAAAGGGAATTGACAACACTTCTGCCCGGCTGAAGATCAAGCATGGTTTCCCTGTTTATGAGAGCATATACGATAAGAAGAGGTGTCTTCATTTTATTTTTCACAGTGGACTTGTAATACTTAAGCTTCATTCTGTCCTGAGTATAGACCACCTCATATTCGGTTAAGGCAATTTCAGTATCAAGTTCGCCAAGCATTACACTGCTGGTCTCTTCAGCAAATTCCCATACTTTCGTCGAATTCTCTGCAAACGTTGAAACAGCATTATTAATAGGTATTCCGAAGTTTAACATATTGCCTCCTTTATATATGGGATCAGCCCTTTTTATCGGCTTCTTTTTCAAGGGTTCGAATTCTTTTCTTTAAAAGATAGATATCTTTATAAAGATCATCCATATCCTGTTCTACCGGCACGCCAAACATCTTAAAATAATCCTGAATAATGAGTTGCTGTGCAGCTTTAAAATCACTCATTGCTCCGACAACATTACCCAGGGCGTTTAAATATTCTGAGGATTTGAACAGCGTCATATAATGTTTTTCAAGCTGTTGAATCCACATTTTATAGTATTCATTTTTATCTTCAGGCAGACTCCCCTTTTCAGCCATTTCAGCGAGTGAATCCTGAACAATTTTAAATGACTTTTCAAAGGGTATTGAGAGAAAATAGGAAAATTCCATCAAAGCGCCATTAAACACATTGGACTTATCAAGGACATGCTGCATTTTCTCCTGATATTCTCTGGAAAGCCCAAGAGAAGGGACTGATAAAAAACGGCTGAATTCTTTTTGATAAATATCGTTAAACATCTTAAAAACGTCAAGTTTACCGGTATCATTTTTTTTATTATCTTTAAAAATATCGCCGATATTCTGAGCACTTTCCGTCCATTTTTTATGGAAAAAAGAATACCCCTCCATGCCCGACTGAAAAAGTTTTTGAGCTGCATCAAAACCGCCTTTACGGCCATTGGTAATATTATCGAACATCTCTTTATTGTTAACCTGCTCAGCAAAGCTTTGCCATGTGTTAAATGCTGGTTCCCAGGCTTTATAGACAGATTCGCTCTCAGCATTATCCCTGGAATTCATGCCCGGAATATCAAACTCTGGGGGTTCCATGGCACTAAATGATTCCCATATTCGGGCAGCACCACTAATCATATTTTCCATAATCATTTCTGAATCAGTATAAGCGCTATTAAATTTTTCCACGTCAATCTCCTCTTAAAACTTTATAGGTTACCAACCAGACAAAATTTCCGGAAAGCCTCAAAAAATATAGCTATTGTGTACCTCGGGCGAAGGCTGTGATTCCGCAAACCTGTTTAACTGGCGGCATTAGATATGCGATTTGTTTTATACGATTGAATGAATTATTAAGCCTACCGTTTTGGTCTTTAAAGACTAACATATATCATAAAAGAATAATTCATCCATAGGAGGAATGCATTATTTTTATGGGGAAATCCCCTATTCCCGGAAAGGTTACCTGGGGTCAATCCCTATCCGGTTTCTGTTTCCTCTGTATTTATAAGGCTTTCAAAAATTCGACTCCGTTCCTTTACCGAGGCATTTAATATTTTATTAAATGTTTTTTCAAGATATTGAAGTTCCTCAACGGAAAAAAGACGTTTATCAGTAACAACTAAATCCGAATTTTTATCTGATTTACCATCTGCTTTTTCTACCTGATAAGCAGATGACAGCCCTGAAATTTCTTCAATATTTTTAATTGCTCTTTCAAGTGTATTCAATACAGAATGAAGATTTACTGCCATAGCGTCAACCGGCGATATCACGGTATAAAATTTGCCCGTACTTTCTTTTTCAAGCTCATCATCATTTGCAGGCAAAGCATCTTCCGCCTTTTCAAGCATATTCTGAACTTTATCAATATAGTCCCTGAAACGTTTTGTAAGGAGTTCTACTTCCTGCAGATTACTTTCGTCAACCATATCGCCCTTCCTTTCTCTGTTTTTCAGTAGGTTATTGATGATAACCATCTTGGATTCAAGCGAAAAATAACATCAGGATCATTTATTAATGACTATTACTCAGCTTTATCATTTTGTCAACCAATAACAAGTATAAGTTAAATAAATTCGAGCGTTTAAATCCATCATCGCCATTATTTAACAATAATATCCTGCCCGGGATATATGATTGTTTTTTCATTAAACCCGTTTAATTTTTTCAGCCTGACAAGTGTGATGCCGTACTTACGACTTATACTGTAAAAAGTCTCGCCCCTTTTGACAGTATGGAACTTTCTTTTATTCTTTTTTTTAACAACTGCTTTTTTCTTTGCCACCTTTTTAAAACTCTTTTTCTGCAACTCCTGCCGCCTGATATTATCTATCTGCAACTGCACCTTATCAAGTCGGTCAGCAAGCAGGTTTGTTTTCAATCTTATACTGGCGTCAAGCCTGTCATAATTATTTATAAAGCTCTCAACCTTTGCTCCCTGAACATTTATCCGTCTCAATTTATCGGGCGTTAAGTCTACACCTGTAAAACGACCTTCGAGATCCGCGATACGCTTTTCAAGTTTTTGAATATAAACATCATCTTCGATGGATCGTGTAATGGGAAAAAAAGAAATCAATATCACGATAAAACAAAAAGCAGCTGCAAAAATCAATACAAATGATTTTTCTTTTTTCGCCGGAAAACGTACGCTGCTGTTTACTTTTCTATTACCAGGCATTTCCAAATATTCCTTTTTACGACAGAAGGTTCATAAAAACAGGGTTGTTGAGGATTATAGCCAGTCGCTGGATCGCCAATAATCAATATACATTACTAAACAATAATCTTTGATAAATATCAAGGACTATCAGAATTTGTTTGACGTTTTATCACTTCAACTGTAGATTTAAAGGAATAACACCTGTAAATACAACTGCTTTTCCACAAAAAAATAGCAACATAGGACACACCCAAACAATGATCAATGCAATAAAAATATCCCCTCTACTGCTTTGTCTGTTTTTTTCGACTGTGTTCATCGGCCCCCCCGCCGTATCGGCACGCCCCTCTTTTGTAAATAAAGCAGGTATTAAATTTATTAAAATCAACTCCGGCTCTTTTACAATGGGCAGCCCGTCCTCAGAATTGGGCCGTAAATGGGATGAAAAGCAGCACAAAGTTATTATTACAAAAAGCTTCTATATTTCAGAAACAGAGATTACTCAGCTTCAATGGTTCAAAATCATGAAATTCAATCCGTCTCAATTTAAAGAATGTGGCGGAGAATGCCCTGTAGAAACAGTCTCATGGAATGATTGCCAGGCGTTTATAAAGCGGCTTAACAGAATAGAAAGAACAAGAAAATACAGGCTGCCAACAGAAGCAGAGTGGGAATATACATGCCGCGCCGGAAGCTCTACAGCATTTGCCAGTGGTAACATTACTGTATCTCAGTGTGAAATAGATCCTAACCTTGATAAAATTGGGTGGTATTGTGGCAACACCGGAGTCAGAAAACCGGTTATTTACGGAATGAGCCCAAAACCAGTCGGTAGAAAAAAGCCAAACGCATGGGGGCTATATGATATGCACGGCAATGTTTACGAATGGTGCCTTGATTCATGTAAAACACGTAGCATGATGAGAACCGGAGTTGTAACCGATACCTATAATGAAAAAAAGAGTTCTAATCCGCTTTCAACAAAAGGGACGAACAAACTCATCAGGGGCGGTAGCTGGAATACCAGTACCCGATACTCAAGATCTGCCAACAGAGGGTCCTACAAGCCCTTAGCCAAACGAAATTTTATCGGGCTCCGTCTTGTAAAAGAACAATAAATTTTCTGCACCATCAGCGATTACTCCTGTTTTTTTCTCCGGCCCTATGATAAAAAAGATTAAACAATTACCAACAATAGAGAATAATTGTTCGGTTACAACCTCTAACGGAGCATCTTATGGAAGATCATAATTATAAATTCATTGAAAAATATAAAGGAATCGGCGCATTTGGCTGGGACAGAAAGACCGACGAAGAGACTGTAAAATTCTATATTCAAAAATTTGCAGAAGATTCATTCATGGACCTTCTAATCGAACAGCTTTCGGATGAGGAACTTGAAGAGATCTATTCAACAATTAACAAGCTGATACGGAATCATCTTTCCGAGACTGAATACCATCGGCATTTTCTTAAAGACGGTACTCACTGAAAAAAATCCCAAACAAGATATCAGGAGTAATAAATGGATACGCAATTATTATCTGAAAAGCAGCTCAAAAATTATGCAGAAGTTTTAATCTGGGCACTTGGCACGGCCAGAACAAAACCGTTTGAAAAAAATGACGTTATTTTAATACGATACGATATGCTGGCCAGGCGTTTTGCTGAAATCATTTTCAAAAAACTGCTTGAGATGGGCTACAACCCGGTCCAGCGTTTGAATTCATCACCGGATATGGAATTTAATTTTTATGATATTTCAGATAATGATCAACTTGTATTTCAAGCACCAGGGGACAAAGAGCTATATAACAGCCTGAAGGGCCTGATCAGCCTCAGAGCACCCGAATCAATTACCCATCTAAGCAGTATTGACCCTCAAAAAATCGGGAAAGCGTCTATCGCCCGAAAGTACATAAGGGATATTCTGAATGCCCGGGAGGAAACAGGTGACTTTGGCTGGACACTCTGTTCATACCCGACACCGGTTCCGGCGAAACATGCAGATCTTACCCCTGAAGTTTATGCCGAACAAATTGCGAATGCATGTTTTATCGATGAAGACAACCCTGTTGAAAAATGGGAGGAAATATTTAGTGAAGCGACCCGGATTAAAACATGGCTCAATTCACTTGATGTTGATTACTATCATGTTAAATCTGCAAACACAGACCTCAAAGTCTATCCGGGCGAAAAAAGAAAATGGATCGGGATATCAGGGCATAACATCCCAAGTTTCGAACTTTTTCTATCTCCCGATTACAGAAAAACAACCGGTACATATTTCGCAGACCAGCCCTCTTTTCAGAGTGGTAACTATGTAAAAAACATACGCATTCAATTTAAAGATGGGATTGCTGTTACCGTCAATGCTGATGAAGGTGAATCCTTTACACAAAAACAATTGACAATGGACAAAGGCGCCGGACGCCTGGGCGAATTTTCATTAACCGATAAACGTTTCTCAAGAATCAACAGATTTATGGCTGATACCTTATTTGATGAAAATTTTGGCGGTAAAAACGGAAACTGCCATGTTGCACTGGGCTCTTCGTATTCAGATACCTATGACGGCGATCCGTCTGAGTTGACCTCAGCATTAAAGGAAGAACTGGGTTTCAATGATTCAGCACTCCATTGGGATATAATTAATACCGAAGAAAAAACAGTTACTGCCATGTTAAAATCCGGCGAAATGCAGGTTATCTATAAAGATGGCATGTTTACATTTTAACAGATATTGAAACCGGGATATAATTGCCATGCCTCTTATCGTAAATGAAATATTCCAAAGTATTCAGGGCGAGTCTCTATATTCCGGCTTATCCTGTATCTTTATACGCCTTACCGGTTGTAACCTGCGTTGTCATTACTGCGATACTGAATATGCCTGGTCAGAGGGCAGCCAACTGGATATTATCGAAATAATCAACCAGGTAAAAGCATTCAATGGCAGTCTTGTTGAACTCACCGGCGGCGAGCCTCTCCTTCAGTGTGATACACCGGTACTTGTAAAGCAGCTTATCGAAGAGGGGTACAACGTTCTGATTGAAACAAACGGCAGCATTGATATTGGCATATTAGCAAAGGAATGCATAAAAATTGTCGATATCAAATGTCCTTCAAGCAATGAGAGCGGAAAAAACAATTATGAAAATATAAAAAAACTTTCACCCGGAGATCAGCTAAAGTTTGTGATCAGCGATAGCGTGGATTATAATTTTGCAAAAGATATTATTCGGAAGTTCAATCCACCCGTTAAAACCGGCAACATTCTATTTTCTCCGATTACATCGAACCTGAATCCTGCAGAACTTTCTGAGTGGATCGTAAAAGACGGCCTTGGTGTAAGACTTCAACTTCAAATGCATAAAATTATCTGGCCAGATATCGAGCGGGGTGTTTAATGAACAAGGCAAAAAAAGCTGTCATACTTTCAAGTGGCGGCCTGGACTCAACTACGGTTATAGCAATTGCACAATCAAAGGGCTACGAAATCTACAGTATTAGTTTTTCTTATGGCCAGCGCCACCTGTATGAACTTGAAGCTGCAAAACTGATTGCTGACAAAGCAAATGTAAAAAAACATATTGTCATTGACTGTAACATGAACCAGATTGGTGGTTCTGCTCTCACAGACAACATTGATGTCCCAAAAAACAGAGCGTCGGACCATATATCCGATGAAATACCTGTTACGTATGTTCCGGCAAGAAATACCATATTTTTGTCATTTGCCCTTGCATGGGCTGAAACACTTGGGGCCTCGGATATTTTTATAGGTGTCAACGCACTCGACTACAGCGGTTACCCAGATTGCCGGCCTGAATTCATCCGGGCATACGAAAAAATGGCTGACCTTGCAACAAAAACAGGGGTTGAGAACACGACCAGAGTAAAAATTCATACGCCGCTAATCGATATGACAAAAGCTGAAATTATTATGACCGGCACAGAACTGGGGGTTGACTACAGCATCACACACAGCTGTTATGACCCATCAGAAGCAGGTCTTGCCTGCGGTGAGTGTGACAGTTGCCAGCTACGTAAAAAAGGGTTTACAGAGGCAAATATCCCTGACCCTACAAGATATGTATAAATAACTAAAGAAATCAGTGAGTTCCACAGAACCACATAGACAAGTAGCCCAGCCTATAGTTCGGATGAGTAATTTACTGTTAATAAACCGCAGAGCCCGCTGAACGTTCAAAGAACGCCAGAGGTAAGGCATCTCGTTCCTTGCGCCCCAATGGCACTCGCTCCACAGCGTATAAGTACGCGCTAAATCAAGGAACGAGCTACGCAGCCTGAGGTTCTGATGGATAATTTGCTGTTAATAACCTGAAGAACCCGGCTTAACTTTCAGAGAACGCCAGAGGCAAGGCATCTCGTTCCGCAGTCGTAGCCCGCTACATCAAGGAACGAGTAACGCAGCCTATGGTGTTCTCTGGAAGTTTAGCCTATTCTTTCCATAGGTCGACATCTATAAGACCAAGGCGTGCTGCATATCGGACAAGTTCCATCGTACTGTGGATATCCAGTTTCTTCATAATATTTGCACGATGATTTTCAACCGTTTTTGGACTGATGCAGAGTCGCTCAGCAATTTCTTTAGGCGATGACCCTTCTGCAAGAAGCCGCATAACTTCCTGTTCTCTCGGTGTCAGTGAACCATAATCAGTATCAGTTATCTTAGCGTCTTTGACTGGAAACTTCATCAGTTTTTCTACAACCTGGTGTGAAACTGAGCTGTCAAGGTAGTACTCACCCTTAAGAACTGTCTCAATACCCTGAACAAGTCTGTCTGAAGCTGAATCTTTGGCAACATAACCTGTTGCACCAGCCTGAAAAGCTTCAGCGATATAATCAATTTTTGAATGCATACTGACAATCATGACTTTGGTATTCGGCAACGTCTCTTTGACTTCGGTCGCGATCTGAACGCCATTTATATCCGGTAGAGAAATGTCAACGATCGCAAGATCCGGCTTAAGCTTTTTTGCCATCTTGAGGCCCTGCCTTCCAGTCCCGGCCCCTCCAACGACCTTATACCTTTTATCCCTTTCAACAATTGTCTTTAACCCCTCACGAAACAGCGGGTGGTCATCAATAATCAAAATATCCTTAACTGTAACATTTTTAGTCTGAATCACTCAACAGCTCCTTAGATAATACATGGCAAATAGTGGTTTCTGAGACAAAAAAAAAAATGAAAAATGTTATGGTAAAAATTTATTGTGGAAACAGCACCCAATTAAACGCTTCAGTGTAGAAAAACTGTGTATTAATAAATTTTCCCCCCGGATATGTCAATAACTAATATTGATACGATACCCATCAATTAAAAAAATAATCAGCTTTACTGCGTTGGTTGTTACGCACCAGACTGCTTCTATTTCATTTAATCATCCTTTAATTTACAGATTTTACCAAAAAAAAAACCGAAACATCGCATAAATGATACAGCGGTTTCGGATTTTTAAGAAAAAAAAATTATTTAATAATTATTAATGAATAATATGTGTATTCACGGTGTAATCAAATTCAGTTTCAAGCAGAAAAATAATAAGCTCAAAACTATACTCATCCATGACCGTTTCGGGCCATCCCATACTCTCGAGCTCATAATTTACAAACGCAACAGTAAAACTGCCTCCATCACGCAGCAGGTTAAAGACGTCTTTAACAAGCCTGTTTATTTCCGCAGGACGCAGGCCATGACTTGAAAGTCTCCAGAACAAAGTAGCACATACATTCGCAGTATTTTCCCTGGCAACACTTGAAGTTTCTTCATCTCGCTGTCTCATATCCATCCCCTCTCTGTTTGAAGTTTTCCTTCCATTTTATTCCAAATGACCTGATGACATGAGATCGAAACAACCAGCATGAGATAGTTCAATAATAAAAACTTATAGTAATTATTTTAACGACTTAAGCGGCGTACTTAGAATCATTTTTCAATATTACTGTTAAAGTTTTCAGGTCATGGATAAAATGCCATTTACCCTTGTTCGTTTTTTACTATTAAATATTTCCATTTTTTTGTCTATAAGTTGAACACTTCATTTCTTCTGGTACTACCTGTGGAAAATGGGATTTTTTCCCGGGTCAGCTAATTTATAACTCAGGAGAGCTTATCCCACCATCCAGGTCTGTAGCACTCCGTAACAAAGCTCTCAGGCGAATGATATACAAGGGCATCATGAAATCATTCTGTTCACCCACCCCACCACTAAATAATTTTATTATATTTATTCAGATAGTTAACATATATTTCAGAAACCCTCCCCCCCCCTCATCAGAAGTTCAGCTCACGAAAAGCAAATGATGTTACCAGTTGGAACACATATGAAATAATCACAAAAATCATCAATAAATACAGCAGATTTCAATCTTGGGAAAAATCATTCAACGCCAGGGGGATCTCACAATATCGGCGGGAATTTATCCCATTAGAATTATTAATTTTTTTTTTAAAGTTTTATAAATTTCATGACGATATTATTTTAAATAGTTGCTGAAGTAACATTAATTTCAGATTCACTGACTATTGAAGAAAAATCTAAAAGGGGCACAAAAAAAACCGTTATTCATTTTTAATGCATAAAAATGATATTAATCACTCTTTAAGAATAATCTTAAAGTTTTTTTTGAGTTAGCGTATATAATGGAGGCAATACAATGAGTGAATTTCTTAAAAACTTCAGATCTGCACAAAACAACAGATATTCCGGAAGGAAAAACCCTTATGACGGGCACTACTACGGTCAGGATCTAAGAAACGGTAATGAACGGAGGTCCAGTCATAGCGGAAGTTCAAGCAATAAAAAAGCCCCACCTCCTCCCAAAGATGATTTTGTAACAGGGCTGGAAGAACTTATTCCGGCATTAAAAGTTTTATTAGAAACGCTTGCCAACAATCAGGAAGAACTTTTCGGATTAAAACAACGAAATGCCACCAATATGGAAATCATGGCTTCTGCATTCGCTGAGATAGCTCTTGCTTTGGGTGGTTCGATGGACACACAACTGGTTGTTGACAGTATACCGGAAAAACCAAAGAAAAAAGAACCCGCAGAAGGTATTACAGTTGCAGACCTTGAAAAAGAAGGAATGCAATCTGCTGCCGGCCAGAAGCGTGAAGTTATAAAACTGATGAAAAAACTTAGAAAAAAAGGAGGCACTTACAAAGAAATTGCAGGCTTCCTGAATGAAAAGGGAATCCCAACCTTTTCAAATAATGGAAAGTGGCATGCTCAAACAATTCACAGACTGTGCAGTAAGTAGCCACCTGATATGGTAAAAAAAGCCGTATTGAGCGTTTGCTCAAGCGGCTTTTTTATTTCTTTGCCCGGAAAATTATAATCGGCAGATTAATCGTCGATGATCCGGGATAATGTTTCAATTGTGTCATCCACGTTGACCTCGCTCAGGCCCAGAATGGTTTGGATCACATACCCATCCAGAACAGCAACAAGACTTCGCGCCTCACCTGATATATCCTTTTTATCTCCCGTTATCATCAAATAGCCTTCTTCGACCATCTTAAACCAGTTATTATACGTTGTCTGAAACTGATCGCGCAGTTTTTCATTTCCACTGAGTATTTCACGAATCAGATATATGTGAAGCCTTGTCCGTGTTTCTGATTTCAGAAGTGTTGTAAAAAGAATTTTCAACATTTCCGTCCAAGAAACGTCCCCTTTGTTTTTCTCTATCAGGCCAAAAATATTTTCTGTAACCCTTGACATATGGATATCTGTAATATCAAAAACAATATCACTTTTTGTTGAATAATAGTAATACAATGTCCCCTTGCTGATCCCAACATCTTTGGCAATATCAGAGAGACTTGTTCCCTCTACACCATTTTCACCAATTAACCTGATTGCCGATTTCAATATTTTTGATTTATTATCAGTCTTGCTACTGCGTTTTTTCTTTTGTACCAATGAAACACCTCAAACCGATATAGTTAGATAATTCTCATAATTTGACTTAGCAGTAAACCCGGTGCACTTCCATTAACACCATATGGTATAATGAAAGAGAGTCAAAACACGTAAGATATAACATTTAAGGTTTGAAAAAGCTATACTGCAGTACAATTTACCCGATAAACCTGGTTTTCTTTTTTACAAAAAAAACCCGCCTCTGCACTGAAATACTGAAACAATTTAATTATTCCATGTATCTACTCGGCTGATACGGGTTTATTAATTTTACAACACAGGAACCAGTGTTCGACTCTGTTGCCAAACACTGCGAATCCATTCACAACATACTATATTTTATCTATATAATTGACCATTTCCCTTTGTTGAACCGTACTGTTCATATCAAACCGGACCACAATTCCACCGGGTATTGATCTTATCACATCACCGGAAATTGTTATCAGATCAATATTTGAAAAATCAGAAAACAACATTTTGAGATCTGTTCCAATTTCAAGGTCAGCCACTGTTTCTATAAAAACCCCGCCATGACAGATGTTTTTTATTGAATCGGTGAACACCTTATTGCCTACAGCGTAATCGACCTCTGCAAAAAAACATGCTTTTCGCGAGTCATTTCGTCTTTCTTCCCCTTCTAAACTTTTAAAGGACCTCATACAACCCCCTGTAATAATGATTATATATTGTATATATAAAGGACTTATCATCATGATAACTAATGTATTTATTGCTTAGCGGATTTTTCTACAAAAAACCAGTTGGAAATTTACAGCTGGTAATATTTTTTAACCAGAGCACCGGTTCAGAATATTTTAAGGGAAGCAGATCAATAAAGATATTTAAAGTATAGCAGAGAGTTTTTCCAATATCAATAAAAAAAACACGGATATACACAGGTCGTATTTCTGTATGCTTCACCGCGTTTTATGGGCGCAAGTCTTGCCTTTTATCAATAAGGCAATTTATATTTGAGAAACAATTATTTCTTTTACCGAAGAGCTTACATTCTTTTTATATTTTTCATGCAGCGCACTGACTTTCTTTATATATTTTCTTGTTTCCCGGTATGGCGGAACCCCTTTATATTTTCTTACATTTCGACTTCCGGCATTATATGCTGCCAGCGCAATTTCTATATTTCCATTATATTTATCAAGCAGTTTCTTTAAATATTTAACCCCACCATTAATATTATGTTCCGGATTAAATGAGTCCTTTACGCCCATTGCCTTAGCCGTTCGGGGCATAAGCTGCATTAGTCCCTGAGCACCTACATGTGAAACAGCATTTACCTTGAAACCGGACTCGGCAACAATAACGGCCTTAACCAACAGAGGATCTACTTCGTATTTACTCGATATCCTTACAATGATCGGGAAATAAATTTGTTCAGGTGTCTTTTTTACATGCTCCTCCGCAAGTATTTTAGCAGCCTGTTCCCTTTTTAAATTTTCAGCAACTGCCGCCGAAAAAGCATCATCAGTAATTTTTTTCGTACTTTCGCGACTTTCGTATGCGGGCGCATAAGAAATCTGTACATTTGTCAGTAGAACGAATGCAACAACAAAAAAAACTGCTATCTTCTTTAACACTACAAAAGATGGTATTCCGAAACATTGCTTAATCTTCATAAACTCCCTAATTACAGCGCCTTAACCTTAAAAACACACCCACTATTATACCGAAAATCTGTGCTTCTCAGTTAAACGCATTGCTAACAAAGGAGGGGATATTAGCACCGAATTAAAATGATTTCAATCTTTTTTTCGCATTTGACAATTTTCGTAGACCACTTTTAATATACAGCCAGCAAAGAAGATGTTTTTGAGCTTTTTATGTTTTCTCTTACAAGGGTTACCTTTTAAAATCAGGTATTAAGTGAATAATACCGACTTTTTTTCAAACATTGTTTAGCTTTTTTTTGACGGGTCGTCACGATCTATAATTCAGTAACTGCGAGTTTTTACGAATCAGACGCCTTTAAATCTTCAAGGTATTCCCATCTGGCATACAGGTCCTCGACTTTTTTTTGTGCAACATCAAGTGTACTACATATCACCCTTAGTGTGTCAGGGTTACCGGATGCTCCAGGGGCTGAAAGCGCTGTTTCCAGTTCAGCCACCTCACCTTCGGCATCCTGAATTTCACCTTCTATCTTTTCCAACTCAAAACTATGTTTGTATGAAAATTTTTTCTTAGCCTTCGTCTTTTCTTTAATTTCACGGGGTTTTTTATTTTTTTTCTTCAGCGCCTCTTTTTTCTCTTCCAGAATCTCTACCCACTGGTTAAAATCAGCACACAAAACAGTGGCCCCCTGACCGTCAAATCCAAGTACATGAGTAGCCAGGCTGTTTAGAAGATACCGGTCATGAGATGCCGCGACAATAGCACCAGGATATTCCCTCAAACTCTCTTCAAGAATTTCGAGTGATTGAATATCAAGATCGTTCGTCGGTTCATCAAGCAGGAGCACGTCAGATGGCTGCTGCATAAGATTTGCAATCAGTATCCGCGCCTGTTCACCCCCTGACAGATTCCGGACCGGCATATCCAGCTGCTCCGGCTTGAAGAGAAACTTCTTTCCCCAAGTCACGACATGCACTGGCCTTCCCATATATAAAACAGTGTCGCCAGCCGGGCAAAGTGCCGTTTTCAGGGTAGCATTCTGATCCAACTGCTCTCGGTCCTGGTCAAACATGACGATCCTTAAATCATCCACCTGCTTAACGTTTCCGCTATCAGGTGGAATCAATCCATTCAGAACTTTTAAAAATGTACTTTTTCCGGACCCGTTTGCCCCGAGAAGTCCGATAAAAATACCGGGAGAAAGCCTGATATTCAAATCATCGAAAAGCTGTCTGTCACCCAGGCGTTTGGATAAATTATATCCTTCAAGCAACCGTTTTGTTTTCCGGCCTGTCGAATCAAAACTGATATCAACATCCATATTATGCCTGTTTCTTTTTTTTACTTCACTTAATTCATCATTTAGCTTTGCAGCACTGTCAATACGATACTGAGCCTTTGTCGCCCTGGCTTTTGGCCCCCTGCTGAGCCACTCTGCCTCCCGCCGCATTTTATTGGCAAGAACTGTCTCCTGGCGTATCTGATTTTCTAGAAACTCTTCCCGACGTTTTAAAAACGTACTGTAGTTTCCTTCAATTTTATAATATCCTCCGGGATAAATCGGCCCAAGTTCAATAATTCTGTTGGTGACGTTTTCCAGTAAATACCGGTCATGGCTAACCAGTACAAAAGAGAATCTTGCATTCTTAAGAATTTTTTCAAGCCATAGGATCCCATCAAAATCGAGATGGTTCGTCGGTTCATCAAGAAAAAGAAGATCCGGTTGTTTAATCAGTGCACAGGTTATGGCAATTCTCTTGCGCCACCCTCCGGACAGAGCCCCGATAAGAACATTGCCATCCGGAATTTCAGCCTGCCCGATGATCTTCTGTGCATTCCCGTATTTTTCTGCGTCATCGGGAAAAAGCTGTTCAATCAACAATGCCAGCGCTTCATCAATTGTTTTTGTTAAATCCAATTGATCCTGCTGGGCAAGGTATTCAAAGACCAGGTATTTTTTTTGTACTCTGTCACCGGTATCGGGCTTAATCTGATCTGCAAAAATTTTCAGAAGGGTTGATTTTCCTGAGCCATTTGATCCGATAAGTCCTATTTTTTCGCCGTCTTCGAACCCAATTGAGAGTTCCGAAAAGAGCACTTGCGAACCAAATGCCATCCCTAATGACTGATAACTGATTAAAAAACCCATATATCTTATGCCTTAAACCTTTTTATTTTTTCATGTACCACATATTCATCACTGTGATATATAATTAACCATGGACAAAAGCAGACAATATATCCAAATGTCAAAAACGTCAAAAGAAATTCAGAGTTTGTGGGAACAGACACCTGGAGATTTCTATCTTGACATTAATAATAATGTCCACTGCTGGACCTTCCAAAATGCCGAATCAACTAAAATGAAAGATGGATTCAAAATAAAAGAAGAAGACTCACTTGTAACAATTGAAAAATATTTCTGGTTACCGAGACTGAATCAGCTGATTGAAATTGCCCAGTGCAGCAACAAGGCATTCAGCGATATCAGCTTTCACTTTCTGGACTGGGCAAAACAGCCCTATGGTACCAGCGGGAATTCTGCTGAAAAAATATTTAATTCAATCGAACAATTATGGTTCGCTTATATAATGAAAGAGAGATTTATAAAAGAATGGAAAGACGATAACTGGTATTAGTCTTTGCGCGTAGGAACTTTTAAGCAGGGCTACCTTCCGGCAGCCCTGCCTGTGTAACTTTTTTATTCTGTTTTCGGCACTGCCAGTGCGATCGCATCCACAGGGCATTCCACGACACAAAAACCACATCCGATGCAAACTTTATTGCTGATCAACTCCGGAAATGCATTCGGATTTTTATTCTCTGGTTTCCCCAGAACAATACACCCGATGGGGCAGGCATCAAGGCAAACCACACATGATGCGCATGCTTTTAAATCAAACACCGGTTGAGCCCACATTTTCCGCTTAACTCTTTTGGAAACGTCACCAAAGGCATCTTTCACAGCCCCTGCAGGGCAGACTTTGCCACAGGCACCACAGTCAATACAATATTCTTCGCTGATAGTATGGCGTTTTTTCTTATCACCATAGGCTGCACCGGTTGGACAGATCACCGCACATGAGGTGCACCCTCTACATTTTTCTGAAATGTAATATGTCATACTTCCTCCTGAAAACTATTCCTGCAGGCTTCTAAACACCGGCCTCAATTTTTTTGATACTCTCTTCTGACGGTTTACCAGTCAACCCACTCCAACCGAATTCTTCCCAATAACTACTCATCATTGCCTCAATATCGATTGAGCGCCCCTTATTGGCACCTACATCCTGAACAGGTAGTCCCAAGGCTCTTTCACTGATTATATTATTCTTAGGGTCAACACCATGCTTAATATTAAAAGCCTGCTTCATGGTGTGAATCTCTGCTGCTATATCCATATACTGGTTTGGCGTAAGACTCCATCCTGTTGCAGCATTGATCCAGTCAAAAATCCGGATTCGTTTTGCCCCGATAAAAGCACCGAATTTACAGGCCCCGACTGAGTTAATAATTGTCATATATTTACTATTAATGGCACCAATCTCTGCATGTTTTTCAGGATTCTTGTACTTACTGCTTTTAAAATAAAGCGGTGGAATTTTAGGAATGCCTTTCACAACCTTCCAAAGCTGGTACATTTCATAGTAGAGATGCGAGCCAAGCGTATGTCGGCCAGGCGTAGGTTCAACGCTGTAATGAAGCGCAAAACCAGGATCATTACGGCCATCATGCATGGCCGGTTCCTGCCCGCCGGCATGAACAGCAAATTTTCCAGACCCTTTTCCTATTCTTTCAACAGCCTGCTTCACGCCATCAGCCAGAATATGGCCAAACCCTTCACGTTTGACCATTTTTTCAATCAAAGCAATAATGGCTTTAGAATTACCCCACGTAAGCTCAAGACCGTCTGTGTCTTCTTTCGTAATAATACCTTCTTCATAACACTCAAGGGCAAATGCAACTGCATGTCCTGCTGAAATGGTATCCATCCCGGCTCTGTTTAATAACTCATTCAGGTAAAAAATAGAATCGACATCATCATTCATGCAGAACCCGCCAAGGGAAAGCACCGTTTCGTACTCGGGTTTATGGGTTTCACTGTACTTGCCTTTTGTCGTACAGATCCCACCACACCCCAATGGACATGAGTAACAATGGTATTTTACAGTTTCACATTTTGTAAAAACATCAGGGTTACTGGAATAACTCTTTCTGAAGCCCCAGTCCTTACTACTGCCCTTCCAGTTTTTGATCGGCGCATCACCCATTTCAGGTGACATCTGATTCATGGCAACGGTACCCCATTTTTTGAGCATAATCTTGTACAGCATGCCATCCTGTGTCAAAACAGTTGGCAAAAGCCTCATAAGTGCGCCAACCGCAGCCGTCATCGGTCCAGTTACAAATGGCGGCTGAAACTGAACCCATTTATTGGTCGCTTTACTCAGGCGCTTCATTTCATCTCGGTTATGAGGTAAAATACGCTTCGTACCGCCAAGCACAACAGCCTTTAGCCTTTTTGCGCCCATTACAGCACCGAGACCTGAACGTGCAGCCATACGCCCTTTGTCAGTTGATATTCCTGAAATAAGAGAAACAGACTCACCGGCAGGCCCAATACAGGCGACCTTTGGTTTTTTACCATTCTTCTTTGCTGTTTCTTCAAGATATTCTTCGGCTTCAACGGCATCCATCCCCCAGACATCAGAAGCATCTCTCAATTCTTTTGTATAATCATCAATATAGAGATAAACAGGTTTGTCACTGATACCGGAAAAGAATATGCCATCATATCCACATCTTTTTATTGCAGGTGAAAATGTCCCACCACAATTGGCATCTCCCCAGGTCCCGGTAAGCGGAGATTTACCAACCACCATCCAGCGCCCTGTAAAAAGACTACCTGTACCGGTAAGGAGCCCCGGAAGAAAGCCGAGCATATTATCCGGGCCTAAAGGGTCAGCATTTGCAGGTATTCGATTGTAAAGCACATAGGCACCAAGCCCCATTCCTGCAAGATATTTTTCATATACAGTGTCCGGCAGTTTCTCTTCGCAAATCTCACCTGTTGTAAGATCCACAAGAAGAATTTTGCCCATATAACCTTTTCTCATGTTCATATCCTCATCTGTTTAGTTTCAGATTTTCTAAAATCCCTACCCTTTTTTGATCAGTGACTGATCGAGCTTAGAACCATCCCATGCAGCCTCAAGCACCATAATAAGATCTTCATAATCGAGCTCTTCCGGATTATAAAAAATTGATGCATCACCAAGAGCCGTTTTTGCAATAAGATCAAACTGACTTCTGGAAATCATCTGCTCTCCATCACGGTCAAGAATTTCACTCAAAAACCTTGGATGTTTACCACCCGTTGCATCATGCAGCGCCTGATTCAGTCCTCTGATATACTCAACAACTTTTTCAGGCCGTTTATACTTCGGCGTTTTCGCATAGACCGTATCACCTGCAAGTGCAAACAGAAGCTCCCCTGCTGCATCTCCGTTTTTATGCATATTATACTCAAGCCCATAGGGCAAAAGCAGAGACATGCAGGTACCATGCGGTACATGACAGACAGCGCCAATGGAATGCCCGATGGTGTGAACCATACCAACCATGGAATTTGAAAAGGCGATACCGGCAAGCGTAGCTCCAACAGCTACGGCAAGACGACCATCAGCATCCCCCGGGTTTTTTACAACATTCAGAATGTTATTTGAAATCAGTGAAACCGCTTCCATGGCATGAATATCACTTATGGGATTCTTACTAAGCCCGGTATATGCCTCAACGGCATGTGTCATTGCATCCATTGCCGTTGGTGCCGTAAGAAAATCAGGTAATGTCAGCGTCATTCTGGAATCGAGCACTGCGATATCAGGCAAAAGAAAAAGTGATGAAAACAGCATTTTTTTGTTACGTTCAGGATCCGCAATAACAGCAACCAGCGTAACTTCCGAGCCGGTTCCGGCAGTTGTGGGAACAGCAACCAATGGCTTTAAACGCCTTTTAAGTGCCCCTGCACCGGTAAACTGCATAAGGTCGTCAGATTCTTCTGAAACAATAATATTAACACCCTTGGCAGTATCAAGGACAGATCCACCACCAATTGCAATAATCGAGTCACACCCTTTTTCTACATATTTTTTTGCAATAGTGTTGACGACTTTCAGATCTGAATCCGGCGGTACATCATCTTCAATCGAACCGATTGCAAGCTGATCACCAATTGCCTCTGTAACAACATCAACCAGCCCTGCGCCCACAACACCCTTGTCAGTTATAATAAGGGGGGTTGAAGCATTAAGATCCTTCAGCATGGCTGGAATATTTTCGAGAACATTATGTCCGGCCACAGTTTTAACACTGCAGCAAAATTCATAATAATCTGGTAAATTCATTATAGACTCCTTTATTTAGCAACTTTGAAAACATCTTTTTACGCATTCGGACGTATTCCGTTAAGTCACTGTACCCGTTTACGGGTACCGAAATTAATCCGGAATCCGGATCAGGGTGTTACCGGCTTCCCATCAAAAGCATGTTCAAAAATCATCATGCATGCCTCTTTATCATACTCATCACAGGCTATCTTTTCAGCAATCTGCCCAAGCATCTCTTTCGAAATCCCTGTATCATGAAGTGTCCGTGGTACTTTGGCAGACGACAACGAGTAAAACTCATTCTGAAGATGGCGAATCTTTCCAACAGCGCTGTCGAACCGTTGTCCGGCAGGTGTACTGCAATAGATATCAAGCCCGGCAACAGGCAGCATAATTTTTTCAGAATTATGACCTTTTCTGTGTGCATTGTATTCCAGGACATAGGGCAGTATAATACCCATTGCGACCCCGGACATCACATCGCAACTATCACTGACAGCAAGCCCCATCTTCTGTGCAAGTCCCATAGGCGTATTGGAATAGACACAATCAGCTGCGATGGATGCATTTGCAATTGCAATACGACCATCCTTATCTTTCAACTCATTCGTAATTTTACCAAACCAGCCCTTTTCAGAAATAGCATTTTTAACCACACCTTCAAGGCTTGACATGATAAAGTTAATAGCAACATGGGCGTACGAACTTACAAAGGGATCACTCAAAGGATTTGCATACACCTCAAGAGAGCGTGTAAGAGCTGCCATAGAAAGGTTTACCACCGTTGCCAGTTTTTCTTCTTTCAGCATTCGGGGGTCAATAACAACAATATCCGGCATCAGAAATTTTGATGAAAAAGTCATATCGCCAACAACAGCATCCCCGGAAGCCTCTTTACCAAGACCAAAGGATGTCGGAATATAAACAAGTGGTCTTAATGGTTCTGAAATATTATCTGTGCCAACAGCCTCTTTCAAATCTTCAGGCCGACCTGAAACAACAATATTTAAAGCTTTTCCAATATCAGCGGCCTTACCACCTCCGACAACCATAATGGCATCAAAGCCTTTATCCTTATAAAGCCCCGTTAAAGTCTTTACCGACTCAAGCCCGCTGTCGTTATCTATCGCATCATAAACACCAAGAACGAATCCGGATGTTTTGAAAGCATTCTCAATATTTTTTATCAAACCACCGGCATTTATCTCTTTTGTTGTAATAATCAGTGGCTTCTTTGCATTGAGCGCTACCAGATCCACTGGCAAGTGTTCAAGTGCCTTGTTCCCGGCGCCAATTTTCACCGGACACATGAATTCAATATTTTCCTGTAACAGCATCACAAAACTCCTTGTCTGTTATAATCCGATTATAGTTCTCAGGTAAACCATTGCACGATTATAGGTATGCCTCTTAAGACTCCATTTAGGATACCTTTTCACTGCAAGCTTCGCCACAGGCTTTGGCAGAAGATAAACCTGAACAACATCGAGAATTCTGACAGCTGCACAGGCTTCAGGCAAGTTACCTTCCACAAACAGACGGTCTCTTGCATTGGCAACAGGTGTACTCTCACGAAACGTGAAAATAAGAAATAAGGCTTCAATACTCTTAATTGTCATTTTAACATTAAGGTCAAGCCCATCTGTTTTCCAGCCCTTATACTTAACTTTACCGTTCTCATCTTTACCGACAATCATTGCCGGACCATCCGGAGCGGCTCCAAGAGCCATCGTAAATCCATCAGGTAACGCTTCAAATTCATTTTTCACATCCACATCTACTCTTGCTGCGGCCTGTATTGCCCTGCCTACAAACCAGAGCATAAAGCCAAGATATGCTTGAACTAAAGGTCGCCCTCCTGGTCTTATCTCTGTAAAGTCACCCATACGTCCTCCTATGCACCCTCTTAAAATAATAATCTCAAACTGGCAGCCTATCCGCATCCACCAGAAATAATCTGGAACAGGGCAAAATATAACCCTTTTATTTTATTATGACATACCTATCGGCCAGGTGACCGAGGAGTATATATAACGTAAACACTGTTTGCTGTCAAGCGCATGCACCTGAACCCTTTTCCAAGCTTTGTTCAAATACCCGGGCGCCTCTCGCTTACAATTTCAACAATGATTAAATATTTATTATCCATATATTACATATATAAATTTTAAAAGATAAAAAAGCAGACTTCATGATTGAAATATTTATTTATTTTTAAATTGTGATATTATGCTTTATTTGATCCAAATCAGGGGAGCAGCAATGACGACTATAAGAAAAAAAGCGATACAAGGTCTTCAGGCGGGTGATATTTTCATCGCATCCAGAACTTTTACAAAGCAGGACATGATACAATTTGCCAATATTTCAAGAGACTACAACCCAATCCATTTTGACGAACGATTTGCTGCACTAAAAAAATTCCCTGAGCCTATCTGCCACGGCCTTCTCGTTGGTAGCCTGATTACTGAAATCGGCGGACAAATTGGCTGGCTGGCTTCCGGCGCTGATTTTAAATTTTTAAAACCGGTCTTTTTTAATGATACTATCACCTGTAAATGCCATATAACATACGTAGATGAAAAAAACCGGGCAAAAGCTGAGGCCATTTGTACTAATAAAAATAAGGAAATAGTTATCACGTGTTCATTAGGGGGAATCATACCTGGTCCGGCAGAAAAAAAGATCATGCAGGCAATGGTTGATGAGGGTGACCCCACCAATAAAGCCGTCGGTTAGTCATTATTATGTCTCAAACAATCACGACTGTGCAACACTATACGCGTACCTGAAAATCATCATATTTACCAGTAGCCTCAGAAAAAGAGACCTGCACATCATCGACTCTTGCAACCGGAGACCCATTATATGCCCATTCGATAAGCTTTTCAAGACTACCTCTATCACCTTCCGCCAGAATTTCAACACTTCCATCCTGCAAATTCCTGACAAACCCATTAACATGAAGCTGCTGTGCCGCCATTAGTGTATATGCCCGGAAAGCAACACCCTGCACCTGTCCTTTTACCAGTATGTGAACTTTTTCCATTTTCTGGTCAGAGCTCCTTTATTCTTTCCCTGTACTATTTAATATGGAATACAAACAAATCAGCCGGCATCCGAAAAAGCCCGCTGTCTTTCGACAGCGGGCATGGGGTCATAAATACAGTTATTGGAGTACAATTCAGTTCCAAAAAAGCTATATGATACCAAGCTTTTTCAGCGTTTTTTCGGTAGGGATCCCGTTTGAATCAAATCCCCTTACTTTATAATAATTATCAACCATCTTCTCAAGTGGAACGGTTTTATTATCAGGATCTGATGCCCGTCCCTCAGTTAAAAACCGTTTCGGCAGAGTATCATCTTTTTTTGAAACACCTTCCCGTGTATTCATGTACCTTTCCAGTACATGGACACGCTCTCCCGCTTTCAAAAAAGCACTCCCCGAAAGCTTGATACCGGTAATGGATGACCAGAGCTTGGTATAAAGGCTGAAATCAACAAAATGAACCGCAATTTTGGGGAAAGTATTCATAAAAAATGCGTTAACAAAATCGGGCGTATACTTCGTCATTGGCGTTTCAAGCGTGTAGGCAAACATTGTAAACTGGCACGACTGAAGCGAATTAATACAGCAGGTCAGATCCTCAAAAAATTTTGTAAATTCAGGTTTACCACCGGTGGTGTCTGATTTGAGAAGTTTAAAATAAATCTCCATTGCAACGAGATATGCAGACAGGTGACATGCCCCCCTGTTGGCAACAGCATAAGCCAGCCCCTGACCAAAGGAGCCCCTTGGGTCATAAGCAGCCATTTCAAGACCTTTTACATGAATGGCAAAATCTACCCCACCATACTTATGTGACAATGCCCTGGACCCTTCAGCCAGATCGTTACCAAGTCCTTCTCTATAGCCTATCGACTTTAATATTTCAGCTATGCCATCGGCCTTCCCAAACTTAAGGTCACTTTCAAGAAGCCCCTTTTCAGTGGCTTCCATAGCCCATGCAATTGTACCACCAGCTGAAATAGTATCTATGCCAATCTCAGAACAGATATCATTCCACTCTGCGATTTTTTCTGAATCGAATATCCCGATATTGGCCCCTAACAATCCAATTGTCTCATATTCAGGGAGCGCCCGTTCCACACCGCCAAAATCTCCTTTATGACCGCATAAAATAGTGCAGGGCTTGCACGTGCTGTGTTTTGTCTTATGTTTTACCTGCAGCGTTTCACCGGATAATTTATGTGCCTCTTCATGCTGACCGTCATTAAAATTATTAATCGGGAGCATACAGGCATCATTAATCGGCTTCAGGTTTGCATTCGTGCCTAAATGTTTATAGTTTACTGATGAATCATTTCTTTTAATATAAGCAGTAGCGCGTTTCTTTGCCTTATCGAAGAGTGCCTTGTTTACCGGGCGGATTTTATAGACACCACCTGTGGCAACAACTGCCTTCAAATTTTTAGCCCCAAGAACAGCACCCATGCCACCACGGCCAAGAAATCGGTGCCCCGATGCAACATTAGCATATTTCACTCTATTTTCACCGGCTGGTCCAATTGTCAGAATGCCTCGTTTTTTTCCTTTAAGCATTTCCTGAGACTTACTGATTTCGAGTCCCCACAGCTCCGATGCATCTTTAAATTCGACACCTTCTGAATTAACCTCTAGGGTCGTCGGTTTGTCAGCCTTGCCACTGATCAATAATCCGTCCCATCCCGCTGTCTTGAGCTGCATCCCAAACGATCCGCCACAGGATGAGGTAATCATAATACCCGTCAGCGGCGATTTTGTGATAGCATCGAAACGGCCTGAACAGGGCGCGCCTGTCCCCATCAATACCCCCGGCATTATGGCAAATATATTCTGTTCGCCAAGTGGGTCAACGCCCGGTTTCATTCGATCATAAATAAGTTTAAGCCCTAACCCTTTTGCCCCAAGATAATTCTTCCGGTCTTCACTGGAAACCGTCGAGACTTTGAAAGTACCGGTAGTCAGATCGACTTCAAGAATCCTGTTGTTAGTTCCAATAATTTCGCTCATAGGCCCCTCTTTTTTTGATAGCGTTTTTTTAATAGAGTGACAGCTCATTCCGTTTTTTAATGCCATTTTAAAAACTGTCCCGATAAAATTATACTGAAACTAAATATCTGTCAAGAAATGTATTAAAGATCTTACTTGACAATTCAACCTGTTTTACTTTAAAAATAGGGGTTAAATGATTTTTCTGCAGCTTTTTTATTCTAACGCCTTGTTCTAAACATTATAATGGCTGGACTAAAAAAATCGTTTTCTTATAATTTATTTTTTTATTAACTGCGGGTATCATTTTATCTATATGCTCTGTATTTTTAACCCGTTACAATCTACCACTGGAGGCAAAATGAGTATTAAATTAGCTATCAACGGCTTTGGACGAATCGGACGTGTAATGTTTAGGGCTGC
>JQIA01000077.1_pt1 | contig 41527 bp, 22 predicted proteins | sample 811431 | NCBI WGS metagenome assembly JQIA01 (sample SAMN02998118, study PRJNA258478) | marine sediment metagenome | biome: marine; feature: seafloor; material: sediment; isolation source: oil-polluted sediment collected from 3 locations (0.5 km, 0.7 km and 0.9 km)... | place: USA: Gulf of Mexico ...
TATGGTTTAAATTGGCGATTAGTCGCTGCTCTTGTCAACTTAAGGACTCACTCTATTTAGGAAAGATGTCTAAGATAAATTCAGCAATGTTGAGATTAAAACGATAAAAGTTAGTGATGGCATTTATATGCTGATGGGGATGGGAGGTAACATTGGTGTATCTACAGGAAAAGATGGAATATTTTTAATTGATGACCAGTTTGCCCCATTAACCAAGAAAATCAAAACAGCAGTTAGCGATATATCTGATAAACCTATTCGTTTTGTGATTAATACCCATTGGCATTTTGATCATACTGGTGGGAATGAAAATTTTGGTAAAGAGGGCAGTATTATTGTTGCACATGATAATGTGCGTAAACGTATGACTAAAGATGGTTTTATTGAAGCATTTAATAAAAAAATTCCAGCTTCTCCTAAAGTTGCATTACCTATTATTACCTTTAATGACACAATAACTTTTCATCTTAATGATTTGGAAATAAATGTTGTTCACCAAAATAATGCTCATACTGACGGTGACAGTATTGTTTTTTTCAAAACTGCTAACGTAATTCATATGGGTGATACGTTTTTTAATACAATGTACCCTTTTATGGATTCTTCTAGCAATGGAAGTATTGATGGCATGATTAATAGTGTTAAACATATTCTTACAATTGTTGATGACAAAACTAAGATCATTCCAGGGCATGGACCATTGGCTGATAAAAAGTCATTAGAAAAATATCATAATATGTTAGTAACAGTTAAAGAACGTATGCAAAAACTAATTAATCAAGGTAAAACTCTTGAAGAAATTATTGCCATAAAACCAAATGCTGATTTAGATAAAAATTGGGGCAATGGTTTTTTAAATCCTGAAGCTTTTCTAAAAGTATTGTATTCAGTAATGCCTAATAACTAATAATAAATGTGAATGGTACATCTTCTGGGTTTGGAAGGAAGTTATTCAATTTTAACTTGAGAAAATAATGTTCAGTCACAAATTAACACGTAACTTCTTCTGTTTTTAGTTGTTTTTTCTAAAAAAATTAACAATTCTATGTGGTTTTCTAATTCTTTCATTAGGTTAACATTTTTTCGAATATACTTATCTAGAACTTACGCATTGATAAAAAAATATTTTATGAACTTGTTAAAATACATTTATATGTCATTCCCGTGTAAACGGGAATCTAGGAATATTTGGCTAGATTCCCACTTTCGTGAGAATGACATTTAATCAGGTTAAAATTTAATAACTATATAATTTTCATGGAATTAATATTTAATTAAATTTATCAATGCGTAAGTCCTATAAAAGTTGTATGCAAACAAATTATAAAAAATAAAGATTCAATAAGAAAACTAACGATATTTTAGCCATATTTCTACTTGCTTTTTTAATTGTAAGCGTTCTTCTGTATTTAAACCTTTTGGATCAAAACGATATTTTTGATGTAATTGAAGAATAGTTTTTATATCAGTTATTTTAATACGTGATAACCAATCAGTTAAATTTTCACCTGCTTGTCTGACATATTTATCTTTATTTAAGCGTTGTATTATTTGATAAAATTCAGAATTATTACCAATAATAATTGTTGGATTTTGTTTGTCAATATTAATAATCCTTTCTCTAAAATAAAATCGCCAAATTAAAATTAAAACCAATGGTAAAATTAACCATAATAACCAATCATTATTATCATCGTCTTCTTCAGTCCAACGCCAATAAGAAAATTCATATCTTAACCAAGACCATATATCATAAATAGGTTCCCACCAAGCTGCCATTTCTTCTTCAATGTTTAGCCAAACTGCTGGAGTATTATCAACTTCTTGCCAACGACCATTTAGATATGCAATTGTCCAAGCATGAGCATGCCGTTTTCGTACTATATAAGTATCCTCTAAATCACTATATTCAGTAACAGCATAACCAGCAGCATAACGAGATGGAATACCAGCTGTACGTAATAATAATGTTGTAGCAGTAGCGAAATACTCACAATGCCCAGCTTTACTTTGTTGTAAAAAATATTGTAATGGAGCTGTTTTAGAACCAGTCAAATTAAGAGTATAAGAAAAATTTTGGTTAAAAAATTGAGATAAGGTAGTTAAAACCTGAGAAGGAGTTTGGTCAGCTAAATTTAATTGTTTTGCTAGTTTTAATAAATATTCTTTTTCTTTATCTGGCAAATGTAAATCGCTATCATTTGGTAATGCATCTAATGGAGTGTTTTGACCAAAACTGGCTTTATAGACTGCTAATGCAGGCCCTTTTTCTACTTTAATAGCTCCGAAATGATTAGTTTTCAAAATCGGTACGATCAGGTTAGAAATTTGTGAACTACCATGAGGTACTGGTAAAATACCTTTTCCTTTGTGTAAATAACTAGAAATAATAACTTCATTAGTTAGTTCCGGATTAGAAGTAAATTGCCAAACTGTACCATCTCCAATAGGAGAAATGTTTTGAAAAACTGGCCTCTTTGCATGCCAGGTTGTACCAAAATAGAGATTATAACTGGCATCTCGTAATTTTAATGGAACTGGTGTATCAACCCGTAGCAAAATTTTATCTGATAGTTTAAGTCTGCCAATGTCACCAATAGAAGTATTTTGTCGGTATGGATCTCTTGAATTTAAGAAAAAATCTTCTATCCAATCAAGCATTAATATTTCTACTTTGGTTTGTAAATGCCGTAATCCTAGTTGAGTATTGTAGGCTAAAGTACTTGCTATTATTAATAAAAATAACCAATACCAGCTAATATAACGTTGTGGACGAATTGCCCATAATCCCCATGCAGTTAATAATATTACCCCAACAAAAAACCAAGTTCCACGTCCAACACTAGCCGCCAATAAACACATCATAATATAAGGAAAACTTAAATTAATACGTGTATTGGTGACAATATTACCTTTGGATTCTTGGCGACGTAATGAATAAAATAGACTGGTTAGTTTGACAGAATTTTGAATACTATAGGTTTGAATGGTTAACAACAAGAAAAATATCATCGGCAACCAACTCAATAAAGTCATTAACCCACGTAGTGATTCTTGATCAAACAGATAGATGGCTACTATTACTAAAATTACAGCACTCCAATCGGTAACTCGATTAAAGTCTTTGTCAGATAAATCCCATCGCCAATTTATCCAGCAAGCTGTTTCTAAAATTATTGCCATTGGTATCGCAATAATTAATAAGTTTATTTGCCAGCCCCAAAATATTACTACACAACCTAATAATAATGTTGGTGGTATCATTAGAAAAGTAAGTTAATAATTGTTATCTCTAATTCTGCAAGACTTACAGGTTTTTTAAAATATGCATCAGCCCCAATTTCTAAACATTGTTCTTTGCTACCAACTACTATTAAAGAACTGATAGCAATGATTGGAATTTTTATTCCTTTGGCTCTAATTGTTGTTATTGCCTCAATACCATCCATTTCTGGCATTTGAATATCAATTATGATCAGCTCAGGCTTTATAGTTATTGTTTTTTCAATAGCTTGTAAACCATTGTATGCAATAACAACTTGATAACCTTTACTAAGTAAAAAAGTAGATAATATTTTTGTAACCGTAAAATTATCATCTACTAATAAAATTATTTTATCTTGTTGGCATATTTGAGTTATATTGTTTTCATTAGTTTTATTGTCAGTAGTAGTTGGTTTCCAGGGCAATGAAATAGCAAAACTACTACCTTTCCCCACTTCACTTTCAAGCGTAATGCTACCACCATGCATTTCTGCAAAACGATATACTAAAGACAAACCAAGTCCAGTGCCACCTTGGTTTCTAGCTAATCCACCATTTAATTGTACAAATGGTTGAAATAACAGTTCCATATCCTTATCTGCAATACCAATTCCAGTATCAGATACAATCAAATCTACAGCTTCATGTTCTGGATAACCACAAACTGTAAAACTAACATTACCACCTTCAGGAGTAAACTTAATAGCATTGGTAAATAAATTTAGTAAAATCTGTTTTAAACAACGTTCATCAGCTTGTATAACTGTTATTTCATCATAGGAAGTGTTAAATACGGAAATATTTTTTTCATGGGCTAGTTTACTAGTAATCCGTTGACAGACATTACCAATAGTTTCAATCATAACTGAGGATACATCTAACGTCACTTTTCCGGCTTCAATTTTTGCAAGAGCTAAAATATCATTGATAATTGCTAATAGCTTAATACCACTATCTGCAATTGTGCGTAATGATTTTATTTGTTTAGCATTTAGATTTCCATAAGAACCTTCTTGTAAAGCATCAGTAATTCCTAAAATACCATTGAGTGGAGTGCGTAATTCATGACTTATATTAGCTAATAGTTCATCTTTAAGACGGGAAGCTTGAAATAATTTAGCATTGGATATAGTTAATTTAGCATTACAATCTTGAAGTTGTTGTTCTAATATTTTTGAATTATTTATTTCACTAATAATTCCAACTATTTTTTGTTCTTGCTGCATATAAAAATGTTTCGCTATAAATAGTTCACCATTTTTACGCTGCATTTGAAATTCAAAATTTGTTCCTATAGTTAATTGTTGAACAAATTGTTGAAATGCTTCATCATTAATATATAATAAACTAATCTCTTGTTTAATAAGTTCTTTTTCTTTATAACCAAATATGATTTCAGTTGCATGATTGCAAAATTCAATTTTCTTAGTTTGCAAATCAATAATTAACACAGCATCACTAAGGTTAGATAATATTCCTTGAAATAATTCTGGGGGCATGTTTAATATATTGGTCGTCATAATTATTTGGTTTAGGAATAGACTACATATTAATAATTATATTTTAACAAATAATTTAAAGAATTGTTTAAATATAAGACACTATAAGAAAATATACGTAAAATATGACTTATGCAACTAAAATATAACTGTTTATAAATAGTTACAATAATATCTAGCTAATTTTTAATATCTATATACAATTAATGTTTTTTTTTGCTAGTATGTTAAGTCATATTTGATTAATAATTTTATAACTAATCGGTATATTTATGCAAATAATGTTATTTTTATAGTCAACCAGTATTATTTCCAACTCCACCATAAAATACCCCTATTAAATAAGCAAATACATGTCCTTCTGTGTTATCTAACCATAGTGAATTAATTAAACAACCAACTATAATTGTAATAACCAATCCTTGAGCCATAAATTTGGTTTGGATAGCTAAGGAATTACTAGAGTGCCACATTGAGTATAATAATAAAATAAATAACCCTGCTCCTATTATTCCCCATTGGATAGCAATCATCAAATAATCATTGTGAGGATTGGTAGTATTATTAGTAAATAATTTATTATATTCATGCGAAAAACTACCAGTTCCACTACCTAAAATTGGATTTTTAGCTATTAAAACTAGACTATTCTTATAAAATTCTAATCTAATTCCAACTGAAGTATTAGTATTACCATGTTGATAGTCTTTAATATTAGTGTAAACTTTATCTACTCGTTGCTGTAGTATCCCAGAAAAATTATAAGCCACTCCTGCTAGGACAATTAATATTAAGCTACCAATTAAAATGCCTTTTAAATTATATACATGATAAAAAAACATTAAAATTAAACAAAATAAAATTACATAACCAGTCCGTCCAGCACTCATAAATAAAATATTATAAATAGATAACATTATGATTATGCTGTATAACCATTGTTTTTCCTGCCAAGCTTTTATTGCAATAAAATAAGTTGCTAAAGCCATTAATAAATTTTGAGTAATATAATTTTTAAATACAAAAGGACTCTGTGGATTGCCTTTACCAATTTCTAAGTCAGCTATTACCATCAAATAGGACAATAATAATGTTATACCCATAATAGTTAAAAAAGCATATAATCCTAATTTGCGGGATTTTTCATCAGTAAATATTAGAAGAAACATTGGAATATAAATAAATTCTCGATATTTATTTAACATTAAAGTAGCTTCAGAAAATGATACTGGTGTATATAAAAAACCAAAAATAATTGTGATGACAAGCGATATTGCAACTAATGCAATATTATTACGGTATAACACAAAGAATTTTTTGGTATATTGACCTTCAACTAATATAAATAGAAATGCCAATGGACATAATATATTAGTTAAGGCCGTAGATGTAGGAATGGATAAGCCAATTAATATAGCTAAAATATATCTGGTTTTCAATTTATCAATGACACGAACCAACAAACGTTTTCCCTCTCATTTTATGATGCGGACTAATGCTCATAGAAGGTCTCTTTTTAACACCACAATCTTTATATGAATGAATAGTTTTTAGTGGTTTTCTTCTTAATTTACTATATGAAGCAACAATTCGTCTATTACTATAAGGTCTCATGATTTACTCCTATTTAAACTATTTTCCAAATTTCTTCAAGATCACCATCTACAAATGCATCTGGCAAAATTACCGATCTGTTTTTAAATAAAACTTTACTAGTCTCAGGAATAATAGCATAGTTCCAACAAATACTTTTAGTAATAAAATATACTAAATCTGTACTGGACGTACCATAAAATGGTTCAATACCCAAACTATGTTCACGAGTTGTATTAAGTTCTTTAATAGCAATTCGGTATAAAATCTTAAAAATCTTTTCAAATTCAATAACTTTACCACTTTTTAAATGTTGTGCAATCTCATTCTCAGTTTTAGCTAAAGCAATTGCTGTAGCATCAGGTTTTATTTCGTGATTTTCTTCTGTAATAATATCTTCTGATTCTTGATTTTTATTACGTTTAAGTTTGGCAAATAAACTTTTTTTAGGAACTGATTCTTCTTCAGAATCATCTTTCTTACTACGTTTAAATTTAGCTAACCAATCTTTTTTAGTGGTTGTTTCTTCATCATTAGTTTTAGAAAGTTTTGGAGAAGAAGTTGGATCAACAAAATATTCTTCCAAAATTGGTGGAATGTCTTGCAAAAGTTTAATTTGGCGTGGAAAACGCATCACAGCTAAAGCATCACACCGACAAAAATCAATCAAGTCTTCTAATATTACTCGCTCACCTATTGAATGAATAACCATTTGCCGCCCAAGCTTAAAATTATGTTGTTCAACATTCGCAAATTTCTTTAAATGTTGTTCATTAACATCACTTAGATAAAAACCAACTTGTGTAAAAGTTCCAGGAACTGTGTAATTATCAAGATAATTATTGAAAGAACGAACTATAATATCACCAGGTCTAACCAGTTTCAAAATTTCTCTAGTATGATGTCCTTTAATTATAAAACTATTAGGACGATAAGATATAAATAAAGGCCATTTAAATACTTTTATATTACTTAATCCAGCTAATAATTTTGTAGAAAAATCTTGTTTATAAGGCTGCATTTTTATTTCCAATTTTTTGTACAGAATAAAAATATAATATATCGATTTCTTTTAAAATTTAAATATGGATTTGATAGAATGATAATAAAATTAAGTAGTTTAAAATATAAATTTTTCTGAGTTTTGTTCTATTTAGCCTACAATTTTTCTGTACAAAATTCCAATTTATAAAGTCGGTTTTACTTTATTAAAAAAAGAATTATCTCATTTAAATTAATATCACGCAAGAATGACCAAATAATATTATTAATTGTCAGTATATTTGGATAAAACTAATACCAAACAACATAATCTAAATATTCAATTATCAATCCCTGTTTAAAATTCTTATGCATGAATAGTTCTGTCATCAACTCCTAAAGCTGCTTCATGTATTGCTTCGGCTAAAGTTGGATGAGCATGAATAGTTCTAGCTAAATCTTCGGCACTAGCTTCTAACTCCATTGCCACTACTGCTTCTGTAATCAATTCTGATGCATTATTACCAAAGATATGCACTCCTAAAATATTATCAGTTTTAGCATCTGCTATGACTCTAACCATACCATTAATATCACCACTAGCTCTAGCTCTACCACTAGCGGCAAATGGAAATTGACCAATCTTATATTCTATTTCATCTATTTTTAACTGTTGTTCAGTTTTACCAACCCAAGCAATTTCTGGATGAGTATATACTACAAATGGTACTGTTGCATAAGACATTTCGCTTTTCTGGCCAGCTATTAATTCCGCAACCATAACACCTTCTTCTGAACCTTTATGAGCTAACATAGGTCCTCCAATTACATCACCTATTGCATAAATACCATCAATATCTGTTTGACGTTGTTCATTAACTTGAATAAAACCTTGTTTGTTAATTTCAATTCCAATTTCAGCTGCACCTAGATTATTAGTATGTGGTTTACGTCCTACTGCAACAATAAGTTTATCTACAGTTAATGATTTATCAGAATAAGAAATTATTATTTCATTATTAACAATATTAGTAGAAGTAACTTGGGCTTTTAAATTAATAGTCAAACCTTGTTTTTTAAACTCTCGTTGAGCTAAAGTAGCAATTTTGCGATCAGCCATAGATAAAAAATCTGGCATAGCTTCTAAAATAGTTACTTGACTTCCTAGTCTATTCCAAACACTTCCCAATTCCAAACCAATAGCTCCAGCTCCTATAACCCCAAGCCGATTTGGTATTTCAGTAAGATTCAAAGCTCCAGTCGAATCCAAAATAAATTCATCATCAAATGGTGCAATTGGTATTTGGACCGGAGTTGAACCAGTAGCAATAATGATATTATCACCACTAATAGTTTGCTGTTGTCCATTTAGTTCAGTGACAACAATTTGTTTATTATCAATAAATTTAGCAGTTCCAGTTATACTAGCAACTTTATTTTTTTTGAATAATCCTGCAATACCTTGAGTAAGAGTCTTAACAACTTTTGACTTACGATCTTGCATAGTTGCAATATCCAGCTTTACATTATCACATTGAATTCCATGTGAAGCTGCTTCTTTTTGCATAAAGTGATAATGATGCGAAGAATCTAATAAAGCTTTAGAAGGAATACAACCAACATTCAAACAAGTTCCACCCAAAGAAGCTTGGTCTTCTGAATTAACCCATTTATCAATACAAGCGGTTTTCATACCTAACTGAGCACAACGGATTGCTGCTACATATCCAGCTGGACCTGCACCTATTACAATAACATTATAGTCTGCCATATTTAAATCTCTAATAATAAACGGGAAGGGTCTTCAATTGAATTTTTAACTGTAACTAAAAATTGTACTGCTTCATTGTTATTTATTAAACGCTTATCATAAGATAATGCTATAAACATCATGGGAGTAATTACTATCTGCTCATTTTTTACAATGGGACGTTCTGTAATATTATGAATGCCTAAAATAGCACTTTGTGGAAAATTTGGAATAGGAGTTGATAACATAGCATTACAAATATTCGTGATGGTAAAAGTTCCACCAGTAATTTCTTCCATTGACAATTGGGCATCACTTGCTTTTTTAGTAAAATTAATAATACTTTTTTCCATGTCAGCAAAAGACATCACATCAGCATTACGTAAAACTGGTACAACATTATATTTAGGAATAGTTATACCAATGTCATAATAATTATGATAAATAATATCATTATTTTTTATAGAGGCATTTATAATTGGGAATTTTTGTAATGCTGCCACTACTGCTTTAGTAAAAAAAGATGTCAATCTTAATTTAATTCCATGTTGTTTTTCAAAAACTTGATTATACTTATTACACAAATCTTGTATAATCGTCAAATCAATTTCATCAAAAACTGTTAAAACAACATGTTCACTATCTAATAGAAGTTTCGCACGTTGTTGATGTACATGCGTCATTGGTATTTGTTCTTCTCTACGAGATGGTATACTTGAATTACAGTCTTTAGTCAGGTTATTTTTTATATTATCTGGTTGTGAAATACTATTGTGATTATTATGTGAAACAGGATTGTTAACTTGTTCAGCAACTATCTTATTAGCTGTTGATTTAACTTCAATCTTATTATTTTTAAGATTATCCAACATTTTATCTATTGGTAAACCTGTTTTTATATCATCACAATTCTTATCTAAGATGGCAATATTTTCTCCACCAGATACAATTTCGTTATTAGATTTAAAAATCTTAGTTATTTTACCACTCTGAGGAGCAAGTATTTCTAGAATTACTTTATCAGTTTCAACTTCTATTAATCTCTCGCCTTCTCTAACTACATCGCCTAACTGTTTTTGCCAGTTTAATAACTTAGCAGTAGACTCTGCAAGAATTGGTACTTTTACTTCTACATCAGGCATGGTATTTTCAATTTTTAGTTAAATGTAAGCATAATATTATATATAATTCATAGTTTAATTTTTCTCCTTATAACTCCTATTTATTATTTCTATAATTGCACAAGAGTTAACAACTAGTTTTTAGTTTATCAATAAAATATTGCTAATGGAAACTTATTTCACAATTTTAAGCAATGTGTTGGTATATTAGCAATAATAGTATTATTTTTGGTATTAGTAATTTTTTTATTAGATGAAATTCCTTGTAATAATGGTCCGCTTGGTAATAAATCATCTGGAGAATTACGAATGCCTTCACTTTTAATTACAATAAAACTACTCATACCATCAGCCAAACGAGAATTACAAGGTGTTTTCAGTTTGGATGTTTTTATAAATTTATTTGGTAATATAGCTAATAAATGATCCATGTTAGTTTCTGGTGACTCAATTTTTATTTCACCATCTAAGCCTAAATTTGAAGATGCACTGATTAGACTATTTGGAGATTTAATCAAATTATCAGCTTGAATATTAATATTACCACCATTACCTTCATTAGCTTGAGCTTTAATTTTACCTTGACCTAATACTATAAAAGTTGGACTTTCAATTGTAATATTACCCCCATCACCAGTTCCTCCATATACGCTAGTAGTAATTTGACCATCATTTTGTAAATACAATAAATTTGATGATTTTACTGTAATATTGCCACCACCTGCATTAACTGCGGAAGTACTAATTTCGCCATCATCACTAAGATTTATAGCATTGGCTTGTACTGTTATAGTTCCAGAATCACCATCATTGTTACCAAATAGGCCTAGTGAACTACTTGTAATAGCACTATTTTGGGTTAATCCATCATTATAGTTAATATTTTTGCCCGATATTTTTAATTTATCTGCTGTGACAGAAATAGTACCAGCATTTCCAGGACCTAAAGTAAGAGCATCAATTCTACCACCGTTCGAAAGATTAATACTACCTGCTTCTACTTCAACATAACCTCCATCACCAGTATTACCTTGTGAAGCACTAAAAATACCACTAAGATAACCAGCTTCATCATTTCCTGAAATAGTTAAATTTTCATTTATTTTAACGAAAGTACTACCACCATTTTTAGTTCCAAATGAACTACTACCGATTTGTGCTCCATTTATTAAGTCCAACTTATTTGATTTTATATCAATACGTCCACCTTGTCCTCCAAACGAAACAGCATTAATAGTACTTGGTATTGCTATTTCTGATATAAATTTACCATAAAATGTTAAGTTATCTGATTTAATAAAAATTCTACCACCATTTCCAGTTCCAATCGCAACAGAGGTAATACCTGCACCTTCAGTTAAAGTTAATTGTTTAGTTGATAAATTTATTGTTCCACCATATCCAGAACTAAAATTATTAGAGGTTATAGAAGAATAGTTTGTTGTACCTTGTAAGGTTATATCATCTGCTTGAACATCTATTATACCTCCATTTTTATCAGCTAATGTATCACCATTTAAATCACTGTTTACTAATTTAAATTGTCCAGCACGAATAAAAATATCACCACCACCTATACCAGCAGTGCTGATTTTAGATTGATTAGATATGATTTTCCCTTTACCAGTATCAACTTTCAAATCATATTCTGTAGGAATAACATTACCTTTAGATGCTACACTGGCAAGATTTATACGGCCATATGGAGCAGAAAGTTGAGATGAAAATTCTCGATTCACTACAGGAACTCGTCCAGTAATAGACAATAACTCTCCATTTATATGTAAATTCCCTCCAATTAACGATAGAGTTTTACCTTCTGAAACTGATAACTTAGTATCTTGAACTGTGATAGAGGCAGGCATATCAGTTAAAAAACCAAAAGCTTTTGGCTCTGCTATAGTTAATAATGATTGTTCTGGTTGTTTAATTGAAAATTGCCCATCTGAACCTAAATGTAAAGTATCTGCTGTACTGGCATGGAAAGAACCTTGTATATCTAAACTAGAATTTTGTTCAAACATAATACCAGCTGGATTAAGAAAATAGACGTTTGCATCCGGAATTGTAGAACGAAATAAACCATCTATATGTGATGGATTACCACCAGTAACGCGACTAATAACATTATCAATACTGTTAGGACCTGAAAAAGTAGCAGTTTCACCTTGATTAATATCAAATTGACTAAAACTGTGAAATAAATTACTGCCATATTGTTGTCCTAATTTTGCTTCTATAGCAAAATTAGGACCTTCTAATGCACCTTGCGGCCCTAAAGTACCATCTAAAATTATATCGGCACATGCCATTGGTACGTATAATATACACAATAATATATAATATAAAATCATTTTTATACTCTTTAAATTTTTTAAGTAACTAGTTTTTATTAAAATGCAAATAATATAATTAACAATAATAACAATGTTTTTATATTAATTACCAGAAATTTATGAATCATATGTTGAAATATTTATTACACAATATCCTAAAATAAAATGTTTTATTAAAATTATGACTAATTATCCACTATCATCTAATCAACAAGAAATTTGGTTTGACCAAATACTACATCCTAATATTCCATTATATAATTTTGGAGGATGTTTACAAATAAATGGACCAATTGATTCTGCTATTTTTGAACAAGCAGTTAATCAGGTTGTTCAAGAAAATGATGCTTTAAGAATAGTTCTACAAAAGGGAGAACATTTACCAACTCAAGTATTTTTGGAACATATTGATGTTAAGCTAGGTTTTCGAGATTTTTCTAACCAAAATAATCCTCATCAAGTAGCCAACGAATGGATGCAAAAAGAATGTGTTAAACCTTTCCAACTTTATGATAATCCATTATTTAAATTTGAATTATTAAAAATAACGAATGATCTATATTATTCTTTTCATAAATATCATCATATTATAGTTGATGGTTGGGCTGTTTCATTAATTACTCAACGTATATCTTCTGCATACAATGCTATTTTAATTGGAAAACATGACTATAAACATTATTCATATTTAAACTTTATTAAAGACGAGATTGAATACTTAAATTCCAAAAAATTTATTCAACATCAACGTTATTGGCAAGAAAAATATAAACAACTGCCAGAACCATTAATACAACATCATTCTAATCAAACTTTTTCTAGCCAACGTTCAACTCTATGTGTAAAACGCTCATTTTATAACCAATTACACGACTTCGCTATAAAAAATAAAGTTTCAACTTTCCATGTTATCTTGGGAACGTTATATTGTTATTTTGTCAGAGTATATGAGCGAGATGATTTTATTATTGGTTTGCCTACTTTAAATCGGCACAATGCAGCTTTTAAAAAAACTGTTGGTTTATTTGTTAGTTCTAGTCCGGCTTGGTTTAAATTTGGTAGAGAATTAAATTTTATAGAATTAATTCAATTTATTAGTTTAGAATTAAAAAAAGACTATCGAAATCAACGTTTCCCCTTAGCTGCAATTAATAGACAATTTAAACAACCATTATTTGACTTCACATTATCTTATGCTAAATACGATTATGATATTAATTTTAATGGTAATTCCGCTAAAGCATCATATTTTACCAATGGTTACTATCCACAAAAAGAAGCATTATTTATCCTTGTTGAAGAAATTCATCAAAATGAAGATGTAAATATCTATTTTGACTATAATTTAGGAGTATTTAATAAAGATGAAATTGAACAAATAAAGATACGCTTTGAATTTTTATTACAAGAAGTTCTTCATAAACCTTTAGTTCCAATTCAAGATTTACAAATCATGCCTGATGAGGAATTAAAGAAAATTTTAATTGAGTTTAACGATACTAAAGCTGACTATCCACAGAATAAAACAATCATTGATTTATTTGAAGAACAAGTTTCTAAAACTCCAAATAACATAGCAGTTGTATTTGAAGATCAACAACTAACGTATCAAGAACTAAATAATAAATCTAATCAATTAGCCTATCATTTACAAACTTTAGGAGTAAAACCAGAAGTATTAGTTGGCATTTGTATTAAACGTTCTCTTGAAATGATTATAGGTTTATTGGGTATTTTAAAAGCTGGTGGTGCATATGTACCACTAGACCCAACTTATCCAACTGAACGTTTAAATTTTATGCTAGAAGATGCACAAGTAACAGTATTGTTGACTCAATCTAATTTAGCATATAAATTTTCCAAACCATCAATTATTTGCATAGATGAAAAATATCCTAAATTGAATGTTACCAATCCTATTAATGAATTACATCCTAATAATTTAGCATATGTGATTTACACTTCAGGTTCGACTGGAAAGCCTAAAGGTGTACAAATAACCCATCTATCATTGCTTAATTTTTTAATTTCAATGTATAAGCAACCGGGACTAAGTTCCAATGATATTTTATTGTCTGTGACTACAATGTCTTTTGATATTGCAGCATTGGAAATATATTTGCCTTTACTTATAGGAGCAAAAATAGTTTTAGCCAGTGATATAGAAGTCAACGATGGTTCAAAACTGTTGGGTAAATTGAATGATATTACTATCATGCAAGCAACACCAGCAACTTGGCGTTTATTGATAGCAGCAGGCTGGGAAAACAGTCCTCAATTGAAAGTTCTTTGTGGTGGTGAAGCCATATCTCGTGAACTGGCAACAGATTTATTAACAAAAACTCAAATCTTATGGAATATGTATGGCCCTACTGAAACCACTATTTGGTCAACTATTACTAAAATCTTGACAGTTGATTCAAATATTATTTCTATAGGCAGTCCTATTTCTAATACAGAGATTTACATCTTAGATAAACGTTTACAACCAGTTCCAATAGGCGTTTCTGGAGAATTACATATTGGAGGAATTGGTTTGGCTCGTGGTTATCTAAATCGTCCTGAACTAACTGCCGAAAAGTTTATTAAAAATCCTTTTAGCAATGAGCATAATGCTCGCATATACAAAACTGGTGATTTAGCTAGATATTTACCAGACGGCAATATTGAATATTTGGGAAGAATTGATAACCAAGTAAAAATACGTGGTTTTCGGATTGAACTTGGGGAAATTGAAACAGTTTTAGTTAAGCATCTGTTAATTCAAGAGGCTGTAGTTATTAGTAATGAAACATCCCAAGGATTAATAGCATATTTGGTTCCTAAAAAATTAGATCAAGTTGGAGAAGTTAATCAAGAAATTATCCATGAGTGGCGAGATATATTTGATGAAAGCTATAATCAATCTGTTGTAAATAAAACCTTTAATATAGTTGGTTGGAACAGCAGTTATACTGGTTCATTAATTCCAGAAGAGGAAATGCATGAATGGGTTGATGCTACTGTTAATTTAATCATGTCATTACAGCCCAACAAGGTATTGGAAATTGGATGTGGAACTGGGTTATTGTTGTCCAAAATAGCCCCAAACTGTCAAAAATATTGGGCTACTGATTTTTCACCAACAGTGTTGAAGCAAATTGAACAGTTTGATTTAAGCAATGTAAAACTTTTCAATCGTGAAGCCAAGGATTTTACTGATATTGAATCAGAATGTTTTGATACAGTTGTCATTAATTCTGTAATTCAATATTTTCCCAGCGTAAATTATTTTTTAGAGGTATTAGAACAAGCTATTAAAGTGGTAAAACCGGGTGGCTATATTTTTATCGGTGATGTTCGCAACTTAAAACTATTGAAAGTTTTCCAAACCTCAGTGCAGTTATATAAAGCAGCTGACTCTACGATAGCTTCTGAATTACCACCAATTAGAGAAGAAGAACTATTAATTGATCCAGATTTTTTCATAGCATTGACTCAACATTTTAACATGTTACAAAATGTACAAATCCAGTTAAAACATGGACGTTATGTTAATGGATTAACTAAGTTTCGTTACGATGTAATTTTACAGGTAGGAAATGAAGAATTACCGCAGATAGAAATTCCTTGGCAAGAATGGCAATCCTTGGAAATTGCTAAGAAAAATTTATTGAAAACTAATATTTTAGGATTTCGCAATATTCCTAATTCACGGCTGGAAAGTGATATAAAAGCTTGGGAATGGATAACTAATAATCCAGAAGCAACTATTGGAAAATTACAACAGCAACAACCAACAGGCATAGACCCAGAAGAATTGCGGAAGTTAGCCATTGAATTATCATATGAAGTAATTATTAGTTGGGCAAGTGACTGTAGTTATTATAATGTCTTATTCAAACATTCACAAAATATTCAAACTTTTGAACCAGTTCAGATTAAACCTTGGCATCAATACGTCAATAATCCATTGCAAGATAATTTGGCAGAGAAGTTAATTCCTCAACTTCGCCAATATCTACAAAAACAATTGCCAGATTACATGATTCCATCAGCTTTCAAGCTCTTGTCTTCCCTACCGTTAACTCCCAACGGTAAAATAGATAGAAAGGCTTTGGCTAAAATAGATGCTCATCATATACCAACAGAATTCATCGCTCCCCAAACTCAAGAACAAGAACTATTAGCCGATATTTGGGAAAAAGTTTTAGGAATAGAACAAATTGGAATCCACGATAACTTCTTTGAATTAGGTGGTCATTCCTTATTAGCGACTCAAGTTATTTCCCGAATACGAGATACATTTAAAGTTGAATTACCATTACGAGATTTATTTGCAGCACCAACCATAGAAGAATTAAGCAAGTGTTTACATGGGAAGCAGACATCATTACCAGCAATCAGCAAAGTAGATCGTTCCAAACTTTTACAATTGTCTTTTGCCCAACAACGGTTATGGATTTTAACCCAATTGGAAGGTGCAAGTTCTACCTACAATATGCCAGCAGCATTACGACTTGAAGGAAAGCTGGATAAAGATATTCTGAAACAAAGTTTACAATTTTTGGTAAAACGTCATGAAAGCCTACGAACTATATTTAAAACTATTAACGGTGAACCAACGGTTCAAATACTTGATTCTGAATATCAATTACCAGTTATAAGTGTAGAAACTAAAATTGATTTATTAATTAATGAAGAAGCTCAGAAACCATTCAATTTAGAAACTGGTCCACTATTCCGTACTAAATTACTAAAATTAGCTGAAAATTCACATATTTTGCTGATCAATATGCATCATATTATTTCAGATGGTTGGTCGATTGGTATTTTGGTTAGAGAATGGAATATTATTTATAAAGCATTGGTTCAAAATGAAGAAGTTCCTCTATCGCCATTAGAAATCCAATATGTGGACTATGCTAATTGGCAACGAAAATGGTTGACTGATGAAATATTACAAGAGCAACTTGATTATTGGCAACAAAAATTAGCGAATGTACCAGCATTATTAGAATTACCGACTGATCATAAACGTCTACCAGTTCAAAGTTTTAAAGGAAGCAATTTACCAATTTCTTTTTCAGCAGAATTGACTTTATCCTTAAAACAGTTAAGCAAGCAAAATGATACAACTTTATTCATGACTCTATGGTCAGCTTTTAGTATTTTGTTAGCTCGTTATAGTGGACAGAACGATATTGTCATCGGTTCACCTATAGCTAATCGAACTAATAGCCAGACTGAATCTATAATAGGTTTTTTTGTCAATACTTTAGTATTACGACTTGATTTAAACAACAATCCATCTTTCACAGAAGTATTACGACAAGCTCAGACAGTAGCTTTAGAAGCATACAGCCATCAGGACATTCCATTTGAACAATTAGTAGAAACATTAAAACCAGAAAGAAACTTGAATCATACACCGTTATTTCAAGTGATGTTTGTATTACAAAATGTTGATATTCCAGACTTGAAACTAGAAAATTTGGCTATAAACTTCTTGGAATTGGAAAATACTATTGCCAAATTTGACCTAACATTATCATTAGAAGAAACCACTTCTGGGTTACAAGGGACTTTAGAATATAATACTGATTTATTTAAACATACAACTATAGAACGAATGGTTGGTCATTTCCAAACTTTATTAGATGGAATTGTAGAAAATCCTGAAACACTGATTCATGAATTACCATTATTGACCATAGCAGAACAACAGCAGTTTTTACTATGGAATGATACTAAAATTGATTACCCACAAGACAAAACAATCGTTAATTTATTTGAAGAACAAGTTGCTAAAACCCCGAATAACATAGCAGTTGTATTTGAAGATCAACAATTAACCTATCAAGAATTAAACGAAAAATCTAATCAATTAGCCCATCATTTACAAACTTTAGGAATAAAACCAGAAGTATTAGTTGGAATTTGTGTTGAACGTTCCCTTGAAATGATTATAGGTTTATTGGGTATTTTAAAAGCTGGTGGTGCGTATGTACCTCTTGATCCTAGCTATCCAACTGAACGTTTGATTTTTATGTTGGAAGATGCCCAAGTTCCAATTTTATTAAGCCAATCTAATATAGAGTTACCAAAAATTCAGGCTCAGGTTGTTTATTTAGATAAAGAAAATTTCTCACAATACAGTTTTGAAAATGTAATCAGCAGAGTAAAACCTGATAATCTGGTTTATGTTATTTATACCTCTGGTTCTACTGGCAAACCAAAAGGTGTTATGAATACTCATAAAGCACTTTATAATCATACCAAATGGATGCAATATATTTTTCCATTAGATTATAAAGATAAAGTTTTACAAAAAACATCTATTAGTTTCGATGCTTCGATATGGGAATTTTACGCACCTATTACTGCTGGAGCAACGCTTATAATTGCACCCAATTGGCATAAAGATAGTAATTATTTGATTAAATTGATAAAAATATATGGAATTACTATAATTCAAACAGTACCTTCTCTTCTTGAAATAATTTCTTCAAATAAGCAAACAAATAAAATTAAATCCCTTCGACGTATTTTCTGTGGTGGTGAAGTATTATCAACAATATTAATAGGAAAAATTCTTAACCAATTAGATGTTGAATTAATAAATCTTTATGGACCAACCGAATCTTGTATAGATACCACTTTTTGGGAATGTATATCTAAAATTAAAACAGTTCCAATAGGCCAGCCCATCTCCAACACCAAAATCTACATCCTAGACAAACATCTACAACCAGTTCCAATAGGAGTATCAGGAGAATTACATATTGGAGGTTTAGGTTTAGCTCGTGGTTATCTAAATCGTCCCAAATTAACTGCCGAAAAATTTATTAAAAATCCATTTAGCACCGATCCAAACTCACGTATTTATAAGACTGGTGATTTAGCTCGTTACTTACCAGATGGTAATATTGAATATTTAGGACGCATAGATAATCAAGTTAAAATTCGTGGTTTTAGAATAGAACTGGGAGAAATTGAAACAGTTTTAGGACAGCATACAGCAGTAAGGGAAAATATAATTGTTGTTCATGAAACAGATTCAAATAATAAACTTTTAATAGCTTATTTAGTAGTACAACAAGTCATTGAAAATACAGAATTACGTGAGTTTTTGAAAACCAGATTACCAGATTACATGATTCCAGCAACATTTGTAACTTTGGAATCTTTACCACTAACTCCAAATGGCAAAATAGATAGACGTGCCTTATCCCAATTATCAGTAGAAATTAAGACATTAGAATTGATTGCTCCACGTACTCAAGAAGAAGAATTATTAGCCAATATTTGGGCAGAAATTTTAGACATAGAACAAGTTGGAATCCACGATAACTTCTTTGAACTAGGCGGCCATTCCTTACTCGCAACTCAAGTTATTTCAAGAATACGAGATACATTTAAAGTTGAATTACCATTACGAGATTTATTTGCATCTCCAACGATAGCAGAACTAAGCAAGTGCTTACATGGTCAACAAACTTCATTATCAGAAATAGCTCCAGTCGACCGTTCCAAACCACTGCAATTATCATTTGCCCAACAAAGATTATGGATTTTAAGTCAATTAGAAGGGCAAAGTGCTACTTACAACATGCCAGCAGCATTAAAGTTGGAAGGGAAACTAGATAGAACTATCCTCGAACAAAGTCTACAAATATTAATCCAACGGCATGAAAGCTTACGCACTGTTTTTAAAGTAATTGATGATAAGCCAGTAGTCAAAATATTAGAAACTGATTATCAGTTACCTGTTATTACCTTAACAGATAGTTCTCAAGCAGATTTATTAATAAATGAAGAAGCTAAACAGCCATTCAACTTAGAAACTGGACCATTATTCCGTACTAAATTATTAAAACTAGCTGAAAATTCACATATCTTGCTAATCAATATGCACCATATAATTTCAGACGGTTGGTCTATCGGGATTTTGATTCGAGAATGGAATGTTATTTACAAAGCACTAGTACAAAATGAAGAAGTTCCTCTATCACCATTATCAATTCAGTATGTTGACTATGCTAATTGGCAACGACAATGGCTGACTGATGAAGTACTACAAAAACAACTTGATTATTGGCAACAACAGTTGGCTAATATTCCAAATCAACTCAAACTACCAACTGATAAAGCACGTCCTAAAACTCAAACTTACAATGGTGATATTCAAACTCATAAACTAAGCCAAAAATTAGCTCAACAATTGCAAAATCTGAGTCAGAAAACTGGAACAACTATGTTTATGACTTTGTTAACTGGATTTGCCACTTTATTAAAATATTATAGTAATCAGCAAGACATAGTTATAGGTACTCCAATAGCAAATCGCCATCATGGAGCAACAGAGTCTTTAATAGGTTTTTTGGTTAATATCTTGGTTTTACGAATTAATTTTTCCGATAATTTAACATTCCAAGAATTATTAATACAAGTTCGTGAAATTTGTTTAGATGCATATGCTAACCAGGACATGCCAGTTGAAAAGTTATTGGATACTTTACCAATTGATAGAGATTTTAGTATTCCACCAATTGTTCAAGCTACATTTTCATTTCAAGATAAAAGCTTACCATTGTTGGAAATTCAAGGATTAAATATCGGTTTAATAGAACTCAATACCAAGACATCTAAAACAGATTTAACTTTATTTGTACGTGCCAAAGATGATGGTTTGCTTAGTTATATAGAGTACAACACTGATTTATTTAAAACTGATACAATTTCGCAGATATTAACAGATTTTGAAAGATTGCTGGAAGCTATAGCAGATAAACCAGAATCCAATTTAACAATTTTGTTACAATCCACTGATTTAATGGAAATTAAACAGAATTATCCTCTTTCTTCTAGTCAATTAGCAGTTTGGTTTGATCAGATTTTACATCCAGATAGGCCATTATATAATATTGGTGGTTATGTAAAAATAGCTGGTAAGATTGATATAGATATATTTGAACAAGCACTTAATTTAACTGTTCAGGAAAATGATGCTTTACGAATTATTATTCATGAAGGAGAACCAGCCACTCAAATTTTTGCTAAATTTAATTTTAAGGTAAAACTTCACTCTTTCAAAACCGAGCAGCAAGCAATAACTTGGATGCGAGATGAAATGGCTAAAGTTTTTTCTCTATATGACGAGCCATTGTTTAAATTTGCATTGTGTAAAACTGACAACTGTTATTACTGGTTCAAAAAATATCATCATCTGTTGGTGGATGGTTGGGGAATTTCCCTAATTGTACAACGAGTTGCTGCAATATACAATGCTCTGGTTAAAGCTCAACAACCACAAATTGAACCACATTATTATCAAGATTTCATTCAAAACGAACGTGATTATTTAAAATCCAATAGATTTCTTCAAGCCAAACGTTATTGGCAAGAAAAATACCATGAATTACCAGAATCATTAATAACTCAAAAAGTTCCTAACCAACCTAGTAAACGGTCAACTTTATGTTTAAAACGTTCATTCTATAATCAATTAATTGCATTTGCTGAAGAACATAACGTATCAACCTTTCATGTCATACTTGGAGTTGTGTATTGCTATTTTATTAGAGTTAGTAATCGTGATGATTTTATTGTTGGATTACATTCTTTAAATCGCAGTAATGTGGCTTTTAAACATACAGTAGGAATGTTTATGAAGCTAACTCCAGCTTGGCTTAAATTTGGTGCTGAAGTAAAATTTATAGATTTAATTCAACTAATCCGCAAAGAATTACAAGAAAATTACCGTCATCAGCGGTTTCCTATTGGTGAAATAAATCGACATGCCAAGCAAGAAGGTAAACAATTATTTGATATTACTATATCTTATGCCAAGTTAGATTATGATACTAGTTTTGAAGGTAATCCAATTAAAACTATAGACCTTGACAATGGTTTTGAGCAAAATCCATTAGCTATCTTTATTGAAGAATTTCATCAACAAGACGATGTAAATATTTATTTTGATTATAATCTTGGATATTTTAACAAATCTGAAATTAACTCTCTCAAACTGCATTTAGAATTTTTATTGGCTGAGATTCTACGACAACCCTTAGCTAAAGTTAAAAACTTACCACTAATTTCAGAAACTGAACAACAAATTTTAATAGAATTTAACAATACTGCAACGGATTACAAAGACACAACAGTTGTAAACTTATTTGAAGAACAAGTTAATAAAACTCCAAATAATATTGCGGTTGTATTTGAAAATCAGCAATTGACTTATCTTGAGTTAGATCAGCTTTCCAATCAATTAGCTCATCATTTACAAGAACTTGATATAAAACCAAATATGTTAGTTGGTCTCTGTGTTAAACGTTCATTAGAAATGATAATTGGAATCTTTGGAATTCTAAAATCTGGTGGTGCATATTTACCACTTGACCCAGATTATCCAGCTGAACGTTTATCTTTAATGTTAGAAAATATTGATATATTATTAACTCAATCCAATTTATTAGAATATTTTCCAGTCAAAAAAACTATCTGTTTAGATACAGAACAATTATTTTATCCAAACACTCCAGTTAATTATTCATCTCCAGAAAATTTAATTTATGCAATTTATACTTCTGGTTCTACTGGACAACCTAAGGGAACAGGAGTTTATCAGCATAGTTTTGTAAATTTATTAAACTGGTTCATAACTACTTTTAAATTTAACTCCGATGATAAAACGTTACTTATTTCTTCATTAAGTTTTGATTTAACTCAAAAAAATATTTTTGCTCCACTATTAGTTGGTGGGGAATTACACTTAGCTCCACAATATTCACCATCACAAATAGCACAGACTATAAATAACAAATTAATTACTTGGATTAACTGTACTCCGAGTGCATTTTACCCAATTATTGAAATAAATAAGTTAGCTTCGTTACGTTGGGTATTTTTAGGAGGTGAACCAATTTTAATTACTAGGATTAAAACTTGGTTTGACACAACTAAATTAGTTAATACTTATGGGCCAACAGAATGTACTGATGTATGTGTAGCTTATCAATTAGAAAACACCAAACAATTGACAGCCATCCCAATTGGTAAGCCCATATTTAATACCGAATTATTTATTTTAGACAAATATTTAAATATTTTGCCTTTAGGTACAACTGGAGAGTTATATATCGGTGGCAAAGGAGTTGGGGCTGGTTATTTACATGATGCTGAAAAAACTAAACAGAAATTCTTACCTAATCCTTTCAAACCCAATTCCCGCATATACAAAACAGGCGACTTAGCTCGTTATTTGCCGGATGGTAATATCGAGTATTTGGGACGGATAGATAATCAGGTTAAAATTCGTGGATTTAGGATTGAACTTGGTGAAATTGAAACAGTTTTAAGACAGCATCACAATGTACAAGATGCAATAGTTACAGCTGATGATTCTAACCGTTTAATAGCATATGTAGTTTCCTATCTGTCCTTAGATAGAATTCCTTATAAAACTGCTTGTCAAGTTGAAATTGAATCAGAAGTATTTAAATTCCAAATTGAAGAGATTTCTAATAGTGGTTTATTACTCACTGATATATCAATTTCATTAAAAGCAACTAGTTTAATTCGTTTATATTTAAGATTACCAGGAAATAGTCAACCTATTTGGTTAACTGGTAAGGTCGCATGGTATAAAAATTCCCAAGCTGGAATTCAATTACAACTCAATCAAACCGAACAAAATATTGTTAGTAAAAGTGTAACTCATCTATCTAAAGATAAAGGTTTTTCAAGTGTTTTACAGCGTACTATAGCTGGTAATTTACGAAATTATTTACAAGATAAATTGCCCAACTATATGATACCATCGGCTTTTGTGTTATTGGAATCTATACCTCTAACACCAAACGGCAAAATAGATCGTAAGGCTTTACCAAAACCAGATGTTAATCGTGGTACAGACAAAGTTCTACCAACTACTACTGAGGAAAAATTATTAGCTAATATTTGGTCTGAAGTATTAGGGATTGAACAAGTTGGAATTCATGATAATTTCTTTGAACTTGGCGGCGATTCTATTTTAAGCATTCAGATTGTGGCTCGAGCTAATCAAGCTGGAATGCAATTACAGGCTAAGAATTTATTTGAAAATCAAACTATTGCCAAATTAGCTGCCATATCTAAATTAACTATTCCACTTACTATTGAACAAGGTTTAGTGACTGGCACAGTTCCATTAATTCCGATTCAACACCAATTTTTTGAACAAAATTTTCCAGAACCACAACATTTCAATCAATCAGTATTGTTAGAAGTACCAAAGGAGATTAAACCCAAACATTTAAAACAAATCATTAAGGAATTGTTAATTCATCACGATAGTTTACGCTTACGTTTTACACAAATTAATTCTGGTTGGCAACAAGCTAATACTGGACTGGAAGATAGCATACCTTTTACTATAATAGATTTATCAGCATTTTCAGTTGAACAAAATATGCTAGAACCAATTGCCAATGGATTACAAGCTAGTCTTAATTTAACTACTGGCCCATTGATGCAAATGGCTTTATTTAAGTTTGGTAATAAAAAACGATTATTGTGGATTATCCATCATTTAGTAGTAGATGGAATTTCTTGGCGAATTTTATTAGAAGATTTGCAAATAGCTTATCAGCAAGTTATTATTGGCGAAAAGATTAAACTTCCTACTAAAACAACTGCTTTCCAAACTTATGCTCAGCAATTAGTAGAATATGCACAAAAAAATACTTTTTCAGCAGAATTAGAATTTTGGAAAGGTCAATTTGATTTAAATGCTTTACCAGTTGATATACCAGTAATTAAAAACAACAATATTATAGCAACGATAGATCATGTAAAAGTTACTTTAGATGATGAGCAAACTAAAAGTTTGTTACAAGATGTACCACAAGCCTATAATACACAAATAAATGATGTTTTATTAACAGCTTTGGTTCAGACATTTGCCCAATGGACAGGTAATGACTCGCTAGTAATTAGCTTAGAAAGTCATGGCAGAGAAGAAGTGCTAGATAATATTGATGTATCACGCACTGTTGGTTGGTTCACCAGTATATTCCCAGTTAAATTAATCGGAGGTTTGACTACACCAGAAATTGCTTTAAAATCAGTTAAAGAACAATTACGAACTATTCCAAATCATGGAATGAATTATGGTGTATTACGTTATTTAAAACAAGATAATTCCTCAGTTAATAATAGTGAAGTTAGCTTTAACTATTTAGGTCAATTTGATTCCTTAACTGAATATCCTGTGTTTAAATTAACCAATGAACCAAGCGGATTACAACATAGTCCATTATGTCAACGTCAGCATTTGTTGGATATAAATGGATTAATAATTGATAGTAGGCTACAATTAGATTGGACTTATAATAAAAACATTCATAATCAAGTCACTATTGAGCAATTAGCTCATAATTTTATAAAATCACTAGAAATTTTAATACGACACTGTCAATCAACTAATGGTTATACTCCTTCAGACTTTTCTGAAGCTGGTTTAAACCAAGCTGAACTTGACGATATTATTAATGAATTTGGAGAATAATTAGTAAGCTGTGACTAGCTATCTTAGAATAATATGAATAAAAATATCGAAGCTATTTATCCTCTTTCTCACATGCAGCAAGGAATGTTGTTTCATACACTTTATGATCCTGAATCTAGTGTATATTTTGAACAATTAAGTTGTACTTTACATGGTAATCTTAATCAAATTGCTTTCAAACAAGCATGGCAACAAGTCATAGACAGACACCCAATATTACGCACATTAATTGTATTAAGAAATAAACCACTCCAATTAGTAAAAAAACAAGTTAAATTACCTTGGATTGAACATGATTGGAGAAATTATTCTGATTGTGAACAGCGTTTAGCAGAATTTTTACACTCCGATCGACAACAAGGTTTTATTCTTGATAAAGCTCCATTAATGCGTTGTGCCATAATTCAGATCACTGATGATAGTCATTATTTTGTATTGAGTAGTCACCATTTACTTATGGATGGTTGGTGTCTGCCTATCATTTTAAAAGAAGTATTCACATTTTACGAATCACAACAGTTCGATTCTCCTAAACCACGCCCTTATCGAGATTATATTTTATGGTTACAGGAACAAGACTTAGCTAAAGCTAAAGAGTTTTGGATCAAACATTTACAAGGTTTCAAAGCCCCAACTCCATTTCAAGTGGATAAAATGGTTTCTGACAATTCTGGCCAATATCTAAATCAATCTTTTGGATTATCACAATCTATAACTGAACGATTAGAAATTTTAGCACATGAATATCATTTAACATTAAATGTTTTTGTACAAGGAGCTTTATCTCTACTATTAAGTAATTATAGTGGCAATAATGATATAGTTTTTGGAGCTACAGTATCAGGTAGACCAACAGATTTAGTAGGAGTGGAATCAATGGTTGGTCTCTTTATAAATACTTTACCAATGAGGGTTATTGTAGAACCAGATTTACTATTATTGCCTTGGTTGGAAAGTCTGCACAAACAACAAATTGAATGCAGAGCATATAATTATACTCCATTGGTAGAAATCCAAAAACATAGTGAATTACCCAATGATATACCATTGTTTGAAAGTTTATTAGTATTTGAAAACTATCCAATGCAAAATTCTTCGGATAAATTTGGTTCATTAACTATTGATTCTCTTCAATCATTTGAAAAAACTAACTATCCGCTAACTATAGCTGCTTTTGTACATGAAAGTAAATTAAAATTTGATATATCATATATTTCTGATAGATTTGCAACTGATACCATAATACGTATGGCAGTACATTTGACTACTTTATTAGAAAGTATGATTACCAATTTAGAAACTAAGAAATTGGGAGATATATCATTATTAACTGTAGCAGAGAAACAGCAACTATTAGCCTGGAATAATACCAAAGTTGATTACCCATCTAATCAGACAATTATAGATTTATTTACGCAACAAGTATCTAAAACTCCAAATAATATTGCTGTAGTATTTGAAAATCAGAAATTAACCTATCTTGAACTAAATCAACAATCTAATCAATTAGGCCATTATTTACAAACTTTAGGAGTAAAACCAGAAGTATTGGTGGGAATTTGTGTAGAGCGTTCTCTTGAAATGATTATAGGCTTATTAGGAATTTTAAAAGCTGGTGGAGCATATTTACCATTAGATCCTAGTTATCCGACTGAACGTTTGAGTTTTATGTTGGAAGATGCTCAAGTTTCAATATTATTAGCTCAATCCAATATAGAATTATCAGCAGCTCAAATTATTTATCTAGATAAGGAAAATTTCTCACAATACAGTTTTGACAATGTAATTAGTGGAGTAAAACCAGATAATTTAGCTTATGTGATTTATACTTCTGGTTCTACTGGTAAACCTAAGGGAGTGCTTATTAGGCATCAAGGATTATACAATCTTGCTCAATCTCAGATTAAAAATTTTTATGTGCAGGAAAACAGCAAAATTTTACAATTTGCTTCCTTAAACTTTGATGCTTCAATTTCAGAAATAGCTATGAGTATTGGTTCAGGAGCTACTCTTTACTTAACTAAACCTGGTTTATCTCTAGTTAAGCTATTGCGTAAAAATTTTATCACTCACATAACATTACCTCCAACAGCATTAGCAATTTTACCTAAAGAAGATAATGCAAAGTTACAACATATCATCGTGGCTGGGGAAAGTTGTTTATTTGAATTAGCTAAACGTTGGTCAAAAAATAGACATTTTTTTAATGCCTATGGTCCAACTGAGATAACTGTTTGTGCTACAATTTTTAAAAAAACTGATGATAAAATTGCAACACTTCCAATCGGTCGTCCTATTTATAATACTCAAATATATATCTTAGATAAATATTTACAACCAGTCCCAATAGGAGTATTAGGAGAGTTACATATAGGAGGAATTGGTTTAGCTCGTGGTTATCTTAATCATCCAGAACTAACTGCAGAAAAATTTATTACAAATCCATTTAGTGCCGATCCAAACTCACGCATTTATAAAACTGGTGATTTGGCTCGTTATTTACCAGATGGCAATATTGAATATTTAGGCCGCATAGATAATCAAGTAAAAATCCGTGGATTTAGAATTGAACTTGGAGAAATTGAAACAGTTTTAGGACAGCATCCAATTGTACGAGAGAATACAGTTATTGTTCATGAAACAGATTCAAATGATAAAATTTTAATAGCTTATTTAGTTCTATATAAAGAAGTCGAGAACATAGAATTACATAATTTTCTAAAAATAAGATTACCAGATTACATGATTCCATCAACATTTGTAACTTTGGAATCATTACCACTGACACCAAATGGTAAAATAGATCGACGATCTTTAGCTAAATTATCATTAAATAGACAAGATTTATTAACAGAATTAGTTGCTCCACGCACTCCAGAAGAAGAGTTATTAGCTAATATTTGGGTTGAAATATTAGGTGTTGTACAAATTGGAATCCATGACAATTTCTTTAAATTAGGTGGTCACTCTTTATTAGCAACTCAAGTTATTTCTCGGATACGAGATATATTCAAAGTTGAATTACCTTTAAGTGATTTGTTTGCAACACCAACTATAGCAGAACTAAGTAAACGATTAAATCGTCAGAAATCTTCATTACCTTCAATAACTCCTGTCAACCGTTCCGAATCATTGCAATTATCTTTTTCCCAACAACGTTTGTGGATTTTAAATCAATTAGATAGAACTGCAAGTGCTACCTATAATATGCCAGCAGCATTACAGCTTAAAGGCAAATTAAATAAAGATATTTTAGAACAAAGTTTACAAATTTTAATACAACGACATGAAAGCTTACATACCATATTTACAACAATTGATGACAAACCAATAGTCAAAATATTGAAAGTTGATTATAAATTGCCAATTGTTAATTTAACAAACATATCTCAATCAGAAGTTGAATTATTACTAATTAAAGAAGCTCAAAAACCATTTAATTTGGAAACTGGACCATTGTTTCGTAGTAAATTATTTCAATTAGATGAAAAATTGCATATTTTATTAATAAATATGCACCATATTATTTCAGATGGTTGGTCTATTAGCATTTTAATTAAAGAATGGAATATTATTTACAAAGCACTAGTACAGAATAAAAAAAATCCTTTGCCATCATTAACAATTCAATATGCTGATTACGCAAACTGGCAACGGCAATGGCTAACTGGAGAGATATTACAGCAACAAATAAATTATTGGCAACAACAACTGGCAAATATACCAGTATTATTAGAATTACCAACTGATAAAAAACGTCCTCCAATTCAAAGTTTTAAAGGAGCTAGTTTACCGATTTCATTAGAATTGACTACATCTCTGAGACAACTAAGTCAACAAAATGAAACTACTTTGTTTATGACATTATGGTCTGTTTTTGCTGTCTTATTATTTCGTTATAGTGAACAAACTGATATTGTCATTGGTTCACCTATAGCTAATCGAATTCATAGTCAAACTGAATCTATAATTGGTTTTTTTGTCAATACTTTAGTACTACGTCTTGATCTAAGTGACAATCCTTCTTTTACAAAAATTCTAAAACAAGCCCAACAAGTAGCATTAGAAGCATATAGCCATCAAGATATTCCATTTGAACAATTGGTAGAAACTTTACAACCTGAAAGAAACTTAAGTCACACTCCATTGTTTCAAGTAATGTTTGTATTACAAAATATTAATATTCCAAATTTAAAACTAGAAGATTTAGAGATAGAGTTTTTAGAATTGGAAAATACTATTGCAAAATTTGATCTTACACTGTCATTAGAAGAAACTGCTTCTGGTTTGAAAGGAATGTTGGAATATAATACTGATTTATTTGAACATTCTACGATAGAACGGATGGCAGGCCATTTTCAGACTTTATTAAATGGAATTATAGAAAATCCTGAAACAGGTATTTATGAATTATCATTATTAACTGAAGTAGAAAAACAACAATTATTAGACTGGAATAATACCAAAGTTGATTACCCATCTAATGAAACAATTATAGATTTATTTACGCAACAAGCATGTAAAACTCCAAATAATATTGCTGTAGTATTTGAAAGTCAGAGCTTAACCTATCGTGAACTAAATCAAAAATCCAATCAATTAGGCCATTGTTTACAAACTTTAGGAGTAAAACCAGAAGCATTAGTGGGAATTTGTGTAGAGCGTTCTCTTGAAATGATTATAGGCTTATTAGGAATTTTAAAAGCTGGTGGTGCATATTTACCATTAGACCCAACTTATCCTACTGAACGTTTGACTTTTATGTTGGAAGATGCTCAAGTTTCAATATTATTAACTCAATCAAACTTAAAGCTACCAAATACTCAAGCTCAAATAATTTATCTAGATAGAGAAGATCTAACAAAACATAGTTCCAAAAATATAATTAGTGAAGCAAAATCAGAAAATTTAGCTTATGTAATTTATACTTCTGGTTCTACTGGTAAACCTAAGGGAGTGATGATTCAACATGCTACAATTGTTGCCCATTGTTATGCAGTACAAGATAAATATGAATTAACTTCTAACGATCGGATATTACAATTTGCTTCACTAAGTTTTGATGCTTCACTAGAACAAATATTTGCTACTTTTATTACTGGAGCTAGATTAATATTACGTGGAAATCATATTTGGACACCAGCAGAATTATGTCAAGAAATTATCAATCATAAAATGACAGTGGTTAATTTTCCGCCTGCTTATTGTCAACAATGGTTACAAACAGTAAATAAATTTCCTGAATTAATTAAACAAAATTGCCTTAAATTAGTAATAGTTGGAGGAGATGAGATATTGCCAGACCTGATTCAATCATGGAAATTGATGCATCCAATTCGTCTTCTTAATGCATATGGACCGACTGAAACAACTATAACAACAACTATTTTTGAAGTATCCAAATATAATCTACATCGAATTCCAATTGGTCGTCCTCTTGCTAATAAAACTATATATATATTAGATAAACATAAAAATCAAGCACCGATAGGAGTTTCTGGTGAATTGCATATTGGTGGAATAGGTTTGGCTCGTGGTTATTTGAATCGTCCAGAATTAACCGCAGAAAAATTCATTAAAAATCCATTCAGTACTGATCCAAATTCACGTATTTATGAAACTGGTGATTTGGCTCGTTATTTACCAGATGGCAATATTGAATATTTAGGTCGCATAGATAACCAAGTAAAAATCCGTGGGTTTAGGATTGAGTTGGGGGAAATTGAAACAGTTTTAAGACAACATAATGACGTGTTAGAGACAGCAGTTATTGCTAAAACAGAAACTAATGGAGATAAACGTCTTAAAGCATATTTTGTTTATAATTTATCATTAGAACGAATACCTTATCAAAAGGAATGTTTAGTTTCAGTTGGGAAAGATATTTTTAATTTACAAACAAAAGATATCTCTTATAATGGTTTATCTTTGTCTGGAAAGAACTTTAATAAGGATATTATCTTACAAATTAAATTACCAAATATAATTGGTTGGTTATTAGGAACAGTAGTATGGAATCAAGAGCAGCTAGTTGGAGTTAAATTACAACTTCGCACTTCAGAACAAACCATTTTAAAAAATATTTGTGATGATTTAATTAAAGAAAAAGGTTTGTTAAATATATTACAACGTACTTTCGCTGGTAATATACGCCAATATCTACAAAAAAAATTACCTAATTATATGATACCTAGTGCTTTTATTATGCTAGATTCTTTGCCTTTAACTCCTAATGGCAAAATAGATCGACAGGCATTAGAAAGTTTATCAGATAATAAATCAATAGTAGATACGATGCCACAAACTGCTGATGAGAAATTATTAGCTAAGATTTGGAATGAAATCTTAAATGTACAACAAATTGGTATTCATGATAATTTTTTTGAGTTAGGTGGACATTCTTTACTTGCTATCCAGCTTATAGCAGAGTTAAACAAAAGGTTTGATGTAGAAATTCCTTTACAAGAATTATTTGCCGCACCTACAGTTGCTGGAATGGTTAAAGTAATTGATAAAATTCGTTGTCATGAAACTATAGATTCTATTGATTTTGATAATGAAGCTATTTTAGACGCATCAATTCAACCAGCAACATTACCAGTTAGCAGTTTGATTAAATCTGTATTTTTAACTGGTGCTACCGGTTTTTTAGGAGTTTATTTATTATATGAGCTTTTATTACAAACAACAGCAGATATCTATTGTTTAGCTCGGTCCAAAGATAAAGATATTCTATCAACCACACTGAAATCTTATATGTTATGGGATGAGGCATTTAGTAGCAGAATAATCCATGTTCATGGTGATTTGTCCAAACCATTGTTAAATATGAAACTAGTTGACTTTGAAAAAATGGCCAGTGTAATTGATATTATTTATCATAATGGGGCATGGGTTAATCATATTTATCCATATCCGATATTAAAAACAACCAATGTACTTGGTACTCATGAAATTTTAAAATTAGCTAGTACATGTAAAGCTAAACCAGTACATTTTATTTCTACTATTGGAACTATAACTGAAACTGTTAGTGGTTATATCCAAAGCAAATCAGTGGCAGAAAAACTAGTAGAGCAAGCTAATGAACGTGGCTTATCAACCTGCATTTATAGACCATCAAGAATTACTGGGCATAGCAAAACTGGTAGTTTTAATCAGAATGATATGCTTAATTTAACTATCAAAGGTTGTATTCAACTAGGCAAAGCACCAAAATTAAAAAATACAGCAGAATATATGATTCCTGTAGATTATATAAGTCGTACTATTGTTAAATTATCTTTACAACATTCAGACAAAACTTTTAATTTGACTAGTAGTAGTCCAATTAGTTGGAATGAAATGCTTACTAAGATTGGTTCATTAGGTTATGTATTAGAACAAATTCCATATAACCAATGGCGTAATGAATTGAGTTTACAAACAGATAATGCTTTATATCCTATTTTAGCAGCATTACCTGTAGAGATAGAACTTACTGAAACAGAATCACAATTGGAACAACATGAAAAATTTGTTGATCCAGATTGGCCCATTATTGATGATAAATTATTGGATATTTATTTTGAATCTTTTTGGAAAAGTGGTTTTTTAAAAAGACCTTTACCTTAATTATTTTGTAATATAGCTAAACCAGTATAAATTGATAATAGTAGGTCTGATTAGCGAAGATCGGACAAATTTTTATAATCATTTCTGGTTCTACTATATTACTTGCCTACAGGAGTAACGTGAGCTGGAAGCCGCATAATAAAATTACTACCTTGTCCAAATTGGCTTTCAACAAAAATATCACCGCCCATAATTTGACAGAATTGTTTAGTGACAGCTAAACTTAAATTGCTATGACCTTTTGAAGTTAATTCCATTTCAAATTGGGCAAATGCATGAAATAATTTTTCGATTTGTTCCTGAGTCATTCCAATACCTTGATCAAGAATATGAAATATAATCCAGTCTATACCATCTATTGCTTCTCGATTAACATCTAATGAAATAGTGCTTTGTTTGGAGAACTTATTAGCATTACTTAATAAATTAATTAAATTCTGGCGAACCTTAGTTAAATCTGCTGACATAGTACCTAAAGCTGGATCACAACTAACTTTCAAAATATTAGAACGTTTTTCTAGCAAAGGTGAAACTGTAGCCACAACATCTTGAATCATTGGAGCTATATCAAAAGTCTCTAAATATAAGTCTAACTGACTAGATTCAATTTGTGACATATCAAATAAGTTATTAATTAAATCCAGTAAATGAAAACTTGCTCCATGAATTTTTTGTAAGTCTAATAAAAACTCGTTCTGCTCAAGTTCCTTAGCATCTTCTTGTAACATTTCTGTATAGCCAATGATTGCATTCATTGGAGTGCGTAACTCCAATCCCATATTGGCCAAAAATTGAGTTTTAGTCTGATCAGCACTACGAGTTTGTACTTTAGCACGTTTTGAATCCAATTTATATTTTTGAATTTTTACTCTAGCTTTTTGGATTTCTAAATGAGATTTTTCCAAATCAGTTTGAAAAACTTTAGTTTTACTATTAAGTTTTGTTAATTTAGTTTGATATTGTTCAAGTCGTTTTTCTTGTTCAGCATTAGTTGCAATAGTACTTTGTAACCTTTTTATACATTCATTTCTTTCCTGATTAATTTTCATAACCTTAGTTACTACTGCTTTAAAATCAGCAGCTAAAATTTGTAGTTCCAAAACAGTTTTAGATGAAATAGCAAAATTATGATTTGGTTTAGCAAAGTTTTTTACTGATTGTTGTAAAATTTGTAATGGTACAATTAAAGCTTTGAAAAGTACTAACATTAAAATTATTAATAATAAGATGGTGAATCCAACCATAGCTATTAAATACCAAGAATGAGAGCCACTTTTCAATTCAGCAGTTTTTTGATAACTTATTAAGGTCCAAGGTAATTTACGTAATTTTTTAGAAGATAAGGTATAAAGTTCCCCATCATAATTTTCTACTTCCAAATAAGGAGTATCTTCATTAATAACGTCTTTCCAAAATGACATGATGGTATCTTCAGTATATAAATTATTAACTTGACGTTCTGGAGCATTTACAAATCTAGTGTCATTAGTTTTACTTAAAACTATACCTTCGTTGTAATTAACTAGAAACATATAACCAGTTTCACCAAATCTTTTATTTTCTACATCCTCAAAAAATGTATCTATTAATATGCTAACTCCAACAACACCTTCAAAAGTTTGATATTCATACAAACCTTGGCTAATAGCAATTAAAGTCGTCTTGGTATAATCACTATCAAAGTAAATAGGAGTAATTTGCATATCCGGAGTATGTTTACTCAAAGAATACCAAGATTTTCTAGGATCATTGGAATAACTTAAACTATTGATTGATTTATGAATTACATGTTGAGGTTTATTATATCTTACAGTATCAAGTAAAGAAATATTTTTATGGGCAAGTAATAACTTACCTCTTTTATTAAAGTATTTATTGGCTTTATTAGTTTCAAAAGCAATATAATTACTATAATGATTGCCATTAAATTGAAGATTATTAGCCATCATATTTTGCAAAAATGTTACCTTTTCTTCAACATTTATATCTAAAATCGGTATATATCCCTTTAATCTGCGTACACTATGTTCGGCTAATTCTATTTCTTGATCCAAGAGTTGGGCAAAATTTGTTGTAACCTGTTGTAATTGAGAATAAATCAATTTATTTTGTAATTTAGTTTGTTGTTTTATAAACATGATAGTGATAGATAACAAAGTTATTACAATAACTATCATAAAAAACCATAAAATAACTTTTATACTAAATGCCTTATTATTCATAATATTCATATATTAGTTATCAATTTCCAAAGCTTATTATATATATTTATCAGATACAATATTAGTTTATATAAATGTTTTAATCATCTATAGTCATATGCCAATTAAAGTATATAAAATATTTAATATTTTCTATACCTTAAAGTTAAAGAATATTTATTTCAAATTTGCTTAATAAACCTTTAGGTTCGATTAATATTAACCTTTATTAAGATATATGAAAGAATTTTATTAAAATATATTCACAACCTTAAATGGTGCGAACCCTGCACCTCTATTCCGTAGCTCTATCAGTGAATCAAGAGCTTCTGGAACTACTTTTTTAATGATACCTATTGCACCATTTAAATCGGCATTGATAATACCCTTTGACCATTGATACAAACCTCTACTGATACGCTTACCAGTAAACTTATGCGATTCACCTTCAGTATAAACTGGCAATGGGTCATTGTCTAAATGGCTTGATTTAGATGTATAGGATTCTTCGGTAAAAATCACATCAATACCAAATTCTTCGGCTTTATATTCAATCATCGCTTTGAATTTATCATAAGGGATCGAAACAAAATTTTGATTGTTCTTTTTACCAATATTGATTTCCTGTTTCCAGTGTTTGTTTTCACCGATAATAATTAAACCACTACTAGTTTCTACTGCATAATCAATGATGTTTCTACTAGCTTTATGCAGGTAATCATCTATTTTTTGATTACGTTTTTTTGACAAAAGGCCAATTGAATTACTTGTTCCTTTGTCACCAATAAACGACATCAGTTTAGCTTTTTTCTTGTTAAAATATTGATTTATGGATTTTAATGGTTTGCCATTTATCAACATAGGATTTACTTCTGGTTGATTTGAGACTAATGTGGCTAAGTTATTCAATCCAAGGTCAATACCTAAAACATTATCATGAGTTAATTTCTCATTTGACACCTCTTTTTTATAAACGACCTCAATCACAAAATGTTGGTATTTTGGGATAATGCGTACTTGTTGAAGATTATCAACGGTGGTATTTAGTTTTGATAATCCAACCATTTTAGGAAAATGAATTTGATTATCTCTTAATTTACATTGTTGGTTAGTAAAAATAACAATGTTCAAACCCTTTTCTTTGTCCTTATACTTGGGTAATTTAGGTCTGCCTTTAAATTTATCTGGATTCTTTATTCCTGATTCGCTTTAAAAAATGATTTCCAGTTCTTCTCAATTAATCTTAATACTTGTTGTGAGGACTGGGCTGGCAGACCTTTATAAACCTCTGGATAATCACGTTTTATAATCTTATCCATGGTTCCATATTTGATAATCTTATGATTTTTTATAAAATTTTGCCGCATAATAAATGTGGCACAGTTATATAAATTTTTTGAGGCATAAGATAAATCAATTAATGGTTGATTCATATCGACAATATGTCGTTCAACTCTAGTCACTTGCATCTATTAATTCCTTAATCAAATTTCGTTTTCTTGAAAAATAAAGTTTCATCGAATAACAATAAAGAAACAATTTCATCAAAAACCTCTTTTGAATCGAGGGTTTTAGAACCAGTTTCTGAAATAACAATTATTTCTGTTCCAAAATTTTCAAATAAATGTTTGAATAAACTGAACCCAACACGTGACAATCTATCTTATGATTAATAACTTCATCTAATAAATTAAAAAAATCTTGACGTTTCTCAAAAGAAATACCAGAAGCAATATCTTGATACACTTCATTTATTTTAATATCATTGCTAAAGCAATAAGTTTTTAATAATTCAACTACTCAAGTCATTTTTTTTTAGTAGAAACTCTTGCATAGATAACCGTTTTAATGTCTTTATTGAGAAATTTATAAACCGATTCATCTACATAATTGTAACAACCATTACCTAAAACTTCTACTTCTAAAATTCCATCTTTAACATATTTGGTTAAAGTTTGTATTTGTAATCGCTTTAATACTTTCTGGGCTTTCATAGATGTAATGTAATATATTTTATAATTATTACAATCTATCTTTTAATATTATTTAATATATTTAGTTACTATATAATTGTAATTATATGCTTATTATCCAATAAATTTCACAACTAATTAGACATTGGTAACATTTTTTTGTACTGTACACAAGCAAGAACGATTATGACCTTGTTCTTGAGCAGAGTGCAAAGCACTATCAGCATTTGATAGCAAATTAGCTAAAGTTGTTTCTTCTTGTCCTTCTGATGAAGTCAATCCAATACTTATAGTTATATCAAATCCTTCTGGTTTAAGATTCATTGTTTTACGGCGAAATTTTTCTGCAATAGCTTTACCTTTATCTAACGTACAAGGCATTAAAACAGTAAATTTTTTTCCAGCAAAACGAGCTATCAATGCTTCTTCAGGAAAAGAATTAATTAAAAATTGGCCAAAAAGATGTAAAATATGATCCCCAATCAAATGACCCTGTGATTCATCAATTTTTTCAAAATGATCAATATCAACCATCATCAAGCAAATATTTTTACATTTAGCAATAAAGTTTTTGCCTTGTTTAAGTAAGAATTTTTTATTATGTACTCTGGTTAAATCATCAATAGTTTCTAAGTTATAGATATCTTTGGAATAACGTTTAATAACTTTATATTGATGTTTTACTAATAATAATGATTTTACTCTAGCAATTAAAACTTCTTCTTTTACTGGTTTAGTAACAAAATCATTTGCTCCAGCATGAAAAATTTCAGTTTGACATTGTTTATTATCTTCAATTGTAATTACTAAAACTGGCATTTCTTGCCTAGAATAATGGAGTTGAGTACGAATTGCATATAGTAAATCTCCACCAGTCATTTGGCCTTCTAAGAAAAAATCAGAAAAAACAATATCAAATTCATCACTTTGATTAGCATCCTTTAATAATTGTAAAGCTTTTTCAGCACTAGTAGTATGAGTAATATATAAACCATGTCGTTCCATAAGATTTTGGGTGGTTTGGGCAGTACTTAAACTATCTTCAACATATAAAATCCTACCTACCATACCAGAATGACGTTGTGACACATCTTTAATAAATTCTACTAGCCGTTTATAACCTAAAGATTTATTAAAATAATCTGTTACTCCGGCTGAAAAACCTTCCCTTAATAAACGTCGATCTGCATCGCTGGATACAACTATTACTGGAGTCAAATGTTGTTTTTCACTCTTACGAATTTCATAACATAAATCTAATCCATCTAATCCAGGTAATAATAACGAAGTAGTAATTAAATCAAATTTTTCTCGATGGAAATATTCCATTGCTTCTTCAGCACTACCACAAGTTACAATATAGGTATTATCCATTTCTTTTTGTAGGATATGAGAAATTATAGACCGTGCTACTTCAGAACGATCTACAATCATAATACGAGAAGTTTTTTCTTTTGCTTGAATCATTTTGGTTTAAGTTGTTTGTTTCATATTTAATTAGACGGACTATCCCATATTTTCAAACATTGTGTATGAAATTAAGCTTTGATAATTAATTCGATGAAAATAATATAGTTATTAGATTTAAACCCAATTAAATGTCATTCCCACGAAAGTGGGAATCTAGTGATTTCAAATATTTCTAGATTCCCGTTTACACGGGAATGACAGAATTTCATAAATATATTTTATATATGAATTATCATGAATTTCAATAAGTCATTGCATTATAACGAATTCATAAAACAGCTATAATGCGTAAGTCCTATTCAAGATATCTACTTAAATTTATTATTCTAAAGTTTTATAAGTATTAATTCGTTTGTTCCATCCATTACGCCATCTTTGTTCATTCACTCCATTATCAGCAGTAGCCACTCGATTAAATTGATTTGCTATATAATTTTTTCTAGCTGGCATCGATAAATTTTGTAATATTAATGCTTGTTCTAAACGTTGAATAATGAATTGAACTTGCAATGGAAACGTATTAGCAAGTAAATCATGTAAATCTTTCATTTTGTAACTATTAGAATTAGCTTGAAATTCTGCATATGATTTCCAAGGTACTCCTAACTCTGTTTGTAACCAAGTTGGAATTGCAATATTTTGTGATTTTAAAAAAGTTATCAATTGAGGAAAAGTTTCTGTATATATTTTTTGTCTTCCAGCAGGATACCAAATAAAATGTCCAATACCTAATGATGCAAATTCTTCACCTTTATTCCAAACTACTAAATTATTTAGATTACCTAAACCTTCATTCATCCAAATTCTTTTTTCGATCTGTTTAGAATTTAATAAAGCTACTTGAATATATTTGGGTTTTACAACTTTGCTTGTTGATTTAGCTGAGTTTGGATAGATAAAGGTTTACACGTTGTACTAAAAGTCACTGTTATAAAAATTAAGAATAATTTAATTAATTTCAAGCAAGTTTTATGCTTAAAGTTAAGTTTGAAATTTTTTGTATTTTCCAACTTAAAAAATGATTTCATAGTCCTCATTTTCTGTGAAAACTTATTGTAAATTGTATTAGCCATCTTATTTCATTAGTGGTAATTTAACTATACTTTCAAATGGTTGCTTATAAGGCATACCGGATACTTCACGTACCATTTTAGGTACTAAATAGCCTGGCAACTGTATTCGCATTTGTTCTAATAACTGCATTGCTTTATTTTCCTTAACTTCAAAATGAGCAGCTCCTTGTACTCGATCTAATAAATGTAAATAGTATGGCAATACTCTACAATTAAACAATGTTTCGCTAAGATTAGTCAAAGCGGTTATGTTATCATTAATACCATACAATAAAACTGATTGGTTTAATACAGTAATGCCAGAAGTAATTAAATTTTGTAAGGCCTGTTTGACATTATCATCAATCTCATTAGCATGATTAGCATGCACAACCATAACTGTTTGTAAACGATTATTTGTCAAACAAGTTAATAATTTAGAATTTATTCTTTCTGGTAACACAATAGGCAGACGAGTATGAATTCGTAATCGTTTAACATGAGAAATATTAGCAATACTATTTATTAAATTATCTAAATAATCATCTGGTAAAATTAACGGATCACCACCACTTAAAATAACTTCAGTAATAGAAGAATCAGTTTTTATATTATTAAGTATAGCTTGATATTTAGAAGTAGAAAATTTAGTGTGTTGTCGGAAACAATAACGACAGTGGATAGCACAAGCTGTAGTCAAGATTAATAACACTCGACCTTGATATTTTTGTAATAAACCAGGGATTTTTTCAGCTGCAAGATCACCAACTGGATCATTACTAAATTGCACAGATTTTTGATTTTCTTTTGGTAATGGTAATATTTGACGCAACAATGGATCATTTGGATCCCCTTTACGCATTCGTTTTACATATCCCATAGGAACCAAAAGATTAAAACTGTTGTTAGTAGAATATTCTAAATTAGATAATTCTAATAATTCTAACAAATGCACAGGATTACGGATTGCTTGCCGTAACTTAGACTGCCAATCTATCATATATTTTAATTAGGAGTTTTTTAATGGCCAATTTTAGTACTAGTGAATTTAAATCTGGACTTAAATTAATGTTGGACGATTACCCTTGTAACATAATAGAAAATGAGTTTGTTAAACCTGGTAAAGGACAAGCTTTTAA
>JQIA01000078.1_pt1 | contig 41150 bp, 39 predicted proteins | sample 811431 | NCBI WGS metagenome assembly JQIA01 (sample SAMN02998118, study PRJNA258478) | marine sediment metagenome | biome: marine; feature: seafloor; material: sediment; isolation source: oil-polluted sediment collected from 3 locations (0.5 km, 0.7 km and 0.9 km)... | place: USA: Gulf of Mexico ...
AGGCCGAAGTTGCGCGTGGCAATGCGGCCTTTGCGATTACACGCGGAAAAGGCGTTAGTTTACTAAGTAAAATGAACACAACGGGGCTAGGCAGTTGAACATTACTGACATACAGACGCGGTGCGACCGCGTACCGTTTTTCCGTTTTCTGGATTTCACCATCACGCAAGTGGACGATGCCCAGATAATGGCGCAAATGCCCTTTGCCGAACGTCACATCGGGAACCCCGTGCTGGAAACCTTTCACGGCGGTATAATCGCCAGCTTTATGGAGGCGATTGCCTCGATTTGTGTTCTGGACGATATTTCCGACGATCCGTCCAAACCGATCAACCTGACTGTTGATTATCTTCGGCCGGGGTTTGCCGGGACTTTAACCACACGGGCAATGATCACCAAAAAAGGCCGCAGGATGGCCAGCGTTGAAACGATGGCTTGGCTAGAGGACGAAACCAAACCGGTGGCAAAAGCCCTTTTCCACTTTTTGTTGGTTTAGCGCGCGCCGCCAATTAGACCGCCCAATAGCAGTTTTTGCAACATTCCAGTCAATTCTGGTAATGAATAGTAGCCCTCAATGCCATCCCTGTTAGGGTCAAACCATTCCACAGTCCAGTTTAACGCGCCGAGCATCACTTGGCGTAACGGTACAATTTTAATGTCAGACCGAATGCATTGCTGGGCTTGTGCATCCGCCAGGATACTGTCCCAGAGCTTGGCATATTCATGGCGTACCGGCCAATGACGGGCGCGCACGTCTTTAGGGAGTTGGCCATATATCCGGATATTGGCTGATGTAAACTCGCTGGAAAGGAACAGATATTTCATGTGGGTCTCAATCGCGGCTGCAACCCTGATTTGGCCATTCGCATAGGTATACTTGTCCGAAACAGTCTCCGCCACGCCGTCCAATAGATCGCGTAGGCCGAGGTCCAGAACCATATCCAGAATTTTCTCTTTCGACCCGAAATGATAGTAAACGCTACCAGCCTCGATATTGGCTTCGAATGCAATGGTGCGCATTGTGGCTGCTTTATATCCGCGATCCCGAATAATTCGGGCCGCAGCAGACAGGATTCTCGCCCTTGTACGCGAAGCTTTTTCACTGGTTTCTGTCGCGGTCTTGGGTTTCTTTTCCTTGCCCGTCTCGGCGGCGAATAGCTCAACGCCGGTTTTTATCGCCATCCCCTCTAGCAACAGCTTTGATATCCGTTCCGACAGCTCTGAGACAGGATAGCGCTCGGCATCATACCATTCTACGGTCCAGTTTAGGGCACCCAAAACAAATTGTTGTAAAGGGGCTGTTGCCATATCGCCCCGAATGACGCCATTTTCCTGTGCACGCGTCAGAAATTCAGCCCAAAGATTAGTATATGCCTTACGCAAAGGGCGATGGATTTTGCGCAATTCTTTTGGTAGCGTGGGATAATTGCGAATATTGGCCGAGGTGAAATCACTTTCCTCCAAAAGAAATTCCAGATGTGTACCAACCAACTTGGCAAAAGTTTTATGAAAGGCGAATTTTTCTGTTTTGGCTTGCTCTAGAACACGCTGCACATTGTCAAACAACTGACGTAAGCCAAGCTCCAGCACTTCTCCCAGAATCTCTTCTTTTGATGCGAAGTGGTAATAAATACTGCCCGCTTCCATATCTGCCATCTCGGCAATTTTGCGCATCGTCGAGGCATTATACCCGTCATAGCGAAAATGCAGCGCTGCAGCGGCGAGGATTGCTGCGCGGGTTTGCTCTGATTTGCTGAGCAAACCGTTAGCTGATACTGATTTTTGCGCTTTTGATGTCATTTGCGATTGTAATACCACTGGACAATTGGATAGCAAGTGCGATAATTCAAACAGATGTTAGAATTTTGTCACGGGACGGTGCAATACGCAAGGTAGAACATTTGTTATGCACCAAAAAAGGAGAATCCCAATGCGCGGACTACAAAGAAAAAGAGTAATTGTAACTGGTGGTGGTAGCGGTATTGGCCGCGAAGTTTGTAAGCGCTTTGCTCAAGAAGGGTCTGAAGTTGGTATTTTTGATCTGAATGGCGAAGGTGCCGCAGAAACCGTTTCCCAAATCGAAGCGGCCGGCGGCAAAGCCAGCGCGCATGTCGTGAACATCGCAGATCGTTTTCAGGTGGATACTGCTGTTGCAGAGTTTGCCAAAGGCGGCGCAATTGATGTTCTGGTGAACAATGCCGGTTGGGACAAAATTGTTCCTTTCCTTGATACAGACATGGACCTTTGGAAAAAGGTTATCGACATCAATCTGTACGGTCCATTGAACATGCATCATGCTGTTTTGCCGTTGATGGTTGAACAAGGCGGTGGTCGTGTTGTGAACATCAGCTCTGACGCTGGTCGTGTTGGGTCCTCTGGTGAGGCAGTTTATTCAGCTTGTAAAGGCGGTATCATTTCCTTTACCAAAACTGTTGCACGCGAATTGGCACGTAAAGGCATACAGCTGAACGCTGTTGCCCCCGGCCCTACGGATACGCCGCTATTTGCCGAAATCGCCGGTGGCGCAGGCGCGAAAGTGGCCGAAGGCTTGAAGCGTGCGATCCCGATGAAACGTTTGGCCCAGCCATCCGATTATCCGGGTATCATCTGCTTTTTGGCCTCGGATGATGCGGGTTTCATTACCGGTCAGGTAATTTCCGTATCCGGTGGCCTGACGATGCATGGCTAGTTTTACTTTGGCACGCAAGCAACATAAGATAAACTGGAAATGAGCTCTCTAACAGGCCGCGCTTAGGTGCGGCCTTTTTTGTAAAGGTTGAAATATGTTTACTCCGGCAGCTGATATCCAAAACAACAGTAACCTTGCACACTTTTTGGCAAGGAATAAGCTTGAAAACTATGAGGCGCTGACTGACCGCTCAAACAACGATCCTGATTGGTTTTGGTCACAAATGATTGAACTGGCGGGGGTTCAGTTTGCAAAACCCTACAGGCAGCTACGCGATATTTCTGACGGTCCCGAAAACATCCGTTGGGCCACAAGTGCCGCGTTAAATCTTACCGAAACCCTGTTGGATGCCCGGATAGATCAGGGGCTTGGTGACAAGCTGGCAATCGACTGGGTTGGCGAAGACGATTCGCGCCGCAGCTGGAACTATAACGATCTTGCTGCAGAAACCAATCGCGTTGCCAATGCTCTGCGCGCGCGCGGCATTGGTGCTGGTGACAGCATTGGCATATACATGCCAATGATCCCCGAAATTTCCGCCGCCTTTCTCGGCATCGCCCGTATCGGCGCTATCATCGTGCCGCTGTTTTCCGGCTTTTCTGCCCCGGCAATCGCGGCGCGCCTGATCGACAGTAACGCCCGCGCGGTGCTAACGGCGGATGCAACCCCGCGCCGAGGCAAACCGATCCTGATGGAAAACACCCTGACCGACGCCCTAACCGAAGTGCCTTTGGTTCACACGGTTATCAGCCTGCGCCGGTTCGGAGGCAATGCCGCCAACCCGCAGCGCGATCTGGATTGGCAAAAAACCGTAGGCACCGCCAGCGCTGACTGCCCCGCCATCCCCGTTGACGCCCAAGATCCGCTGTTGATTGCCTATACTTCCGGCACAACGGGCAGGCCCAAAGGCGTTGTGCATACCCACCTTGGGCCCATGGCCAAGATTGCATCCGATATCTTGCTGGGCTTGGATATGCAGCGCGATGACCGGCATTTGTGGATGACGGATATGGGCTGGATTATGGGGCCGCTGACGCTGATTTCCACCCTATTGGCCGGGGCCACACTGGTGCTGGCCGAAGGCGCGCCCTCATCCCCGGATGACCCGTTTCGCCTGTTGCGTATTAGCTCCGAGCAAAAGGTTACCCACCTTGGCGTCGCGCCCACTCTGGTGCGTCAATTCATGTTGCAAGACGCCGGTTTGCTGGCCAACTATGATCTGTCCCGCCTGCGGGTTGTAGCTTCTACCGGTGAGGCCTGGACAGATGATGCGTGGCAATGGCAAGTGGAACACATCTGCAACAATCGCGCTGTCCCGATCAATATCGCGGGCGGGACCGAGCTGTTCGGGGCCATCCTGTCCTCAACCGTTTTGCATCCCCAACAACCCGGCGGATTTTCCGGACAAGCCTTGGGCGTTGGTGCCAAAGTGTTGCGCCCCGACGGCACCAAGGCCGATATCGGCGAGGTCGGCGAATTGGTCGTCACCCAGTCGCCCATGGGCCTTGCGCCGACAATTTGGCAAAACAAGGAACGTTACCTTGAAACCTATTGGTCGCGCTACAAAGGTATCTGGCATCACGGCGACTGGGTGCGCAAAGATGCCGACGGCACATGGTATATCCTTGGCCGCTCTGACGACACGCTGAACATCGCCGGCAAACGCATCGGGCCGCCGGAAATCGAGGGCGCGATGACCGCAACCGAACTGGTGGTTGACGTAGCCGCCATCGCCGCTCCGGATGATTTGAAAGGCGTGGCCGTGGTCTGTGTTTGTGTGTTGGCCCCCGGTGTGACGGCTGACGCGGCGCTGATCAAAACCCTGAAAGACCGCGTCGGCGAGGAGGTCTCGAAACCTTTCCGCCCACGCGAGATTTACTTTGTTGACAGCCTGCCTAAAACCCGCACCATGAAAACCATGCGCCGTGTTGTTAAGGCTGCATTCCTTGGCGATGACATGGGTGATCTGTCGCCCGTTTCAAACCCCGAAACCATCGCCCCTATTCTTGCCCTGCGAAAGGACTAAAAATGATTGTTGTATTTGGTGCCACCGGAAACATCGGAGCCCCGCTTGTATCCGCATTGCTGGCCAAAGGCGCGCAAGTTCGGGCTGTTACCAGCGACCCTGCCAAGGTTGAAGCCCTGAAAGCATTGGGGTGCGAGGCCATTGTTGCCCGCTTTGATGATCCTGCCACATTGGAACAGGCCTGCGCGGGCGCGGAAAAGGTGTTTATTGTCACCCCTGCCAACCAGGATATGCGCAAATGGAGGGTCAATATTTTCACTGCTGCCAAAAAGGCAGGCGTGCGTCATATTGTGATTATTACCGGGCTGGGGGCAACCCCTAACTCGCAGCTAACCTTTGGTATCTGGCATTCCGAAAGTCAGGAACTCCTAAAAGACAGTGGCATGGACTGGACCCTGATCCAGCCAACCTATTTCATGAAAAACCTGCTGTGGCAGGCGGATAGCATCGCAAACGGTATCTATCTGGACGATCTGGGCGGCCCGGTTTCATGGGTAGATGCCCGCGATATCGCCGATATGGCTGCCGAGGCACTGACCGGAGCAGGGCACGCAGGCATGGCCTATGGCTTGACCGGAGGCGAAGCCTTGGACGGAGCCGCAATCGCCGCATTGCTGCAAAAAGCAACGGGGCACGCGGTTACGGTGCAAGCCGTTTCAGCCGCAGATTCCCACGCCGCAATGGTTGCTGGCGGCATGGATACAGTCACAGCAAATGCCATGATAGAGTTGTCCGCGCTTGCGCCCAAAGGCTATTTGGCGGGTATCGAGACAACAATCGAGGACGTGCTGGGACGTCCGGCGCGAAGCTTTGTGGATTTCGTGGCCGAAAGCTTTGGCCCCTGATTCTAGAAGGTTTGCGCCAGCCGCACACCTTCATCAATGGCGCGCAGGGCGTCCAGTTCCGAGGCCTCTTTTGCGCCGCCGATCATGGTGGTAGCAATGCCCTGTTCCACAAGCGCGGCGTATAGGACTCGCACGGGTTCCTGACCGCTGCACAACACGATGGTGTCGGCAGCAATCACCTGCGGTTTGCTGTCCAAAGTGATGTGCAGCCCCGCGTCATCAATCCGATTATAAGAAACCCCCGCCAGCATTTCCACGCCGTGTTTGCGCAGCGCATTGCGCAAAATCCAGCCGGTCGAAACCCCCAGCGACTTGCCCGGTTTGGCAGGTTTTCGCTGCAAGACCGTCACCTGCCGCGCGCCCTCCATTGGGGCCAGAGGATCGCCGTTCAGCGCCCCCGCGGCGGTGAAACTGCCATCCACGCCCCATGTATTGAAAAACGTCTTGATATTTTCGGCCGGTTTTGTAACCAGATACTCGGCCACATCAAAGCCGATGCCGCCCGCCCCAATCACCGCAACAGTTTTACCCGCCTCGCGTTCGCCCGACAGGATTTGCGCATAGGTGGCAACCTTGGCGTGATCAATACCGGCAATTTCGGGTATGCGCGGCGTGACACCGGTGGCGATCACCACATGGTCAAAACCGTCCAGATCACCGGCAGTTGCCCGTGTCGACAGCTGCACAGTGACACTATGCTTGGCCATTTTATTGTTCAGATACCGCAGGGTTTCGTCAAACTCGTCTTTGCCCGGTGCCGCACTGGCCAAATTCAGCTGGCCACCCAGCGTGTCGGCGGCCTCAAACAGGGTGACTGCATGCCCCATCGCGCCGGCCTCGGCGGCGGCGGCCATGCCCGCAATGCCACCACCGACAACGGCGATACGTTTGCTGATTTTCGCAGGGGTATCGCGAAACTCGGTTTCACGGCCCGCACGCGGATTGACCAAACACCCCGCGACCCGATTGGAAAAGATATAGTCAAGACAGGCCTGATTGCAGGCGATACATGTGTTGATCTCGTCGGCTTTGCCCTCGCGGGTTTTGCGCATGAAATGCGGGTCTGCCAGCATCGGGCGCGCCATTGAAATCAGATCAGCATCGCCACTGGCCAGAATGTCCTCCGCCAGATCGGGGGTGTTGATCCGGTTAGAGGCCACAACCGGAATCGAAACAGCCGCCTTGATCAGGGCAGGGGCGCCACGCCACGCCCCGCGCGGCACCGAATAGGCGATGGTCGGCACGCGGGCCTCGTGCCAGCCGATGCCGGTATTCAGCATATCGGCACCAGCGGCCTCGATCTGTTGGGCAAGCGCGATGATTTCCTCGGTGGGGGCACCATTCTCGATCAGATCAGCCGCCGAAATCCGGTAGATAATCATAAAGCCCGGCCCGCAGCGTTCGCGCACTGCCTTAACGATTTCAATCGGGAAACGGTGGCGGTTTTCCATGCTGCCGCCCCATTCGTCACTGCGTTTATTGGTGTGATTCACGGTGAATTCATTTAGCAAATAGCCCTCGGACCCCATGATCTCGACTCCATCAAACCCGGCGGCCTGCGCATTGGCCGAAGCTTTGGCGAAATCCTCGATGGTGCGGCGGATATCATCGCTGGTCATTTCACGCGGCACATACCGGTTGATTGGTGCGCGAATCGGCGATGGCGCAACGCAATCTTCAATCTTGGCATAGCGTCCTGTGTGTAGGATTTGGGCGCAAATCAGCGCGCCTTCGGCATGAACCGCGTCACAAATCGGGCGCAGCTCGTGGGCTTTTCCTGCATCATCAAGGCGCGGCCCCACAGGGTCAAATAACCCTTCGCTGTTTGGAGAAAAGCCGCCAGTGATTACCAATGCGACCTCGCCACGGGCGCGTTCGCTATAAAAAGCGGCCTGTTTAGCCACTGGATCATCGACCAATTCCAAACCGGTATGCATAGACCCCATAATCAGACGGTTGCGCAACTGATGCGCCCCAACACGTAGCGGCGATAGCAATGTGTCGTAATTTGCGGGTTGGGTTTCAGTGTCGGTCTGGCGTTCCATGATGTTCTCCGTTTCTTGCTTGCTTAGCTTTCTAACATTTGTTAGGTTTTTTGAAAAGGTAAATATCCTAGCTCAGGGGGAGACAATAATGCTTTTGCAATTAACCGATGAACAACAGGCATTCCGCGAGATGGCTGAACGCTTTTCCCGTGAAAAGCTTGCCCCGAAATATCTGGAGCGCGCTTCAAAGCATACATTTGATCGTGATCTGATTCGCGAGATGGGTTCACTCGGACTGATCGGCCCTGACCTGCCCGAAGAATTCGGTGGCTTGGGCACAAATGCTGTGACCTCCGGACTGATCATCGAACAGATCGCCTATGCAGACTTCAATGCCAGCTATGTGCAGCTGTTGGGCTCCTTGATGGGGGGTATGGTGGCAAAACACGCCAGCAAGGAAATTTCCGCAAAGTGGGTGCCAAGGATTATTGACGGCGAGGCACTGATCGGGCTGGGCCTGACCGAGCCACGCGGCGGCTCTGACGCGGCCAATCTGATCATGAAGGCGACCAAAGACGGAAAGGGCTGGCGGTTGAGAGGCGAGAAAACCTCGATGAGTTTTGCCGCCGAGGCAGATGCCGCGGTGATATTTGCCCGCACAGGTGACAATCCGGGTGGCGGCGCGCGGGGCGTTTCGGCGTTTTTTGTAGAGCTGAACCAAGAAGGGATCAGCCGTACTCATTTTGACGATATCGGCACCAAACCCGTTGGCCGTGGCTCGGTATTTTTTGATAATGTTTATGTGCCTGATGAAAACATGATGGCCGAGCAGAACCGCGCGTTTGGCACCATCATGGCAGGCTTTGATTATAGCCGCGCCCTGATCGGGCTGGAATGTGTTGGCACAGCGCAGGCCTCGGTGGATGAAACCTGGGAATACGTGAAAGAGCGCGAGGCGTTTGGTGCGCCGCTTGTGGAATATCAGGGCGTTAGTTTCCCGCTGGCCGAAGCCGAAACACAACTGACCATGATGCGCCAGTTGTGTTATTACACGCTGGGTCTGCGTGACACCGGAGAGCCGCACACCTCGCAAGCCGCGATGTGCAAATGGTATCTGCCCAAAACCTGTTGCGAGATCATTCATCAATGCCTGATCCTGCATGGCCACTATGGCTACACCAGCGATTTACCGCACCACATGCGCTACAATGATGTGCTGGGCCTGCAAATCGGCGATGGCACCGCGCAAATCCAAAAACTGGTGATCGCGCGTGAAAAAGTCGGTCGGATGGCGTTGCAATATGACAAGAAGAAAGGAGCCAAGGCATGAGTGATCCTATCAATATCATAGTCGAGGGCAATGTCGGCATCATTGAGCTGGCCCGCCCCGAGAAATTCAACTGCCTGTCGCTGGAAGTGCATGAGTACATCAGCAAGGCGCGCGGCCAATTCGAGGCAAACCGCGAGGTGCGTGCCATTTTGATCCGCTCCCAAGGCAAGCATTTCTGCACCGGCGCCGATCTGAACGAAGTTAAGGACAAGCTGAATGATCCCACCCAGCTGGATCATTTCATCGCATTTGGCATGGGTGTTCTGCGTGATCTGGAGCAAAGCCCGCTGCCGGTTATCGTCGCCGTTCAGGGCCTGTGTCTGGCGGGTGGGAGTGAATTGATGTTGGCGGCCGATATCTGTTTCGCCGCTGAAACCGCACAGTTTGGCGACCAGCACGCGCAATTCGGCTTGATCCCGGGTTGGGGTGGCAGTCAGCGTTTGACCCGTCTGATGGGGCAGCGTCGTGCGCTTGATCTGATGTTCTCGGCGCGTTGGCTTTCGGCGAACGAGGCCAAGGAGGCCGGTTTGGTCAACTATATTGTGCCCGATGATGAATTGCACACAGCCGCACAGGAGTATTGCCAGAAAATCGCCACCCGTTCGCGCAACGGCATTGCCGAAATGAAACGTCTGGCCCGCGAAGGTGCTGACATGACCATTGACCAGCAAATGCGTCTGGAACGCGATGCCGCCGTGCGCGCTTTGCCATCCGCTGATGTGACCGAAGGTCTGGCCGCGTTTGAAGGCCGCCGCAAACCCGATTTCAAATCTTAGGAGCTAGCCATGGAATTCAACCTGAACGACGAACAACGCCAGATTTATGAATACGGTGACCAGCTGGCGCAAAGCTATGACAACAAATACTGGTTGGAACATGCACGCAAACACACGTTCCCCGAGGAAATGTTCCAGCAAATCGCCGATGACGGTTTTCTGGGAATCATGGTGCCCGAAAAATTCGGCGGTGCCGGCCTTGGCATGACCGAAATGGCACTGTTCATGGAAGGCACAGCCAACCATGGTATTCCGTTGTTGATGATGGTGGTTGGCCCGACAATGTCGATGGCGCATCTGGGCAGCCACGGCACCGATTTCCACAAAAAACAACTACTGCCAGCCGCCTGTAAGGGCGATATCCAGTTCTGTTTTGCAATCACCGAACCGGGTGCCGGATCAAATTCGATGAATACAAAGACATTCGCTAAACTGGATGGCGAAGGGTTCCGAATGACCGGTGAGAAGACATTTATCACTGGCGCGGATGTTTCCGATTATTGCCTTGTTGTGGCCCGCACAACCCCGCTTGAAGATTGCAAACGCAAGACAGATGGTTTCACCATGTTTGTGGTGGACCTAAAGAAAAAAGGCGTTGAATTGCAGCGGGTGAAAATTGCTATTCCGCTGCCGGAAGAACAATTCACCATCTTCTTTGACGATGTAGAATTAAGTGCTGATGATGTGGTCGGTGAAGTCGACAAAGGCTTTGATATCCTGTTTGATTCGCTTAATCCCGAGCGGATCATTCTGGGTGCGCTATGTTGTGGTGTTGGGCGGTTTGCCCTGAACAAAGCGGTGGCCTATGCCAACGAGCGCGAGGTTTTTGGCCAACCGATCGGGGCGCACCAAGGCGTGCAGCATCCGCTGGCCAAGGCCTATACAAATATCGAACTGGCAAGCCTGATGACCCGTCGTGCTGCATGGGAGTTTGATAATAGAATGCCCGCTGCCGAAAGCTCGAATATGGCGAAATACGCCGCTGCCGAGGCCGGGATCGATGCGCTGGATGCGGCCCTGCAAACCCACGGTGGCTCGGGCTTTACCGAGGATACCGGCATCTACGAAATGTATCCATTGATGCGCCTGCTACGCACCGCGCCTGTAAATCGCGAGCTGTGCCTAAGTTATATTGGTGCCTCGGTGATGGGTTTGCCGCGGTCCTATTGATCGGCTTTTTTTGAAGGGAGCATGAAATGGAATATGGAATGCAATATCGCCGCGCGGACGCCTTTGACAAGGCGGATGCAGAGTGTTGGCATGAAATCGAGATGGCACCTCTGGATGCGGTGACGCTCATCCAGGAGAAAAATCTGGTTGCGCAAATGGCCTACTTAAAGGCCAATTCGGTTTTTTACCAGAACATGCTGGACAAGGCTGGCATTGATTTTGACGATATTAAAACCATCGAAGATCTGCAAAAACTGCCCTATACTTATAAAACCGATATCCGCAAGAGTCTGACCGCCAGCAAGCCCTTTGGTCTGCATCTAGCCGCTGATCCACGTGATGTTATCCAGATGCAAGCCTCATCCGGCACCACGGGCAGCCCGTCCTATGTGGCGATGACGCAATCCGATGTTGAAATGTGGCATGAAATGTCGGCGCGCTGTTTCTTTGCCAACGGCATTCGCCCCGGTGATCTGGTGCTGCACGGGTTTTCGCTGGCCAAGGGGTTTGTCGGCGGTATTCCGGTGATGCAAGCCCTACAATATATGGGCGCGGTTGATGTGCCGATCGGGGCGGATGGCGGGACGGATCGCCTGCTGCGCGCTTGCGCCGATACCCGTCCGCGTGCCATTGTCGGGGCGCCAAATTTCATTCTTCATCTGGGTGAGAAGGCCGAAGAAATCCTTGGCGTCAAAGCGTCAGAGCTGGGTGTGGAGCGCATAGTTGTCGGTGGTGAGCCTGGCGGCGGCATTCCGGCGATCCGTAACAGGATCGAAAAATTATGGAGCGCAAAATGCTGTGAAATGCTGGGCGGAACCGATTTGGGGATGGCCTATTGGGCTGAATGCGACGGACAAACCGGAATGCATATGGTCAGTATGGATCATATCATCACCGAGCTTCTGGACCCGGATACCGGAAAAATAATTCCGTTTGAGGCAGGTGCAAAGGGTGAAATGATCTATACCTCCCTTGGGCGCGAGGCCAGTCCAATGTTGCGGTTCCGTTCTGGTGATTATATCGAGGTGCTTGATACATCTTGTTCCTGCGGACGCACCGGCGCGAAAATCCGTTGTGTAGGGCGCACCGATGATATGCTGATTGTGCGTGGGGCTAATGTGTTCCCCTCTGCTATCCACAGCATCGTCAACGACATGATCCCCGAAACCAACGGCGTTATGCGGGTGGTGGCTGATTTTGATGGTCACACCACCCAAGGCGCACTGAAAGTCATCGTTGAACGCGGTGAAGCCCGCAATGCTACCAATGATGCGGCACTGAAATCCAAACTCGAAACCCGCCTACGCGATGCGCTGGTGTTCAAGGCGGATATAACCATCGTTGCTGCCAACACGTTCGAAAAGCCGGGTGCTGCCAAAGTCACCCTCACCCTCAGAGAATTTCCGGAGCTGCAATGACCCAGTTAAAATCCATGATCAACACCGGCTCGGATGATTTCCGCGCCAACGAAGCACAATACCTAGAAAAGCTGCGAGAATTATACAACACACGCCAATCCCATCGCATTGGGGGCCCCAAAAAGGCCCGCGATCGTCACGTGGGCAAAGGTAAAATGCTGCCGCGTGAGCGGGTGGAACGTCTGATTGATCCGGGAACTCCGTTTTTGGAAATTGGCGATTTTGCCGGTCTGGGGAAATATGAAGGGGTGCCACCGGGTGCCAGCATCATCACCGGAATCGGAATAATTGAGGGGCGCCAATGTATGATCATCGCCAATGATGCCACGGTCAAAGGCGGCACTTATTTCGGCATGACCTGTAAAAAACACGTGCGTGCGCAACGTGTGGCGTGGCAAAATCGCCTGCCAGTGGTCACGCTGGTTGATAGCGGTGGTGCCTTCTTGCCTGAAATCGCTAGCATCTTTCCGGATGAAGGCCAGTTTGGTTCGATCTTCCACAATCAGGTGGGCATGTCGGGCGACGGCGTGCCGCAAATCGCGGTTGTTATGGGGCCATGTACTGCGGGTGGTGCCTATATTCCGGCACTTTGTGATGAAGTGGTTATCGTGCACGGCCAGGGGTTTATGTACCTCGGCGGGCCGGAACTGACCTTTGCCGCGACGGGCGAACAGGTTGACGCGGAAACGCTGGGCGGGGGCAAAATGCACTCTTCCCTTTCCGGCGTGACAGATCATCTAGCCGAGGATGACGCCCATGCGCTATCCATCACCCGCCAGATCGTTTCGCATTTGGGCGAAAAGGCCGAACCGCGTAAAACGCCTGCGCCCTCGGTGCCGCCTGCCTATCTGGTAGAGGAAATCCACGGCATCATCAGCCGCGATGCCAAGGTGCCGACAGATAATCGCGAAATTGTGGCCCGTCTGGTGGATAACAGCGATTTTCATGAATTCAAGCCACTGTTTGGTGACACCCTGATGACCGGCTGGGCTCGTATTGTTGGCCATGAAGTGGGTATTCTGGCCAACACTGGCGTACTGTTTGTCGAAGCAGCATTAAAGGCGGCACATTTCATTAATCTTTGTGTTCAGCGCGATATTCCGCTACTGTTTCTGGCGGACGTAAACGGCTTTATGGTGGGCCGAGAGGCCGAGCAGGCCGGGATTGCCAAGGCCGGTGCCAAGATGATTACCGCGATGTCGTCCGCACGGGTGCCAAAATATACCATCATCACCGGTGGGTCGTATGGCGCGGGTTATTTGGCTATGCTGGGGCGCCCGTTTCAGCCGGATGCGATGTTTGCTTGGCCAACGGGGCGTTCTGCGATCATGGGACCAGAACAGGCCGCCAGCGTTATGGCGCAAGTTCGGGTGCAAATTCTGGCGCGCGACGGCAAGACTTGGACGCCCGAGGAAGAGGAGACCTATAAGGCGCCCGTCCGCAAGGAATACGAGGATTTCCAGGGCTGTTACAACTTTGCCTCGAACCTGTGGATTGACAATGTAATCGCCCCCAGTGAAACCCGCGAGACGCTTGCCCTCCTGCTAGATGTTGCATCACGCAGGCCCAAAGTTGAAACCAATTTCGGTGTATTCCGGTTCTAAGGAGAGCATCATGCAAATCAAAACACTGCTTATTGCCAACCGTGGCGAAATCGCTTGTCGTATTGCCCGAACAGCCCGCGCACAAGGGATCATACCTGTTGGTGTCCATTCCGAGGCCGATGCAAACGCGCTGCATGTGCGTGAAATCGGCCGCTCGATACTGATCGGGGCAGGGCCTGCATCGGAAAGCTATCTGAAAATTAACGCGGTGATCGCGGCGGCCAAACAGGCGGGGGCGGATGCGATCCACCCGGGGTACGGCTTTCTGGCGGAAAACCCTGAATTTGCCAATGCGGTCGAGGCGGCAGGCATGATTTTTGTCGGCCCGACAGCTGAAACGCTGGATCGTTTCGGCGACAAGGCCAGCGCCAAAGAAGCTGCAATTGCAGCTGGTGTGCCGGTGGTTTCTGGCGTGGCGGGGGCAAGATCCGACCCTGATGAAATCGCGGTTGAAGTCCGCAAAATGGGCTTTCCGGTGCTGCTAAAAGCTGTCGGCGGGGGCGGCGGGCGCGGTCAGCGTCTGGTCAAAACCGAAGATACCCTGATGCAAGACATCGAGAGTGCGCTGCGCGAGGCTAAATCCACCTTTGGGTCCGAGGGCATGTTGCTGGAACGCTTCCTGCCCACGGCGCGTCACGTCGAAGTACAGATTGCAGGCGACGGGGCTGGCCATGTGGTGCATTTGTTTGAACGCGATTGCACCCTGCAACGGCGCCATCAAAAGGTGATCGAGGAAGCCCCCGCATGGGGGTTGCCGCGCAAACTTCTGGATCAAATTGCCATGGACGCGGTGAAATTGGGCGAGAGCCTGAACTATCGTGGTCTGGGCACGGTTGAATTTCTGGTTGCAGGGGATGACTATTTCTTCCTCGAGGTAAACCCGCGCATTCAGGTCGAACACCCTGTGACCGAGGCCATCACGGGCCTTGACCTGGTGGCACTGCATTTACGCATTGCCGACGGGGCGGGCCTTGGACTGCAACAGGACGATATTACCTGCACCGGCCATGCGGTCGAGGCGCGGCTTTATGCCGAAGACCCTGCCAATGAGTTTGCGCCATCCACCGGAAAAATCACCACGCTGGCCCTGCCCGAAGGGGTGCGTGTCGATAACGGTGTGGCCGAAGGCGACGAGGTCAGCCCGTTTTACGATCCGATGATTACCAAAATTATCGTTCACGCCAAAGACCGCGAAACCGCACTGGCGCGTCTGGCCGAAGCTTTGGGTCAAACAATCGTCGCTGGTGTGAAAACCAACCGCGATTTTCTGGCCGCCCTGACACGGGATGCAGATTTTGCCAATATGAACATCCACACCCGCTGGATCGACACGCGGATTAAGGTGCTGACCACCGCGCCCATCGACCCCACCGCTAATCTATGGCGTGCGGTTGCCGCCGTGTTGTTTGTGTCCAACGGTCGCGAAGACAACACCACAAACCCTTGGGCCACGCGCAGTGGTTTCACCGGATGGCGGATAAAATCCGGTGATCCTTTGATTGACGCAGGCCAGCGCGTAACATTGATAAGCGCGGGGCAAGATAGCGAAGAACTGCGGGTTGGCGTGCTTGACGCAATGGGCCAAGTCACCGTTTTTAATTCGGAGGAAACGCCGCTAACGCTTCGCTTGGTTGAACGGCAAGCCGGCCAATGGCAAATCTCGCACAATGGTGAGGTTCTGATGATCGAGGCCCGGATTAACGGTGATGCCATTGAAATTAGCACAGATAAAATACGGCGCCTTTATAATGTCGCCCCGCCGCTTGCCTTTGCAGGGGGCGAAGCCTCGGCCGAACGGCAAGTCGAATCGCCGCTTACCGGGCTGATCGTTGATGTGATCGTGTCCGAAGGTGATGTGGTGTCCGAGGGTGACACAATTGCCATTCTGGAATCCATGAAAATGGAGGTTTCGATCAAAGCAGCGGCATCCGGCACCGCGACAAATATTACTGTATCCAAGGGTATGATGGTTGACCGAGGTCAAATTATCGCCGAAATTGCCCCCAACGAAAGTGAAAAAACATGAGCGACTTTCCTAAATTCGTCGAAATCCGCGAAGAAGGCCCGCGTGAGGGATTTCAGATCGAAAAGAAGATATACCCGATTGAGCAGCGGATCGAGCTGATTGACCTGCTGTCTGACACCGGCCTGAAACGCATTCAGGTCGGCAGCTTTGTCAGCCCGAAATACGTGCCGCAAATGGCCGATACGGGTGAACTATTTGAACGCATCAAGCGTGTTGATGGCGTGGCTTACACCGCACTTTGGCTGAATGACAAAGGGTTCCGCAAGGCTCTGACTGCGCATAACGTAGATATTGACGCGCGTTTGCTGTTTTACCCATCCGATACGTTTTCGCGCCAGAATAACAACGCCTCCTCAATGGAAATGCGCGAGAAGCAACGCGAGTGGGTGAAGCTGTATAAAGCGGAAAAGCTTACCGTTGACGCGGCCTATGTGATGACCGCTTTCGGCTGTAACTTTGAGGGTAACATCCTGCGAGAGCACGTGCTGGATGATTTCCGTTTCATCATTGATCTGTGCGAAGAAGAAGACACTCCGCTGCCGATCCTTGTGATCGCCGACACAATGGGCTGGGGCAACCCCGAAGCGGTGAAACGCATGATCGGCGGGGTGCGCGAAATGGCCCCGACCGCGCGCATCGGCATGCACATTCACGACACACGGGGCATGGGCATTGCCAACATGTATGCGGCCCTGTCGATGGGTGTGGACATGTTTGAAAGTTCGATCGCTGGTCTGGGCGGCTGCCCGTTTGCTGGCCACGGTCATGCCCGTGCGGCTGGCAATGTTTGCACCGAGGACGCCGTATTCATGTGTCACGAGTTGGGTATTGAAACCGGCATTGATCTGGATAAACTAATCCTTGCCGCGCAGAAAACCGAAGAAATCATTGGCGCTCCTTTGATGGGGCGGGTCATGCACACAGGCGGGTTGGACAAATACCGCAACGCAAAATAAGGAGATAGGATTATGGCTAAAACACTTGAAGGCAAGGTTATTCTTGTTACTGGCGCGGGCGGCGGCATTGGTCGTGACATCGCGCTGACCTGCGCCGCCGAGGGCGCTGCCGTAGTGGTAAACGATTTGGGCGCGTCCCTTACGGGGTCTGGTCAAAGCGTTACCCCCGCGCAAAAGATTGTGGATGAAATCAAGGCTGCCGGTGGTGATGCCGTTGCCGATGGCGGCAGCGTTTCAGACGCCAATGCGGCTCGCAATATGGTCGAGGTCGCGGTCAAGGAATTTGGCCGCATTGATTGTGTGGTCAACAACGCCGGCATCTTGCGCGACGGGTTTTTTCACAAAATGACCTATGAAGATTTTGATGCGGTGGTGAAGGTTCACCTTTACGGCGCATTCAACACCTCGCGCGCTGCTGCTGATAATTTCCGTGAACAGGGAAGCGGTTCATTGGTGCATATGACCTCGACATCAGGTCTGATCGGCAACTTGGCACAGGCGAATTATTCGGCCGCCAAACTGGGCATTGCCGCCCTTTCCAAATCCATCGCGCTGGATATGCAGCGTTGGAACGTGCGCTCCAATTGTATCGCACCGTTCGCCTGGAGCCGGATGATAGCCTCGATCAAAGCCGGCACGCCCGAACAAGAGGCCCGCGTGGCCAAGCTCAAGCAAATGACCCCGGCCAAAGTGGCCGTGATGGCCGCGTTTTTGGCATCAGATGTGGCACATGATGTGACGGGCCAAATCTTTGCCGTACGCAACAACGAAATCTTTTTGGTCAATCATCCCCGCCCGATCCGATCCGTTCATCGTGGCGAAGGCTGGACGCCGACAACAATCGCCGAGCATGCAATTCCGGCCCTAAAAGCCAGCTTTGTGCCGCTCGAAGTTTCCGCAGACGTATTTTCATGGGATCCGGTGTAATGGGCAGACGCAACGATAAACTGACTTCCAACATCGCCTGGAGCAACGCCGACACGATCAACGTGCGCGGTCTGGATTTGCCCGGCGAAATCCTCGGTCACATGAACCTCGGCGATCTGGCGTTCCTGCAATTGACGGGGCGCAAGGCCACGGCAGAGGAATCGAAGGTGTTCAACGCCATCGTAATCACGCTGGTCGAGCACGGCATCACCCCCTCGGCGATTGCCGCGCGGATGACCTATATGGGCGCGCCTGAATCGCTGCAGGCCGCTGTTGCCGCGGGCCTTTGTGGCCTTGGTACTGTGTTTGTCGGCTCGATGGAGGGCGCTTCCAAGATGCTTTATGAAGCGCTGCCCGAAGATAAAGTCGGCACCGGCATTGATCTGGATGCGCTGGCGATTGAAACGGTTGATGCGTTCCGCGCGCGGCGTGCCATTGTGCCCGGTTTGGGCCATCCGGTGCATAAACCGGTTGATCCGCGCACCCCGCGTCTGTTTGAAATTGCCGCCGAAAACGGTAAGTCGGGTGAATACATCGCTTTGATGCAGAAAATCCATGCGGTGGTCGAAGAAAAGTCCGGCAAAATGCTGCCGATCAACGCCACGGGTGCTGTTGGCGCAATTTGCTGCGAGTTTGGTTTCCCATGGAAAATCGTGCGCGGTTTCGGGGTGATGGCGCGGGCCATTGGTCTGGTCGGACATATTTTGGAAGAAAGCGAAAATCCGATTTCCTATGATATCTGGCAACGGGTCGAAGAGGAAGTTCTGGAAACAAGCGGTCCGAAAAAATGAACCCGCTCAAGACCACAGCCGGGGGCAACCATGATGATCTGCGCGATGCTTTGCGCGGTCTTTTCGCCGAATTCCCAGCCGAATATCACCGCAAATATGGCGCTGATGAAACCTATCCCAAAGAATTTGTCGATGCTCTGACCAAAGCTGGCTGGCTGGCTGCGATGATCCCCGAGGTCTACGGCGGCTCCGGCCTTGGCCTGACCGAAGCGTCCGTCATAATGGAAGAAATTTGTCGCTCCGGCGGAAATGCAGGCCATTGCCATGGGCAGATGTATAACATGGGCACGTTGCTGCGGCATGGCTCGGACGCGCAGAAGCAGCAATATCTGCCGCGCATTGCATCGGGGGAATTACGTCTGCAATCAATGGCTGTGACGGAACCATCGACCGGCACAGACACCACCAAACTGAAAACCACCGCCGTGAAAAAGGGCGACAAATATGTGATCAACGGCCAGAAAGTATTCATCAGTCGGCTGGAACATTCTGACCTGATGATCCTGCTGGCCCGCACCACGCCGCTGGCCGAAGTTAAGAAAAAATCACTGGGCATGTCGATTTTTATCGTCGATCTGCGGGATGCTATCGGTAATGGCATGGAAATCCAGCCGATCTCGAATATGGCGGGTCACGAAACCGCCGAAGTGTTTTTCGACAATCTGGAAATTCCGGTTGGAACCCTGATTGGCACCGAGGGGCGCGGGTTTTATCATATCCTTGACGGGCTGAATGCTGAACGCACGCTGATTGCCGCCGAATGTATTGGCGATGGCTATTGGTTCGTTGACAAGGCGCGGGCCTACGCCAGCGAGCGCATCGTTTTTGACCGGCCAATTGGTCAAAATCAGGGGGTGCAATTCCCGATTGCGAAATCTTTCGTGGCGCTTGAGGCAGCCAATCTGATGCGGTTTGAATCCTGTCGTCGGTTTGACGCAGGCGAGGAATGTGGCGCGCAGGCCAACATGGCGAAAATGCTGGCAGCCGATGCGTCATGGGAAGCGGCGAATGCCTGTATGCAGACCCACGGCGGCTTTGGATTTGCCCGCGAATATGACATCGAACGCAAGTTCCGCGAAACGCGGCTGTATCAGGTGGCACCGATTTCGACCAACCTGATCCTGTCGTATGTTGGCGAACACATTCTTGGAATGCCACGGTCATTTTAGGGATGATATGAGCGACACAATTGATCTTATCCCGCTGCAAGCCTGGATTGGCAAAACTGAAACGGTGCAGGATTACCTGACCCAATCGCTGATTGACAGGTTCCGCGCCACGCTTGATCCGTATCTGTGGACCTGCGATGTTCCCTTGGGCCTGCATTGGTGCCTTGCGCTGGCAACCTTGCCGACAAATGACTTGTCTGAAGACGGGCACACGAAAAAGGGCGGGTTTTTACCGCCCGTCCCGCTGCCCTCGCGGATGTGGGCAGGCGGCGAGGTGGTGCATCATCACGATCTGATCGTAAATACGCCTGTGACGCGGATTTCAACGGTTACCGACATTGCAGCCAAGCAGGGCAAAAGCGGTAATCTGGTTTTTGTCACGGTTGAATCAGAGTTCTATTCGGGCGACAAACTGTGTATCATCGACCGTCAGACTATTGTCTTTCGCGGGCTGTCTATCCTTGGAAAACCCGCGCCCCCCAAGGCCTCACAAACCGGAACCGGCAGTTTGGAATACTGCCTGACACCGAATCCGGTACTATTGTTTCGCTATTCGGCCCTGACCTTCAATTCACACCGCATTCATTATGACGGGGATTACGCGCAAAATTCCGAGGGCTATGCCGACCTTGTGATACATGGGCCTTTGCAGGCAACCCTGCTGCTCAATCAGGCAGCAAATTCCGGGGGTCTGGCACCGAAACGGTTTTCGTTTCGCGGGGTTGCCCCTGTCATGCTTGGCAATTCAATTGAAATCCACCAAAAAGATGATGCCGTTTGGTGCCAGAACGCGGATGGCTTCAAGAGTTTTGTTGCCAGATTTTCAGACACTTAGGGCAGAATCGCAGGCCTAGCTGACCTGAATCACAGCGAACACCTACCTATCGTGGTAAAATGCGCTCTCTTTTTATACTTCATAAACGGAAGAAACAAAATGGGAAGACTTCAAGACAAGATTGCTCTGATTAGTGGTGCCGCCAGTGGGATAGGAGCATACACGGCTAAGATTTTCGCCGCCCAAGATGCGCATGTGATCGTTGCCTATGATGATGATGTCGGCGCAAAGGCGGTTGTGCAAGACATTACTGATTCGGCCGCCAGTTGGGACAAGGCGGTAGCGGCGGGTGTAAAGGCTTTTGGTAACATTAATGTTCTGGTCAACAATGCCGGTATTCTGATCGTGAAGCTGATTCAGGATACCACGGAAGAAGAATGGGACCGGATTTTTCGATCAATGCCAAGGGTGTTTTTCTGGGAACCAAAGCCATTCTGGACAGCATGAAGACCGCAGGCGGCGGATCTATTATCAATATTTCGTCGATCTACGGTCTCGTCGGCGCACCTTTTGCGGCAGCCTATCAGGCAACAAAGGGCGCGGTGCGGCTTTTGGCCAAGGCAACAGCGTCGGATTATGTGCCCTTCAACATCCGAGTGAACTCGATCCATCCGGGGGTGATTGCCACCGCGATGACCGATGATTTGTTAAAAGACCCCGAGGTCGCAAAGGCACTTTTGTGGACAACATAATGGATCGTCCAGCACAGCCCGAAGAGGTGGCCAATGCCGTGCTGTTTCTGGCTTCGGAGGAGGCGTTGTTTATGACAGGTTCGGAAGTGGTGGTTGATGGCGGTTATACCGCGCAATAAAATGCAGTGCGGCGCGGTCAAATATCTTTGCGATTGACCAGCAATTCAGCATCGTCTGGTAGCGTGTCCACAAATTCAACGCTGTCCGCCCGAATGCGCGCGCTTTTCTGGAAGGCTTCGGCAGCGGTTTGGCTGGCCGCATCTCGGTCGGTGCCATCTTGCAGAACCAGATGGATGCGCAAGGTGTCGCGATCATTTTCGCGGGTCACAATCGCCTGCCCCGCAGTTGCACCTGAAACGGCAATCACCACTTCTTCGATAGCACGCGGGTAGACGAAAATCTCGCGGACTTTCACAGCCGCCCCAACGCGGCCTTGAATGGTGGAAATGCGCGTGACACGGCCATCTTCGCCCGCCTCCAACGCAAACGCACTATCGCCCGTGCCAAAGCGGATCATCGGCCATCCGGCATCAACCGCTGTGACAACAATCTCGCCGATCTCGCCTTTGGGCATCGCGTCGCCTGTAACAGGATCGCATATTTGCACGATGCGGTCGGCGGGCATAACATAGCCATTGCCGCCGTCTTCATAGCCAACCAGCCCTAGATCGGCGGTCGCATATGCGGCCCAGGTTGTGACGTTATAATCGGTCTCGATCCGGCGGCGTTTGGCTATCCAGTCGCCCATTTCGCCACCCAGAAAGGCGGTTTTCACTTTCCATGCATCGCGCCCATAGGTATCGATTACAGTGTCGGCCAGTGCCAGAAAAAACGCGGTGCTGGCACAGATCGCGGTAACGCCGGTTTCGACAATGATCTGCGCCTGCAATTCACGATTGCCAATGCCGCCGGGAATAACCGTTACGCCGACGGCCTGCGCGGCCTCGTCAAACAACAGACCGGCGGGAACCAGATGATAGGCCCATGTGTTCAGCATAATGTCGTCCGGTGTCATGCCCGCCGAGCGGAACAACAGATCCAGCCCATGACCGCCACCACCGGGAAGGGCAGGTTCAAAAATCGGGCCAGGAGAGACGTAAATTCGCGATAATTTACGCGGATCAGCAGCGAGGAATCCACCAAATGGCGGGTTCTTTCTTTGAAGCGTTAACAGCTCCTCTTTTTTCATCACCGGCAGACGGGAGAGCTCGGCCAGTGATGAAATTTCCGCCACATCGAAATCCGCCTCGTCAAACCGCGCCTTTAACCCCAATGCTACCTTGGAAGCCTCGGCGTAACCTTTGGCAATTTTGGTATAGATGGGGTCAGACATGGCAGGTTCCTTTGTTGCAGACCCTAGATTGGGCAGTTAGGATCGAATTTAGGCGCGCGTTTTTCACGGTGCGATAGAACACCTTCTTTGACGTCTTCGCTCATGAAGCCCAGCATTTCTAACGCAGTCGAGGCATCAAAAATCGGCCCAGCCTGACGCAGCCAGTTGTTCAGCGAATATTTGGTCCAACGGGTAGCACTTTGCGATGCTGTGGCCATATCTGTCGCGATATCAATCGAAGTCTGCTCCAGCACATCATCTTCGACACACATGGAAACAAGGCCGATGTCATCCGCAACTTCACCGGTGATTGGCTTGCAGGTCAGCAGGTAATATTTGGCTTTGGCCATGCCACACAGCAGAGGCCAGATGATCGCGGCGCAATCGCCCGCAGCAACACCCAGACGCGGGTGGCCGTCAACGATTTTGGCACGTTTACCAGCGATTGAAATATCAGCTAGAATCGCAACAACCAGACCAGCACCGGCAGCAGGGCCGTTGATGGCGGAAATGATCACCTTGTTACAGTTGATGATATTGTAAACCAGATCCTTGGCTTCTTTCCATGTCTTCATGATTTCGGTCGGGTTGCCGATCATATTTTCGATCAGACTGAAATCACCACCGGCAGAAAACGCTTTGCCGCGGCCTGTGACGATGATCGAGTTGAAATCCTCATCACGGTTAATATCAATCCATATATCGGTCATTTGGGTATGGGTTTCCGCACAGATAGAATTATATGTTTCTGGGCGATCGAAGGTCATGCGCAACACGCGGTCAGCCGGTGCATCGAACGACAGTTTCGGGTATTTCTCAGCATATCTTTTTACATAGTCAGTCATTTTAGTGTCCTCTCGTTTGGGAAATGGGCATCAAAGGCCAAGTACGGCTTTTGATAATATGTTGCGTTGGATTTCGTTCGAGCCGCCGTAGATCGTGGTTGGCCGTGCTTTGTAAAAACTGGCCAGCACATCGACGCCGATGTTGCCAATTTGCAGCGGGCCAAGTGTGCCGCCATCAGGCCCTGCAACTTCGATCATCAGTTCGGTGATGCGTTGATAGGTTTCGGTTACCCAGATTTTCAGCATCGACACATCCGCCCCCAATGTTTCGCCACGTTTTAGCTGATCGGCAAAACGTGTATAAAGCGCGGCGTGGTCTTCGACATCCAGTGCAACGGTGGCAAAACGGTCGCGGAAAATCGCGTCCTCAAAAGCCCCACGCCCCTTGGCAAAGGTCTCCAGCTGCGCCAGCGCATTTTGCGCCAGTCCGGGGTTGCCTATAAAGATGCGCTCGAAACTCAGCAGGGCCTTGGCCATACTCCAGCCTTTGTCGATCTCGCCCACCAGATTAGCGCGGGGCGTACGGGCGTCGTCAAAAAACACCTCGCAAAACTCGGTTTCGCCCGCCAGAGTGGTGATGGTGCGCACTTCGATACCGGGTTGGTCCATTTTCGCCAGAACAAAGCTAATGCCTTGTTGTTTGCGTTCCGTGGCCTGATTGGTGCGCACCAGCATAAAGATGTGCGTGGCATCATGCGCCATTGTGGTCCAGGTTTTTTGACCGTTGATTACAAAGTCATCGCCATCAATCGCTGCACTTGTGCGCAGATTGGCCAGATCGGAACCAGCACCGGGTTCTGAATAGCCCTGACACCAGATGTTTTCACAGGTTAGAATACGTGGCAGCCAGTGGTCTTTTTGTTCTTGCGTGCCGAATTTAATAATCAGTGGGCCAACCATTTGGATGCCCATATCGCGGCCTCGATTCACGCCATAACGCTGCTGTTCTTCGTAATAAATCAGCAACTTGGACGCCTCAAGCCCCATGCCGCCAAATTCGACTGGCCAAGCCGGTGCAACCCAGCCCTTGGCGTTTAGCTTAATATGCCAATGCTCAACCTCGGCAAACTTGGGGCGGTGGGGCAGGTGGCGCAGTTCTTCGGGATATTCAACCTCGAAAAATCCGCGTACCTCGGCGCGGAATTCTGCGTCGCTTGGTTCGTTCCAATCTGTCATTTTGCAGCCTCCTCGGCGTCTCGTAGTTCCAGCCAGCGGCGGCGATGATAGGTTGCATCGCCCAACCACGCCGACAAAACCAGTGCGCGGTTCAGCAACAGGCCGACATCAAATTCATCGGTGTAACCAACCGCCCCGTGCAACTGTATGGACTCGCGGGTTATTTTTTGCGCCGTAGTTGCAGCGCGTGCCTTGGCACGACTCGCCAATTTGGCGCGGGTCAGGGAATTGGTAGTTACCTCCATGGCCACCAGCGATTCACGCACGGCAGCTTCAGAGATTTCCAACATGATTTTCATATCGACCGCGCGGTGCTGGATCACTTGGAAAGACCCAATAGGCTTGTCAAACTGCTCGCGGGTTTTGATGTATTCCAGCGTCAGTTCCAGTGCGACGGCGCTTAGGCCGTTCAATTCCGAGGCGGTTAATGCAGTGGCATCGGCGACTGCATCGGTTAGCGCGGCTTCAACCGCGGGGCCTTCAGCCAGCACCACGGCAGGGGTTGCGGTAAAGCTTACTGCGGTTAAGCTGCTGCCATCAGATTGCCGCGCGGTTTGTTTGGTAACACCCGAGGCATTCCCAGAAACGTGCAGCAATACCAAGCCGTTTGTCGCTTTGGCAACCACCAGAAACGCGGCATCGTCGGTCAAGCCAACGACCCAGTCTTTGGAACCAGTCAGCACCCTACCATCAAATGCACAGTCAATCGTAGCGGATACACCGCGCGCATCACGTTCCTGCCACGCCACTGTCAAAACAACCTGACCAGCAATTGTGTTTTCCAAAGCCGGATTGTCGGTGCAAAGACGGTGCAACAGCCCGATCCCCATCGCCACACAGGGCACCACAGGTTCCGGTGCGATCACACGGCCGATTTCCTCAGCGATCACTCCGGCAGCAGGCAGACCCATGCCAAGGCCGCCAGCCTCTTCGGGGGCGGTAACGCCCAATACGCCAGCTTCGGCAAGCTCGATCCAAATTGCACGGTCCCAACCAAGGCCTTCGTCACGTACGCGACGCGCACGGCCAATGCCGTCAGCACGTTCCAGCATTTTGCTAACACTGTCACGCAACAAGCGCAGGTCTTCATCCTGTTCTGTCGTCATTTCGCATCATCCTCTCTGCGTTTGATCATCACGGGAACCTCGGTTGTAAAAACCAGTTCAGCGGTCGGATTTCTGGCTTCGATAGTATATTTCAACACCCCACGATCAAGCTTGCTGCGCGATGGGGTGACGCTGTCGATAACCATGCGAATATCCAGCGCCTGATTTGGAAGCAATGGGCGCAACCAGCGCAAATCATCAAAGCCCATTCCACCGATATTAGCCACATCGGTCATCAGCTCATGCATCACGGGCTTGAACACAATCATGACGGTTTGAAAGCCCGAGGCAATAAGGCTGCCGTGAATTTTACTGGCTGCTTCCTCATCCAAATGTAGTGCCTGAGGGTCCCATTCTGCAGCGAATGCCTTGATCTGCGCAACGCTAAGCGGATCACTGCGGTATTCGAAAACCTGTCCGGGGTGAAAATCCTCCAGGTATTTCATTGCGCGCCGCCCTCTTTAGCCTTGGCAAATCCCGCGTCAAACCCTTCGGCCCCTTGGGCGGCGATCCTGTTGCGGTTGAATTCTTCCAGTTTTGGATAGGTATCGTGGAAGGCTTGCAAAAATTCTTCCATCGGCGCGTCAACAAACAATCCACGATCGTTTACATATTCCATATGACGTTGATCTTGGGTATCAAATTCGTGAAAAAGCGCATCGGTGCTGCCATCGAAAACAAGAGGCTTTACTCCAAAACGCTCGCATAATTCCATATTGAATGCTGGCGTCACCTTGTAGGGTTTTCCGTCAAGCCACAGCTGAACATAGCCGTGATAGATAAACAGATCAGTGTCCATTAATTTTGCTAGTTTTGGCGTATTCAGATGGTTGCGCACATCGGCAAACCCAAGTGCTGCGGGAATACCCACCGCGCGCAAACAAGCGGCAAGCAAGATTGCTTTGGGCACACAAAAGGTTGATTCCATGTCGGCGATGACGCTGGCGCGATAGGCATCCACGTTCAAAGCAAAATTATAAGGGTCATAGCGAATATTGTCACGCACCGCATCAAACAAACGAATAGCTTTATCGGTTTTTGTCGCCCCAGCCTCTAACCCTGCCAGCGCCTTGGACGCAAACGCGTGAACCTGTGCGCTGTCGCTGTCTACATAATACGCGGAAGAACTATACATGGTTTCGTCAACTATCATCGGTATGATCTCCTGGGTAATTAATCTAACAGTTGTTAGATTAATTTATTCCCGGCACAAGGTCAAGCACGCACGCGCATTTAGTCGGGTTTGTTCAGGCCAAACTCCGCATTATGCTCGCCCAGATCAGGGGCCGAAATTTCAGAAGATGCCTTTGCGCGAAACTCTGGTGCTATTGGCAAAGGCAACGCGACCACATCTGTGCTGCCTACGATGACTTTGCGTGCGAAAACACCGCGCGCTGTGAAATGGGGATCCTTTGAAGCCTCAAGCGGTGTTTTCACCACGGTGCAACAACAATCGGCGGCCTCCAATATCGGTGCCCACCCATCGGCAGTTTTCGTGGCCAAAATTGCGGAAACTCCGGCCATAGTGGCGGCCTGATCTTTCTCGTCATCGCGCAGATCAGACGGCAAATTGATGGCATTGCAAAAAGCGTGCCAGAATTTTTGCTCAAGCGCGCCAACCGCGATCTGGCGGCCATCCCCAGCTGAATACAGTTTATAACGTGCCGTTCCACCAGTCAGCCGATCCCCGCCATTTTCGATTTTTTCACCTGCAATAACACCTTTGGCATGGGCCCAATACGCAAAGGCAAAAGCCCCTTCTGCCATTGAAATATCCAAATGTGCGCCGTTACCGGTCTTTTCGCGTTGGCGCAGGGCCAGCAGGATATTCACCACAGCCGGATAGGTGCCACCGCCAATATCAGCCACCAAACCAAATGGCGTCACCGGATGATCCGCGCCGCCTGAACCCAGCGACAAGATACCTGCGTCACCCACATAATTCATGTCGTGCCCCGCCGCATCACGTTTGGGGCCAGTTTGGCCATAACCGGTGATCGAGCAATAAATAATACCGGGATTTAGCACCTTCATTGCTTCATAAGCCAACCCAAGGCGATCCATCACACCAGGGCGAAATTGCTCAACAATAATATCCGCCTTTTTAATCAGCTTGCTAAGGCTTTCCACCGCACCTTGCGCTTTCAGGTTCAGTGCAATGCTTTTCTTGCCCCTGTTCAAAATGGCATAACCCAGACTACGGCCTTCAACCATCGGGCTGGTCAGCCGCATGTCTTCGCCTGTTCCAGGGCGTTCCAATTTGATAACTTCAGCACCGGCTTCAACCAACATAAGCGTAGCCATCGGGCCGGGTAAAAGCGTGCTGAAATCCAGCACCAGAATATCGTCGAGAGGTTGGGTCATAGTCACATCTCCTTAGGCGAGCCGCGCCGCGCCGTTGTTCAACACCACAAGATCGCGCTCGGTTACCGTTGCACGAAAGCATATTTCCTTACCATCTTGCCAGATTTCAAACCGCGTGGTTTCACCTGGGAAAACAGGTGCCGAGAACCGAACATCGAGGCCGGTCAAGCGGCTGGCATCATAGTCACAAACCGTTTTCAAAACCGCGCGGCAGGCAAGGCCGTAGGTCGCCAGGCCATGTAAAATGGGCCGTTCGAACCCGACAGATTTCGCCACCGCTGGATCAGCATGAAGCGGGTTGTAATCACCACTCAACCGGTAAATCAACGCTTGTCGTGGCAGGGTGGGCAAATCGCAAATATGATCGGGTGCACGGTCGGGCAACACTGCGGGCGTTGGGCCGGGCAGATTTTCACCGCCAAATCCACCATCGCCCCGACAAAACGTCGACATCTTGACCCGCGCCAACACTTCGTTACTGGCCGCATCGATAATGTCGCGGCTTATGTAGATCACCGCGCCCTTGCCTTTGCCCTTGTCGGATATCTGCTCGATGCTGCTGCGGCCAATCACGGTGCCTGCAACCGGAAGCGGTTTGAACACCTCGAGCCACTGCTCACCATGCAGAACTTTCTTCCAGTCGATACCCGTCTTCGGGTCTTTTAGCCAAAACCCGGGGTAGCCGAGAATAACCGCCATACTTGGAGCGGCGATCAAACCGTCTTCATAGACATAGGCCAGTTCTTTTTCATCCAGCGGGTCTTCGCCAAACCCAAGCCCAAGCGCGTAAAGCATTGTGTCGCGATCGGTGTAGGTATGTTCAAGATCGTCGAATTTCCAGTTATTCAGTGCATCAATATCCATGGCTGTATCCTTTCTCTTCCTAAATCAAACAGTGCTGGCCCCGCCCAGAATGGCCGTGACCTGACTGGATAAAACCCCGCCGTTACCATGCGCCACCGCAAGTTCCACATTGTCCAACTGCATTCCGGGCGCATCCCCCCTGATCTGGCGCGCGGCCTCAATAATGGTGAATATGCCATACATGCCGGGATGCACACAGGACAGCCCGCCGCCATTGGTATTGACCGCCAGCTCGCCGCCCGGCGCAATCCGCCCGTCAGAGACAAAAGCACCGCCTTCGCCTTTTTGGCAAAATCCGAGATCTTCCAGAAACAGGATCGTATTGATGGTAAAGGCGTCATACAGCTCAACCACATCAATATCTGCAGGCGTTACACCGGCCATGGTAAAGGCACGTTTGCCGGATTCACACGCTGCCGTAGTGGTGTAATCCTTCATCTGCGAAACTTGACGGTGGCTGCTTTCGGCGGCTGATCCCAGCACATAAACCGGCGCATTCGGGAAATCTTTGGCACGGTCAGAGCGCACCAGAACAACAGCCCCGCCGCCATCAGTCACCAGACAGCAATCCAGTTTGGTCAACGGGTCACCGATCATCCGTGACACCAAAACATCCTCGCGGGTCAGTGGATCACGCATGAAGGCTTCGGGGTTGTGGCTGGCCCATGCCCGCGCGGCTACGGCTACATCGGCCAAATTTTCGCGCGTGGTGCCATATTCATACATGTGCCGCGCCGCCGCCAGCGCATAGCCGGAAATCGGGTAACGCGGGTTATATAGCCCCTCATAGGGGGGCAATTTAGAGGCCGTGACCAATTTGCCTGACGCCGTGCGCTGGTTTGATCCATAACAAATCAGCGCCACGTCACACAGGCCCGCCTCAAGCGCCAACGTCGCCGAGGTCAGGTAGTTCACAAAGGAAGACCCGCCCATCATGGTGCCATCAATATAGCGCGGCGTTATGCCCAGATATTCAGCCGCCATCAGCCCCGGCATGCTGTCTTCCATCATCGTGCAAAACAGCCCGTCCACATCGCTAAGTTTCAGCCCCGCATCTTTCAGCGCCGCCAGCGACGATTGCGCCATGATGTCATAAGCTGTTTGCCCGTGCGCCTCGCCAAAACCGGCGTGGCCCACACCTACAATCGCAGATTTTCCGCGTAGATTACTTGACATGGTTCAACTCTCCGCCGGTTTGCACAAAACGGCTGGCGCGCCGTTGATGTCGCCAACAAAGGCGGTGATCGGCATGCCGATTTTCACGTCCTGCGGGGCAATTCCGTCAACTCGGCTCATCATGCGAACGCCCTCGGACAGTTCGATCATACAGACGTTGTAATCGCCGCCGCTTTCAGGTCGGCGACGCACGGTGGTGGTGGTATGGATCTCGCCTATGCCGGATGCGGTTTGCCATGCCAGCGATGTGCCGCCACAATGCGGGCAATTGAAACGCGGAAAAAAAATGAACCTGCTACAATCCCCACATTGTTGCAGGTTGATCTGACCTTTTGACAGCCCGTCCCGGAATTTTGCGTCCGGTCCCAATGAATTTTCCATATTGTCCTCTTGGTGCCTTTTACGGCAGGTTACGAATCTACATTGACCATATTTCTAACAGACGTTAGATTTATTGCAACTCCTCCATGCTACAACTACCGAATGCGAGCTTCAAAAATGAATGACCAACCCACTGGCGCCCTTGCAGGCATTAAAATCATCGACATGACCTCGGTCGTATTCGGGCCATTGGCCACACAGATGTTAGGCGATCTGGGGGCCGATGTGATCAAGGTGGAAAGCCCCGAAGGTGATATGCTGCGACAAGTGCAACCTGCCCGGACGCCGGGCATGGGGGCGGCATTTATCGGTACAAACCGCAACAAGCGCAGCGTTGTTCTGGACCTGAAAACGACAAAGGGCCGTGCGCAATTGCTGGAATTGCTGGTTGATGCTGACGTGTTCATCTCCAGTATTCGCCCTGCAGCCCTTGCCCGACTTTACCTGTTGCCAGATCAAATGCGGGCGACAAATCCCAAGTTGATCACCGTTGCCGCCGTTGGTTTCGGTTCTGACGGCCCGTACGCAGACAAACCGGCCTATGATGATAGTGTACAATCCGTATCCGGTATGGCGGGTTTGGCAATGATGCAAAACCCCGATAACCCACCAGCCTATGCCCCGACCATCATTGCCGATAAACTGGGAGGTGTCACGGCCGCCCACGCCGTTATGACCGCGCTGTTTCACCGCGAACGCACGGGGCAGGCGCAGCATGTCGAAGTGCCGATGTTTGAAACCCTTGCCTCGTTCCTGATGGTCGAGCATATGGCCGCCGCCACCTTTGAAGAAGAACCGCAAAGTTTCGGCTATAAGCGCATGTTGGTGCCGCATCGCCGCCCCGTGCAAACCAAAGATGGGTTCATCACCATTCTGCCCTATTCAAACAGCCAATGGGCGCGGTTCTTTAAGGCCATAGGGCGCAACGATATGCTGGATCATCCTTGGGTCACAAACATGGATGAACGCAGCACCAACATCGGCGGGATCTACGATATCGTGGCGCAGGTCGCGATTGAAAAAACCACTGCGGAATGGATCGCCCTGATGGCGCAGGCCGACATTCCCGCAATGCCCGTGCGTTTGCTGAAAGAGCTGCCAGATGACGAGCACCTGAAGGCAACAGGTTTTTTCCAGCAGATCAAGCATCCAACCGAAGGCATGCTCTGGACCACCAAACCATCGGTGAAATATTCAGCCACACCTGCGCGTTACGATATTTTGCCGGTGCCAATACTGGGCGAACATAGCGCTGAGATCCTGAAAAACCACCAAAGTAAGGCCCCTTAAACATCAATCGAGTGGCAATCAGCTCTTTCATAACATTGTTGGTGGTGCATGGGTTCTGACGCTAAGTATCAAAGCATCACCTTTGAGAGAGGAACATGCGGCGGGACTGACACGAACATATGCACATGGTCCGTAGACAATGCGCCCTTCTCGATATGTACGCCCAGTTCATTGCAGGTTTGGCGGATCAATGTGCGAATGCGCTCATGCATTGGGCCACGTAGAACCTTGTAACTATATGGTATCTGTGATAATATCTGCTATGACTGCCAGTAGAATAGATCATAATGTTTCCTCCATTTTTAAGACCTTACGGCTTCGCTGGTCTTAAAAATGGAGGAAACATTATGTAAACTATGCTAAAGCTGACCAGCTAGAAGCTGGTGGTTTTAACCAATTATTGGAAAATAAATAAGTTAGGCAATCAGATGCTTGAGACAACATTATTTGGAAAACTTACAGCGTTTTCGCTTAATTCATCGCAGGCACTACCGGGCAGTGCTATTGAAATCATCTCGATGTCTTTGTTCGATTGGTTGGTTGTGGGTTTAGCGGGACAGAACGAACCTGTATCCCGAAAACTTTACAACTATGCATGCGATGCGGGCGGAACCCCCGAAGCCAGCCTGTTTGGGACCGATCAAAAAACGACATGCAGGATGGCGGCACTGGTGAATGGCACAACATCGCACGCCTTGGATTACGATGATACACATTTTTCCTATATAGGGCATCCAAGCACTGTTATTTTTCCAACACTTCTGGCCCTTGCAGAAAAGCATGACCTGCCAATGGAGGTTTTTTTAGAGTCGGCTGCTGTTGGGTTTGAAGCAGCCTGTCGCACAGGTATTTGGTTGGGCAGGGAACATTATCAGATTGGATACCACCAAACCAGTACGGCAGGTTCTATCGGCGCAACGCTGGCAGCCGCACGATTGCTCGGACTAACTGCATCAGAAACATCACATGCTTTGGGGCTGGTTTCATCGCGTGCGTCAGGGTTAAAATCACAATTCGGAACAATGGGTAAGCCGTTGAATGCAGGCTTTGCCGCCGCAAATGCCGTAGAGTCTGTTACATTGGCAAAATACGGAGTCACATCAAATCCAACCGCACTTTCTGGACAGAACGGTTTTGCCGAAACCCACCATGGGGCACAAGACACCAAGGCGGCCATTGCTGGACTTGGATCAGTTTATATTCTTGAAGATGTCAGTTATAAATACCATGCTTGCTGTCATGGTCTGCACGCGAGTTTAGAAGCCTTACGAAAAGCCATTTTAGAGCATCCTTTTACGGTGGATCGGTTAGGGTCAGTCAGGATTAAGACCAATCCGCGGTGGTTAACCGTATGCAATATTGCCGAACCTAAAACCGCATTGGAGACAAAGTTCAGCTACCAGCACACTGCTGCCCTACTTGTTGCTGGTTATGATACTGGAAAGTTGGAAGCCTATTCTGATGCGCTTGCACAGGATGATGAATTACGGACCATACGAAAACGTGTAAAAGTAATGCCCGACAAGGCCGTTGATGAAATGGCATCTGACATAGAAATTCATTTAACAGACGGTACTGTTTTGCAAAGTCACTATGATCTTTCGCAACCTGTCAGCCACAAAGAAATGCGGCACAGGTTGATGCAAAAAGCTAGTGTGCTTTTGGGGGATGATAATGCAGAGGATATATTACAGGCAACGCGACCCAATAGCGGTTCGATTTCAAAGATAGTGCATTGTCAAAGAAAGCCTTGTCAGTTCGGCCTTTAGTCTTGCTTTAGTATTTGAGTGTTATGCTCTCCATGATTTGGTACGGGTGCCAAATCATAGCGGGCGGGTGTGGCTGAAAACTTAACCGCAGGTTTTGTCATCCAAATCGGCCCTTCGGTTGGATGATCCACTTGTTGGAAGAACTCCGTCGTGGCAAGATGCGGATCAGTGGGCAGGTCTTTTAGTAAACGCACGGGCATTGTGGGGATGTCCGCCTTTTCCATCAGGGTGATCCATTCGTCGGTTGTGCGTTCCGGTGCGATTTGCGCTACCATATCATAGATACCGCCAATATTGGCGCTGCGTTCATCCATGTTTGTGACCCATTGATGGTCGAGCATATCTTCGCGACCAACGGCTTTGAAAAACCGTGCCCATTGCTTGTTAGAATAGGGTAGAATGGTAATATAGCCGTCCTTGGTCTGAACCGGGCGACGGTGCGGAACAAGCATGCGCTTATAGCCGAAACTTTGCGGTTCTTCTTCAAAGGTGGCGGCGGCCATGTGTTCGACCATCAGGAAAGATACCAATGTTCCAAACATCAGCACTTCGACGTGCTGGGCCTCTCCGGTGCGTTCACAGTGGAAAAGAGCTCATGATTGCATGGGCCGCCGTGATCCCGCCAAGTTTATCTGCAATTATTGTGGGGGCATTTGCTGGTGGATTGCCCGGATTTTGCATTATCGCCAAGCTGGTCATGCCCGATACAGATTGCACACTATCATCATAGGCAGGCTTATCCGCATATGGCCCGTCTGATCCGAAACCGACAGCGGCAACGGTAATCAGGTGCGGCTTGAAGTGGTGGTCGCTAACAAAACCGCTACACAAAGTCGCGGTACGGGCAGGGGTTTGCGACGGATTTATCGGCAACCGGATACTTGCCCACTACCGCGAAGCTGCCGATCACATGGTGCTGGGCGGGGCTGCGCCCTTTCAGCTTAATGCCGCGATTAAGGCGTTCGGTTTCGCATGGGGCCGTTTGAGGTGGCCGATCTGGCAAGGCTGGATATCGGCTGGGCCACGCGCAATCGCAAAGCCCGCAACCGCAATAGGTAAAATATTAAAGGTGGAATTGGATGACTGGCTGCGCAACAAAGGTACGAATATTTGACGTCAACCGCAGTTTAGGGCAATAATTCCAGGCGGGGCCAACAGGCTAGGTCGCGAGATTTATACGGTGCTCAAGCCCCACTAGATGGCGCGTATCAACCCTTCTTGTGCGACCGAGGCAACAAGTTGCCCGTTGCGGCTATAGATGGCACCCTGGTTAAAGCTGCGCTCGTCTCCGGCCCATGGGCTGTTGACCGCATAAAGATGCCAGTTTTCAAACTGGATTGGCGCATGAAACCAAATCGCGTGATCAAGGCTGGCAGTGGCCACACGCCCCTGGAACCAAGTCAGCCCGTGCGGACGTAAAGAAGCCGCAAGCAGGTTCAGATCCGTAGCATAGGCCAGCACGCATTGTTGAATGCGTGGGTCGCACCCCTGTGCGGCTTTCATACGAAACCACATATTGGAATGGTCATCCACGGGTTCTGGGGCAATAAAATCGCGCGGGGCCACTTCACGGATTTCTATGGGTCGGGCACGCAGAAAATCGGCGCGTTGCTTCGGATCAATTTGCCCTGCCGCGTCGTGTCGCAGCTCGGCGCGTTCTTTCAACCCTTCTGGGCCAAGCACTTCAGGCATCGGGTGCTGATGTGACCAGCCTTTGCGGGGCAGATGAAACGAGGCGGTCATGTTCAGGATTTGCTTGCCGGTTTGTACGGCAACCACTCGGCGATTGGAAAATCCGCGCCCGTCCCGACTGCGTTCAACATGGTATTCAACCGGCAAGGCTGTGTCCCCCGGACGCAGGAAATAGGCGTGCAGCGAATGGCAGGGGCGATCTTGTTCCACCGTCAGACAGGCCGCCATCAGCGACTGCGCAATGACGTGCCCGCCAAAAATACGCGTGCTGGTTTCGCCACCTGAACCGGCACCCTGAAATTGGTCGGCTCCTTTGACCTCCAGTTCCAGCAGGTCCAGAAGTTCGGTCGCGGGATCGTTCATTTCATCGCCTTTGCCGCTTCATCGCGCAGGGCGCGGCGCAGGATTTTTCCGGTTGTGCCTTTGGGCAGTGCGGTGCGGTATTCGATGATGCGGGGGTATTTATAGGGGGCCGTCACCTTTTTGACATGGGTCTGTATCTCATGCGTAAGCGCATCCGAGGGCGCATGGCCCGGTTTTAGCACAATCACCGCCTTGACCACCGATCCGCGCTCTGCATCCGGTGCCGCTACGGCGGCACATTCCAATACTGCCGGATGCTCGGCCAGGGCGTTTTCAACCTCGGTCGGGCCGATGCGATAACCGGCGGAATTGATGATGTCGTCAGAGCGTCCAGAATACCAGAAAAACCCTTCCCCGTCGCGGTGCCCCATATCACCGGTGATGAACCATTTTCCCTCGGGTGTCTCTACAATATTTTCCGCCAGTTTTTCAGGCGCGTTCAGATAGCCCAGCATCATCTGCGGGTTGGGCTGTTTCATGGCAATATTGCCGACCTCGCCGTCAGGCAACACATGCCCCGCGTCAGTGATCACCGCCATTTCCACACCGGGTGCCGCTACCCCCATGGAACCGATGCGCGGCTCCAATCCGACCAGCGTCAGCAAGGTCATCAGGGTTTCGGTCTGGCCATAAGTTTCGGCAATGGTCAGCCCGGTTGCGTCTTTCCAGGCGTCAGCCACGGCGACATTCATTGCCTCGCCTGCCGTTACCGTGCGCCGAAGCGCGGGCAGATCATAGGCAGAAACATCCTCTTGCACAATGCGATAAAGCTCGGTTCCCGGGGCGCAATAGATACTGATCTGGTGATCTTGTAAAAGGCCCAGGCGTTCTTTCGGGTCAAAAGGCCCATCATAAAAGAACGCGGTGCCACCCTCGGACCACGGCCCGAACAGAATCGAAGTGCCGGCCTTGGACCAGCCGGTATCGGCAGTGCACCAAATGCGATCACCAGGTTGCACGTCAAGCCAAAAACGCGCCGAGTAACGCCAGGCGTAAACCCCGCGCGAAGAATGCAACACGCCCTTGGGATTGCCGGTTGAACCGGAGGTGTAATAAAGGATCGCCGGATCCTCGGCCAGAACCTCGGCGGCATCGGCCTCAATGGGCTGATCAAAAGCTGCGTTCACATCGTGCCAACCGTCGTGCTGACCCACGGTAAAGCGCACCGAAACACTATCCAGACCCGGCGTGATTGCCGGCGCGTGTTCGGCGCGGCAGATCACTGCCTTGGCCCCGCAATGGGTGGCGCGATAGGCGATATCCTTGGGGGTGAGCATTTCGATACAAGGCACCGGCACCGCACCAATGCGCATGGCGGCCGTGATGGCGATCTGCCATTCTGGCACCCGTGGCAGAACCACCAACACAGGATCACCTTTTGCCACTCCCTGTGCTTGCAGCGCATGGGCCAAGCGTTTGCTGAGGCGGGAAATATCGCCATAGGTGAACGCGCGGCTTTCACCAGCGGTATTTTCCCAGACCAATGCAAGCTGGTCGCCATTTTTGGCCCAATAGTCAACCACATCCACGGCAAAGTTGAAGCGTTCGGGCACATTCCATTCAAAATCTGAAAACGGCATTTGCATGGTCATGTCGCTATCCATCCTCCATCCACGGCCAAGGTTGCCCCACTCATGTAGCTGGCTGCATCAGAGGCCAGAAACACTACAGCACCGGTCATTTCGGCAGGATCGGCAAGGCGGGCCATGGGGGTGCGGGCCTCGATAGTTTCGCGCAGAGCGTCATTGGCAGACAGTCCTGCGGTCAAGTCGGTTTTCACATAGCCGGGTGCCACGTTATTGATGCGCACCCCGCGCGCCGCCCAGTCTTTGGTTAGGGATTTTGCCAACGCCTCGACCCCGGCCTTGGCAGCGCAATAGGCGGCCCCACGGGTCAGGCCAGTATGGGCAGCCACCGAGGTGATGTTGATGATCGAGCCGTTTTTGCGCTCCAGCATGGCTTGCCCGAAGGCGCGAGTACACAGAAAAACGCCGGTCAGGTTTACGTCGATTATATGCTGCCATTCGGCCAGCTCGGTGTGCTCAGTGCGCTTGAAATAGGGGTTGATGCCCGCGTTGTTGACCAGAATATCGACCGCGCCGAACAGCGATTGCGCATGATCCGCCAATGCCTGCACTTCCGCTTCTTTCGAGGCGTCTGAGGCAAAGCCGCTGGCCCCATTACCCAGTTCGGCCACCGCCTGATCCAGTGTTTCCTGCTTGCGGCCGGTAATCAGCACCTTGGCACCCGCCGCCAGCAACGCCTTGGCAATCGCCAACCCGATCCCGCGCGAACCACCCGTAACAACAGCCGTTTTTCCTTGCAGGTTCATGATCATATTACCTTCTCGTTTCTGGCTTTGATGGCTTTGACTACCTTGCGACCGATTGACCAGCGGTGCACTTCAGACGGACCATCATAGATGCGAAAGGCGCGGATGTCGCGAAAGATGCGTGCGACGATGGTATCATCGGTCATGCCTTGCCCGCCAAGAATTTGCAACGCGCGATCCACCACTTCCCATGATATCTCGGAACATTGCACCTTGGCCATCGAGCTTTCGGTGATGCCGCGTCCACCCTGATCCAGCACCCAGCAGGCCTGCAGCATGGACAGGCGCGCGGCGCGCATCTCCATTTCACTGTCAGCCAGTTTGAAGCTGACACCCTCATGGCTGGCCAGGGGTTTGCCAAAAGCTATGCGTTTCGAGGCGTAATCGGCCGCAATGTCCTGCGCCCGTTGTGCTGACCCCAGCCAGCGCATGCAATGGGTCAGGCGAGCAGGCGCAAGGCGCACTTGTGCGTATTGAAACCCTTTGCCCGGCGCGCCCAGAATATCGGCGTCTTGCAATACCAGGTTGTCATATTCGATCACCGCATGGCCACCGACAAAAGAGCTGTCCATCGAGTTCTGCTCCTTGACGATGCGGATGCCTTCGCGCGGTAGGTCGGTCAGGAACATGGTGGCCTCGCCATCCAGCGGCCCGCCTTTGATCTTGGCCATGATGATCATAAAGGCTGCACCCCGCGCACCGGTAATGAACCATTTGCGCCCGTTGATGACATAACCGTCGGCGGTTTTTTCGGCGGTGGTGTTCATCAGCGTCGGGTCAGAGCCAGCACCACCCGGTTCTGTCATGGCAAAGCAGGATCGTGCCCCCTTCACCAGCGGCTTGAGGTATTTCTTGCGCTGGTCGGCATCGGCCACCACATCCAGCAAATGGGTATTGCCCTCATCGGGTGCAGCACAGTGCATCGCCACAGGGCCAAGCATGGAATAACCAGAGGCCTCAAGCACAAAGGCGCGCTCGACCATGTTTAGGCCAAGCCCGCCGAATTCCTTTGGCCCGTGCGGCATGAACAGCCCAGCCTTGCGGGCCAGTTCATTCATCTCGATGCGCATCTCGTCGCTTAGGCCATGGGCCCCCCAACGGGGGTCTTTTTCATAGGGGATGATTTTTGATCGTACGAAATCGCGGGTGCGCCCGGTCAGGTCTTGAATGTGCTCGGGTATGGAGAAATCCATTATCTATCTGTCCTTTATTTGTAAGTATTGATGTGTTGCATCGCGATGGCCAGCAGGTCGGGAATGACCTTTCCCATCTCAAGGCCCCGCTCTGGATCGGCAGCGGTGCCCAGTTTGATACGGTGCAAAATGCCGTCCAGAATGGCGACCATGCGAAAACAGTTAAAGGCAAGGTAATAGGGCCAGTGAGGTATCTCGCTGATACCTGCGGCACGGCAATACATTGCAAGATATTCGTCCTCATCGGGCATACCAAAGGCGGCGCGGTTCAGTCCAGCCAGCCCCGGAAAAGCACCGCCCTGTGGCAAGCGCCATTGCATGCATTGATAGGCAATATCGGCAAACGGGTGGCCCAGCGTCGAGATTTCCCAATCGAGAACCGCCAGAACCTGCGTGCTTTCATTGGCAACAATCATGTTGTCCAACCGGAAATCCCCGTGCACCAGCGTAACCCTATCATCCGCGGGGCAGGGCGTTTCTTCCAGCCAAGCCATAAGCTGGTTCATATCAGGCCGCTCGGCGGTAGCGGTTTCGCGGTAGGCGCGGCCCCAACGGGCGATCTGTCGCTGGTAATAATTGCCGGGGCGCCCAAAATCCTCCAGGCCTGTCTGCGTAAGGTCGACCTGGTGGATCGCTGCCAGGGTTTCGGCCATACGGGCGTATATTTCGTTGCGTTCGGTGTTGTTTTGTTCGGGCAGAGCTGGATCCCACAAGATGCGCCCGTCCACATGATCCATCATATAGAACATCGCCCCGATCACACTGTTGTCTTCGCACAGTGCCAGCATTGGGGCCACGGGTACATTCGTCGCCGCCAATGCCTTTTGCACACGGTATTCACGATCAACCGCATGGGCGGATTTCGCCAGTTTGCCGAAAGGCTTGCGCCGCAGCACCAGCTTGCGCCCGTCTTCCATGGTCAGTTGATACGTCGGGTTCGACTGTCCGCCCTTGAAGCGTGTAATCTCAGTTACCGGCCCCGCGTCGGGAAGGAAAGAGACAAGCCAGTCGGAAAGGGGTTCCAGAGGAAAATCATTCATCCGCGGTGCCTTTGTGAAAAATAGTGAACGCGCCTACCGGTTCACGCGCGGGCTGAAAACGGTTTTCCGGGGCACTCATGTCAGCGTATCCAAGCGCAACCCCGCACACCACCATTTCTTGCGCAGGTATTTGCAAGCGTTGTTGTATAATCTTGTGAAAGCCGGCAAAGGCCTGTTGCGGGCAGGTGTCCAGCCCTTTGGCACGCGCTGCCAGCATCAGATTTTGCAAAAACAGCCCGATATCCAGCCAGGAGCCGTATTCAAGCTCCCGCTGGATGGTAATGAACAGGCCCACGGGCGCATCGAAAAACTTGAAGTTACGCGCATGCTGGGCCTGCATCTTGCCCTTTTCGCCTTTGACAATCCCCAGAGTGCCATACAGCCCCCAGCCACAGGCACGCCGTCGTGCCTGATAAATGTCAGGCCACGGATCTGGCGCATAAGCGTATTCTTGGTGATATTCGCCCCCCTTCAGAAAGGCCGCGACAAGTTCGTCACACAGCGCATCACGCTTCGCGCCACTGACCACATGCACGCGCCACGGTTGCGTGTTGGTGCCACTGGGGGCAAGTGCTGCCAGTTCAAGAATTTCGCGCACGGTGGCATCATCGACCGGATCGGGCAGATAAGCGCGGATCGAACGGCGCGCACGGATGGTGCTTTCGGTTTCTGGGGTGGGTTTATAGCGAGACACTCCGGTCATGTCGGCGACATCGGTTTCCGCCAAAATACGGCGGTCGAAGTTATCGCCGCCGTCCTCAAGTGTTAATGCTTGCCGCAGATGGTTCACTTCGTTTTTGTTGTGTTTTAAATCGCTCATTCCAGCCCCTCCAACAGGCGTTTAGCCCGTGCAACCACGGGCGCATCAATCAATTTACCGTCAAGCCGGATCGCGCCTTTGGCACCGGTTTCTTTGGCGGCAGTTCTGATACGGCGGGCCTGTTCGATTTCATCGGCATTGGGCATAAAACCGGATTTGATCGTTAT
>JQIA01000079.1_pt1 | contig 41084 bp, 38 predicted proteins | sample 811431 | NCBI WGS metagenome assembly JQIA01 (sample SAMN02998118, study PRJNA258478) | marine sediment metagenome | biome: marine; feature: seafloor; material: sediment; isolation source: oil-polluted sediment collected from 3 locations (0.5 km, 0.7 km and 0.9 km)... | place: USA: Gulf of Mexico ...
AAACAATTAGAAATTAATAGTTCAACTGGGGATTGTTTAAGATTAACATATAATGATGATAATGGATCAGCAATAAATTATACCGATTTTATAGTATCTTCTTCAGGAGATCTGACAATTACACCATCTGGAGGTGATACCACAATTACTGGAACTTTATCAGCTACATCTATATTTAAAGGTATAGATGGTACTGCTACATCACCATCATATACATTTTCAAATGATACGAATACAGGTATGTATAGGAATGCTGAAAATGTTATTGGATTTTCAGCTGGTGGGACAGAAAGAATGAAAATATCAACCTTATCAATAACTTCAATTGAACCATTTTTTGGTCCACTTGGTTCTAATTCTGCACCAACATATTCATTTGATGGTGATTCAAATACAGGTATGTATAGTAGTGCAGCTAATACTTTAAATTTTACCACAACAGGTGTAGAAAGAATGATAATTGAACCAGGTGGACAAATCGGGTTTAACACTTCAGCACCAGAAACTGATTTACATATAAAACAAAGAGCAGATTCAAGAGCTGGTGGTTTACGATTACAAAAAAATGCAGATACTAATTTTTGGACATTATATACAGATGGAGGTAATGATTTAAAATTTGAATATAATTATGGTACATTTAATGCATGGATTGCTGAAAATGGTACATCAGGTGAAATTAATTTTACTGGACAACATAGATGTTGGACATCAAATACAAATATTGATTATAATTCAATTAATGATTATATTGGTATGATTGTATATGCATCAGGTACTCATAAGAATTTAAATAATACAGCAATTTATATAAATGAAGCAGTACCAATAGTTGAATTATGTAATACAGATACAGATAAACGTGTGTTTGGTATTATATCTAATGCTGAAGAGACAGGTAGTCGGAATTTTGCAATGGGTGCATTTGTAACAGGTTTTACTCAAGATGAAGGAGATGAACGTATATATATAAATTCAGTTGGTGAAGGTATGATCTGGATATGTAATAAGGGTGGAAATATAGATAATGGAGATTTTATAACTTCTTCAACAGCAGTTGGTTATGGTAAAGTACAAGATGATGATATATTACATAATTATACAGTAGCAAAAAGTACTCAAGATTGTACTTTTTCTTCACCAGAACGATATATAGATTTATCTGGTAATATTATTACACAAACAATATATGATGCAAATCCAACTAATGGTTATAAATGTAATTTTGTAGGATGTAGTTATCACTGTGGATAATTTATAAAAAAAATAAAAAGATTATAATAATTATAATAATATATGATCTTCTAATTCTAAATTAGAAATTTTTTTTGTCAAATATGTATTATCAATTTCTAATTGTTCAACTTTTTTTGATAAATGTTGAAATGCAGATAATAAATGTCCTAAAATTTCTTTACTAGATACAGAATGAAGATCAGGAATATTATTATCATGTCGAATGTTAATTGCAGTTGGTATAATTTTATTTAAATCCTGTGCGATAACACCTCTATGTTTTTTTTTATTTTGATCATTAATAAAATTATAATCTACAATTTCAATTTTATTAATTTTATAATATGATTCTAAATTATTAACAGGAGTAATATTTTCTTTAACTCGTCGATCTGATGTTTCTAACAAATTAGTTACAAATAATTGTCCGTCATTATCTAACACAGCACGTTCAAATAATGTACCATTACTATATAAATTAAAAGTTAATTTAGAATCTTCTGTTGTATTACTGACATCAGAAAAAACAGCATTAATAGAAGCACAATGATGTAATATACCACTATTATTTTCGACATCGAATCGAAGTCCGGCTCCGATTCCAGAAAGAGCGGTTCCGGAAGTAGTTCTAACAGCATGTAAAACATCTAATGGTGTATTTGTAGAAGGATCATCGACTTCAATTCTTACAAAATTTGAACTTGGTTTAATAAAGCAATCGCCATTTGAATCGATAGAGAATTCACAAGTGGTTGATAAATCATTAGTTGAATTAAATAAAGTCATACTATCAGCTATTTGTGATTTTTGTAATGTTAATGGAAATTTAGTATTATCCCAAGCCATTCGTGAGAATGGTATATTAATTTTAGTTTGACTAATAGATTCCCATTGTATTAAAATACGATGGGTTCCAGATATATCATGATTATGAATACGAATAGGATACCATTGTCCAGCATTTAAAGATATAGTTATACTAGCTTCATCAGTAGCATTTCCAATCCAATTATTATGGATTAATATATTATCTACCCATAAACGATCACCATCATTAGATGTGATATAAAAAGTATAATTTTCATTATATTGTGGTTTAATATAACCAATTATTTCAATACTATATACATCAGTTAGACCAGTAGGATCATAATCAGTAAGATCAATATTAGTAATAACTTCTTGTTTAATGATTCGTCCACTCATATTATCACCAGATAATGAATTAACAACTAAACCACCTTCATCAAAATTATTTAATATTCCAGTCATAGTAAAATTAGTTACATTTAATGTATCTGCTGTGATTGTATTTGCTCCCAATACATTAATACCACTAATATCTTTATTTCCATCTAAAACCAATGTTTTAGATGCTTGTGCTGTACCAGATGAAATGATATCATTATAATTTAATTCGGATGTAGTTATAGTGGCACCATCAAGTATATTTAATTCGTTAGCAGTAGCTTTTAATAAAAATCCATTTAAATGTAAACCGAGATTAGTACCATTATGTGATGATATATCGACATTACCATTAACATCAGTGGATATTAATAATGCGGTGCCAATATTATTTTTAAATTTTAAAATATCATTATCTGTATCATATAATAACAATCCACCATTAACTGGTAATGCATCAATATCGACAGATGTTTGATTTTCTAAAAATACCATTTAATTATTTAAAATTTTATTTTATTATTTATAATATTATTTAATAATAAATATATAATAATAAATATAAATTTATAATTAAATAAATTATTCATTATTAAGTTCACGAATTTTATTAATTTCTTCTTTAAACCATTTTATTGGTTTAGTGCCACCATAAATATATAAATTATATTTACTAGGAGATGGGAAAAATACATCTATATTTTTATTATTATTAAAAATTTTATATAAAATATGTAATAACTTTTGTTTTTCCCATAATTCATATTTACTAAATTTATTTTGTGTATTTAAATACCCTTGAGCACAACCGAAAGAACAAAAATTTCCATACACTTCGATAAATCGACCATTTTCATTATTAGATATATTATTAGGAATAAAAATAGGAATATTATCAAATGATAAATCACAATACCAACATAATAAATTAGTTTCTTTAATCCATCTTTTTTTTGATATGAAAATAGATGGAATTTTATTATATAAAACTGTATTACTAATATCTAATACAGTTTTATCACATGATATATTTTCCATTAATTCATTTTCAAAAAAGTCCTCAACATCAGTACAATCTTTTAAAAAAACCCCTTTAAGTAATAATATATAACTATCTTCGAATAACATTATATATAATTTATATTTAATTATTTTTTTATATTTCAGAATATATATATAATCATTTTAAATTATAAGTTTAATTTAAAATAGAAAATTATGTCATCATATCAAGGTAATGCGTTGTTTGGAATGGATGAAATTCAACCAGAAATGGAATATACATACGATATTCAAGATATTGCAAATGAACCATATATGAATGAAGATTTAAAAAATAATAAAGAAGATAATAATAATAAATATATACAAAAAAATAATAGTCACCCAATTAAAGAGAAATTTTATAATACAATAGCACCAATACAGCATCAAACAACTACAAGATATCTAATTGATAGTTTATATTCAAAGATATCGGTAAATATAATGTATTTATTTGTAATATTAACATTAATATTAATTTGTATGTTTCAAAAGATGTCATTAGATAATATGAAAATGATACTAATGTTATCATTAAATGGAGATACTCCAAATATTAAAATGCCAATAACATAAAAAAAAATATGTAGATATATTAATTTTATTTTTCTAAATCGACATTTTATTTTTTTTTCAAAACTAATATATTATTATAAATTTAATTTTTCTATAATATATTGTACAGAAGCGATGAGATGACTAAGTAATTCACTATTAGATATTTTATGTAAATCATTAATTTTATCTGATTTCATGATATGTATAGCATTTGGTATAATTTTTTTTAATTCCTGAGCGATAACACCTCTTTGAGGTCTATTTTCTCCAATAAAATTGTAATCTTTAATTTGAATTTGTTTAATTTTATTAAAACTATCAAGTAAATTAGATTTAACAATATTTTCTTTTAAGCGTATATCAGAAGTTTCAATAACTCGAGTGCAAGACATTTCTCCGATTTCATTAATGGATGCAACTTCAGTTAAAGTACCATTTTTAATTAATTTATATGATAATTTACCATTTTCGATATTATCAGTTATATTATTAGCAGAAATATCAATAGAACCGAAAGTAGTAATAATATTAGAAGAATTTTCTAAATTGAAAGTTAAACCGACACCAATATTATTATTAGGAGTGATAGTAGTAGAATGTGTTAATTTGAGTGGATATAAAATATTATTAGTATTATCTTCGATAGAAATACAATTAGTTGTAACAGTTAATTCATTAATATTTGTAATATTTTTATTAGAATCTAATATTAATGCTTTATTAGCTTCAGCGATACCTGTAGTAGTAATATTGGTATAATTTAATTGAATAGCAGTAGATGTAACTAATGTTCCGCCTAATTTTAATCCGACAGTGGAACCATTATGGCCAACAATATTAATATTATCAGATTGTGAATTAATATTAAGTTCACCGGATAAATTAATAGATAGTGAAGCTATATTTAATAAATCGGTAGTAGTATCGTAAATTGATATACTATTAGCTACATATGGTTCAGTTAAAATAGGAACGAATTGTGTATTATCCCACGCCATTCGTGATAATGGTATATTTGCTTTAGTTTGAGTAACTGATTCCCATTGAATTAGTAATTGTTGAACGCCAGATGTATCATGATTATGTATACGAATAGGATACCATCGTTCAGCGATTAATGGAATAGTAATACTAGCTTCGTCAGTAGCATTACCAATCCAATTATTATGAAGTAAAATATTATTAACCCATAATCGGTCACCATCATTAGATGTGATATAAAAAGTATATGTTTCAGAATATTGTGGTTTAATAAATCCGATGACTTCAATACTATATGTATCAGTTTGACCAAGCGGATCATAATTAGTTAAATTAATATCTGTAATTAACTCTTGTTTAATCATTTTACCATTCATATTATCTCCTGAGAATGAATTAACGATTAATGAATTTTCAGCAAAATTATTTAATAATCCAGTAGCTGTAAATGTAGTAGCTGAAAAATTATTTACAGTTAAATTATTAATACCAGTTATATCACTATTATTATCTAAAACAAGTGTTTTACCTGGTTCGGCGACACCGATTGTTGTAATATCATTATAGTTAAGTTCATTAGAAGAAGCAGTAATTAAGATACCATTTAATTTTAAACCTTTTGTTGAATTATCATGTCCAACGATATCAAAACTATTATTAGTATGTATTTTTATATCTGTACCAGATGATTTAATTAAAAGGTTACCATTTGGTTCTAAACAAAAATCAGTATAATATAAAGGTGAACCAGTATTATCATTATAAATTAATCGTAAATTATCACCAATTGGATCATTAATTTCTAATCGTTTTAAATCAATTACATCAGTTCCGATACCTACGCGTAAATTATTATCAACACGGAAAGCTTCATTATTATTAATTTGAGCAATAATATTTCCATTAGGGCCATCATCAGAAATAATTAAACCTGAATTACCTTGTAAAATAGATGAACCAGATGGTCCAGAGATAAGTGATGGAATAGGATCAAGTAAAGACATTATTTATATATTTATATTTAAAATATATTTTATATATTATTATTATTTTTAAATATTTAAAATAAAAATTAATAAAAAAAATAATATTATAAATATAAATATATATACATTGAAAAAATATTATGGAACATTTAAAATTAGAACATATTAATTTAATTTGTCAATTATTTGAAGAATATTCAAAGAAATCAGTATTTAAAATTAATGAATATGCAGATGTATCTATTATGTCAAAAAAATTAAGTGAAATGGTAGAAGAAAAGAATGAAGATGGAGTAAAACAATTAAATTTAACAGAGATTGTATATATAATTAATATGTTAAAGATATCATCATCAAGATATTATACTCCAGTTGAAAATTTTAAACCGATTGCAGTATTATATGAAATATTAATATTAGTAGGACAAGAATTACAAAAAGAATCAGAAGAATCTAAGAAACAATTAGAAACAATACAAGAAGAAAATTTAGATGTAGAAGAAATTCCAAAGGAATAATTAAAAAAAAATAATAATAAAGTTATGATGAAATAATTACATCTTTTATTTTTTGTTCCATTTTAGAAGTAGTTTCATTATTAATATTAATTTTCCAATAAATATGTAATAACATACTTTTATTTAATTTAGGTTCTAATAGAATAGTATATTCTTTTTTTTCTAATTCTTTGATTATACTATAATAAACATTAGTTTGAATATCTTTATTTTTAACATTTTTAGGACAATTAAAATTATATGTTAATTTAACAGTAACATGGTCATTACCAGATTTATGTGCTTTATATATTTCAGAACCAATTTTAGTTAATTCATTATTTAAAGCTTGATAAACATAACCCATTAAAGGCGATTCTCTTCTTAAACTATTAGCATGACATAATTTAGATGTTGACATAATATTAAATTGAATAATAAAAATATATTAAATATATTATATTATATTAAATTAAATATAAAATGTCTTATTATCCAGATTTGGACAATTATAATGAAAATGATAAAGAAAAAATAATTAAAGACTTATCATTAAAAAAGGAATTTTATATATATGGTCAGCAATTAAATATATATAAAAATAATGAAATTGATAATATGATTATAAAATCAAAAAAATTAATTTTAAATTCATATCAAACATTTGTACAAAATTTTTTAAATATTAATACAAATTATACACGATTATTATTAGTTCATACACCTGGGTCAGGAAAGACAATAACATCATTAAAAATAGCATATAATTTTATGAATTATTATAATAAGATGGATAAAGAATTAGGAAATATATTAATAATAGGATTTACAAAAAATATATTTAAAAGAGAATTATTAAGACCAGAATTTGGAATAATAACACAAGATGAATTGAATGAGTTAATAAAAGTGAAACAATTAGTATCACAAAATAATTTACAAATAGATATAGAATATTTTAAAGAATTACGAAATAGATATAATAGAAGAATAACAAAAAAAAATATTAAATTTTATGGTTATAAAGAATTTGTTGGTAAATTATTAATATTAACAGATTTAGATGAAAATATTAAATTAACAGATTTAAAGGAGAATGAAATATTAAAATATTTAAAAGAAAAGAAAATTAAATTAAATGAAGAAATATTATTATCATTTAAGAATTCATTATTAATATGTGATGAAATACATAATGTATATAATTCACTTGCACCAAATAATTGGGGAATTGTTTTACAAATAGTATTAGATTATCATAGTCAATATGGTAATACTTTACGTACTTTATTTTTATCGGCAACACCTATTAATAATAATTATACAGAAATTGTTAATATGATAAATTTATTAAGTAATTATAATAAAAAAATAAATAAAAATAATATATTTGATAAAAATAATAATTTTTTAGATAATAGTTTAGATAAAATTAAAAATCTTTTAATAAATAAAATAAGTTATATAAAAGATATAAATAAACATTTATATCCATCCAGTAATTTTATAGGAAATGAAATTAAAGGTATATCATATTTAAAATTTATACAATGTCCGATGAGTAAATTACATTTTAATACATATAAAAATATATCTAAAGATAAAGGGAAATTACCATTAACATTATCATTAGAACATATATATATAAATGATTATGTAATACCTAATCCAGATGATATAAACATAGGTTTATATAAATCAATAGATATTAATGATAAAATTCGCAATTCTTCTCAAAAGTGGAAAGAAGAAAATAAAATTAAATTTATATCAAAATCAGATGGTATGTCAAATTATGAATTATCAGGAAATTTTATGTTAGAAAAAAATATAAGAGAATATTCTGAAAAATATTATCAAATGTTAAAATTAATTAATAATATGATAATTAATAAAGAAGGAAAAATATTTATATATCATAATTTTGTTAATAACAGTGGTGTCATATTTATACAAGAAATATTAAAAATAAATGGATATTTAGATAAAAATTCATCAAGTACACTAAATACAAAATGTACTTTTTGTGCAAAAATTCGAAAAGATCATGAAAATAATAATTTAAATCATGATTTTAAACCAGTTAGATTTATAATAATTAATAGTGAAATACAAAGAAATATAATTGAGAATGATATAGATATGTATAATTTAGGAAATAATACTTCAGGTGAAAATATTAAAATTATTTTAGGTTCACGAGCAATAAAAGAAAGTTTTGATTTGAAAGCAATAAGAAATGTGATAATAACGTCATGTCCAGATAATATATCAACATTAATTCAAATAATAGGAAGATCAATTAGAAAAAATTCACATATAAATTTACCAGAAAAAGAAAAACATGTAAATATATATATATTAGTAAATTCAATATCTAATAGTAAAGAATTAAGTTATGAGGAATTAAAATATAAAAATAAAATAGAAGTATACAAAGAAATTCAAAAAATAGAAAATATATTTATTAATAATTCTATAGATTCATTAGTTAATCAAAATATTTATAATACTCAACTTAATGATGAATTATTTCCAAATAATAATAAAAGAAAAGATAAAATCGAGTTAGATTCAAATAAATTAAATTTATCAACATTTGTTCCATATCATATTAAAACAGAAATAGAAAATGTAAAATATATTATAAAAAGATTGTTTTTAGAAATTTCTAATATATGGGATTATAATAAATTATATAAATATGTAAAAAAACCACCATTTAATATAGAATTTAATACTAATCACATATCTGAACAAAGTTTTATAGTTGCATTAAATTTTTTAGTATATAAAAGAGATAATGTTGAATTATTAAATGATTCAACACAAAATTTAATAACAAATTTATTCGATTCAGATAGTAAAATAATAATTGATATAAATAATAGAAGAAAAATTATATTATATATTAACAAATATTATATATTAGCTCCATACTCAGAAGATAGTTTAATATATTTAAATGTAGATGATCCATTTAGAGAACAAACTATTATAAAAAAGAAAAAAATTATATTAAATAAATATATACATGAAACAAATATTCATAATAATTATGAACAAATTAAAGAATTTATAATAGAAAAATATTACAATTATGAATTTAAAAATTTAATAAACTTTTTAGATGAGTATAATATAGATTTTCATATACAATTTATAAAAGAATTAATCGAATATTTTTATAATATATATACAAATAAAAAATATATTATAAAAAATATCAATCATGATTTTTATCTAAAAATGTTATATTATTATAATAAATTTAATTTAATAATATTTTCTGATAAATTAGATGAATATAGTTTTAAAATATATAAAAATTCAGTATTAATTAATACAAAAATTGATACAAATAATAAAATATCAAATATAATAATTAGTTCTTTAGAAGAAGAATTAATAAAATCAAGTCCAGATAAAAATGAAATAGATAATTTAAGTAATCAAAAATTAAGTATATATAAACATGCTAAATTAAGTTCTAATACTTTTTTAAATAATAAAAAAAATAAATTTATTAAAATTGATGATTATTTATTACCTGTTGGATATTCTATTGATGAAATTCCTAAATTATATACTATAGATAGTCAATGGTTTGATAATGAAATATATTATACAAAAAATATACAATATATAGAAAATAATATTATTATTGGATATAGTACTAAAGATAAAACTTCTATAGAAAGTAAATTTAAATTAAGACCACCTAAATTAAATCAAAAAGATGAAAAGGATACTAGAAAAATATTTACTGGAATCATATGTACTACTAAAGATAAAAGTGAATTATTACAAATATTATATAAATTAAATCCAACTATTAATATTAGTAAAATATCTAAAAATATTTTATGTAATTTAATTAAAAGAGAATTAATAATTAGAGAATTAAAAGAAAGAAAATTAGGAAGTAATATTAAATGGTATTATAATATATTTGAATCATTTGAATAATTTAATTAAATAAATATATTTAAATTATTTATTTATTTCTTAAATCTTATTATTTTACATATTTTACATATTATTGTATTATTCAATCCATCTAAACAAATATTACATAATTCACAATATATATCATCGTTTTTATTATGACATTTATTACAATTACTGCAGTGAATATTCATTATATCATTTTCACATATTTCACATATATCACAATAATAATGTGTTATATTATTAATACATGTTTTACATTGAAAACAATGTTTATAATTATTATATATAATACATTTATTGCAATATTCACAATAATAACATTTAGAACATATATTTATATTATCAGTTTGAGTTTCGATATTTTTTGTAGTTTTAATAACTTCTGTGGATTTTGAATGTGTACAACCCATTATATATATATATATATATATAAATTATTTTTTATTTTTATAATAAAAAAAAATGATTTTTTATTCTATTATTATTATATAAATAAAAATGCAAATTGAATCTGTTGAAAATAATAATAAATGTAAAAAATGTAAAAATTGTAATAATAATAATAATAATATATTAATCAATGAATTATTTAAGGAATTAATTAAAGATAATAATTTATTAATTAATTATACAAAAAATAATAATTATAAATATATTGAATTATTATTACAATATAATGTAGACCCAAATTATCAAAATATATATGGTTATACTGCATTATATTGGGCTTCACGATATGGTCATAAAAAAAATGTTGAATTATTATTAAAATTTAATGCTAATCCTAATATTCAAACTAAACATGGAGATACAGCATTATATTTGGCTTCACGATACGGTCATAAGAAATGTGTGGAATTATTATTAAAATACAATGCTAATCCGAATATTCCGAATAAATATGGATATTCAGCATTAGATGTGGCTATAAATGAAATAAAAGATTTATTTATAAATAAATTGTATTAAGAATTATTTTTTATATGTATATCTATTAAATTAGCACAATGTTTTGAATGAGTAGTATGAATAATATGACCAGTATTTGGTATGATATCTATTGTATACTTTACATTTAATTTTTTTTTAATTTGGTTAATACATGATATATCAACTACATTATCATCTTCACCCCATATAACTAATACATTAGAATTAATATATTCAAGATTATTTTCTAATACTGGATAATGATTAATAATTAAATCATTAAATATTTTATCATATATTTCACCATTTTTATTATATTCATTAGAATAATATTTATATATACATTCAGGTAAATATTTATAATAATATTGTAATAAATATAATAATTTTTTTGCTTCTATTAATGTTTTTGTACTTAATAAATTTTCACCTGTATTTAAATAATGTTCAAAAACCGGACTTTTTTCTGGCATACTAATTCCAGCTGAACTTAATAAATTAACTGATTTAATCATATCAGGATATTTAGCAGAAAAACATCCGGCTATTAATCCTCCCATTGAATATCCCATTATATGTATTTTTTTATCTGTAGTTATATTATTTATTATAAATATTTTTAAATATTCTAATTGTATATCTAAATAATATTCTTGTTTTTCATTATTTAATGATTTAGTTTCACCATGTCCGATCAGATCTGGTATAATAATTCTATATTTTGATGATAAATATGATGCTATCGGTAAACATGATTCTTTTTTAGAACTAAAACCATGTAATAGTATTATTATTTCTTTATCTTTCTTATGATTATCATAATATGATATTAACATATCATTTGCTAATCCATTTCTTATCCATAAATTACTTTTCCATTGATAGTATTTATTTCGTAATTTTACTAAATAATTTATCATTTTCTATAACAAATTACACTGTTTTCTATATATTATAGTATATATTTATTATATAAAAAACTATTAATAAATAGATAGATTATCTATTATTTATGGTTAGAAATATGATTAAATAAAAATTGAAAACATAAATTAGGATGTTCGAAATGTGGAACATGGCCACATTTATCTATCAGATTAATATAAGATAAATTTATTAAATTTGTTTTTAATAAATTAATAGAAGATATTTTAGTAATCATATCATTTTTACCCCAAATAACTAATATAGGTAATTTAATAAGATTTAATTTATTTTCTAATAAAAATATATTAGAAAGTATAGTTTGGTTAAATATTTTATTATAGACGGATGTTTTTAATTGTTTATATGGAAAATAAAAATTATTAACTATATAATTATCTATTATAAATGGTTTTTTATAAAAAGTTAAAGATAATAATATACATAAATCTTTATAGTTTTCAGGTATTAATATATTATATTTATTTTTTTTATAAATATTAATAATAATATTATCTTTTGTATAAAAAGGTATATTAATTAAAGATAAAGATAAAATATAATTAGGATAATTAATAGTATAAAAACAAGAAATGAATGATCCCATCGAAGTACCAATAAAATGAAATTTTGAATTAGGAATAACAGATTGTAAAAAATTATGTAAATAACGAATTTGGTTATCAATAGTATATTCGAAATCAATTTCATTAATATATAAAAATTTGGTTTTACCATGTCCTAATAAATCAGGAAAAATAATACGATAATGTTTAGATAAATGTTTAATTAATGGATACCAAAAGAAATTTTTATTAGATTGTAAACCATGTAATATAACTATAATAGGACAATTTTTTTTATTATTATCTAAATATGACCAATTAACATCATTAATAATTATATTTAGTTCTTTTATTGAATATAAATTATTATGAAAATTATTATATATATGTTCTAGAATCATAATTTAATATTAATGATAAAGTATATTAATTATTATAAATTTATTTTTTAATTTTAATCGTACTATTATTAATAGGATTATTAAAAATAATTAATTTATTATTATAAATAGTTTCAATTGTTACTTTATTAATTTTATTTAATTTTTTTTTACCTAATCCAAATGATATAGTTGAACTATGATCAGTTAAAAAACCTTCTCCCCCAGATATGAATTGTTTACTTAGTATTTTCCCATTATTTAAATATACTTTAATTATTGCATTTGTATATTTTATATTATTTGGTATTTCTATATTTATATAATCCTTTTTCGATTCGTTTAAATGAGATATAATATTATCATTCGTATTTATCCACACTATATCATATCTTCCATCTTTATCTAAATCTATTTTTATATTACTATTACCATATGTTGGATTCAAATATTTCATTATTCTATCATATTTCTTCGTTTTCATATTATAATTGCCTATATATCCCAAATCTATCACTTTTGGTAATATTACATAATTCTGAGCAAAAATTAAATCATCATGAATATCATAATTAACTGGCATAAAAACACCTCCCCAACCAAATCCTTGTTTAGTTAAATTTTTATTTTTCGTAATATCTACAAATTTCATTTGACCATCATTACGTAATAAAATATGTTTATTATTGGGTATTTGATTATTATTTAATTTATGTTGATATTTATCAGTTTTAACTTCAGATCCGACATTAGTAAAGAATAAATCGAAATCTTCATCATTATCAATATCACTTATACCAATTCCCATAAAAAAACCATATCCACTAATGTTATTATCGATTCTATAAAATTTACCATTTTGATTCTCTAAAATTTCAATAGTACCAGTGTCATTAGCTATAATTAAATCAGGTTGTTTATCATTATTAATATCAGCAAAAATAGATCCAAATGTATTCTGAGTACCTTTTGTATTAGTTTCTTTTGTAGTATCTTCAAATTTTATTTCATTATCGTCTGAAATATTATGTAACATAGTATTATACGCTATATGTTTATCATTATTAAATTGAAAGTTTTTTAAATATTTAGGTTTAATAAATTTAGAAACATATATATCTGCCTTTTGATCTTTATCATAATCACCTATAGTTATAGAAAACGGTGATACTTTATTATCATTTTCTAATAATACTTGTTTTTCAAATTGTAAATTTCCTTTATTTTTATACAAAAATAATCCATTATTTCTAGCTATAATTAAATCTTCTTTACCATCTTTATTTAAATCAATCGAGACTATTCCATATGTCGGTTCAGTTTTATTATCTAAATCTAATAAATTAGTTTTATGAATATAATCATTATAATCATGTTTAGATTTATCATATAATAATAATGCATCATTTTGATTAAAACCACCACCAACATATATATATTCTATATTATTATCTTTAAATATAGCAGCACCTGTAAATGGTAATTGTTTACCTAATGATAATTTATGTTTAAATTTTGATCTATTCTCTTTTTCTATTTGATGAATATTTAATAAATAATAATTTTTTTTATATGTTCGAAATATATTAAATAAGATTTTATAATTACCTAAAAATTTATTAGATATTATTATAAAAATTATTGAAAAAATAATAATTAAGCTAATTATTATAATAATTTTATTCATAATAATATATATTAATATTGATAAAATAAATTTATTAATAAAATTAAACTTATATATAATATATAATTAATATGAAAGATACTGGTTGACAGTAATAAATTAAGTAATATTATTATTTTTTTAAAATTGAATTTTAAAAAAAATATTAATTATAATGAATCATATAATTCTATTACATACAATTATTATGCCTTTTTATTTTAAATCATATGAAGATATTATTAAAAAAAAATTAAATTATAATAAAAAAAAATTAATATGTAATTATAAAAAATGTAAAACAAACAGATATATATATGAAAAATATTGTAATAAACATATACAAATATTATATAATATTAAAAAAAATTGATTTATTTTTTTTTATATATATATTAAAAAAATTATGTTATATGAAAATTCTATATGTGATTTTTGTAATTATAAATATTGTTTAATTAAAATACCTGAATGTGGGCATTTATTTCATTTTAATTGTATTGAAACATGGCCTATAAAAAATTGTAAGAAATGCAATATTAATGTATCTAATATTATATTATTAGATACTATAAAATATGATAATAAAAATGAAAATATATTAAGATCAGGTAAATGGAGTGAAATAGAATATAAATATATAAATATGATAATAAAAGAATTTGATAATGGTAACATATTATGTGCTAATAGATTACCATTAAGAAATTTATTAGCAAATATATTAAATTGTTCATTAATGCGTATATCTAAAAAATTTCAAAAAAAATCATTGAAAAAAATATCATTTAGAATTCCTATAATAAAACAAATAGATATGATTAATACAAATTATTTAAATATACAGTTACAAATAAGATATACTGAAGATAAATTTTTAAGATATATGAAATATAAAAATATTTATATTTTTATAAATTTTATTTCATATAAATATAAATTTTGGAAAAACCAATTTTTATTATTTGCTAAAAATATGGAGTTAAATATAATTGGTTATAACTTTCATTTAATTAAAACTAAAAAGAGAAAACCGATTTTAATTAAATCTATAAATAAACCATACGTTTATAATAGTAAAAAAACAAAATATAATATTATTAATAATTCAATAAAAATTGATAATAAGAAAGAAAAATTTTATAAACAATTAATAAATAATTATAATTATATTATAAAAAATAAAGATGATATTATAAAAAAAAATATTAATATTATTATAAAAAAAAAGAATAAATGTTGTAAAGAATTAGTTGATAATTATATTATAAAAAATCAAAAAATATATAAAGATTATTGTTGTAAAGAATTAGTTGATAATTATAATTATATTATAAAAAATTTAAAAAAAAATAATAAAATATATAAAAAAAATGTTGATACTATTTTCATAAATCAAATAAAATATAAAGATGAATGTTGTAAAGAATTAATTAATTTTATTTTTAAAAAAAATAAAATATTTGATAATTATTATAATGATTTATATGATATAACAAAAAATGAATATTTATGTGATGAACTAATATTTGATAATTATAATATTATATTATAATTATTTTATATGGAATAATTCTATTTTTACATGGATAACATTGTTTACATGTATCCCCATTTTTTTTTAAATACCAACATGAAATAGATATTTCTAATAAATTATAAAAATTATATTTTTTTGATATATTAATCATATTTATTTTTGTAATTTTATTTCTAATTAAATAGAAATACAATTTTCCAAATAAATTATTAAATGCATTATATTCATTTTTTGTCATATTATAATGAAAAAAGTCATAAACAGCTTTAGATAATACAGTATTATCTAAATTATTATTAAATTCACTACCAATATCAGCAATTTGTATATGTTTATTATCTTTTAATACTTGAGCAATAAATGTATATTGTCGAATACTTCTATGAAAATATCGATTAAGTATTTTCATATTTTGTATAATATGATTATCTAATTTAATATTATTTAATATTTGTAATTTAGATATATTATTATTATTAATATTATTAATAATATTATTAGCTCTATTAATTTCTTCTTGTTTATTTCGCCGTCCACCCATTCGAATATTTTTTTTTAAATTATTATTTAATATCATATCATTATTAAATAATAATTTAGGTTTTATATTGGAATAATCAATTAAATACCCATCTAAATTATTATTTAAAATATATATTGGAATAATTTTATAATTTGGTTTAATTATTGAATAATATTTTAATAAAAATGTAGAATCAAATCCACCAGAAAAAAATATATATATAATCATGTATATATATATATATAATTATGATTATATATATTTTAACATAAATATATATTCATGGTATGTAAAAATTACATTCTACATCTGGTTCATTATTTTCTAATATTTTGTTATAATAATCATTTATTTGATAATTTATCATTGGATATATATAAAATAATGTATTTGAATAAAATAATATAAAATTTGTTAACGAGTTTGTATGTCCATTATTATCAATGAAATTATAAATGTCATTAATTGTTGTTTTTTTATTATTTATCCAGATATATATAATTTCTTTTATTATATTATTATTATTATTATTTATAATAATACATTTTAATGTATATTGTATATTTTTTGGTAATGTTTGATATAAAGACATTTTTTATTAAATTATAAAAAAAAATCAATTTTAAATATATATTATATAATAAGAATATGGTTATAAAGAAGAAAATAAATTTAAATATTATTTTTAATAAATGTAAAGAAATTATAGAAAATAAAAAAGGTATATTATTAAATAAAGAATATAAATCTATTAATACTCGATTAAAAATAACATGTTTAAATGGACATTATTTTACAAAAAATAAAAAAAAATTGTATTCAGGTAGTTGGTGTAAGAAATGTAAAATATATAAAAATGAAAATAGATGTAAATATATATTTGAATCATTATTTGAATCTACATTTAAGAAATGTAGACCAAATTGGTTAGTAAATCCAAAAACGAATAGGAAATTAGAATTAGATGGATATAATGAAGAATTAAAATTAGCATTTGAATATGATGGTGAATATCATTATAAAAGATCAAAAGTTAATAATTATACTTCGAAAAGATTATTGGATCAACAATATAGAGATAATGTAAAAGATAATATATGTAAAAACAATAATATAACACTTATTAGAATACCATATACAATAGATAAAAAAGATTATCAAGAATACATTATGAATTTATGTAAAAAAAATAAAATTATAATAAAGAATAAAGAAAAAATAGATTTAAAAAAAGTTAAATTATATTGTACTAAATTAGAAGAAATACAATTATATGCTAAATATAATAATTTAAACTTAATATCAAAAATATATAATAATGCAAAAACGAAATTAGAATGGAAATGTAATAATAATCATTTATTTCAAATAACTTATTATAATTTAAAAAAAAGAAAAAATAAATGTATGATTTGTAAAAAATTATAATAAATTATAATCAAATATATTATGATTATTGGATCCAATAAATTTATATACTGATTTATCAATATTAAATTGTTTAAACTCATTATATAATAAAAGATGTCCATCATGTAATATTATTTTTTCATTTTTAAATTTTATTTTCCAAAATTTATTCACAGTTAATAAATCTAAATTAATTAATTGATAATTTCCATTTTTATCAATACCTATATTTTTTAAGGACCATTCATTAAAATTAATATTAATATTAATTGTTTTTTTAATTAATTGTTTTAATTTTAAAATATCAAATAAATGAATATTATCGAATATAATTGTATATATAGGCATAGTGGTGACGATTATAACATTACTAATATCTATAAGTTTAGTCCAATTCATTTTTTCAGCAAATTTATAATTATTGATAATTTTTTCTTTATATTTGTTATATTCAATATCTTCATTTATAGAATGATGAACATTTTGTATAATATATTGTTTATATTCACGATATATATAATGATATATCGTAATTTCACCAGTGTATATGTTTTTACTAATATCTTTAAAATTATTTCCAAAATACATAATATACGCTTATTTATAATTTAATATATTTATAATTCAAATTTAAATTTTTTATAATTTCTACATAATTTTTTGTTTTAACCAATTAGGTATATTTATAATAGGATATTTTTCTAAAGATTTAGTCCATTTATATTTTTTTTTATTAGGATGTATACTGGGTGGTATTACTACTTGTTTATTATCAGTATATATATCTATTCCAATTTTTTTATCATTTACTTTAATTTTAATTTTATTTTTTATATCTTTATCATATTTAAAGAAATAATGATAACCATCACCTGTTTTATTAACAGGTGTATCTATTTTTCCATATTTTTTAATCCAACTTCTCCACGTTGATAAACCATCTTTATCAATATCAATTACGATAATATTACTTATTTTTCCAGTAATAACACCGATATTATCATTAAATTGTATTTTTTTAGATTGTTGAATATATTGCCAATTTTTTAAATAGGGTCTTTTACTGTTAGGTAATAATGGAATAGTAATAAAATTAAATTTATTATAATATTCAGTTGGATTAATATTCATTACGTTATATTAACTATAATTTATAAAATTTTAATATTATAAATTTAATTCTAAAATGATAGGCAAATGATCACTACCGTATATATTATTTTTTATTTTAATATGTTTAATATATTTTAACATATTTTTAGACATTAAATTAAAATCGATTCGTAATCCATGATTATGTTCTCTAGCTTTATATCGATATGTATAATATGAATATTGTATTTTATTATTATTTTTTTCTAACCAGGCATCAACTAATTTAGTTTCTTGTAATAATTTTTTAAATCCATTCATTTCGATATCAGTTACACCGTTAAGTTTATTATGATGTTTTTTAAAATTATATGAATCGATATGTCGATTAATCACATTCATATCCCCAACAATAATGATTTCTTTATTATATTGTTTTTGTATTTTTTTAATTTGAGATAAAAATTTTTTATCCCATTCAGTTCTATAATTTAAATTTTTTAATTTTTCTCCAGCATTCATGACATATATGCAAATTAAAATAAATTTATCAAATTCCATCATAATATATCTACCAGAAGATTCAAAATTAATACATGATGATATAGGTTTTATTTTAGAAAATATAGAAACACCAGCGTATCCGTTTTTTTCACAAGATAAATTTATACATTTATATAAATAGTTTGTTAATAATACATTTTTGAATTCATTATCATATTTATCTTTAGATATTTTTAATTCATTCCAGCAAATAATATCAGGATTCTCTTTTTTAATATAATTTAAATAAGTGTTATTTTTATTTTTTTTATTATTAATAATAAAATCTTTTTTTAATATAGCTCGAATACCGTTAATATTATGTGTTAATATTTTCATTTATCTATATATAATATTACAAATTTGATTTTAATATTTATTATATATATAAATATATAATGACATCAAGTAAACGCGATTTCCAAGATTTTCATAATAAAGATGAATTTAATTATTTTATTAAAGATGGTATAATCAAATTTCCTATATTATATAATTTAGATTCTAAAGAAAGATTAAGAATATGGGATATCTATATAGAATTACATACTAATATAGGACGTATTGATATTAAAGATATGTATATTAATAATGATGAAATTAATAAATTAAAAAAAACATATACAGATTTACATATCAAATTATATACAATATCTGGTATTAATAATATGAAGATGATAACATCATCACCTACTATTATTAATAAAGGAAAAAATATTAGTAAAAGTAATGAAACTAATATTATAACACAAGCATTAATAAAAGGAAGAAGTAAATTTTTAAAAAAAATAGATAATGGTTATGTATTAATAATAAACGATAAAAAACAAATAAATAAAATATTTCCGATGGCATTACATATTTACGATAAAAATAAACATAAAATTGAGTATCCATGTTATATTCAACCAAAATTAGATGGTATAAGAATGATTTGTTATTATGAAAATAATAAAATTAAATTTAAATCAAGAAAATTAAAAGATATTAATGGTTTTTCATATATAAAAGATGAGTTAGAACACATATTAAAGAAATATCCGAATATTATATTAGATGGTGAATTATATTGTCATGGAATTAATTTACAAGAAATATCAGGAATAGTTAGAAATGAAATTAAATCTAATACAAATAAAATGTTGCGTTTTAATATATTTGATTGTTTTAATAAAGAAAAAATTAATTGGGTATTTAAAGATAGAATGTTATTTGTAAATAAAATTACATTAAACACATTATATTCTATATCAGTAATAACAGATGAAATATTTAATGAAGAACAGGGAGATAAATTATATAATCTATATATAAGAATGAAATATGAAGGTATAATTTATAAAAAAATAAATGGATTATATAAAATTGGATTTAATAAAGAATTAAGAAGTTATGATTTTTTAAAAAGAAAACAACAGTTTGATGATGAATTTGAAATTATAGGATTTGAATCAGGTACAGGAAAACATCTAGATGCTATTGTATTTATATTAAAAACAAAAGAAGGAAAAACATTTCATTCTGTTCCAAAATGGACAATAGAAATAAGAAAAAATATATATAATATAGCTAAAACACAATTTAATGATGAATATAAAGGGAAGATGGCAACAGTAATTTACGACGATTTAAGTATAGATAAAATACCATTAAGAAGTAGAATATCAGTTATAAGAGATTATGAATAAATTAAATATTATATTATTTAATTTATTTAAAATATAATAAATAATATAAAATGAATTTTATATTTATAATATTAATATTAGTAATAATAATATTATTAACAGTATTATTATTATGTAAGTGTATAAAAAAAGAATCATTTATTAATAAACGTTTTGGATCAGGTTATTCAAGGTTTCGTCAAGATGTAAGTCATAGATTAGGCCCAAATGATAGTTCAACAATATTATCTAATATAAAAGTATAAAAAATAAATTATAAATTATTTTTTTTTTCAAATTGTAATTTATTAATAATTTTTTCAAATTGTAATTTATCAATAATTTTTTGTAAATCAGCATTCTTTATTGTAATTTTATCAATATTTTTTTGTAAATCAGCATTCTTTATTACAATTTCATTTAATTTATCATTCACACGTATATAAGACTGATTATACATAAATCGTTTTAACATTTTTATTTATATAGATAAATAAATATTTATTTAATTCAATTTTAAATTAGATATAATTACAATATAACTAATTAATCAACTCATTAAACACTAATATATAAGTTATTATAATTTTCTTTATATTACAATATTTTGTATACTGTAAAAAACGTCAATAAATACTCTTAATTTTATAAAAAAGTATAAAATATTATATTAAAACAGATATTGAAAATAATATTAAATTGTTAAATTAAATTTGATTTTTTAATATTAATTAAAATAGAATATTAAAAATGTTATCAACTCGGGAAAATAATATTATAATATTATTAAGCAAAAAATATAAATTTAATAAAGAAGAAGCAATAGAAATTATAGATAATAATTTTAAAATAATAATCCCGTTAGAAGAATCTCCAATTAATTCATTATTAAAACTTATTAAATCTCAATATTATAAAGAATATAAAAATAATATTTGGAAAGACAGTAAATTCTATAAATTACCACATTTACAATCAAATAATATAGGAATTATAGGAGAACAATTTATTAAAATTATATGTGATAGTAGTGAAATTAATAATAAAATTAACGGTGTTAAAACTAAAAAAATAGGTGGTGGTTTAGGTGACGGAATAATTAATAATAAAACTATTGAAATAAAGACTTCTCTTAAAGGGATACATAGAAGTTTTCAACATGAACTTGGGGAAACACCTTGGAAATCTGATTATTTATTATTTATTGATATATCACCGGAACATATTTATTTAACGATAATAAAAAATTTCAATGAGGTTGAATACAAAAATTGTGTAAAATGTATCCCATATTTTCCAACTAGATCATTTTGTTGGAGAAAAAAATCTGGAGCATTTAAATTTGATACGACTGAAAAATTAAATGAAATTTCTATAAATAACGGATATACGATTAAAATAAAAAATAAAACATTATTTAATGAAATTGGTTTGTTTATTAATAAATATATTATTTAAATAATTCTGTAATTTGTGATGTTCTAATATTAAATGCAGAATTTGTTGATAAAAATGCAATTTCATCCCATTTAATATTTTTAAATTTAATTAAATTTTCTTTTTTATTATTTAAAAATACAATACCATATCCTTTTTTATTATATAGAGTATCAAATGTTTCATAGTATTTCATATTTTCTTTCCCAAAACAAGTTGAAGGTAGATAAATATCACATTTATTTAACATTTTTTTATTTCTTGTAGTAGACGAAGTACCACCATCTGATATTGAATATACTTTTATATTAAGATTAATTATATTATTAATTTTATATTTATCATCATCATAATATTTGGACCAAATTTGAAATAAACAATTTATCTTAATATTTTTTTTATCAGGATAATAAAATTTAGAATTAATTTGCTCTGAGTGTATTAACTTAAAACCTTTCACTCTTTTACGGGGAACTCCTTTTCCATCACTCTCAAATAATTGAGGTAGTATAAAACATACATAATCTGCAAATTTATTAGAATGGTTAATGAACTTTAAAGCGAGGTGTCCCCTTAATCCAAACGGTGGATTACCAAATACTATATATTTTTTATTATCATTCGGTTTCCAACTTAGATAATCCTGTTGGATTATATCTTTATGTCTTGGTTCTATATCAAATGCAATTGTTCTATCATTAGGTAAAACTAATAGAAAACTACCATCCCCTGCTGAAGGTTCTATAAAATTATATATATTTATATCTTCTTTTAATTCAATTAATTTTTTTTTAAATATTTCAAAACAATACTTAGATGTTTCTTTATCTGTAAAAAATTGATCCTTTTCTTTATAAGAATATTTTGAATAATCTATTTTACTATTATTTAATTTCATTAAATCAAATCTATAAAGCGGGGGTATATTATTATGTAATATCCATCTATTTATTGTCCCTTTTGAAACATTTAATTCTGTAGAAATATCTGTATATGTTTTATTAATTAAAATATTATTAAACAGTTCTATTAATTTTTTTTCACTCATTTTACTACTTTACTTATTAATATATTTAATATTGAATATTAAATAATATTCAATATATATCTTTTAAAACGCTAATGTAGAAGTTACCATAACTTATATATTTCTATAAAAATTTTGGTAACTTTCTTTATACCTTACTATTGTAAAAAACAAACTATTGATAACAAATTAAGTAATAGTTGTTAGCCTATAAAAAATATTTGAAAATATTAATTTAAATTATAATTTAAACAATTATGTTTATATATTAGCGTAAAAAAAGAAAGGATATATATTATTATATAATTAAATTAAAGATATAATAATATATTAAATATATTTATTAATTTATTATAGAATTATATGTCATCATCATTAATACCATATAATATAAATTATATACCATTTCCATTTGGTTTAATAAATACAGGAGTGATATGTTATTTTAATTCATTATTACAAAGTTTATTAAGTTGTAGTTCAATTAATTATTATTTTCTAATAAATGAATATAGATTAAAGAAGAATGATAATAAATTAGCATTATTATATATAGAATTATTAAAACAGAATATAAATAAACAAGAGAAAGAGATGGTATATCAAAGTATAATAATATTAAAAGAATTAGTGATAACATATAAAAAGAAGAATCCGAATTGTGGGATGATTGGGACAAGTCAAGAAGATATAGGTGAATTTTTATTATTTTTCATAGATGCATTAGATAATAAAGATATAGAAAAATTATTTACACATACATATAAATGTGATTTGTATTGTCAAAAATGTAAAAAAATGGATAAAATTCCGAATGATATATCATATCAATTTGAAATACCATTAGATACAAGTGATAGTTATGAGTTAGAAAATATAAATAATAAAGAAAAAAGAGAATTAAATATATCAAATTATATAAGAAATAATGTATCGAAAGTATCACATAGATTATGTGAACATTGTAAAGAATCGGATACTTTATTAAAGATAAGCAGATTAAAATTGATACCAACGATTTTGGTATTAAATTTGAATAAATTTAAAAATAAAAAGAATATTAATATTAAAAAAACAATAGAATATGAGAATAAATCAAGTAAAAAGATATATATATATAAATTAGTTTCAGTATGTGAACATAGTGGTAATATGAATGGTGGTCATTATATTTGTAAATCAAAAAGGAAAAAGATAGATGAATCGAATATAGTAGATACGGAATATATATTTAATGATAGAATATTTAATAAATGTACAATTGAATCAACATTAAATTCATATATATTATTTTATCATTATGAAAATAGTATAGATTTATAAAAAAAACGATATATTATTCTACATTACGTATGATGACAAGTTATAATTTTAGTAGCGACAAAAGTATAACCTCTAACAATTATTTTTTTAGGTAGTATTTCTATTTCTAAATCATTATCGATATTACATTTATAAGATTCATTAGAAGAAAAATAATAATATTTAGTAAATCCAGTAATAAATAATTCGATGCCGATTAAATCATTAATATTATGATAATTTATTTTATTAATATTAAATTTAGTATTATTATTAGTATGTATTTTATATTCATTAATTTTATTATTAATAGGTAATTTAATATTATCACCTTTTTTTTTACAATATTCAAGAACATTATTAATTTTTATCTGACTTTCATGATGATCAATGGATATTATTAATTTATTTTTATATATAGAAATAATTCTACATTTAATTTTGAAAAACATTATTTATATATAAAAAAAATATTATTTTATTTTTTTTTAAGTTAAATAATAAAGAAGATTTTAATTTTCCCATTTAAATACAAATTCATCTTCATTAATTTCGGCATGTTCGCCATCATAATCAGTTAATTGACGAGAAGTAATTTTATAATCTTTAACAACTTTAGATTTGATTTCAGTAATTTCATTACGTATTTTACGTCGAAGCATACGCTGAAGATTAACGATCCAAGTAATATCACGAATAATTTTGGTATTGAAACGAGATTCATTATTTTTTAAATCTAATTTTGTCCATAATTGATCAGATAAGAATCGTGGTTTGAATAGATGTAAATCAGTAATATTATCATTCATAACAGTTTCAATAAATGGATGATTATCAGTATGTATATATGGGTTTTTTAATAATTCTGAGAACAATAAGCTAGCTCCATGTGCAGTAGATAATTCTCGATCGATAATTTTATCATATGAAATACTATAATTATAGATATTAACTAAAGGTATTTCTCTCATTAATGAATGAATATTAATAGGGATTATATTCATATCGATGATATTAACTAATCTTGCATTTTTTCTATCTTTATCAACAGTGATAGGTGCATTACCATAATAAACATGTTTATTACTAATAAGTTCATAAAATTTTTCTTTATTATTAGATACAAATGTATTTTCAGTAAGATTAATAATATTATTTAGACTATTATTAGTAGAAATGACAGCAAGATTAAGATTATAAGGTTTAGAAATGGATAAATGTGATAAATTATTACGGTAATAATAAATATCAGTAGATAATTTTAATAAAGAAACAGACTGTTTAATAAGATCATCAGCTTTTTTAATATCGATTTGATTACCAGGTTGCATAGAATTATTGTAAGCAGTTAATAATTCTTTCATATAAGGCATAATATTTAATCCGAGATTATCATTACTATTAAATATAGATGTAGTACCATACATAAATTTAAATTTATCGGTTTGTACTTGTTGAAGTGGTAATAATAAATCACTTAAAGCATTGTTATTTAAAGTATATAAGACGGAAGACAAAGGCATAAATGGTATTTCGCTAGTAATTTTATAAAAATCTTTAATGAAATCATTTTTTAATTCGAAATATAAGTTAGATTTTCCATTAATAGAATTGACATCATCTAATACAGTTTGAGCATCAGTAATTATACTTTGACATCCATTGATTACATTATTTAATAATTGTTTATAATTATTAGATCGTTCGTCAGCAGTTTGAGATGTTAAATTATATCCTTGAAAAATATCAAGAACATTACCAAATTCATCAGTAGCAGAATGTTGTCCTATATTATCAGATGCGATTTGAATAGTATTATTTATTAATGGAATCGCACTATTTTGACTGACATTGGTGGTTATATTATTTTCTAAAATTTGTTTATAAAATATGCATTTTTTAATTAAAAGTTCGAATAATTTGATAAAGGCAGGTAAATTAACCTTATATTTTTCTAACATATGTGGACTAACATCATTTAATACAGTGATGGCATGATATTTATTTTGTAATTGTGGATTTATAGAACGAGTTAATAAAGTTTTCATAGCATGGCCCAATTCTCCAGTTAATACAATATTATCTAAAGGTAATACGGTATTATCAAAAACAGTATTATTGACACCTTTACCATATACAACATTACTGAATGTTTCAGTAGCTAATTTATTAAATAAATTAACATAAATTTTTTTAGTAGATTTATTATAAAATGCATTAAGATAATTATATAAGATTTGATTAAATCGAGCAACGATACCGAAATCATTAGAATAATATTCGAGACTATAGTGATTAGATAAATTGATATTAATTTTATCCCAACTTTTAGATTTAGAATTAAATGTTTTGAATGTATCATCAAGAATTCCATTTTTTTCTTCTTTATGAATATCTTGAGTTTCGGTTGAATTATTATTCCACATAATTTTTTTATATAATATAGAATCTTCTTGATAATCAATATTTTTCAATAAATCATTTAAAAAGGAAGTTAAATCATCGAAAGTAGGTTTATTATAATTATTATCAGTATCATCAGATACGATTTCACCTTTAGCTTCATTTTTTAAAATATGATTTAAGAATTGATCTTCTAATTCTTGTATTTCTTTATCAGCTTTTTCAATTAAATTTAGATCCATAGAATTTCTAAATTTAGAAATCATATATCGAATATTAGAAATAGAGGATTCGACATTATCTTGTAATTTATTATATAATAAAATAATTTTATTATTAGAAACGAATTTAGTAGAGACTAATCCATTTAAGTCACATGTAAATAAATATAAATATTCAATAATATTTAATAAGTTGTTCATTTTTTCTTGTGAATTATTACCATTACTAGGATGATTAGTAGGATCAGAAACATTAGAGATGAATTGTGTACATATATCATATGTTGCATTAAGAACATTGATAGGCATCATAATCATTTCATGGAAAACGATTAATGATTCGGTATTATTAGTAGAAGTATCATTAGATTGTTCGATAGCTTTTATTACTAAATTAAATTTAGCTTCATTGGTATGAGTTCGTTTTAATTCTTCTTTATAAAATTTAATACGTTGTTCAAATGAATATTGAGAAACATTAGCGAGATCATTATCTTGTAAATTATCTGATATGTTTTGTCTAAACTGTTCAACTAATTTTTTATCAGATGGAGTAGTATTACTATAGTTTTCATTGTCTATATTTTTATTATATTCTTCAGTATATAAAGCAGATGGTCCAGGATTATTTCTATTATTTTCTTCATCTAAGATATCAAAATTAGTTTGAATTGAGGCATCATTAATAGTAATATTTTTTTGTCGTTTCATTGTTTGATAATAATTATTGACATCACATCTTTTCATAATACCATAACGTCGATTAATTTCATTAATTAATCCACAGAATGATTCGCGGACTACTTTTTCTTTACCATGTGATGAATAATGGTTATAAATAATATTAATTTCTCTAACTATATCTTTCATATTTTGATTACTATAAATACCCTTATCGATATATTTTGATTTATCAAATATAATTTTAATTAATCCACTCCATAAACTTCCAAGTTCAGGTATATAAGCTATCATATCGGTATCTTCACTAGGTTTATCACTATTATTCCAAGAACCGTCTTTGAATTCGCGATTACCACCATCAAAAATTTCTTTATAAAATTCGACAAGTAACGGTAATCGTATATATAATTCCATAGCATTATCATTAATATCAGGGGTATTATCATCACCACCTAAGATTAATCGTACTGGATTAGTAATCATATTTTTTCTACTTTCAGGATTTCTAAAGATAGAATAAGTACCGATAACAGTAAATATTTTTGCAATAATAGATTTGATACACATTTTAAAATATTCATTAGTTTCATCAGATTCGATATTGGTTATATTTTTTAATGTGACGACAAGAGCTCCTCCCTTTTTTACAGAATCATCTATATCATTCTTCATGTCAACTTCAATTTCTTTGATATTAACAGCAGAAACCCATATATATTTAACTAATCGTTTATAAATTTCATTAGCACTCATATGAAGTTTATCTTGTAATTTGACAGATCCGAATTTTTCACCAATATTAATAAACATAGATAAAATATTTTTTAAAACAGAAATACTTTCGACAGCTTTTTTTGTTCCATTATAAATATCATCATATGTAGTATATTCTGTTGTAAATAAATTATTAAAATTATCACCTGATTTTTCTACAAACCACATTGCAATCATTTGTGTTGATTGTAATATTTTTTCTAATTCATTAACAGCTGCTGGATTTTGTGCGATTGCATCCGTAAAGTTTACTAAATATAGATCAACTGCTTCGACAGCTTGATATAATCCAGTAATTGAATCTTTTTTTAATTTTAAAGAATTATTAAGATCATTTTTTTCATGATCTGTTTTATTAGATTCATTAACAATTTTAACTGAATGTTTATATCTTTTATTTAATTTACTTAATTCCTCACCGAGAGCCTTTCCTAATAATTCTTTATATCCTTCTTGATTCTTTTTATGTTCTGTCGCTGAACATTTTAAATTCTCACGAATTGATGCTATTTTTCCATAAAATGTAAGTTTATCAGATGTTTCTTTAACATTATAAATAGAATTAGCCATTTGTGTTTTATATAATTTTTTATCTTGTTTAGTCGAACAATAATTTTTACCACCAGTAACATTAGATTTTTTGAATCCTTTAAATACATTAGTATATGTATCAATAACTTCAATTAAAGCAATAATATTTTGTTTAATATTATTAAAATAAGAACCTTTTGGTCCTTTAATAAGAGGTTCTAATGAACTCATAATTAAATGTAATGTATCTAAATATTCGGTTTTTTTATTTTTATAAGCTGTTGATTTTTCATCAAATTCAAGTAAAGCAAAATAAACATCTTCATTAGTTAAATTACCAATAGGTGTATATGTAACAATAAAATTTTTAATATTATCATCATATGAAACTTCATTACCAATATGGGATGAAACTTCATCAACACTTTGTTTAATCTCATTAAAACGTAAATTAACATCATTAATGAAACTTTTAACGATTTCTTTAGTTGTTTTTTGTTTTCGTTTAACACGTTGTTGAAGTGATGAATTTTTATTAATAACAGGTCTAGATGGAGATCCACCCAAAACATAAGTTTCACCTAAAGTAGCAGCAGCAGATTGAAGCATTCCACCGAAAGTAGTAGGTTTATCTAAAACATCTTTATTAATAATATTACCTTCTAATACTTTAATAGCAGAAAATAAATCATTTACTTCTTCTCCTTCAATTTTTTTGGTTGACAAATCCTTAAGTTTTTTAAATAAAATTGCACGTAATTCACCCATGTTTTTAGTTTTTTTAAATTCAACTTCACTCATTTTAACTTGTTCTAATGCTTTCTTAACTTTATCTTTTAATAATCCAGCTTGTGTTACACCACTAAAAACTAAAGCTAATCGATCACTTGCTTCAGATGTACCATATTCATAATCAGCTAGTAAATCTTGAACTTTGGTAAAATCTTTATATTTATTTATTAGTTCAGAAATTGATTTAGATGTTGGTTCTACTGAAATGTTTAATAAATTAGTTAAAATATTAATTTGACGGTCATTTTCCTCCATAATAATATCATGAACTTCTTTAACAGATGAAATTCGATCTTTTAACATATCATTATCACATTCATAACCTAAATTAACTAATTTAGTATATGCTTTTTTAATAAATTCCTTTAACGCCAAAAGATTTTGTAAAGTTTGTTTTAATTGATTTTGTAAATTACTTTGATCGTTTTTTAATATATCTAAACCACCTGAAATTTGATTTAATACAATACTTTCAATATTACCACCATTAACAGAACCTCCATTTTTTCCTCCTAAATAATTATTTTGTAATAAATCAACTAATTCAGAATGTCCTCCTTTAATTGAGTCAAATGTTTGTCCTGAAATAAAACCAGTACCATTAACTACCTCGTCATCTTTAACTGATTCAATCGCTTTTTGATCAACTTCTGTTTCAATTGATGGCATTTTTTCTGCATCTTTACCAGGAGAAATTTTTTCTAATGATAATTCCACCGATTCTACTAAATTTTTATTTTCTGATGAACTGAATGGCCACATATTATTATATATGAATAATTATTTTATATATTATGTTAATTATATATAAAATATATATATAATTTTGAATAGAAAAATAAATAATTAATTATTATTTAATAATTAAATTAAATAATAAATTAAAAATAATAGTTAAATAGCATTATTATTTTTAATAAAAAAAAATATTTAATTATAAAAAATTAATTAAATAAAAAAATAAATAAATATAATAAATATAGTTTATTAAATATAATAAAAAATAATAAATAAAAAATGTCTTCACAATTAAATGAATATTGCAGTATATATTATTTTATAAAAGCAACAAACCCTTCATTACATAAATTAATCAAAGATTCATGTTTAAAAAAAGTTTTTGGATACAGATTTATTACATTTTTAATGCCTAATACAAGTTTAATAAATAAAATGAAAAAAGAAAAACCTAGTGTCGTTGCAAAAATGTTAAAGGGATTAATTTTAAAAGGAATATATAAAAATCAAAAAGAATTAACTGGAGATGTGAATAATTTCTTAAATGGTCAATTAGAAAAATCTTCAGAATTAAAAGTTAAAGTAGATCCAAAATTTATTCAATGGGATGGATATGATAATCTATCTGTATTATTATATGATGGAAGTGATGTACCTTCTGCCAAAGAATCTAAACCAAAGATTAAATCTGAAGTTAAAATAATTAATAAACTAAAAAAATAAATTTTATATTTATTTCTATTTAATTATTTATTTTTTTATTTATTTAATATTATTTTTAAAATATATATTTAAAATATAATAAATAAAATTTATATATAATAATAAAATAAAATTAATTAATATAAAATGTCATCAATATCAATAAATAATACGAAAAATAAATCAATATATAATTATATTAAAACTGTAAATGAAGATCTATATTATATAATTAAAAAAGCAGGAGCTAAAGATATATTTATGAAATCACATTTAACTTTTCTTATGCCAAATATAACATTATTAAAAAAAATTCAAAATGTTGAACCCAAACAAGCAATGAATATGTTAAGAGAATTATTATTACGAAATACAGTAAAACATCTATACGATTTTACTGGTAAAATTGAAAATTTAAATGGAAATTTTTTAAAAAACCCATCTGGATTAAATTTACAAATCGATTCTAATTTCGAAAGATTAATTGGTTATAATTTATGTGCTGTATATTTATATGATAATAATGATTTACCTGAATCAATTCTATTAGATAATAGCACTTCAAACAACAAGCAAAATAATATAATCGATTATAAAATAAAAAAACATAACCAAGTTATTAAAAAATATAAAAAATATATAAAAAATAAACAAACCGATATTAATCCTTTTGTAATAGAAATCGCAAATATATTAAGAAGAATAAAGAATACTGAATTATATTTAGTTGTATGCGAACTAATGGATAATAATGCTATGATAACTTGGTTTATTATAATGCAATTAGGTTTACACGAAAATCCGATATTACCTAACGATTTATTTAAATTAAGAACAATCAATCATCCATCACCACAAAAAGAATATAATGAAGCGTTTGAACATGTTAATTCGAATTATAATGGTAAAAGTTGGTTTAGATTAGTTGGATCAATTAGAGAAAAATTATTAAATAGATATAGTGATAGAGTATCTCTACCAGAACATATAATCAAATCATATCAAAAAAATTATATGAAATTATTACAAGATGAAATCAGATATAGATATTGTGGTTTAAATGAACAGTATTGGTTTGAATGTATTCATGAATTAGAAAATATTGATTGGAATAATCCAAAAGAATATGTTCTATTAGCAAATGAAGAATTATATAACCAATTAATAGATCCAAGTGAAGAATTTTATAGTGGACCAGTCGGATTCGTAAAATCTATATATTTTATGTATAAACCATTAACAGAAAAGAATTTAAATATTATTATAAAAAATTCAGGAGGAAGTTGTATGAATCCAAAAGAAGATGGTCTAATTTTTGGTGGTATAGGTGATAGACTTGTAACTAATAATAATTTAATACATAATGAATATGATGTGCAATCAATATTAAATGGATTATCAAGTTTAGATATCAGTAAATTATGTGAATTATTATTAAATACAAAAAAAATAAATATTAATTCTGTATGGAATAAATTAAATGATATTGAAAAAAAACAATTTAAAAATGATTTATTATTAAATACAAAAAATGAATAAATTATTTGTAATATATAGATTTAAATTCGACATTAGTTAACATGATTTTTCTACAACAATAATTATCAATCTTTAATATATCAAAAATAATATCTGTTGATAAATTTACATTATTATTTAACTCAATTTGTGATATTTCAATATCTGATAACTTTTTTTTTAATTCTTGTTCATATAAATAATTCTTCATTAATATATATGCATTATAATATTCACCTATCGATTTATTACAAGTATAGCATCTTATTATCGGATACATCTTATATTATATTATACTAAATAATTATATTTAAATTCAAATTTAAATCTAATTATTTTATCATAGTTAGTTATATATAAAAATATTTCAATTAATATCCTCCAACTTACATAAAAAAATAATATAGCCTAAATATTTTTATAACCAATTCAAATATACTTTTAAACATTCAAATCTACTTTGATTATCCTTTTTTAAAAATAATTGTCTATATCCATTATCTTCTCGAAATTTATATATTGTGTTACTATATATATCTAATTTATTTAATACATCATTCCATAATTTTTCATCAATATAATCTTTGAAATATTCCGTTTTTTGTGTATCTCTATAATTTTGGGTAAATACAATATTTGTATTATCACATAATTTCGTATAGCTTAATAATTGTATTTTTTCATATATTGGAATAAAATCAAATAATCTGTTTTTCCTATTCTTTATTTCATTTATATATGTTTTATTATCTATATCAATAAATCCATCTGTTTTACCGCAAATTAAAAAATTATCATAATGTTTTGTATAACACAAAATATTATTATAATATATTTTGTGTAATGTTTTTCTTTCATATATCTCAATCGCTTTTTTTTCAGTATTATTTCCATAATTACAATTTATTTTACCGTTAATATTATTTGATATTTTCTGTTTTTGTTCATTTGTAATATTTGAATTATTAATAATTTTCTTTATTTTATTACTGTTCTGTTGTAATGAATCTGTGTCTTTTAAATCAGTATTAATAATTTTCTTTATTTCTTTATTTTCATTTTCTGATAAAATCTCTAATAATTCATTTGTTGCTTGTTGTTCATTAATAAATTTAATTACCCCCTTATCTTCATCATATTCTTTCAAATCTTCTCTATTCTTATATAAATTATTTATAAATAAATCAATGATTTTTTCAATATTTTTATTTGTATATTTATTATAACCTGATAAATTCGCAATTTCACTACTGTTAATACATAATTTATCCATTTTATAAAGATATATAAATATGTCTTTAATATATAATTATATATATAAAATTGATTCAAAATAAATAACTTATTATATATAATGTGTATTTTTTGTGATAATAATTATAAAATAAATATTAAAAATATTAAGTATAGTGGTAAAGATTTATGTAATAAAGGATGTGAACATTTATCATCATTAATTAATTTAAATACATTATACTTAAATAATAATAATTTAGATAATAATTATTTTATTTACTTATCCAAATTAATTAATTTAAAACAATTATTTTCATGGTATAATAATATAACTGATAGTAGTTGTGAACACTTATCTAAACTAACTAATTTAAAAATATTATTTTTAAATTATAATAATATAAGTTATAAAGGATGTATATATATCTCTACATTATCTAATTTATATATATTAAACTTAAATAATAATAAAATAAGTAATAAAGGATGTAAATATTTATCAAAATTAACTAATTTAAAAGATATATACTTAAATAATAATAAAATAAGTAATAAAGGATGTAAATATTTATCTACATTAATTAATTTAAACGAATTATACTTAGAAGGTAATAAAATAAGTAACAAAGGATGTAAATATTTATCAAAATTAACTAACTTACAAATATTAGATTTAAGTTATAATAATATAAGTAATAATGGATGTGAATATTTATCTACATTAACTAATTTACAAAATATTAATTTTGATAATAATAATATAAGTAATAAAGGATGTAAATATTTATCTACATTAACTAATTTACAAAATATTAATTTATATAATAATAATATAAGTAATAATGGATGTAAATATTTATCAAAATTAACTAACTTACAAAATATTAATTTATATAATAATAATATAAGTAAGAAAGGATGTAAATATTTATCTACATTAACTAACTTACAAAAAATAAACTTAACTTATAATAATATAAATAATCATTATAAAGAATATTTAAATTTATTTAAATATCCATATAAAGTTGAAAATGGGTTAAAGATAAAATCATTTTGTATGAAATATTATTATAATTATTATTAATAATACAGTAAAATCCGTTTATATATTACCCTTAAATTTACATATAAACTATAATTAAAAATAACATTAATTAATATATCTTTTTTTTATAAAAAAAATAACTTAAATTAATAATAATATTTCATACAAAATAATTTTATCTTTAACCCATTTTCAATTTTATATGGATATTTAAATAAATTTAAATATTCTTTATAATACTTACTTATATTATTATTATTTAAATATAATTTTTGTAAATTAATTAATTTTGATAAATATTTACAACCTTTATCACTTATTTTATTATAACTTAAATATAAATTATTTAAATTAGTTAATTTTGATAAATATGTACATCCTTTATCACTTATATTATTATTATAACTTAATATTAATTCTTGTAAATTAGTTAATTTTGATAAATATGTACATCCATTATCGCTTATATTATTACCCCATAAATTAATATTTTGTAAATTAGTTAATGTAGATAAATATTTACATCCATTATCATTTATATTATTATAACTTAAATCTAATATATTTAAATTATTTAGTTTAGATAAATATTTACAACCATTATCACTTATGTTAGCACTAGATAATTCTAATATTTGTAAATTACTTAGTTTAGATATATATATATATTCTTTATTAGTTATTATATTATTATTTAAGTATAATTCTTGTAAATTTATTAAAGTAGATAAATATTTAAATCCTTTTTCACATAATTTTTGTTTATAATATTCAATCACATTTATATTTTTATTATAATATTTATTACATAATTTACACATGATTTATAAAAATAATATTAATATTAATCAAATTTAAAAAAACTATTATCATTATTATTCAATATCGATTGTAATATGATCTACATTAAATCTGTTATTAATTATATTTATATTTTCATTATCATTATTTATTTTTTTATTAATTAAATATATATAATTATCTATATTTAATAGTATATTATCTACTTTTGATTCAAATAATCTATCATTATTATATGTTTCTTTAAGACTTATTAATCCATTTTTTGATGTATCTAAATTATTAGAAAATTGTGTTAAATCATTATATATTTGATTTTTTCTTTCGGTTTCTAAATTATTTGTAATTTCATTTTTTTTTATAAATTTTGAATCTAATTGATTATTAATATATATAAAAATTTCATTATATATTTCTTTTAATTCCATAATATTCTTATGTCTATTTATATTATTCCATCTTCTATATAAATTTACAGATAATGAATTTATTTCAACAATTATATAATTTTCATTATTTATATGTATTTTATCATTTGTTTTAATTTTTGATATAGTTTTTAAATTTGTAATAAATTTATTATTAAACATTATATATAATATTATTTATAATTTTAAATAATAGTTATATTTTAAATTTATACACTAATTTAAAATATTGTTAAAATAATAATATTATAGTTTTTTTTTAATTATTTATTAAAAAAAATTGAATTACTATTTTAACATATATATATATATTTAATATAATATTAAAACAACTAACTAAACAACTAAACTTATTACAAAACTAAAAAATGTCTAATAATAAATCGATAACTGTTGAACAACTTAAAGAAGCATATCAAACACATGGAGAAGATTTTCTTATTTTAGATGTATTTCCAACTATGATTAAAGGTGAAATTAAATCTAAATTAAGAGCAAATAAAAATGAAACTGTACAATATGGTGATGTTTTAATTAAAAAAGCTGACGGGGAAATTGTCCCATTAATTATTGAATTTCGACAAATTACAACATTTGGAAGAATTAAAGAACCTGAACAAAGAGATTATGAAAGTATTAAATTACATTTAAAGAAAAATGATTTATTAAATTTTGAATCTCAGTTTGGAGAAATGGTGGATGTTATTTGTAAAACATTTGAATCAAAAGTTGAACAATTTGTAACAGACGGGAAAATAAGTACAAAACCAAAAAAGAATTGTTTAAAGGTACATTCGACAGAATTAAGAACACCAATGCAATATGTTGCAACTAAAGATAATGAAGTAATTGATTTAGAAAATCCAAGTTTATGGATTGAATTAAAGACAAGAATGTATAATTCAGAAGATTTAAATAAATTAGAACAATATAATGATTTAATTTATAAAGGAGATGGTAAACCAATTTTAATCAAAGATTTTAATGTAGCAATTCATGATTTAACTTTAGTAGAAAAAGTTGATAAAGTTAAATTTAATAGAATAACTAATAAAAGAGAAATTGTAAAACGTACAATTATACCTTTGGCAAAAACTAAAGATGAAAATTATATTAATAATTGTAATGTACATTCGTTTATTACAAAAGGAAGTGCATTATCTGGTAAAATTGAAATGGGAATTGTTATTAGTAAAGGATATTTTAATTTAAGAACAACATTTAAAGATAAAATTTATGTTTATCCTAATGAAGATAATAATTCTGGAAATGATCATGAAGTTGATGAAGATGAAATTGATGATATGATTCCTACAAATTTAACTACATTTTCATCAACAAATACACAAGAAGAAGTTGTTGTTGGTGATGATGATGATGATGATGATGATGATGAATTATCAAAACAATTAGATAAGATTAATAATTAATAAAATTAATATATTAATTTTATATTTTTTTTGATTAATATATGATAATTTTATAAAATGGATATAATATTTTAAATTATAGTTTATATGTAAGTTTAATGATTATATATTTTTTATAATTTATAAGTAATATTTGTAAATTAGTTATTTTTAATAAATATTCAAATTCATTTATATTTATAGAAAAAATATTGTTATTAATAATTAAAAAAATAAGAGTTGAATATTGATTATATCATATATTATATATTGATTATATAATATATAAATTTATATATTTTAATATTTTAATATTTTAATAATAATTTTTTTTATTATGTATTACAAAAAACTATAATATTATTAAGTTGACCACCTTTGATTTTTATATTAGATTCAATACATTTATTATATTTTTTTATATAATTTAATTCGAGTTCATTTCTAGTAAATTCAATATTATCTTTAGTTTTTTGGTTAAATGGATATTCAGTTTTATTAAAATTAACTTTTAACATTTGATTATAGATATCCATTATTATAATAATATATTAATATTAATATTAATATATTATTATAATAATATTAATATGTATGTATTAAAAGTTATTAATATTAATATTAATAATTATGTATTAAAAGTTAATGTTAATTTTCCATTTTGTAATAATAAAAAATTTATTACAGTCGCTGAAACAATCAATTTACATGTATTACTGGCATTGATAAATGAGCTATTATAAGATAAATAAAAACGTCGAATTGTAGTTAAATTTAGATAACCAGTTGGTTGATATGCATTGGGATCAAAATTGAAAGTAATTATATATGTACTTTTGTCATGTGGTACTGACATTGTATTACCATATTGATATGGTAAATATGAATTATAAAATATAGTTGGTTTAGGTTGATAAATATCAACACCTTGTGCACTTAAACCTATTAATTCAACGACAGGGATTTCTGTATAATAGATAATAGGACCACTTCTAATAGAAAGATCTCCATTACCAGTTGTATCAAAGATAACAGGTGTATTTAATTCACTTCTTGTAATTTGACTATTTTTATGCCATGTATTTATACGATCATCTCCTTCAAAATTATTTGTTGGTCTGAATGCTAAATATAAAGTTTCAATTGGATATTTTAATTCATTTAATAATATTTCACCAAATGATTGATTTAAAATAATTTCTTGTTGTTTATGTACTCTAATTAAGGTAACATCTAAACGTTTAATAAAAATATCTAAAATATCTGGATTTATATAAATATGATTAGTATATAAATGAAAGTCAATAATTTGTGGAGATTCGAACGCACCACCATCACTAGCATAATCAAGAGAAGCAGCGATTTCATCTTTAGTAGCTAAATCAATTTCAATAAATGTTTGACCAAATGGTAAAGTGGTATTTGGAACTGATAATTTATGATCTTGAAACCAAAATAATAATGGTACACATAATTCAACTATAGGATGTTCAAATTTAGATGTTTGTGGACCATCTAATATAGTTATTTGTTGTCTAGTATTTTGATAAACTGGATCGGATACAATAGTACCTTCTAATCCAACTTCTTGCCCAACACATCGTTTCCATGCATTTTTTTTATAATCAGGTACTTTAAATTGATAATGAAAATTATAATCTTCAGATGTATATTCATCAATAATAATATTATTGATAATAAATCTAACCTTTTTAAATAATCGATGTGCTAAAAAAGTAGCATATTTTACTTTATTGATTGGATTAATTGGTTTTAAACCAACAAGTTTAATATATATAACCATATCATTAAAAAAATCACCAAATTTTTTTATTTCGATTTTTACAGTACTATTTAAATTAGGTATTGGAGATATAACTTGTTTACTATATTCATAACCAGTTGTAACAAATGGTTTAAATTTGGAATTTAAAAATAAATGATGAGTTTTAGTAATATCATTTATAACTGGATATGTTCCTTCCATTTTTTTTTCATTTATTTTTTTATTTAATTTTTTTAAATGACTATTGATTAATATTTTTCTTCCTTTTTTTTGTTCATTAACATATTCGTTACTCCATTTATCTATACAATCTTTTAATTCATTTATATCATTTTCTATTTGATATTTTTTATTATTATTTATATCATTAATTCTATTATTTAATCTTTTACTTGCTTGTAAATATTTATCTTGTCTATTATTAATATTTTGATTACTAGTTAATAAAATATAATTACCACCAGAACTCATAATTAATTTTAATTATAATATATTATAATAATTAATTTTAATTATAATATATTATAATAATTAATTATTATAATATATTATAATTAAAATT
>JQIA01000080.1_pt1 | contig 41014 bp, 47 predicted proteins | sample 811431 | NCBI WGS metagenome assembly JQIA01 (sample SAMN02998118, study PRJNA258478) | marine sediment metagenome | biome: marine; feature: seafloor; material: sediment; isolation source: oil-polluted sediment collected from 3 locations (0.5 km, 0.7 km and 0.9 km)... | place: USA: Gulf of Mexico ...
CCCCCATTGTTTGCTACAAGTTTGTTATACTTACGCTGGTCTCTGCGCTTTGGGCGCTCCTTTTTGTACCCCTTCCTCTTTCTAATTTTTTGTGGTCTGCCTAACATCCTCATTCCTCCTTTTTAAAATTAAGGGGCGGGGCTGGTGATCTCCCTGACTTGTCACCAATCTCAGGCTGGTCGTTATTACCGGACGGGATTATTCATCCATCAGGGCCAGCCCCTTTAGTTTCCGACATCGAATTTTTTAACTCCATCTTTCAGGGTTTCCCGATCAGTCCTGGCATAGATCAGGGTGGTCTTGAAATCAGAATGGCCCATCAGCTCCTGAATGGTGGTGAGAGCCACTCCCTGTTTAATGAGGTAACAGGCCCCAAAATGTCTAAAATTGTGCATGGCTCTCCCGTGAGTCCAGCCACACGCCTTGAACGCCCTGCCTACGGACGAACACACAGCCTCGGCTCTCATATTAGGGAACCACCGGCTATCACCTAAGAGTGGTACGGGGATACCTTGGAAGGCTTCTTTCAGTCTGTTAGTCATCGGCACAAATAGGGGGGCTTTGTTTTTGTAGCGGGTTTTCCTGCGGGTATAGGTGATGCCGGCGTCCGGCCCACTAAATACAACCTGGTCTTTTGTGAGGTGCAGTAAATCAGAGAGGGGCATTGTTGAATACATGGCGACATGGGCAATGCCTTTATACTTGCTCCGTCGTGGCCCGGTGCTCAGGTCTTGAATGACCGCGTGGGCCAATTCTTCTGATACAATTTGGGATCCATCGAATTTCTTTCCGGGTCGCAGGACCAGGCTCTTATAATCTATTTTCAATCCCAGCTCGACAGGGACCCGCATGATCGACAGCGCGGTGGACTCAACATATTTTTCCGAGAGCCGGACAGCCCATGCCTGAATATCAATCTCATGCAACCGCTTTCCGGAGAACTCCGGGACCAGGTGATTCTTTAAATTCATTAATTTGTTTTTTTTGTCAACCGGGGGGTCGTATTTGGCCACCAGGTCATCAAACTTGACGAGGTAAAACTGATAACGGCCTTCCCGTATCAGCATAAAAATTTCCGCGAGACGTTCAACCGCAATTTGCTGATCTTCGGTTTTCAGCGAGTGCCTTAAATGGATTTTCATATAAGAACAATTCGCATACCAAATGCGGCCCTTCTTTTTAATCAAGTCTGCCATAGGTATCCCCTCTTGTTTATAGCGGTGACTATTCACCAGCCAAGCGGGTAAAGATACCATATTGGGATTTTTGATTTCTTGAATCATATTTAAGACCTTAATAGGTGCCCGGTGGGATTCGAACCCACAAACCTTGCGGCAAAACTAACAAAAAATCCGCAAGCAAGGGGGCATGAGCCCCAAGGCTTTGCCTGTTAAGCTACGGGCTACTCGTTTAATCATTATTTTTATACGCTCTCCTGCGAGAGCCCTTTAACTGCGTGTCGATTTCAGGGACATATATTTTCCCTCCGTTTACTTCTCGGCACATCCACAAGAAGCCCTCTGCACCAAATTTTTTCACAAACAGTTTCCAAGTCATCTGGTCTGCTGTCCTGCACTTCATATCCTCAATCTGGAAACCCTGTTCAACCTTGTCCATTAGGCCCCTTTTTATTAAAGGTGAAACATAGCGGGGGAGTTAGGTTGCTCCCCCTTTATGTCCTGGGTTAGTGTGGTCGACCCCGCCGCCCCGGGTTTAGCGAACACCTCCGACCACTGAGGTTTTTGTTAAAACGGGATATCATCGTCCGGGTTATCCCGATCAACGGGATTCAACTGGCCAGCGGCGGCCTTCTCAACAATTTCTTTCATCGCACGAGCTGGCAGATAATACTGGTTCTGCGCCTTATAATTGGTAAGACAATATGCGTCCCTGGCTGCATCAGAAAACCCGGCATCCTTGAACTTGTAATAAAGCAGCCCTGCTTGTTTCTTGGTTACTCGCGCCTCCCCGTCCTCAGTGAGCTTCTTTTCTGTTGAGGAAGTTTTGGTAGTGTTGGTGTTGGTGGGCGCGGTGGAGCTGTCATTGTCCCCGTACTTTTCTTTTAATTCAGCGACATATTTACTATCGTCCCAGTCACCACCAAAAATATCGGCACTCATTCCGATCAGCTGGGAGGCCTTGGTAATTGCGTCAGTAAGGCTCTTCTTTGCGGCATCGTCATCCGTATAAGGACCGGAGGAATAATTCCCCGAAAATGTCGTCCCGCCGTACCCGGGTATCAGCGCAGACCTTTTGCCATCCAGCTCATACCAGAGCCCAATCCTTACAGAATGAACAATATCTCCATTCTTTCCGGTCTGCCAGGTCTCATCCTGAACCTCAAAGCACCAGCCAATGCCACAAGGGCCAAACTGTTTGGTCAGCTTTTCATATATATAATTGGGATTAATGCTATCCCCTTTATATTTCTTTCCAGTTATTTTTTTAGTCCTGTTCGGATCTGTCTCTTTGAGAGCATCCCAAATTTTCATGTTTTCAGACATTATTTTTCTCCTCCTGTTCCCATGCGTCGCAATCCAAATAGGGCCTCTCTTCAGAAATTGTAAGGTCGGCGTTGAACATCAGGATTCTCGCCCAAGGAGGGGAGCCGGCTACACCCCAATCGCATGTAGATCCTTCAAAATTTGCATAGGTACAATCCAGACAACTCTTTTTTATTTCCATCCTTACCTCCTAAAACCAGTTATGTTTACGAGCCGCGAAGTACGCCCACACCATGCAGGCGCATCCTACCGGCCCTATAATGAATATCTCGTAAGCTTCAAATACCATTTGTATCCCCCCTATTTTCCGGCGCCGCCTTTGACTTGTTCGTAAAGTTTTACTACATCATCTTCGTGCCATAGGTGCATCCCCGGGCACTCGTAGAAATCACCCGCCTTCTTCTCAAAGCCCTCATCAGCGAGGAACTCTTCGAAGTCATCTTCTTCTTTGGATTGGTTTCCTAAATGGCTCATTAGCTACCTCCATGTCGGTTAAGAAACCGCCTTGACCCACCAAACGGAATGGCAGGCTCCTTGTAAGGAGTTATTGGCGGAATGATTATTTCAGGCTTCTCCTTTAAACACTTTTTGCAAGTGGTCTTGCCCCAGTCATGGGTAGTTGTGCGCGAGTAAAGAGATCCGCACTCAACATTGGATAGGTTTGGCGCAGGGGTAGGCCCATCCAGTTCTTTATGGATAAGTTCTTTTTTCATTAGAAGTCACCATTGTTATGGCCGGCCTCACGCATGCGGTCGTCATCGGACATTGTTTCGCCCATTTCGTCCATGCGATCCTCATAGCCTTTCTCGGCGTGTTCATTTAATCCGGACAAGTCATCTATCGCCGCAGAGAGGTCATCACTCAAAAGAATCAGCTGGGTGCTATAATTCTTCACGGCTTTAACTTCTTTCTCTGTTTCCGGACTATTAATATCTTCCGGAAGTCCCTCTACGTCGTGCAGATTTTTAGATAGCTTAAGGATTAAACTTTCGATATTATCTCGGTGCTCATTCCATTCCGCGTCAATGTTTCTTAGCTTTGGTCGTTTCATTTCATTCACGGTGTTCTCCTAAGTATTTGATTGACAATCCTTAAATAGTGTGGCAAAAATAAAAGGCCAACTGCAAGGTACCCGTGGACAGGTTATGCAGTTGGCCTTTTGGACCGGCATGGGATTGCTCCCGGAGCCGACTTTTTTATTTGATTTAAGCGCGTACCTCATAATCAACCTGTCCATATCTACAATAATAAACATTTTTAAACTAAATGCAACATAAATTCTACTTTTTTCTATGAAAACCAAACAAGAAAATGTTGCGGATGTGTTAGAGGGTTGGTTAAGGGATTTGAAAATGGGTACACAAACAGAACTTGCGCATTTTTTAGAAGTGAAACCAGCCGCAATTACAGCTGCAAAAGCGCGTGGTGTCCTACCTAAAAATTGGGTAAGGAAAATAGCTCAATATAGGTTAGAATCCGGTTCCGAAGAAAAACTCCACCTAGAGGGGGTGATACAAGGTCTCAAGATTGCGTTGGATAAGGCTCACCAGGAAATTATCAGGCTTTCACGAGAAGGGGCATTTGCAGAATTTCAAAAAAAAACCTCCCCGCAAGAATCTGGAGGACAGGCAACTGAATCTTTTTCCGCAGGATGAAATTATCGTGCTGGATAAATTTAGAAGTAAAAAATAAACTTTTATAGATTCAATTTCGTAATCGAGCCACACTATAGATGGATTGATTTTAACCATGCCTTCGGGCAGAAAGGAAACACATGAAAAGAGGTATTTTTGCTTTACTTATCGTAGGACTTTTAACCCTCACAGGTTGTGACGGGGATGATGGCAAGAATGGGGTCAATGGCCTTGTGGGCCCAAGTGGGATGGATGATCTTCTCTCCGGTACCAAGGGCGACGTGTATGATTCAGGTCTGCATAAAGTCTCAGCGGAAATTGCGGACTTAGTGCAGGCTGTTAAAGATGCCAAGGTTGCTCTGAAAGCCGCTGAAGAGAATGTGGTAGCTAAACAGACCCTTCTGGACAATGCCACAACCTCCGGAGCTGCCGCAGCACAGACTGCTCTCGATACCGCTACAGATACGCGGGATACGGCATTAACTACGTTGAGTGATGCTGAGGAAGCTCTCGCTGACGCTAGGGATGAAGATGCAGAGTAACCGATGGAACTTGTAAGGCAAACTAAACTATCCCGTTTGGGGGCCTTTTCCCCGGCCTAGTGGCCGGGGGCAAGTTCTACTTTTTATTTAATTGTTTCTTGATATCTTGCAGGTGGATCATTATATGTTTTTGCGCCTCATCAAACTGTGCTTTCGATACCATCCTGGTATCTACATACAAGAGTATGGTTATGAGAAGACCGCCCACTCCCATAAGGAGTGCCTTCCACCGGACGTACCCGTTTTCCTTTATTTCTTCCACAATAGTCTTCCCTTTATGTTGGACCACTGTGGCTCCTTTGGTGGGTAGCTGGTCATCCAGTGGCACGTTATCCGCGTGTCGGTTCGGGCGAGTCCACGCCCGGCCTACTCTCTACTCTATAATCTCCATGCAAAAGTTATTTGAAACTTGGCCGGCCTTAGCGTCTAGCTCTATCCCTGAGTTTTGATATATATAAACTGAAAAATAATCCCCCGCGCTCACCGGAATAACCACACTGGTAAAAGACTGTATTGTCATCCGAGAGGCGTCAACAGCTTCTTGGGTGCCACCTATATTACCCGGATAAGCACTTGATCCCTTTTTGTATAAATAGATGCCCCGGTGCCCAGCGGCATTCATTTCCCATGAAATAAGCGCCGACATCCTTACTTTGGAAACTCCGCTGGGGACAAATAAGCGCTTGGTATTTGTAGACGAATCAAAAATATTATCCGTGTCATAAACCGTTATACTCCATGGCTGTTCCTCAATGGTGGCATTGGCTACTGGGTTGTCACCGCCGTTGTAAACCAAACAACCACGGAATGCAGGCGGTCCTGGTAGAACAGCTAGATCATAACCATCCCCCGCAGTATTTACCTCTAATATCTTCCCCGTATCTCCCGAGTCAATGTCTGGGAGGTTATTGGTTGCGGCAGATTCCGCCGCTTCCGCCGCTGAAACTCCAGCCGCATCTTCGGAGGCCTTTGCATTGTCTTCTGATACCTGAGCGTCCGCCGCTGATTGTGCGGCTTCTGCGGCACTCGTACCCGCCGCATCCGGGTCCCCTTCTGTCATAACAATCTTGAAATTCCCGCCGCCGCTATCTTCAAAAACGATCCCGCGCCTATCAACAGGCTGGGGAAGGTTCCTATCAAGGTTTGTTCCTACGCCGGGGTCTTGGCGTATGGTATCCTCAGCCTCCATTGAAATGTCTTGACTGATGCGTATGCCATTATCAAAGTCTGGGTTGACCGTAACGGCTTGGAACTTCCCAGAAGCAGGGTAGTTGTTCTCCCTGTCAATCAGAGTATTCCGCGAGAGAGTCCATATATCACCGGCTGTCAGAGTGTATCCCGTGGGCGTGATTGTGCCACCCCCGTTATTTCCCAGCCCACTCGTTACGCTGTAATCAACTCCCTCTACTAATGGGTCGGAAATAGCCTTTGTGGTTCCGTCTTGGACAACAACGACAAGATCCTCTCCGGCCTCAAGATACCAGAGCCAGTTGACGGTTACGGTGCTTCCGGTAATCTCAACCTGGTTGCGCGGTGTTTGGGGTGGTACGCTCATTGTCTTCCTCCTAATAAGGCTCTAACGTCAGTCTGCGGTGCAGCCTCTTCTTCTTCAAAGAATGGAAAGGCGGCGTCACCCGGCGTGGTATCCACTTGAATAGCCGCAGCTTCGTCACTGGTTCTTAATATATGATCTTTCGTAAAAATCCGATTTAATAAATCCGGGTACTGGCTCTTCATTTCCTGCCGGCCAAACTGGCGAGACTTCCGGATAAGCTCTCTAATTAAATTTGCCTTCATTCCATCGGGCCCAGCAGAGAGAGAATCGAACCCGCTAGAGTTCACTAAAGTGTGTATCTGTGAGGCATAGAATTCCCCCGATAACCTCTGGTACTCACTATATTCAGACCGGGTGAGCTCAACTCCGTCAATATACTTCCCGACCCGTGTAATTGGGACCTGATTCTCTCGGATAACGGTGCTCGGCTTGTCTTTTTTCTCAATGCTGGCCCAGTTTGGTGAAAGAAAATCAAGGGCTGTCCATACTTGCGCCGGGCTCTTAATTTCATTCCCTTCCAAGTCCCTATCGAGGGGCAAAGAAGCAGAAAGACCAGGCGTGACATTCCGGAACTGGGCAAACGTATTATCCATCCAAACATTGTAAGGCTCTGAAATACCAGGGAATTCTGATACGTCTGGATCCCCGGCCGCTGTTCGGAGCACCCTCAAATTAGGGTCTATCGCCCTGGCCATCCCCCTTGCAAAGCTAGAGTAAGGCGCTAAGGAGGGCAGAAAACGCTGCAGCCACCCCTCAGGCGTCTTAACTGGGTTGGTCGGGTCAATCGCCCCTATCGCATCAAAGAGGCCTCTAAGGTATCTCTCGCTGCTCAGGTGCTGGCCCAAACCAATGACAGCGCTGCCTATCATAAACTCAGCATCGTCCTGTCCCAGGTGGTTGACAATCTCTCCAATATTCGCACCCCACGAAAACAGGTTCCCAATCGGGTCCAGTTTGTCGTAGGCCACATAGGCATCACCCATCTTGATAGAATATGGGCGCCATCCTGTGGCCCTCATGGCTCTCTGCATGTCTTTATTATCTGGGCCTGCCCCAGTAATCAGTCCCTCATGGGCAAGTGTGCCGACCGTCATCATTAGAGTGGATCCCATGGTCATCCGGCCCCAAGCCTCTGCGGCCTCCGGGCCTCCCTTGCTGACAGCATCTCTCCAGCTTTTAGCTGTCCAGGCAAACGGCGATCGCTCCCACGATCGTAAAAGAATCTGGCTGGGCGTGTTGATAAATGGAACCACGAAACGGCCCATCGGAACCTGTCTCAACGCATGGACACCAGCTTGAAAGCCAGGCCCCATCCTGTTGGTGAAGGTTATGTAGTGGGCCTTGTCCATAGAATCTGCATGGATAGAATCCGGTGGGTTGTCGACAATCTCACGAACCCGGGCTTCTCGAGTAAGTCCATCCAATCCTTCGGCGCTGGCCTTCCTTTCGGCAAGAGCAAACAGTTCCATATAATATCCGACAGCCTTGGAGGCTTTATCCTCCATCTGCAGGGCCTTGGTGGGCAATCGAATGAACTTCCCGAGCATGTTCACCGCGTAGGCTCCGCTGCTTCCCGGGTCCAGACCCATGGCCTCAGAAGTTATGGCCTCCGGATAGGCAATATCCAGTTGGCGTTGACGCTCAAACTCTGTGTTTAAATGGCCCGAGGTCGGATCCTTCGCACCGTTCCGTGCTAACCGGTAAGCATTCCTCATCCCTTGGGCATATCCATAAGCCCGGGAGCTCGCCTCTTCCCACGAAACCTCACCCTTCATAAAGGTCTTCGAAATCCCGGCGTTCCAGAACCCTTCTGCCAGTGAATACGCAGAAAATATATTGGTGCTCACAACATTCCTGAAGTGACTCCCTACTCCGGACAGGATGCCATTGATAAAGACCTCGTAAATCATATCGGTAACGCCCGGCTTGTTGTACTCGCGCAAGAGCTTGTTGAGCATGGTCGGGTCATCGTTTGCCAGAAGGTAAGCCTTCCCGCGTTCCAGTATCTTGGCGGTACCACCCCCCGATCGGATAGCATCCTCGATGTCCTGAATACGCTCCCGGCTGGTAAGAGGTAGCCCTTGCTGTCTTCGCGCTTCACGAATAGACCGGAGAGTACGACCGGCCGCAGACGTTGACTGTTCGAAATGAGTCACTACCATGTGATTAAATATTTCAGCTTCATGCGCCCGGGCCACATCAGCGTCTGTAGCATCAGGCATCAGCGCAATCCGGTGACGGTCAATCTGCATCTGCCTGGCGCTGGCGAGGATCTCTGTGAAAGCCGCCACTTCTTCAGGGTCACGGAACCCAACCGGGCCACCGAGAGTTTCTTCCAAGTCTCGGAGCCTGGTCTGGGCACCCTCATTCCATTCCGTAAGAGTCTGCTTATCTCTCTTCTTGAACCCGTTTAAAAGGGCTCTGAGTTCCAGAGTTTTCCTGTCCACCAGTTCACCGATTGGATCATCACCCTCCAGCGCACTTATGTTTATAGACTCACGCGGTTCTGTGTTCCCAAGGTCTGCACCTTTGACCATGAAGTTTTCGGCCCGTTCCATCTTCACGCGGAACTTATCACCAGGAGACAATTCTCTCAGCTTCCCCTTGGCAGCGGCGCGCATGAACTCTACAGAGTCTTCAAACTTCTGCAGGGCTTGAGTCCGTTGCCGGCGAGTACCCAACTTCGGGTCAATTAATACCTGACGCAATTTCAGAGCACGTTTTTCTAGTTCTTTAATAGCCTTTCTTTTTATCTTTCCGGTTTCGGCTTTCAGTTTTGTGCGCACACCCTTGGCACGTTTAACTTCTTCTTTCGCGGCATTCAGAGCGCGTTGGTTGGGTTTGGTTTTCTGTGCCTGGAGTTCAAAATCCAAAGACTTCTGGGCCTGCTCCAATACACTGTTTACCTCACCGGTAGCCTTTTGGTTGGCAACCGCTTCCACATTCGCGTCAAAAATATCACCGGTCTCGGCCAGGTCATTGTCGGTTTTCTTGAGGCCTTTAATCTGCTGTCGGATAGCCGGTGTATCAAACTGTGATTCGGCAACCTCTATCCCGCGTATAAATTTAGTGAGCAACGTATCAAACTGGACCAGCGCCTCGCGGCCCAGAGGCTTGGCGTCCAGGAGGGCCTCATCAATCACGCTTCCCAGCAGGTCGGTGAACTCAGTGATTTCAGCAGGCAGTGGATCCGCATTCGTTTTAGGCTGAAGGTCCAACCGGTTTCGCACCCGGGACGGAACCTGGTCCCCGGTCAAGAGCGGTTCATTGGAAGAACTTTTAAATACCGATTCGGTGAGCTCGTCCGGGACCTCGCGTTCTGCGCCGGCAGCCATTCTCATAATATCGTCAGCAGTTACAGAGGACTCGTCTGCCTTGGGCTCGCCCTTGCCTGCGGGCGCGGCCTCAGAAGCATTCTTCTCTAATGTGATTTCAGCATCGGCCTTAACCTCAGGCGGATTCTTTGGGGTCTCAATAGGAGGCTCTTCAATCTTGGGCCCTCCGCTGATATTCATGGTTTCCTGTGGCGGAGCTTCCGGATTAATCCTTCGGCTCTTATACATCCTGAATACACCCATCAAGGCACCAGCCATGGTCCCTAACGCGGCTCCTTCCAGGACATTCTTTAGGCGGCCCTCCCATTCCGTTTCATTATCCGGATTATTATCCGCAAGATAGTCAGGAACAATCTGAGAAAGGCCTGGAATTTGATTGAGGTAACTGGACAATCTATCTTCATGCGGGTCAAATACAAACGCGGTAGCAATCCCGCCAGCTACTTCAGCTTGGAATATATCTCCCGCCAACTTTTGAACCTGGTCGGAGAAAAGACGCGGGTTCTTGCGCTGGGCTTTCGCCAACATATTGGCGGTCCCCTTGGTGAGAAACAAATTTTTGGCACCCGCAACAATAGCTTTGGCCGGTCGCTGCGCTCCTATAAAACCAGTGAGGAATTGGAATGTACTTCGAATCAATCCACCGGTCACACTCTCCGGAGCATCGGTGGTATTAATGTCAGGGATAGCAAACTGCGCTCCAAATAAAGAGCCAATGTCCTCAACAGTATCACCGGTCTCATTGACAGCATCAATCACTCCACCGGCTGCCTGCATGGGAGAGTTAGCCAGGCCGGTCCCAATGTCACCGAGCACAGCTCCAAGGAATGACTGGGTAGCATCGTCATTAGACGCGCCCAGGGAAGGCCCCATAGACTCGGGCTTCTTCTGGAAGTTTGGCGGTGTCTGGAGGATAGTGTTCAGCTGATTGTTGACATCCTGCGTGTCGACCCGCGTCCTGAAAGCCTTGAACTTCTCAGAGAAATCATCTTCTGGTTTAGGATAGGTTCCTAAGGGCATATATTAATCTCCACCATAAAAGTCAGCAATATTTTGGAACGACCGTTTAAGAATCTGTGCCTCTTCAGAATCTGCCAGCTTATCAAGCCCCAGAATTTCAAGCTCACTTCTGGCAGCTAAACGCTCCTTCTCTTTTCGCGCATCCGAGACAACTTTGTCAGCTGCTACCTGGGCATCGAATTCAGCGCGCTCCTTTGCATCAAACAAATCTATCCAACCTAAAATAGTTTTACGTTCATTGTTGACGACCGTTTTTGATAACGGCATTCTTTCTTCATCAATCACCAGAGCCCTGCTTGAAGTCAACACATCTGCAGGAGAAATTTTAGCATTAGGTTTGCTCGACCCATAAGGTGCTCGCATGGATTCTCGCATCTTGGCCGGCGCTGAAGAGACAGCCTGGTCTCTCATTCTTTCGTAAATCTGGTCAACGGTTTCAGTTCTGTCGGGGTCATTGGCAGCAGCCTCAAATTCAAGCATGGCATTATTTGCCAGGCGCACGGAGGCGGCCTTGTTCGCTGGTGTTTGAACGGTACCCACCGACACTGCTATCTCATCCCTTAAGGCGTTTAGCAACGTCCTGGTCCTGCCGGCGTCTTTGGTCTCAGCCTTCCCTTCTCTCGTATCAATCCCGTGCCTGTTCTGTCTTCGCAGTAACGCCTCGTCTTTCCATGCAAGTCGCCCCGCCTGTGAAGAAGAGTTTATAGCCTGTGTCGCATCTCCACCCGCATCAATTATTGAGTAAATATCTCGTGCAGTATCTGGATCCGTGAACTCCGGGAGCGGTCGACCAATATCTCTGTCTATCGCATCCCATTGGCCCGGGTTAATCACAGTAGCCTGTCGCAAGAGAGATAGCTGCTCTCTAAAATAGTCCTGGTCCTCGATGGTGAGGGTGCCACCATTGTTAGCCTTGGCTTCGTTCAGGAGTTCGATCTGGACAGAGGCCTGTTCTAGCTGGCTGAAGGTTCTATTCGTATCAATCTCTTGGTCTGCGGTGGCTTCCATCTTACTGAAAAAAGTTACATCGTCATCAATAAGAGCGCGCACTTTATCTTGAGCCCCTATTGACATGCTGTCCATGATATTAACTTCGGTCATATCATCGGCTGTTAATTCTTTTCCGGCTTTGACTCCCTTTTTTGGAATGACTTTCTTTAGGCCACCCTCACGAATAAAGTAAGCAGCCGTAGCTTTCTCATCGTCCGGCTGGTTCTTGTACCAACCAACCGCCTCAGAGATAAGGCCCTCATCCCTGCGAGCGGCTATCATATTGGCAATGGATCTTGCTATCGTTCCCTCCGGATCCGCAAGAGCCTGTAGACCCGCGACCCTCTCTATGAACATGGCGTCCTGAAATGCAACGTCTTGTCGGGAAGCAGCCCTCACTCCCTCGTCATCACTCTGCAAACCAGCATTGGCATTCCTCCAAAGGGCCAGGTCATTCCCCTGAAAAATCCCCTCGGTGGTGATAGCATTCTGTCGGTCAATATTTTTTACATTTTTATTGGCATCAGCAATAGCCTTATTGGCGCTGGCATCAAGAAAGGCCCTGTATCTTTTCCGAAGAGGGCCATCAGGAACATCAGCAGAAAACCCCTTCCACCAGCTATCCACTCCCTCCTTGATCTGGGCCCCATTATTCGGAAACTTGGCAGCGTTCCTAGCGACCGCATCCCCAATTAATATTTCATTCGTCTGCTGTTCAGTTCGCTGGTTTTGCTGGAACTCGCTGCGAGCTGTGTCTATAGCGAGGTTGCCCAACCCCACAAGAAAGTTGTTGAGTGGAGAGCCAGAGTCAGCGATAGACTGGGCCGGACGCTGGCGCGAGGACCCGACTGAGCTTTTTTTAGGTTTAAGTCCTAAGGTTGTTACTGCCTGTGCCATAAATATCCTATACGGAAGTTCTTTCTTTTTGAGCTTCTGCTCTTTCAAATTTAGCCTGACGGTACTTTTCTCCCGCGGCTATGGCTGCGTTTGCCGAAGTAACACCTACAAAGAAATCACGTTCCCTCTGCAGGGATTCATTGATTTCGAGAACAGAACCCTCAAGCCTCAATCCTCTGTGAAAATTATTCACGATATTGGCACCACGCGCTGAGGCAAGTTGCTTGTCGGCGTCCATGGCCTCTAGTTTTCCGTTCTTCACTTCCTGCTCCGCTTCAACCTCTAGAGACTTTGCATAAGACTCGCGGCTACGGGCACTCCCCAGGAGACTCTCGCGGCGAGCTTCTCTCTGTGCTCTCTGGGCTTTGTTTGAAGACCATACACTGAGGCCCAACTGCGCCACTCCTAAAGCTATCATCTGCCAAGCCATTATGCGCTCACCTCGTAATCAGTTCCGATTAGTGTCATGTCCAAAGGCTCTTCTCGTTTCTGGGTAAACTTGACGCGCCCATCCCGGTCATACCCTAAAAATCCCTTTAACTCTTTGGATCCGGTTTCCTGGGGAATAGCCACATCCAGAACATTAGGCAAGAACCTGAACGGGACCTGTCTCCCCTGGACATAGAAACCCTGCGTGTTAACGTATTTTATAAATATGGTAACAACACGCTTCTTCTTGCCCATTACTGTTCCAGATTTTAACACATAAGAAACCGGAAGTGTCTCTACAAGCACATTTACATCGTCTTCCTCTCCCTCAATGTCAGGAAAAGGCAGCCCTAGCTGGTAACTATATTTAGCGGTTTGCGGAAAAGTCAGGTCTCCATTCCCATCGACCGTGTAGGTCCCCTGTAACTCCCCGTCAATGATAAGCCCAACCGGTTCATGTGCCAATTGGAGCTGGTCGCTGACCCCAGCCACCGGCATATCAATATCGAATTCACAAATGGCCGCATCGAATTTTAGTTTGTCGTTGAATATTTCGATCCAGTCTGATTCTTCGCCTATCTGACTGTCGTTAGAGAAATCCAACTGGTAAGCTCTTTCGGTTTGAGTCCCTACCCACATTAAGGTTTTCCCGTTTGAGTTGAAACTCATTCCAAACGGGTTTGTGTCCAGGTGGCTAACGTCAATACTGTGGGTCCAGATAGCCGTGGAAGTGTCACCGTCTGTAGGCATCGTAAACTGGTAAATCTTGCTGTGCTGGGAGCCTGCGACAAAGAACCTTTTGAGGTCGTGGGACCATTTAACATCCTGCGGGCTCGTATCAATCTCAGACAGATCCAGCTCCATGTCCAGGAAGGTATACCCATCCCCAAAGGTCCATGGGGTATTCAACTCCCACCGCTTGATCTTATCGGCCCCGGTCGCCACAATGATAACTTGCTTCCCGGTGTCTCTATCAATATCGAATCCTGTACCGCTCGATAACTCAGCAGAGAAATCCAGGACATTTTCTGAATCCTCAACATTTCCATCTTTCAGCGTATTGGGCTCATCCAAATTATATTCCAGAACCTTGTGGTCATCCAGATCAACTATGAACATCTTGTGGCCATCGGGACTGAGCACAACATCTTTTGGGTTCGCTGTTTGCCCTCCAAGAAAAAAACTGTTCCCCGTATAAACAACGCGCTTCAAGCTGTCCTTGAAATTCAGGGCATACTCGTAAACACGGTCTCCCCTGTTATCTGTGATCAGCATTGTCTCGCCGTTAGAACTTAGTGCCACGCCCTGCGGGTTAGCATTTGAGCCTTGGAACTCGGTGAGGTTAAGGAAATAACCCGGGTCCTCTACGACCCCACCAGGCCATCTCTTCGCATGGAAATAGGTTGTCTGGTCAAGAACGGCTACATTTTTAAAATCCCCCTGTGTGGTGCGAAGCGCAGCGGCATTAATCAGCTGTGATTTTAATACCGTGAAGGCAATCAAGGAACCGTCTTCGTTCACTATCCAAAGATAATTTCCATCGGTTGTGTCCAGTGATTTTTTTAGCGCCATATCCACGGGATTGTTTATCAGGTGACTCCAGAATATAGACGCGGGGTCAGAATCATAGGCTTTGAAATTATCAATAAAATGGAATTCCCGAACAGCGCCGCCTCCCTTTTGCACATAATAGACAACACCGTCCACAGTGAATGGCTGGATACCAGGCTTTGACCCGACATCCGCAGTTTTACGAAAACTTATATTTCCGGGTGTTAGGGATTCAAGCGCCGAAGCTTCAGAATAGAATTCCGCGTTGTCACAAAGCAACTGAATATGGCGTCCAATGTGGATAGACAGAATTGTAGAAATAACACCACCCCCAAGAGTGGCTACAATTCCATAATCATCTGTCACCCCACCTGAGTTGAAGTCTGTGGTATCACCAGCCCTGCTGATATACAGGGTGCTGGGCCGCGCCGCTGTAGCAGCTAACATGAGGCGTCCCTCATAAAAAGTTCCACAGCGCGGATACCCATTATTCGTACTAAACTCGTCTTCTTCTATTAACCATTCAGTGGCACCCACCACAAAGCTTGCGACGGTATTTGGGGAAATCAGGGGGAGAGTTATGTATTCTGCGGTGCCTGCCGTGGTGCTCGTTAAGGTTTTTATCTCCATGTAACAAGAAAAATTATTACCGGTTCCATCAGTCGAACCCCGGACTCTTATTTTCTTGCCGACATCTGCGGCGGCAACAAAATTAGCACTCGCAGCTGTGATGGTTCTTACCGATCCGACAACCGGTACCCCACTGACATTGTATCCTACCGTCAAATTACCAGTGGTTGTTTTCCCAAACGCATAGGTCGGGATGTTGGTCATTTCATATTCACTTAATGTCCAGATTTCACCGCCTGAGTAAGTCCGGATTATTTGTTGAGTCGGGACATCCTTGTGGAATATGAGAATGGTATCGAGTTCCTGTGTCCACGATATTTCTGAGATTTGTTGGTTGGTGTAAATAAGATCATGGTTGGTGTCTACTAGCTGGTTGGCCCCAAATCCAACGTCTTCTTTCCGGTAGACATACCAACGACCCAGAGTAAAAACCAATAAATAATTCTGATCCTGTGAAAATGAAAAATCAATTTCTCTCAGAGCATCTTGAGTTCCTATTGTATAATTTACATCGAGGCCAGATCCGGCCCCAGTTACCTTTGTCGTAGGAGAAGGGCCTGGGTCTAGCTCCCAGTAATCACCCACCCTTAAAATGCGGATTCCCGAGACCACACCTCCAGTCGCAATCGAGGTGACAACTCCTTGCGCTGGCTGGGTTGAGGTTCCATTTGATTTGTCTAGCGTAAAACTATCACCTACCGCATAACCAGATGAACTGTTTGGGGTGTCTATAGAAAGAGAATCAATACCAATCGGCCTGAGTCCTCGAGCCTCTGTCTGGAAATTAATAGTTGCTCCGCTGCCTGTTCCCCCCGTGAAAGCTACCCCTTGAGCGGGGAGAGTGGCATAAGTCCCGGGGCTTGATATGCTGAATAAATTAATCGCCCCTAACCCTTCGGTATTAAGGACCAGTATAGTGAACGCGGTTTCCCCGCTTACCTGCCCGGGTATTGTCAAAACATCATTAATGCTGTACCCAACCCCCCTGCTCACAAAATTCATGTTTCTTAATGCGTAGGTTCCCTCAAAGGGAGGGATGCGAGTCAACGTCTGGAGACCGGCAGCCCGGGTAGCGCCTCCCTGTGCTAGCGGAAGAGCATTCCTCATTTTGCCAACACCATTGACATAGACTTCCAGCTCAGGCCTGTGGGTTAAGGTCTCATCAATCTCACCACTATTAAAACTGTTTTTGGAAACTCTAAAAAGGCCCACTAATAACCCCCGTGTCTGACATCAATCAACGGGAAGTTTTGGATGCTTTGAGCTGGGTGCCCTTGGTCATCAATCCGGGAGGCAACTCGGGCATAGCCGGTTTTGCCATCCTTCCCCCATGCGTCTATAGTTGTGGCTGTCACTATTTCCTGCTTCTCCACAACCGGGAATGCCAACACCGCCATCATGGCGCGGATAAGAAGTTCTACGGCATGCACGGGCCATATTTCCACATTGGTAGGATACTGATAATCAATATAGATATTTTCCGTTGAGGAAAGGAGCTTCGTTTCGAATATGTTGAAATCGGTAAACTGCCCTTGAGTTCCCTGGCTGGACGGAGTGTTCCACACGGCTCGAGGCATACCATTCAACATGTCCGGAGGAAGGTCGTAACTGTATTTATACTGTGAGGGAGGGGTTGTAGTGCTTTTAGGCAAAGACTCCGACTTCTTAGTATTGAATCTCCATGCGTGGAAAGTCTCTACAGTCAATTTAACTTGCGGGAAAAGCTCTTCACAGGTAGGCCCATTCCCCTCATTGAACGAGGCTATAGACTCGTCACCAAGACGAACCAGGGATTGAGAGCATATCGAAACAGGGGATGACACAGGGCGGCTCCTATATTAAAGGGTTCTGACTCCAGTCCCGGCGCGGCCTAGTTTTGCCTTAACATCCCCAGGTGTGGCAATATCACCAAAGCGAGTATATAAATTTCTGCTGCCACTCGCGCTCTCATTTAAAATGCGCGTTCTTTCTTTTCGGTTGGTAGTGTCTAGCTTGCGCTGGGCCTCAATAAGGTCCGTTGCAAACTGAGAGGCTATCGAACTAGGACGGTTGTTTTCAAGGATACTAGCAGCGCGCTGACCAGGTGTTTCCAGTCCAAAGCCTTGCCTCTGCGGTCCACTTTTGGAGACACTGGCTAAAAAAGCATCATATTCTCTTTTTAGGTTGGCGTCCCTTTCCGCTGGAGAAAGAGAAGCACCAGGCGGACGATTAGCGGCTCCAGTAGAGTAAAGAGTTCTACTAGGGGAAGCCAGCGCAGAAGGGGTGAAGGTTTTTTTAGCAAGTTCTTTTGTCTTCTTCTCATTCTGCTGCTTGGCGATCATAAGGTTGCCAGCGCCAGCACCCATTATGCAGCCTTCTTCTTAGTTTTGCCCTTCGCGTTCTTTCGGATATTCTTGAACGGATCGGCAAACTTTAAGACTTCTTTGCGCATTACCACGGTAGGCATATTGCGCTCAACCACAATTTCAGCGATACAGTCTTTGCAGATTATCTTGATAAAAGAATTCTGACGCAAAAGAATCTTGTTCTTGTCAAAATACCCGTCCTCCATAATCTCAGATAGCGGATCCTCAATGTTGGTATAGGCAAATAGCCTCGGAGCGTCAACAGGCCCCTGTACCGCCATTGAAGTAAAACCCATATCTCTAAATGACATAAATACCCTTTCTTTAGGTTGTGGCTAAAAGCTGTTTTAAGTTGAGAGTAATGTCACCAGTTCCGGCAGGGACCTCTTCAATACCAGGCTTGGTGCCAGTAGCAGCCCCAAATGAAACTTTAAGGCCAGTACCAGAACCCGTTATCTTTGTGGTCGTTAGGTTTAAATATGTTGCTTCATATACATAGCTAGGTGTTGCAAACTCACCAGCGTCATAAATTGATATTCCCGTTGGGACACCACCCGTTTGGGCTGTTATCTTGACGATTGTGGTGGTAATAACACCCACAGAATTGGGCCACGATACAGAAGCATAATCATTAGTCGCATAACCAGTTCCAGCGGCACTTCCAATGCTAGGATTTATAGCCTTGTTTTTCTCAAAACCATCTCGGTTAAAAATCCAATACCCATACGAGTTTGTACCCGCTATGGTGGTGGATGCCTGGAGCCAGTCCCCAGTCTTAACATCCCCTTTCAACGCATTAAAGTAACCATCTGCCCTCATGTCTGCGGTGGTGTCTTCGGTTTTATACGCAAACACCTGAGGGGCTTTCCCTTGCCTTGAATTAGCCCCTATAGGGGTAATATTTACGGGTATGAATTCAGCCATTTTTTATTCCTTCCCTATGAAGCTTTGATTGTTTTACCACTAATGGAAACATTGGCAGTGCTTGGTGAGCGCAGCGAATTTGCTATTTGGAGTATAGAAAATGAAGCCGCTGAATCCCAAACCTTTACGATATCCCAACTATTCACCACATTCCGCATGGTATTAAAATAGCCATTATTTGAGGTTATAATAGTCGAAAAGGTATCACTGGTGCTGCCCAAGTTCCAGTGGGCGGGTGCATTCTTCCCATCCTCCAGTTTTGTTTCTGAGCCGCCCCGGGCATTCCCACCGACAGGCTGGAAATATCTTTGATTGAAAGCCATAATTCTTCTCCTAGACGGTTAAAGCCATTTTTTTAGTCGTAACTGAGACATTCGTAACCAATGGAGTCCTGTGAACTACATTGAACGTGATAATCGCATATTCCCTTTGGGCTGATACGCTGTTATTAGCGTGAGCAGAGACATGAACACAGTCCCCTATGAAGACATCATCTCTCAGGTAATTAAAATAACCAGAAGTCATAACCTGGGCAAGAGTGTCATTGGTTATATACGAATACTCAGCGAACCCTTTTTTGACAGTCGTATAATCGGAAGAATGGTGCCCCCCAATCGGACTGAACGAATCTGGTGTAAATGCAGCCATGCTTTCCCCTTTCTAGGATTCGTTTACAAGGACAGAGACTACGCCCTCAGGATCAATAACCGTGGATCCAGCAGAGAACAGTCCATTAGATAACCAGGAAGTCTTTTCAGCGATCCAGTCTACGGTAGCGCGGAAATCAATACCTACAGCCAGAGCCGTAGAGCCGCGAGACCCACCATGGAAACCAAAACAAGACCGGACATTACCACTGGATTTAATCAAACCACCCTCAGCCCGGGTCTCAATCATGTGGAAAGTGAAGCCATAATACTCATTGAAAGTGCCATTCTGCAGGACTCGCATTGCATTGTAATCAGCACTGGTGGCTTTTGGATCAGCCATCATCTGCTTTTTAGCCTTGGGAGACCAGACCAGGTGACGCTCAGACTCGGGAACTCCCTTGTCATCAAAGTATTCACCAACATCTGTTAACTTTGCCAGCGTCATCACAGATGACGGGGACGTTCCAGCAATGCCACCCGCTGTTACAGCGGCGGTGAGAGCATCCAGAATCAACTGGTCCTGGCGTCGACCGATAGCCATGGCAATCGTAGTTGCCAGTTCAGCGCGCTCAGAGTAGTTGACCTTCTGCTGGTCAAAAATATCAGTGTATTCCGGAGCGTTCCAGTCTTCCAACGTTGCAATAACGTGGCTTTGCTGGACGTTCATGGGAATAACGTCAGTTTGGGGCAATCGGGGAGTCGCTAGACCCTTGCCGAATAAAGGAAATTGAACCGTAGCACCTACAACACCGGTCTTTACCCGGACAGCACCACGCAAAATAGAAGATTTTTGATAAGCTTGCTTAACGATCGCGTCAAATTCAGCTACCTTATTGACGGTTAGGGACCTAGCCATTTGGCATACCTCAGACGAAGATTAGAGAATTAGATTCTTAAACTAAGTCGATTGCCAATTGGTATAAGGCGGGTCCGGTAAGGGATTGCCACCGACCTTTCGGGTCGATACAACGTGCTTCTAAAACGGATTAGTTGCGAGTGTATAGAAACACCCGGCTAATCTATGTGAAAGTATACATAGATACAGATGTACTGTCAAGCTATTACGTCCTTACATTAAACTGGACAGCTTCCAACAGAAAGGCGTTTGCTGAACCAGTTTTCACCTCGACACGCACCATGTCCTCCGGCTCTAAATAAATCAGAGAATCTCTCCGGTAGGGAGTGGGGAAGTTAGCATTTATTACCAAGTTCCAAGATTCCTCAACTCTGATATGGTTCCCATACTCGTCCACTATTGCCAGCCTAAAATCATAACTTATATCAGATTCCCCTTGCCAGGTCATATTCAAGGTATAGGCAAACGTAGAAGAAGTATCACCTACATAAATGTAGTCAATCTCGTTCATGCCTATTATAGGTTCCATCCCCTGAGGCAGACCTCCACGAGCAGGTAGAACTCCAGTCGAATCAGAATCATAAATGATCCCTTGATACTCCCCGCTCTCGTTATTAGCAGGAAGGAGATATGGGCTATGTGTATTTGCTTTTGCCCTAGGACTTGGCACCCCGGAGTTGTTGTACCCAGAAATTTTAGCATACGGATCTGTAGTAAACCCCTCCGGAGTAATGACTCCATAATATATATCATGGTTATATGAATATTGTTGATCCACAATAACTTTAGTGGTACTTATCACTTTTAGTATTGCCACATCAGCAATACCACCAGTTGAGAAGTCTACTCCAAAACCCCAAGGATTGACCTTGTCACCTACGGTTAACCCATGTGCCTCATAGGTTTCTACAACCAACTTCCCATAATAGTATCCTTCTTCTTTACCCCCTGTAGAAACAGTTTTTATAAGTAGGGGTTCATAGAGAAATGGGGTGGAAATAAAAAACCCGCTCCTGATGGTTTGGCAGTTCTCAAAAGAAACAGAAGGGACATCGATCCCATCGGTTTGGGGGATGATAAGCCCATTCGCAGAAACAGGCGCTATTTTAAAGGTGCAGTTCTTAAAAAAAGCGCTCCCACGCGGCTCCATATCCAAATAAAGACACGGATACTGGTTAGACTGGGAAGCCCATGAACAGTTATTGACTCTCACGCTAGAGCAAGACGATATATAAACAGCAGAAGATATATTTGCAGTGGGAGGATTTCCAGAGGCATCAGTGTTGAAATCTTCGATTACAAGCTGATCTATTTCTGACACACTTAAGGTCCCATTAAATCCCTTAATATTGCAATTCCTGAGTGTCAGTCTTTCTGTGCGGTGGTATATGTCAGATCCAATTTTAACAGCAGTTCCAGATGCCCCAGAATTGTTAAAATTAAACCCATCCAGAACAAATGAGAGGGGATTACTTTCAAACGCACCGTCTTCCACAGAAATAAAAGAATCCGCTGACCCGGTGTAATTCCAGTTTAGGCCACCTTTCGACCCTATATAAGTTAATGACCCTCCTAAATTATAATTCTTGGGAAGCAATATATTCGCGTCACTTGTGACATCACTACCTATTGCCACCAGGTAATTGACACCATTTTCAAGGATTATAGTATTTGAGTCATAGTAATTGAAGCTATCCAAATGACTTATGATAATAAAAGAAGACGGAAGTGAGCTTATTCTTCTCTCGGCAATGACAACCTGTTTGCGGATTGAGTCGGAAGAAACAACCCTGAGGATATAAGTCCCCCCTTTCACTACAGCCCTAATAAAATCATTAGCACTTATCAGGGGAGCCTCTGGGCCAAAATAAGACGGGTCTGTAACCTTGTCGATGTTGTCAGACTTATTGTGGTAATTGAACTCCTGCGGAGCGGTTCCCCTTCTCGAGTTTGCGCCCGCGCATGTAAATTGCGCAGCTATAAAAGCCATTCCTACACCTCACATATAAAGTAAAGGTTTTCTATCTTAATGTTTCCACCGGAGACCTCGGCTGCTATTTCAGGATAAATATGCTCCCCACCATCTACCTGAATTATGGTGTCAAAACTATAAAATAATACCACATCGTTTTCGTCACTGTCAGCCCGTGAAATTTCCCATTCCTCGCTTACCGTTCCAGAATCGGTTGCCATTCTTATCTTATAAGTCTTCGCTGAAGTATCGGGAAGGATACCTAACCCTATGCTACATCTGACCTGGGCCCGACTACGCCCTAAATACTGCAATTTCAAATGGTTGTAGTTGGTAGCCTTAAAATCCTTCATAAACCCGGATTCTGGGACTAGAATTTTACCAGGAGTATTCAATATTATGGCGAAACTTGTTCCAGTAAATCCCTGCCCAAAACTTCCATCTGTTATGGTCACGCATCCTTTTTGTCTGGGGCTGTCTATACCTATGCAGTTGTAGGCATTCATAACATTATAGCCGATAGGGTCCAGAGACCGGTTGGCATTCGTTCCGTTTTGCGCGAATGTAACCCCGCCACCGTAATTGTCATTTGTATACTGGGCATCACATATAAAAGTTGTCGTGCTTTCGATGGTTAGAGCTGTCACGGTCACGTCATCATAGTCTGCCGTTCCCCAAATTGATAGTTCGTCATTGGCTACTATGGTGATAGCTCTTCGAAGAGTTATCCTTGTGCTTGAACCAATTTGGGTTATTGATTTTATAGGGATACTCCGGGTGTTATATGAGTTTTTGCCGACATTCCCATCCTCATCCAGCAGACGACACCCCGTAAAAACATAATCTCTATTCAGGGAGTTTGAATAAGGGTCAATAGGAACGTATTGGATAGCCCCATAACCCGTAGTCGGGTATACAAGCTCACAGTCTGTAAAATAAATCTTTTCAATCTCATCTGGATTGATATGTAAAATTGACAACTCATCATTTAGGTTTGGATACCTAAAATTGCAATTGGCAAATGTCCCGTCATTTATGTTATCAACCCGAAATGCAGGATAGGAGGGAACAATTGGGTCCTCTGTAAGAGTGTAGAAAGACATGTTTGTTGCAATAACCTTATCAACATTGAAGACATCTCCGAATCTACCAAAATCTTGGAAATCACAGTTAATTACATACAGACTCCCCAGAGAGACAGGGGTGAAGTCAAGCGCAACGCTGCCGGGATTAGCTACGGTATCTCCCTTAACTGAAAAATTCTCAAGAGTAAAGGAACCAGTCGCCCCAACAGAAGCGGACATGCTTAAAAACTGGTCTGCCGTGGTTTCCCATTGTAAAACTCCCTGGCCGCCCATGTACCTTAAAGAGCCACCTCCGGAATAATCGGACTCACAAACAAATTTTTTATCTGTTGAAACGGAGGCGTCTATAAATACTCTATAGTTCACTCCATTCTTAAGAAGATAATCTCCATTCCCATCCTCTTCAAAGTCGTCTAAGGAATAAATATTCTCAAAAGACGCGTCTCCCAGGGTTTTGCTGGATGTTATGATGTCAGGAGAAATCACAACGGTCCCAAAGGGGGCTGGTCCCGAGGACAGGACTGTAAATACGGCTATTTCTGCAAAGCTATCAACAATAGTTATTGTGTCATTAGCTACCAGCTGGTAGACCACTTCTTTAAAATAATCATCCTCTAGCATCTGGTGAATGCCATCATCGGAGGTTTGATATGTGTATGCCTGCGGAGCGTCCCCTCTTCTTGAGTTCGCTCCAGCCGTACTAAAATGCTCTATTTTAAAAGCCACTATATTTCTCCAGTATCTTATTATTAACTTGTGTGGACCATGGCATATAAGTTTTCAACAACCAGGTCTATATCATCGGAACCTGCAGTCTTTCGAATTTGGGGGTAGATTAAATCACCGGGATCTAAGTGCAGTGGGAAGACTGCAGTGTATGGCATGAGATTCCCCCTATCCTCGAAAAGGAATTCGACATCCTGTAATTCCATGCTGAATTCTTCTTTTGTGCTACTACTCCCGGTTGATGTCAACATAAAACTAATTTGAAGAAAACAATCAATCACCGATTCCCCTGTGTATTTTATAGACACCTCATTGTGTGATGAGATAGCGAAATCTTTAGGGAAGACAGTTCTGGATGGCTGGCTTTTCCCGCTATTAACCGGAATAGGTTGTTTGGTAGTGTTGTTTGTATACGTTTTTTCTGCTGTATTCCCCGAAAAGTATAGGAACCCCCGCGCCTTAGGACTTGGGATGCCTATGCAATTTAAAGCTTTAATTTTCGTGGAAGAATGAGTCGTAAAACTTTCAATCGTATTGAAAGCCCCGCCAGTATTTATACCAACGAAATCCTTAACCACTGTGAAGTGTGTAGAGTCAATAACGCTATTAACAGCCTCTAATGTACTGTTATAGTTTAAGGTCCCCCACAACTGGAACTCATCAGCAGTGACCAACCCATGCGCTGCGTAGGTTTCTATATTTATAACAGTCGCGCTTGTCTGGGTAATAGCTTTTATTATTTTTTGATCTACATTAAACGGGTTAGCGACCTGCGCACCATTAGCAGTTAATAAACTACAGTTTGAGAATAAAATATAATCTGAGGGAGCATTCCCGGGGGTTATTCTCAATCCGGGTGAAGTTGTAGCCGGTACCACAAGCTGGCAATTTGAAATATATGCCTTATTGAGGCTGTTTGTTTTAATTTCTAACGCGCCATGCTCACTTCCAGGAGATTCTATTTTTGAATTCTCCATAATAATATCTGTGCCAGCTACCTTAAAAAAATCATCGACAGAATGATGTCCAGTATCGGTTGTTGCAACATTAACATTATTTATACGGAGCACATGTATTCCACTATTTAAAATAGCCGCAGTAACAAATCCAAATAAACCAACATTGCTAATAACGAGCTTATCAATAAATGGGTCTCCCATTCTTAGGCCAAGTGACTCTTCAGTGCTTGTGGTCGTGATATTGAAATTCTTTAAAGAGAACACCGGACCTTTGGTCCCGAGATAATCCCCATAGATGAAGTATTCTGCGCTCGTGTTCCATTCAAGCAACCCTTCTGGACCCATAAACGCTAATTCGCCACCATTCGAATAATCGTCATCAAAAATAAAGTATTTATCAGTCGTGACTGTCCCTTCAATATAAACCTGATAGATAATCCCATTCTCAAGGATAAAATTCCCTTCAAAATCTTTTTTAAAGTCATCTACACTGTAAATATCCACAAAGGTAGGCTTCTGTATAGGATGCACATAGGGGATGTTGCTCTTAACCACAACGTTCTTTGACACAGGGTCTGAAGACACTACTTGATATATGATCATGCCATCACTCGTGACGCAGTCGATTGTGTCATCGGGGACAAGCTGGAAACTAACCTCCGAAAAATAATTGTCCCCTGACATATCGGATATTGAGTCACCCATATTCTTGTATGTATATTTTTGCGGGGCTTCTCCACGTCTAGTCTGAGAACCCACCGGAGCAAACTGATTTATTAAAAATGACATGATTAACTCCCGTTGAAACTGAATGAACGCACGTTTAAATTACTCGTACTTGTTAGATTTTTAAGTCTCATCTTGATCAAATCGCCCTGAGATAATTCAGTGGCCCCTGAAATTGGGACAGAAAGAGGGACGTTCCCAAATGTCCCCATGGCTTGCCCTACATCAAGTAATTGCCGAAAGGCAGTGTCAGACGCTCTGTAAATCCATGGGACAAACGCAAACTCAGTAGCAGTGTTTCCCGATTCATTTTCCGCTGCAATTGAAGAACTTAACTGGAATGTTTTAGTGACCGCGCCATCATATCTGAATGTCCCAGCTTCAACATCGACCAAAGTGAACTTTTCAGTACCATCTAAAATAGGAATGTTGTCTACAAATTTAAAGTCCGTATACTGACTCTGGTTCGTAATGGTAATGACTTCGCCTGTTTGTATGGAGTCAATCGTGTAACTAAAAAGCAACTGACTGTCTTTTTCTCCAGCTACTCCTGAAATCATCATTCTGGGATCGGTGCCTGTTATTGAACCATTATCTACTGTCATCACCCTCGGATTTCCAGACACCCAACCTCCAGTATCAGTCCCCAAAACAGAACTATCTAACTTTATGGTCACCTCTGTTTTTGCCGTATTGATAGACGCAATAAAATGACTTCCCTTATATTCGGAGATAGCGTCAGGCATAAGAAAAATGAATTGATTTTTTTTAAGAGTGCTGGATGCAAGAAGAGTGACCGTTGAAAACCCATCACCAAGAGATGTTATTAGGCTAAAATGACCATCTTCGCCAAACTCAACTCCCTTTGCGGGTCGACTTATTTTTAGGCCAGAAAATTTGGTATCAAATGCTTTCGCACCACCATTATAATTAATGGTATTTTCAATCAAAACTGTGTCCCCGTTTGTATACTTCTCACTCTGAGACACTAGCTCAACGCTCACAGCATCGGCTTGAAATTTACCGCTTGAATCCCCTGAATATTCACCCTCTATAATCAGATAGGTAGGGCCAACTGTTTTAATATTGTAGGTTTCGTTATAGGCCGTATCTACCATGTCATATAGAGTTATTTCCTGATGGGGCCAAAAGTTGGAAGTATCTATACTTATTGTTATCTCCAGCTCACCATCCACCGTTCCTGCCACAACCCCAGTCACATTCCCACTACTAGAATGGTCTGCCCCTATTCCCTCAATTGGCTCTGTTCTACCTTCCTGAAAAAAGGAAGAGTCCCCACTTAAGAGAACTTCTGTAGAATTAATTTGAATGGTCGCATCATCAGCCAGATAAGGGTCAATGTAAACTGCACTCTCCTGATCTGGAACTTCGAAAGACATGTCCTGCATTGAAATAAAAGAAGAGGCCCTATCACCATCAAAAGAAAGTGCTATGTTTCCGGGGTCTGACTGATTCCCATTAAGTTTGTAGGGTCCGAGTCTCACATCTAGACAATTCCTGATAATTAAACCACCGCAATTAACAGCCCCGGAATGGTCAATGAAAACACTTCTATAATTTTGAATGGTGCCCATGCTTTTAAAGTTGATAACACTTCCTTCAAAAAACCTTATCAGGCCAGTGTCGGGGTTGCCATTATCCAAATCCAAGAAAATATTTTCCCCTTTTATTCTGGCCGGATAGTCTCCATTGGCAGCATCCTCTGTCAGAAAATTCATCATCCTTACCACAGTTGCACTGGACTTAAGGAAAACATTTAATTCAGTGGGCGGCTTAAAAGCTACCCGATTAAAGATAAAAAATGTTGACTCAAATTCAAGAACGGCACCAACACCCGGTGTAGTAAAAAGATTCTTTGTCAGCAATGTATAGTCCATCATCAAATATTTTTGGAATGGATTAATCTGGATTGAATCATTAATCACAGTCCCCTCAAAATCCGCCTCTTTAAAAATAGGGGTAACATTTTTAGCGCTAGGCAATGCTGGCTGGATATATTCTGTCGCAAGAGTGACTTGCTGGAGCGTCCGGTCAACCGACTCAATAGTAAAAATGACATTATTATCTTTAAGAGAACAATAAATAAACTGCCCAGCGGCCAATAGCTTATTCATGGTATCGAAGTAACCAGCAGTGGAAACTGTCTCCACATTATCTACTGTGCTTAGATAGCCCCACCCCATAGGAGCATTCCTGGTCGTTTCGACTCCAGACCTGGAATTACCCCCAATAGGAGTGAATCTTAAAGAATCAAACGGCATTCTATTCCTCTAACTCGGTTCCAAATGTTTCGGCAAAAGACTTCTCAATCAATTCTCGATGAGCTTTCCCTTCCGGAGTCTCCTGATCCATGAGCATAACCCCCGGCTTACCGGGAACCTCTACACCCATAAGAGCCTGACATTCTGCAGGAGTTTTAGCTCCCGTAGTGACTTCAGAACTCAATTTCACAGGAATGGGCTTCTCTCCACTGTTCTGACGGAGTTTATTTGTAAGCTGAACTCCTAGCGCGGTACTCCCTAAATCCGCGAGCTTGTTACGTTCAGCTTCGTTTAAAATCCCGTTTCTCATTAGAGAGTTGATCCAGCTGCTGTTTACTTTCAGAATATGCTCACCATTTTCTCCGAGCAATTCCATTTCTTTCGTAGTATCAGGTTGCTCGGGGAGAAACGCCTCAAGACCTTCCATAACATCCTGCAGGCCATCGGTAAACTGAGCCTTGCTCATATTCCCGGCCTTGGCAAACTTAGCCAGAGCCTGAAATACAGGATCGGCTGGAGTCATGTCCCCAAACTTGGTGAACTTGTCACCTTCTGCCTGGTCTCCAGACGCTTTGGCCCGGATAGGAGGTTTAAAGTCTTTCAGGTAATCGTTGTAATCCTCAGGCGTCTCACCACGCTCATTGAGGATATTGTTCATTTTCTTTCGAAGATCATTGTACGAGTTGGCCATCTCATTTTCTTTGACCTTGCCGGCTTCATAGTCCCAAAAGGCTTCAGGAACATTATCAGGGCGACCACCTGTGACACCGGGGCCTTGATTCCCCCCAGGCTCTGGGCTTCCACTCAGGTTTGCATTCTGCGCATCCCCTAATGGCTGTGGATCGTCAGCATGTCCGGGCGTCCTTTCGTCGGCATGGACATTGCTCATATCAATATGAGAAGAGGAACTCTCTTCAGAATCAGCCGCTACAGCACCTTCCATTAATCCTGTACCACCTTCTGCACCATCTGCGGCAAAGAATATCTTTAAAAATTCCTTTAACATAAATTCTCCTATTTATTTTTCTGTGAGCGCTTAATTCTAGCCTTCAACTGTCGGACCAGTTCATTCTGACCCTCTCTGAAATAACCTTCATGGGATCCAGCCAGGTCCTGACCAATCTTCCTGAACACTGGCTTCCCTATTGTTTCGTCATGCAACCACTCGAGAACCCTCTGGCCGGCAGGCGTTGAAAACGTCTTGGCAATCAAGGCATCCATATCCCGATCATCCTTTGTGGCCTGTTGCAGTTTTGCTTTTTCTTCTTCTGGATTAGCTTCCTCGGGCCCGTAAGGACTCTCCGGAATGTCCATACCCCTCCATTGATCGTTCACATTTTCTCCAAAGTTGGGATTGCTATTGATCCAGCAGACGGGAGCTTACCTTCTTCCTGTAAGACCTGGACCATCTCAAAGAAATCTTTTTGTTGCTCGTATGGATAACCTCTTGAAGCATTGACAATTTGGATATGGAGTTCCCCTTTTGCATCTGTGGAATAAACCAACTTCCCCACCTGAACAGGAGTTTCCTTTCGCTTTGAAGACATACAGATGCCACTGGCCTTATTTTCATCTGCCTGCTGTACCGCGCTTTTGATCGTCATAAATCTCCTAAGCTGCTTGAGGTTGAGTTTGACCTGCCTGTGCTTCTTGTTGAGCCGCTGCAAGTAATTGCGCGACCATATCTTTCATTTCTGAGCGTTCACCATCAGATTTTACAAGTTTGAGATCAACCCCGAGTTTTTCAGCTGACCATTCTGCGAAGTCTTCAACACGGACAGTACCGAGCATAACTTCCGGACCAATCCCTTGCACAATCGTCAGCCATTGAACCGCTGACTCAAGATCATTAAGATTCTGTTCCCTGGCAAGTGGTGAGGTCGGAATAACTTTCACAGCCTTCCCATCTACCTTGATCGGGAAATCCAGCATCCCTCTTTTATCCATAATGCCAAGAACTCTTGTGGCTACGCGCTGGAGCATTTCAGAATTAATCCTTGAGAAAGGTGCGCCAATATCCTGAGCGAGTTCGCGTACTCTTTCAATAATTTCAGTGGGTGATCGAACAGCTCCGGTTGGATCCGGAAGAGACCGGTCAAAAAGTGCTGCTCTAATACTATTTTCTAATTTCTCGGAGATTGCTTCGCCTATTCCAAGGTCTCCAGGAACATCGAGCCTTTCAATATCTTCTATCCGGTCCATAGGAAGAAATGTGCCGGCTGACAGTTTCACCATGTTCAGATTGCTGATAGAGTCTGACTGTACAGCCCAGAGTCCACCAATGGCCATGGAAGCATTCTGGAGCATGAGCTCCGTAGTTTTATTTAGAGTTTTAATATCTGGGAGTGCGAACAGAAGCGGACCGCGACCGAATGTTTCACCGGCCAGTTTAATCCAGCGCGTGATAATCCATGGCGTGTCAGTCAGTACGCGTTCAACCAAAAGTACCGCAGAACTTGAATCGAGAGATTGTGTGGGAGTGGACTGTGAAATTTCAGAATTATCCTGCGTCCCTTTGAGGACAACCTGGTAGTACCATTTTTTTGTTTTCAGGTCTTGATAGGTTGCTTCCAGAACATTCACTTTTTGAGCGTCACTTTTTTCACCCTGGGATTTTATCAGCTCGGCTATCTTGGCTTTGCCCCCAGGCAAAATGTCAGGCCATGTCGCCTCGATGTTTCTGACAGCGATCGTATGTTGCCGGAACACTCCATCCACTTCGCTCATAGGCCCCTCGTCCATGGAGATTTGAGCATTGGGTACGGCGGTGAACCTCACAGGGTTGTCGTCATCCCCTTCCTGTACGAGCATGCAACCGGTACCGGCCGCCAGGTCAAGATAAAATTCTGTAATGACAGTATCGAAATTTGAGTTTTCAATGACAGAGAAGAATCGCTTGCGGACTTGTTGAAGTTCGAGCATGGCCTCTTCGCGGTTCTCATCGGGTATTTCAACACCGGGAACAAAGTCAAGCCACTGTTGGTAGGGAGGGGTGAGGTTGGCCTGTAAGCGAGAAGCAAACTTCTGGGTAGAAATTATCGCGGTGGAATTATAAACCCGCGTCATCTTGTCTGCGCCCTTGGTATAGGTCGTGTAAAGATTGCGCATGGGCATTGCCAGTTCATAAACGTCACGATACTGGGAAACCCAGTTCAGTTTTTCCTGGTCAGCCGCATTCCCGCGTATGACAAGCTGTTTGGCGCTAAGTCCTGCCATAGTGATCCTCTAATTAAAAATAATTGATTCCTTGGAAAGAAAGTCAGGCCCAGGTATCCCTATTTTATAGGGGTGGGCCTTCCCATTCACAATGTCAAATTCAGCCACGACCATCCATGACAATTCCTTTTTAGTCATCCTGGCAAGCCGATTAAGGACCTGAATCTTGGTGGGGCAAATATCAATCACAGATAATGCGTTCACATGCACTCCATGCTCGGATTCCATCTTGTTTCGGTTGACGATGACCCAGTTGGTCTCTTTTGACCGGACAACCTTTTTAGTGAGTATGTCTTTCATCAGGCATCTTCTATTTTAAATTTAAAATCCTTGCTGCCCGGGAAATTGGCTACCGAAAACTCTTTACCCAGGTAATCTGTTCGGTTAATTCTTCCAAGTCTATAGAATGCTCGAGCTATATCTTCTTTCGAATACTCATTTTCATTTACTAGAGATACCCGCACATTAAGCCCAAGGTTCTCCTTCTCAACACTATAACTCATTGTAAATATAATCTCCTAAGAAAAAACATCCCAATTAAATTTAGCTTTGATCGGCCTGATCTTCTTTTTGCTGTCGCGGCCCTGAATGGCTTTGAATTCACCAGAGCCAATGCAATAATACCCTAAAGCATCACAAACATGCGAATATTTCCCCTTGTCCGGCTTCTCTGCGAATCGTTCTACTCCGGAAACTTGCAGGCGTTTGTAGATCCACTTCCCTGCCAGGCCGGCGCGGAGAACTTTACAGCGCTTGTGGATGAGTATACCAGACTTTCCATCAATCATGCGAGTCATCGGCATGCGGGTACCTTCTATGCGGGTCTCGATAGCATTGGTAGGCGCTCCTTTTATTGGAATACCCTTACTTTTAAGGTGATTGAAGACTACCGTCTCGTAGATTTCATCCCGTTTCTGTCCGGCAGGGTCTCCCCATCCATACTCTAATTCCCGCCCCGGGAACAACTCCGCCATGGTTTGGTTGACCTGGTTACTGAATTCCTCTATCCCCATATCGAAGCAAACGATTTCAGCATGGATAAGGATAGTCCCCCTGGGGTGGCGCTGACAGATGAGGGCGGAAGGAGATAAGGTCCCGCCGCCAACGTCGGCACCAAGTCCCAGAGGAACATCTTTGAGGACAGGGAGCTGTTCCACAGACATCATATCGTCATTGTATTCCGGGATTACAGGCTTTCCTTGCCCGACTACTCCATATTTGGATTCGTAGTAGACTCGTATTCGGTCCCGGTTATTGAAGGGGATTTTCTTTTGGTAATAATTTGTTGGTAGATTTGGGATATTTTCAGCTTCCGGATTGACGATGTATTGCCTGCCGGCCGCTTGGATGACTTCTTTGTGCTTGTGGGCTTCGTGGGAAACATCAATTACAGCTCCTGGTTGATTAAAGAATTTTAATGACTTCATCACCCTATCACCATTTGAATCGGTCGGCCCCCCATATTCCCATGAATACATCCAGTGGTCTTCATCCGGAGGGTTGGTATCGCCAATCATGCAGGGGTATGTGCATTCGACACCGTGCTTATCAGCGGCCCTGTTGGGGAAACGCCCTACCCGGTCCCAGCCGGCCAAAATTATTTCCTCCTGGAATTCCCGCATTTCGTTCCAATAAATATGAGAGACATTCAGGGAGAGTAGCTTTCTGACATCCTTCGGCTGGTCCATGGCCAGGAAATAGACTTCGCAATCGAGTTCACCGGGGATTTTTATATGCTGGATGATCGGAGGGGTGCCACCAATGGTGCCAAAGACATCTTCAGGGAAATTCTCCTTCCATGTCTGGATGGTGGTGGTTTTGAGTTCTGAGTAGGTATTTCGGAGGATAACGGGTCGACTGTACCGAACCCCGTCTTTAGGGGAGCGTTCCTGGTCCATAGCCACCCTCATAACCTCAAAGCATAGCCCTGTGGTCTTTCCAGAGCCTACTGGCCCTTTGATGATACGAATATCAGACCGGTCTTTAAAGAACTCCCCTATCACAGGGGCATAATCTAAATTTAATGTGGATATCTCAGCTGCCACTAAATCTCCTATATTTCACATGGAACAATCAACCAGCTGCGAGGTGTAACCCCTCAAAATTATATAGAAACCTCAGCAACATACTTCATTGTCTTTGAACGCCTATCATCATCCCCCTGACGAAGAAGGTCTACAGTTCCATAAACACGCCTCTCCATAAAACGCCTCTCCGTGTCCACAGCTACCATCAGAGGCATCAATGTACAATTACAATTAGGGCACGTCCTATTATCTCGCATACGACCCGCAGGAACAACACCAACAATCTTTAAACCAGAATACTCTCTCACATCGTCCTTAGGATCCGGATCACCTGGTTCAATATCTTTAACTACCATAAAAGAACTCCTATTTGGTGTGTATCTGTTAGACAACTACTTATTCCTGAGGGATTGGGTATTTACGTTCAGAGAAGCCGCCTTTCTTCGGGGGGCCTTCTCGCATGTCACAGACACAGTTTTTTTATTTGGGTGTTAGCTCTTCTTTACTATCTTGATTGAATAGCACCTGTACCTTACTACCGGGCATGTTAATGACGATACCCCCAAAGGTAGGCTTATCCTGTACCTGACCAGCATCAGTGTACTTGCCACCTAGTTTAGCTAGCTGGTCTAGGCCCTTAAGTGCTTGATTAGTGTCGCCTGTCTCTTCTGCTGCCTTGGTGACGTTGTTAACTCTGGTGACTAAAGACCTGAATATAGCTTGCTCCTTCGCATCTAGCTCTTTATGGAGCGAATCGAGGAAAGCGACTACCCCTACATTTCTTAACATGCGGTACCCCTGCATTTCAGCCCCTTTTTCGCTGTATCCAGCGTCCCTAGCTGATTTCGTGGCGTTACCACTGGTCATGTAGGCCCTGCAGAACTTACGCTGTTTCGGGTTAAGCTTGACCTGTTTACCTGTCTTTTCTGGTAGTTTGTCCATAAGAAAGAATCAAAAGCGTAGTTTAGGGTTTAAAACACGATAAAGCATTAACTGCTATTCTCGCCCTTGCAGGGCTTAAATAGCTAAACCTTATCAACAATGCTAGCACGGGTTTGGAATTCAATTCAACTTAATTTTGCCTTTCCTTTTATTGTTTAACTTAGCTATCAATAAAAGACTTGACATAAATATCTCTGTTCCGTAGAATGGTTGCTGCTATGAGATACCGCAAGCTAACAATAAATTCAATTGACGAGGGCTGCGCTCAGTTACGACTGAGTGTTAACCCTTATCTAAAAGGTCAGTCCCTAGGCGATAGCGGTATCTCAAGGGGCTGGCCTTTTTTTATTGGGAGATACCGCACCATGTTAAAGAAAACAGAGTTTGAATGGCAAATGCGTGAAAGAACACGCCTGCTAGACGGTGAACACCAACAAATCCCTATAGAATGGCTCGATATTATAGGCCGTGCGGATATGGATACCCGTTTAAAGGTTCACCTCAATTATTATCCTCATGTCTCTAAAAAAGACCCTTCCAAGCTTGCCTACACTGAAAGTCCTGAAAAGGGCGAGAAAGATATTCAATCGATTATCAAGCCAGGCAAATTCCTCAAAAAAGTCATACCGGACTTGACCGATGTACAGGTGCAAGAATTGGTACAGGCTTTCAATGGTGTCTCTGTCACTGGCGAGCTTAAACTTGCCACTACTGAACAGGATATTATTGACGTTTACAGAAATGGGCCTAATTCCTGCATGGCACACCCTGCAACCTCTTATGGTTCAAGCCCCATCCACCCCGTATCTGTTTATGCGTCCGGTGATATTGGGATAGCTTATTTGAAGAAAGAAGGAGCAGAGCGCATCTCATGCCGCACAGTAGTCCGCCTGAAAACTAAGAAGTATGTACGGATTTATGGTGAACCCAGTCTTTTAAAGCCCCTACTGGAGCAGGCTGGCTATGAGCAGGACAGCTATGCGCTTGACGGTGCAAGGTTGCTTAAAAAAGAAAACCAGCACGGTGAAACAATCGCCCCTTATCTGGATGGGAGTGCAACCGATATTTCCATAAATTGTGAGTATCTACATATACAGCAATATGATGGGGATTATACAGCCGATAATACCAATGGCCTCTTATCATGCGGAGATGTTTGCTATAACTGCGCCTGCTCCGTCTATTCTGATGAGTGTTCCACCTATAATGGCGATTATTATTGTGACGCCTGTTTTGAGCAGAGCTATTTTTATTGCTTCGCTTGTGGAGAATCCACAAATAGAGATGAGGCCTGCTCTGTTCCCAATAACGAAACAGTATGCCAGCATTGTTTCGATCTAAACTATTTCCGTTGTGGCGATTGTGACAAAAACCACCACGATTCAGATAATAGCCCCAACCATGACGAAACGTGCACCGATTGTGGAAAAGAACGAGACGCAGAAGAGGACGAAAGAGAAAGAGACGCAGAAGAGCAGGAAAAGGAGGTGACTACCAATGCCTGAATTATTAAAAGAAATGCTCCGATATAAAAGACCGCACGGGTCTTATACTGAACAGCTATTTATTGAAAAGTATATTATCCCGTTGGGAGTTGAAATTGACGAGGCTGGAAATCTATTCAAGCGCATAGGCTCTGCTCCGGTCGTCTGGTCATGCCATACCGACACAGTACATAATAAAAACGGTATGCAAAAGGTTCGCTTCGATGGTCAATTTTTTAGTGTGAAAAAATCCTCATGCCTTGGTGCCGATGACGGTGCAGGGCTTTGGCTCATGCTGGAGATGATTAAAAATGAAAAGGAAGGATTGTATATTTTCCATCGAGGTGAAGAATTAGGGGGAATTGGTAGTAATTATATAGCTAGTAAGACCCCTGAACGCCTAGACGGTATCAAGTTTGCAATTGCTTTCGATAGGAAGGGCACTAGCTCAATTATTACTGACCAGTGCGGCAATTGCTGTTCAGACGAGTTCGCCCAGTCTATGATTGACCAGATGCCCGGATATAAAAAAGACCCTACCGGGACTTTCACGGATACAGCAAACTATACAGAGATAGTTCCAGAATGTACCAATATCTCTGTAGGCTACGAAAACCAACACTCTAAAAGGGAAATATTAGATTTCAACCATTTATACAAGCTGAAAGAATTAATGCTGAATTTGGATGTCTCGAAATTGGTTGCTAAAAGAGACCCGTCTATTATTGAACAGTCAAGCTTTGGCTATGCCGATCAAGGGTGGTACCGTTCAAGCCGCAACGATTCGATGCTTGATATTATTTGGGATAATCCAGACGCTATAGCGGACTTGTTAGAGCAATACGGGTTCACACCTGAAAGTCTACAGGAAGAGCTAGGGCAGGCCATACCATTTTAAATCCCTCCGCACCTCTGCTCGACAATCCCTCCCCATATCCTCAATCATACCTTAGGAGAGGCCCTTAATTGGGTCTCTCTTCCCTTCTCATCTCTTCCCTTCTCATCTTTTTCCACCATAGCCTGCAATAATGCGTCTAAAATATCAAACTCTGTATAAGCATAGAAGCCGAGAATAGTAGAAGCCGCAGGAAGGGAAATAGCCTTCTCTATTTCGCATAAGGCACTCTGAGAGCTTTGAACAAGCTCTGCCAATTCCTTTTGCGTCATGCCTTCCCCTTTTCTCCAACCAACCAGAGAGGCCGCAAATTGCTCTTTATTAATCTGGATCATCTTATCTCAAGGTTAGAGGCCGTGAATTAGAGGCCACAATTTGTGCCACAGGTAGAACATTCTGGATAAAGTTGTCTGTTTAGGGTAATCTGGAGGTATTTAGTGGGTCCCAAGCACTACCAAGTGCGTGTTCCCCTAACAGAAGGGTCGGCTCGGAAAGATGTGGTGTCCGGATGAGTCGGCCCTTTGAATATCCTACCACAGAAGACGCAAAAATCAAGCGTGGCGGTTAGAAGCCGCAATAGTTTTGCCTGCCACTCTGGCCGCCGTTTCAATAACCACGTCTACCGCGTCTTCAATATGCTCCAGGGACTCGCCCCGGTCCGCGAGCCGGTTGATCAGATCCGGAACCATCCTACCTACCAGCCTGTCCATTAACTGCGTTTTACGATTAATCACCATTTTTATATCTCCTGAATTTCAACGTGTGGATAATGTACTGCCATCATTCGTTTCTTCGATTTATAGGTAGGAGTAAGCATTCCCTTTACATCCTCCACCGTTACCGTACCGTCGGCCCAGAACACCATAAAATCAGCCACATACTTTACCCCTGGCATATAAAATGGGGGCTGGAGCATAAAAAAAAGCACTTCCCCGGCATTTTTGAGCAATACGAGCTCATCGTACCGCGTCCTCTCCTTTTTGCTGCTGAATTTATAGCCATCACGCTCGACACGGACAGCTCGGTATTTATGCCTTAAGCTCATCTAATTTCCGCTTCATTTCCGGGCTGATTAAATCATAAAGCTTTGAAGTTAAAGGCCCTTCTTGTTTAAGCCTCTCCTTCATTTTAGGCTTTATTTCCGCGTTATTTCCACGGGCAGCCTTCCTCGCATTCCGGTATCTGGAATAAGGTTTAACTTTTCGCTTTTTCCGTTCTTCCCACAACTCTTCTAAATTATCCATTATCTAGGCATAGTCCTAAAAGTCTCTCGGTTCATTTTCTTGAAATTCGCAACACACTGGAGTCTCTCTTCTTCACTCCCATAAGAGTCAATCGCCTCTTGGCGCTCTCGATCCCGCCGCGCCTGGTCATCCTCAACCCTTTGGGCAATCAGCTTCTGGCCGATTTCCTTCTGCTTTAGGGCACAAATCCCTATTAATTGTGCGGGGATATTATCGGTCTCCCAAAACTTTAAGTTAGTCCTACATAAATGTAAACAGCTTTGCTCATACGAACCAAAACCTAACTCGTCTTTAAGGGCCCGAAACCATATTTGAAGCTCCCAAGCACCCTTTTCCTTCATTCCAAAGGCGTAGAGGATAGTAATACCTTGCATAAATTGTTCCCAGGTCATATATCCGAATAGCTCCCTACTGTAGGATCGTAGTTTAAATAAGCGACACCATGCTTGCCGTTTTCTCTAAACCTGATCTTCTGAACATGGATCTGGACTTCCCGGTTGGGCTTTTCAGAAGGCTCAGGCGGAGTAAGATCACGCCAGATAGAGATGCAATTGTCCGCCTTGTTGTACCAGTGGGCGCTTCCCGAAACATCGTACGGGGTGACCACAGGGTATTTTTGAGCCTCAGTCTTTACCAGTTTCGTGGGGTGCGCCATGATCCAAACATGGACCCCGCGCTGCCTGGCAAACCGCCGTACCTTGGACAGGGAGGAGCTTATGTACTCCGTTTCGGTAGAATAAGCCGGACGTGTGTGGTCAAGCTCATTCCAGGGGTCAATAATCAGCCCCTTTATCCCCTTTCGCAGCACAAGGTCCTCGGCCCTTTTTAAAATCAAGTCAAGAGTAGGAGCGTCCCCCTCCGGCAAAATAAAAGTAAAATGCTCATCAAGCCAATAGACCGCTTCAGTAAGCTGAGACCTGGTCATTCTGCCACACGGGCCCTCCTTGAACGGGAGCTCTAGAAATTTGGCTGCAAGTCTGCCTACATGGCTTTCGATCGGCTGGTTTTCAGGGCTGCACACTCCGAAGCGCCATCCGTGGTCCCGGGCTAAATTTATCTGGATCTGGTCCAGAAACTCAGACTTCCCGTTAGAAGGGGACCCCGAAACCAGCGTCCACTCCCCCGGTTTTACAGAATAGAGGTCTTTCAGACCGTCAAACCCAACTGGAGTGCCGCCCTGCACCCCATTATCGTAAAGGTCAAAAATCCCCCCACAGAGACTCTCAACGGAGATTACCCCATCAATATTAACGTAGGGGGCTGAACTAATAACGCCCTCAAGCATTTCACTCCCGTAGAGCATCAGAACCTCGTTAAAGTCCTTGCAATTTTCCGGCCAGTTTACCTCCTTGCACTTCGCGGGTCCCAGCCTTTGGATAAGGCGTGTTTTTAACTCTTCACCCTTGGCATCGTTATCGACACCAATAATATGAACTTTAATATCTAGCAGGGACTGCGGGGGGTCATCTAAAAAGGTAAGTTTACTCCCCGCGCCGGATGGGACACTCACGCAATTTTCAAACCCGGCTACGTCAGCGGAAAGCTTGTCAATTTCACCTTCCACCCAAATAAGTGTGTCACCCTTGATATCGTCATACCCGTAAAGGCAGATTTCCGCGCCAGGGTCCATACTAAAACGTTTCTTCTCTCCTTCTTTCTCGTAACGGTATTTTGTGTTGACGTGCTCGCCGCCTTTAAAATACGGGAACTTCAAGGTTATGCCCTGATCCCCCAATGATGCGTTAGCAGGCGATGAGTCGGCAATCATATTCCTATCTAAAACCTCGTCGTGGATGCCTCTGTTGTTTAAAATCGTGGATCCTCGTGTGGTCATAGGTGTTCCAGTTAGGAGTTCTGGAGGCTTGGGCGCTTTTTTAAGAGATGAGGAGCTGTCCCCATCCGGGGATGCTCTCTCTTCTATGCACCCGGCCCACCCACAGTTATGACAGTTATAAACACCCTCATCAATGTTCACACTTAGGCATGGGTCCCTGCTTTTTTTCCGGCTGGCGCTGCATTCAGGGCATAAGGTCTTCGTTTGGCCGGCCCGCTGCCCATGAATATCAATGCCCAGCTCGTGAAATGTTTTCTTCAAAACACCAACCTCCTGGAAGTCCCGCAGTTAGAATTAGCGGCACGTTTTTTGGTGTCTCCCATCTGTGCCACAATTTTATCAAAATTATTCCGAAGACCGCTCGCGCTTAAGACAGTAGACGCCCAGAATCTATTGTCATTATTCGCGTACTTAAACACCTCTTTGATCTGCTCCGTGGTTCTTTTATCCACCACGCGCATCAGCCGCACATCATTTGCCCATTTTTTAAGATCCGGCTCCTTGGTCGTTGGGTACAGACGACTGATAGATACCCAGAAAGAAGTGGCTATTTCAAGATCCTCTGAGGAAAAAAAAAGCTTTCTAGGGGCAGGCTTTTCTCGCCCCGGGGTTTTATTCTTTTTTACTTCTACTTCTACTTCTAGGGGCGACATTTTACCGTCATTGTTCTGCCCCTGCGCAGCCTTTTGTCGGCACCTTTTTGTGTAATTGTCGTGTCTTTCCAATAGTTTAGGGTCGCTGATTCTGATAAGCAAATCAGAACAAACTACTTTAAAACCAAATAGCTTCTCTAGTGCTTTTAAGAAGCAAACAAGTTGCTTTCGTTTTACTTTCAATAATGAACACCATTCAGTTGAAGGTTGTTCATAATGGCACCGGTCGGTTTCGTCCATTTTATGCGCAAGAACTTCTTGAATTCTAAAAAACCAACCATAGCCAGCGTAACCAAATTGGCTGATTAGGGCCTTCATGTTTTCGTCATCCTTGAGCGCGGTACGGTGCTGAAAGTATTTCATTATTTTTTCCTCGACAGGCACTTTTTACAAGTAGTGTCTCTCCATTCCAGAGAAGTTGCGCCGGGGAACTGAGAGCCGCAAGCGACCGGAGAGATGTTGTAATTTAGGTTCCCGGACGCCTTATTTAGCTCTTTATGGATGGTTCTGCCTTTAGCTTTCATGGGTTTTCTCCTCCACTTTGGGTTTTATGAACTCCTGCACCTTTAGGAAGGCGCTCTTTTGCCCTTTAAAAAAGTTTCGGTACAAATCCCCGAGACTTTTGTCGTCTATTTTTTCCTGCACCTTTTCCAACGCGGTCTTTAGGCGCTCCTCAATTTTTACTCCGGCGCATTCGTCACTCAACACCCTTCCCCCTCGCCGTACCAATCTCGGCACTTCTGGCAAAACTCCCTTCCCTGCTCATCGGGGGGAAACAAATCCCCGCAGTTAAGACAAATAGCCTCATCCTCACCCTCTCTCTCGTCTTCAAGCTCATCATCGTAAACCATCGGAGCACCTCGCAATTTAAGTTTGGCAAAAGTTCGCTACGAAAAACGGGGTGTCAAAAACCCCACACCGTTGTATAATTAGGTCGTTATGCTCTACGTCAATAATTGTTCCTACTGTTGACGGTAATTTAGGGTCCCAAAGCCCCTATGTTTTCAGGGTCTTGCGGGGCGTCATTTTCTTGACCCCCATTGTTTGCTACAAGTTTGTTATACTTACGCTGGTCTCTGCGCTTTGGGCGCTCCTTTTTGTACCCCT
>JQIA01000081.1_pt1 | contig 40737 bp, 34 predicted proteins | sample 811431 | NCBI WGS metagenome assembly JQIA01 (sample SAMN02998118, study PRJNA258478) | marine sediment metagenome | biome: marine; feature: seafloor; material: sediment; isolation source: oil-polluted sediment collected from 3 locations (0.5 km, 0.7 km and 0.9 km)... | place: USA: Gulf of Mexico ...
CCTGGCCAAACACTAAATCTTGTATATGGAACCTTTTCCTTAGCCATCTAAAGACTTTTTACGAGAGCATCAAGATTGAATTTGAAATATTCAAACTCAGCAGTTTGTTTGCCAGACGAGATAAAATTAAACCGCCACTAACCCAACCCCACTCTGTCGATTTTTATCATATTATGTACATCTCCAACGGAGAGGGTACCCACCATATAGATTTTAAACCCTATCAATATACTGAAGGAAGTATTTAAAAAAACACACCGGCCAATCGCCCTCCCAATTCAAGAAAAAATTAACAAAATAATACACAGGTTCGACATTTACCATTTATCGATACAAGTCAACCTTTAAGGTATTTCTGTTTTGAAGTATTTTATCCTCATACAGTTTATGTGTTTTTTTATTAACAAAGGGTTTTTTAAAATATCAAAAAAAGGTGACTGAAATGAAGAGAACAATATAAAATATAGTTTGCATTTATATGGTTTATATATTAATCAAATTCCCTCAATAGAGCTGCTACAACAGGAATTCTTGATCGCCTTGTAAAAGATGGTTGGGTTGAAAAAAGACAGGATACCAAAAACGGGCGTTCACTTCGAATACATTTAACGCTAAAAGGAAGCCGGCAAAGATATTATTTTAATATTGTTTGAAAGAATCAATCAGCAATACTTAAATCGTTTTACCCAGCATGAATGGGATAAAATGCAGAATTTTTTATTCCGTCTGGCGATGTAAAGAACACTGATAATATAAAGGTTTAAAAATATAATATGGGTAGCATTCATACAGAAGAATATATAATTGAAACTTCATATGGTAAGATTAATGCAAAAAAATGGACGCCTGATACAATAATATCTGAAATCCCTGTTGTTTTGTTGCATGATTCGCTGGGCTGTATAGATTTATGGCGGGGGTTCCCTGAAATCCTTGCAGATAATATTTCCAGAACCGTTATTGCTTATGATCGTCTGGGCTTTGGAAAGTCGGATGAACGCAGTGACACACCCTCTCTTAATTTTATTGAAGAAGAAGCAATAAGGTATTTCCCGGAAGTTAAATCTTGCCTTTCGTTATCGGAGTATCTACTTATGGGGCACAGTGTAGGTGGACCAATATCAATCAATATTGCAGTACGTGACAATGATTGCAAAGCAGTAATCACAATTGCATCTCAGTCATTTGTTGAAGAGACGACCTTAATGGGCGTTGAAAAGACAAAAAGAGAGTTTGAGAGCCCCGGTCAGATTGAAAGACTTATGAAATGGCATGGCAATAAGGCTCAGTGGGTTTTGGATGCCTGGACAGATAAGTGGGCCTCTCAGGAGTTTTCATCATGGAATCTGGACTCCTGTATTGGAAAAGTCGTTTGCCCAGTCTTTTCTATCCATGGAGCTAATGATGAATACGGTTCTACTGCACTTGCAGAATATTTTTACGAAAAGTCAGGTGGCGTTACAGACATATTGATTCTTCAGGATTGCGGGCATATGCCTCACATGGAAAAAACTGAAAAGGTCGTAAATTCTGTTAAAGAATTTATATCTGTCAATTGTCGAAACACATAAATACTCAGAAGAGCATTACACTTAAGTGAAACAAAAATGTTTAATGAAAGCAGAAAGGTTTTAAAAACTACAACATAGCTGTAGAGAAAGTACCTGTAAAAATGTGGTGATACCTACGCTAATTAAATCCTGTTGTCCGTCAGCTTGTTCTATGCGGGTGAGTGAGTGATGGTAAATACATCCGAAGCAGAAGTGAAAAAGGAATACAGGCCCCTTTTTTTATTTATGAAATTAATCAGATTCGACAGATTATACTAATTATGCCCCCGTTTATTTATGTGGATCATTTTCCTGTCCCAGGATTTTCTTTTTGACAAAATTTTATAAATCATATAAATTATAGACGATATATAATCTTCTACAGTCATTAAAAAGCAGGGCTACCGCCAAATTATTTTCTTATCAAATTTGACAAATTTATCTTAGCATTTCATTGTGGGAGTGCTCATGAAAAAAATATATATTGTTCTAATTATATTTTTAACAACAGGGACATGTTGGTCCGATGTTTTAATAGTGTTAAACAAAAATGTCGTGGATACAATAATAACCAGGGAGAATATTCAGGATATTTTCCTTGGGAAAAAAGTTCAATGGAGTGATAATACTAAAATACATATAGCAACATCACAAAATGCAGATCTTCACAGCGCTTTTCTAAGAGATTTTATCAAAAGATCCCCGAACCAGTATAAAGATTATTGGCGAAGAATGGTTTTTACTGGAAAAGGAAAAACACCCAGAAAATTCGAGTCAGTCGATGTTCTCATCAAATACGTTGCAAAAACCAAGGGTGCAATAGGGTATATAAACAAAGATGTCACTGCTGTGAACGTAAATACTATAGCTGTTCAATAGAGAGGTAAAAAATGAGAGAATGCTTAATAGCATTTATAATATTATTTTTTGCATTTAGCGTTTATGCCGATGATGAATATGGCAAAATTGAAATTCATGGATTTTTATCACAGGGGTATATGATATCTGATAAATATAATTTCTGGACCGCGAATACTGAGGACGGAACCTTTGAATTCAATGAAGTAGGGTTAAACTTTTCAACAAACTTAACCGACAACCTGAGCATGGGGGTTCAGTTTTTTGCAAAAGATTTAGGAAAGATTGGAAACGATGCAGTTGTAATTGACTGGGCATATGCAGATTACAGATTTCGTAACTGGCTTGGCGTACGCATTGGAAAAGTTAAACGGCCTGCAGGCATTTATAACCAGTCACGGGATATTGACGCTGCCAGAACATCAATATTCCCACCCACATCGCTCTATAATGACAAATTTCGTGCTGCTTCAATTAGTACGAAGGGTGCAGGTTTATACGGTCTTCTACCTGCCAGATTTGAGTACCAGTTAACCTATGGCGTTATGGACATCCCATCTGACAGCCCGGCAGTAGCCCAGGCGACAAAAGCATTCGGTGCAGTTGCAGAAAAGACTAAGGTTGAAAACAGTACAACCTTTCAACTATTGTGGAACACCCCAATACAGGGTTTACTTGTCGGCGGAACTATTCTTGACTACGATTTCGATGCAATTACAATGGATAATCTTCTTAGATTTTACGGATATCACTATATTTATTCAATAGAGTACATTTATAATAATATTAACATCAGCGCTGAATACAAAAGCGGGAAGGATAAATTTGAATATAACGGGACTGAAATAACAAACAACAGCCCCGAGGATTATTTTGCACAGGCTTCGTACAGGTTTAATAATTTTTTTGAATTTGGTAGTTCATATTCCGTATCACACAGGAATAAGCACGACAGGGATGGTGATGAAATGGTTGCCCTAGGGAAGCCCGCAGCAGCAGCATGGTTTAAGGATTTTGCACTTTCAACAAGATTTAATATAAACGATTTCTGGATTTTTAAATTAGAAGCCCATTCGATGAACGGGCTTAGGCCGGTAGAGTATACGGGGGCAAGTCCTTCAAAAAGATGGTATCTTTATGCTGCAAAGACAACATTTACCTTCTAATTAATATTTATTAGAGTCGAATTTTAATACGGTTGTAAGGATAATGATTCTGAATGGAGACAATAATTTATAAACTACTATTAAGAACTCTTATCATGTTGTTGTTATTTTCATTAACAGCTTCAGCTTCAGATCTCCCAAAGCAGATAACAATAACAATGAGAGATGGAGATTACCTACCATATCAAAATACATCTGAGAAGGGCCGAAACAAAGGATTGTATGTAGAAGTTGTAGAAGTGGCAGCAAAAAAAATCGGTATTTCAATTACAATTGAGGCATATCCCTGGAAAAGATGTCTTATAATGATGGAACGCGGGCAGGCTGATGGTATTATAGGAGTATTAAAAAATAAGAGTCTCCACAAATCTGTTAGTTTTGTAGATGAACCCCTGGCTTTTGAAGAAACAACTCTGGCAACCTACACGGGGAGTGATATACAATTTAATGGAAAGCTTGACGAAGTTTACAAATACAAAATAGGAATAATCCGCGGAGCAACCTTTTACGATGAATGGGAAAAAAAGAAAGAAAATTTTATCAGCCTAGAAGAGACAAATAGATTAGAATATCTACTTAAAAAATTATCAGCAAAGCGGATTGATTTAATTATTGGAAATAAATTTATCATTCAATACAATATAAAAAAATTTAATCTGAATAATAAAGTTAAAATTATTGACCCCAGTCTTTCCTTGAATTCAGGTCATTTGGCATTTTCTAAGAAAAAGGGAAAGTCACACAAAGCACTGGCTGAAGCATTTAATAAAGCAATCAAGGAAATAAAAAAATCAGATATATATATAAATATATTAAACAAATATGTTGATTTTTAAATAGATAAATAGGGGTATTTTTCCCAACGCCCATATTTTCGCAAGAGGCCGTTTTAAACTACATGAATAATCCCATCTTAATTAAATCTATTTTATAATGATTGTGATCACAGGAAGAAACTCTAACTGGGTTTGTATAAAAATAATGGAGCAGGTATCTTTATTTCTTGAATAATAAAAGTTTACATAATATATCTTATCAGACCCAAAGTAATATTCGTGATTGTTACGTTTATGCCGAAACATAACGCAACACCTACTGTTGTAAAGGTTATGTTTAAGTGTTGCTTAATTTTTTTTAATTTGAAAATTTGAATATAAATGACCTTATAAACTCAAACAAGGCTTTTATAGTACCTTATACAGTGATGTTTTGAGGTTTAATCTTCTTCTTCAGAATAATATTTTTCTACACACTTGTCACAAATACCGTGGCTAAATTGAGCATCAGAATGTTCCGAAATGTATTTTTCAATTTGATTCCAGTATCCTTTGTCATCACGAATTTTTTTGCAATATGAGCAAATGGGTATAATTCCCTTTAATGTTTTAATCTCTGATAGTGCCTTACCGAGGTCCTTAATGAGAACTTCTCTTTCAGACTCAAGTTTGGCACGGTATAGCCCTATTTCAATAGCAATTTTTAAGTCTATCTCTTCGAAAGGCTTGGTCAGATATGCGCATGGCTCTGTTTTTTTAGCTCTTTCTATGGTTGTTTCATCATAGTAAGCAGTTAAGAAGACTACAGGAATTCTATATTGCGAGCGAATATGCTCAGCAGCCTCGATACCGTTCATCTTACCTTTGAGATTGATATCCATGAGTATTATGTCGGGTTTATTTTTTTTCACGCTCCCTATAGCCCCTTCTCCTGTAGCGATGGTATCCGTTACCTCGTGTCCTATACTCACCAGGATATCCGCGACATCCATTGCAGTGATCTGCTCATCTTCAACGATAAGAATTTTTGCTTTATCCATTTACGCCTGCTCCCTAGTCTGGGGAATAATTATTTTAAAGGATGTCCCCTGGTTTTTGTGATCAAGCTCTATCTTCCCATCAAGCTGATTTTCTACCAGGTTAATGACCAGTTTGAGTCCAAGGGACTTGGTATCTGCCTTCAGGTTGAAGCTCTCGGGGAGACCCAAGCCGTTGTCACTCACAAGAATTTCCAAATAGTGATAACCACTTTCTCTTATTGATACGGCTACCTCGCCGGATTTGCTCAATGGAAAAGCGTACTTTATCGAATTGGTAACAAGTTCATTAATGACCAGGCCACAGGGAATGGCGATATCCATCCCCAAAATTATGTTGCTGGTTTTTACTCTGGGGGTAATTATTAAGGATTTTGCGGAATATGACCTGATTAATCCTGCAATCAATTCTCTAATATAGTCAGCCATATTAATTTGAGACAGGTTCTCAGACTGGTATAGTTTATTATAAACCAGGGCCATCGACTGTATCCGGTTCTGGCTGTCAATCAAGATCTCAGCGAAATTACTGTCTTTGAATTTGCGCGCCTGCATTCGCAAAAGACTGGAGATGATCTGCATGTTGTTCTTAACCCGGTGATGTACTTCTTTGAGCAATGTCTCTTTTTCGGCAAGAGAGGCTTGAATTTTTTCTTCTGTCTGCTTACGCTCGGTAATGTCCTCTATCATACATAAATGACGGGGAGCAGATTTGTCGCCTCCGCTTACAGGCACAATGGACATATTTATCCAAACATTAGATCCATCCGGGCGGATATATCTTTTATTCATAGCGAAACTGGTTATTTCTCCGGCATTCAATAAAGCCATATTATCCAAATCTCCCTGTACATCATCAGGATGTGTGATATTTATCCAACCGATCTCAGTCATCTCTGTTAATGGTCTGCCTGTAATCTCAGCAAACTTTGGATTAACTTCGTGGATGTGACCAGTCAATGAATCTATTAATGCGATACCAATTGGAGATTCATCGAAAATACTCTGGAAACGATTTTCACTCATTACCCGAAACACGTCCGCAGCTTTTGCCAGTTGACCAATTTCATCGTTTCGGTCCAAACCCGGTATTTTGCCAACGTGCTCACGGTTGACCAACTGCTTGAATGTCAAGGAAATCGTTTGAAGGGGTGTTACAATACTTTTGCTAATCAAAACAGCCAAGATGGCTCCAATCACAATTCCGATAGTAGTTATTATGGAGGCCTTTTGCTGGCTATCCTCAACATTTCTTTCTGTGTTTTCGGAAACCTCTTTTAGGTTTTTAAGTGTTAAGGCCTTTAATTTAAAAGATAAATTTTCAAATTCGGCCACCTCTCCCGGAATAACAACGTTGACCAGAAACAGATAGCCACGAGTCACCTGCAAAGAATGATTAAAGCCGGTTGAGTAAATATTTATAGCCATACCAAGATCTTTTACCAGGGCCTGTAACTCCTCAATGTTTTTATAGGTTTGAAACTTGGCCAATATTTTTACGGCTTCCTCTAAAGAATTTTTTGCTCTTCGTTGCAAAATGTAATCCCGATTTGCGAAAAAACTATTAGCATCAACCAGGGCGCTCAAAAATTCCTCCTTGATTCGCTCAATAGATGATTGCATTGCCGGATAGTTTTTATGTTCAATAACTTTTGACAAACTTTTGAGTATCGTTCTGACTTCATTAGCGGCCTGTGGCAGCATTACTGAGGTGTATTGATCATATCGCTTACGATCAGCAAAAAGTGTATCAATAATTTCATTATATGTGGACAAAACAGCATTCATTTGAGCTATTATGCTTTGACGTTCAGTATCGGCAAATGAGGGGCGAATTAAAGCAAGGTCCTTTTGAACCTTCGCATGCAGGTCTTTGATTCTTGCCATCCCAGCTTTATGACCGGTTCGGCTATAGGCAAGAATAGCCGCTTGCAAATTTTTGATCTGATAATCAACTTCCAAAATAGCTGTGGATGCTGTGCTGACTTGCGAATATAAAAAGAAAGCACGCTGGTTATCGTTGCGACTTTTCCAGTTAAGCATTGACACCAGAATAAACAAGAAAAGGATCATACTAAAACCCAAACTGAGCCTCGTGCCAATCTTCCACTGATTAAATGATAAATTCAATTTTGGCACTACCTCCTAATGGTGCTTTAAGCTTGCAGGAACTCGAACCAGCGGTCAAGGCTATAGTCATAGTTATCCATGATTGTATTCCAAACCGCAACATGGCTGAAACGGTTGATATAAGATCCCCCGGTACGAATTTCGCCCGGTTGTATGGTGATTGCATTGTCAGGGCCTCTTAGCGCTATATTAGCAGGTTTACCGTCATACCAGTAATCCCACTCACTCTGTGTAAGCAATGGCCTTGAGCGATCCGGATTAGAAATGTAATATCCCTGCCGAGCAATAAATGCACCTGCCCAGCCCTCCAGCCACCAGTTCATATACTCATAAGCAGCATCTTTTGTAGCACCTTTAGTTTTAGCTGACAGGCACATCACGCCATGCCAGGCACGATAACCCTCTTTTGGAGCTGCGAAGGTAACGGGCACACCGCGACCATTGGCAGCAGAGACCCCTGGCGAAAACATACTCTCAATGAACACCCGTTTACTGACCATAAATTCAACCGATTGGGGGACGGAATTCCAAAGTCCTGCAAAGTACCCTGCCTGTTTTTTCTCAATCAGGATATCAAATAAATGATCAATCTCCTCAACAGACATATTGCCCATATTTTTAAATTTCATCAACCCACTGGCCTGAGCAGCCAATGCAGCGTCAAAAATACCGATTGAAGGGGCGTTGACCAAAGCAACCTTGCCGTGCCATTGATCATCCAGAAGCCAACTCCAGCTTTCTGTCTCATAGGGGATGCCTTTTTTAATGACATCTGTGTTGTATCCAAAGGAATCAACATTATGCACATAGGGCAGAAAGCTGACTTTATCACTGATCTGAGAGTTCAGACTGTTATCTTTTTGCACATATAACAGCTTGGCAGGATTATCACCAAGACCCATTTTAGCACTATTAACGATTTTCCCTTTTTTGGTTAGATCGTTAATTTCAGACCAGTTTTTTATGCGCTGCCTGTCAATAGGCTGAATAGCACCGGCATTCCAGAGGATTTTAATGCTGTTTGACCATTGTTCATAAATATCAAAGCTTTCCGGCTTGGTGGACGCCTTTTGCAGTACAGCGGCACTACCCTTAGGTTCAAATACCAGGTTAATACCCAGATCCGCCATAGCTTTCTTCCTGATTTCCTCCTGCAATGTGACGTGTGTACCCAAAACACGCAAGGTAGGGGTCTTTTTTGCAAAAACATAAGGGGCCTTTAGAGTGCTCACTACCCCTGCAGCTATTCCGCCGATGCTGCCTTTTAAAAAGGTACGACGGTTGAGAGTCTTATCGTTAGATTCTGACAATGACATCCCTCCTTGAATGTTCTTTCGAATTAGGCAAATTATGTTAAAATTGTATTTTATCTTTAAAGGGGAATACTACCTAAGATATCGTTCAAAAGAATATGGATACCTAAATTCCTAGCATATCTTATGTAATACTGAAATCCTCGGGGGTTTAAGTATCATACTACAATTCTTAATTCTTGAGTCCTGCCTGTTTCATGTATATTCGCTGTATGATTGATCTTTTTGAGTCTTTGAAAACTCAACTATTCCAGGCATCATTATTGGATTTTGACAAATTTAAAAATACGGGCATATCTGAGACTGTTTGTTGTAATCTTTATTACTTCTTCATAATTTATTTAAATATGAAGCACTTTACGACTCTCATACACAAACTATTTTAGCATATATTGCTGAGTATTCATAGATTATTAATTTTGATCCCCATCGAAAATTGTATTCAATGTTTAAGCTACATTATCAATGTTAAACCAGTTTTCAACTATTTTTAAATTTTCTCATAAAAACCATAGATTACAGGTAAGAGGTGAAGAGCACGACCGATTAAAACACCGGTTGTTAAAATCTTTCTGTGATTTCTGATTTAATAATCCCCCTGGAGAAATTTTTTTTAAATTTTGTATAACCCAACAAGTTGGGAAGATATTATTTTATTGTATTTTCCATTAGCTTGTGCGCCCTCATTTCTATGACATAGTCAAATCTTATCTGAAAACATTTAAAAATAAAATAATCGCAAAAATTATCAATAATAACTATTTATTTAAGTGTTGTTTTTTTAAATGTGTTGCGTTTTGTTTGCATCAATTTTTAAGAAAAATTAATGCAACAGTTTTCCTACAAATAAATAACACCAAATCTAATACTCAGTGTTTGAGAAGCAAAAACTCACTCACACGCAACACCTTGCGAGCATAATTTTTTCAGACGTATAATATATTATTTTATTTATTATCATACTGAATATATTAAACAATCAACACATTCTTATATGTCTCTCTTTTTAAACTTTGATGCAGATATTCATTTTTAGTATATTTAATGGCATTGTTAAGAAATATGTCGCCTGTCTTTTTTTTCAACTTTGTGGTAGATCTTGAACACCATAATTATCTGTGATAGTTTTATAATTTTCTTTGTGGTTTGTTAATGAATTTAACGGCAGGTTTTCTATTAAGTGAGTATGCATACTTTAAATAAAACCAAATCAATATACTCGGTTTCAAAGCTAACCGCTGAGATTAAATCGATCCTCGAAGAAAAATATCCTTTTGTCTGGCTAAATGGAGAGATTTCGAATCTTGCAAAACCATCATCGGGTCATGTCTATTTCACATTAAAAGATAAAAAATCACAGATAAGTGCCGTGATGTTTCGAAACCAGCACCGTAATGTAAAGTTTGATCTTCAAAATGGCCAGGAAATTAATGGTTTTGGCCGTATAAGCCTTTATGAGCCTAGAGGTTCTTATCAGTTTATATTCGAGTTTGTTGAACCAAAAGGTACTGGAGCCCTACAACTTGCATTTGAACAACTGAAAGAAAAGTTATCGAATGAAGGTTTGTTTAATGAAGCGCATAAAAAACAACTCCCTTTTTTACCAAACAGAATCGGAGTGATAACATCAACAACCGGTGCCGTAATACATGATATTAGCACTGTTGTTAATAGACGCTTTCCAAATACAATAATTGAGATCGCACCTGTAAACGTTCAGGGAGCAAATGCTGAACATGAAATCGCCTCAGCACTTATAATGCTAAACACCCGTAATTTAACCGATGTGATTATTATAGCGCGTGGTGGTGGATCACTTGAAGATTTAGCTGCATTTAACTCAGAAACAGTCGCAAGAGCTGTCTTTGATTCAGAAATTCCTGTTATATCAGCCGTAGGCCATGAGACAGACTATACAATTTGTGATTTCGTTTCAGATTTAAGAGCACCGACACCATCAGTCGCAGCTGAAATAGCAGTTCCAGATAAAGGCATGTTAAAGCAACGGTTTATTAGCCTTCAGACAGCACTGCTTGGTTCATTTAATTATGCACTTTCAAAAAAAAGAACTGAACTTGAAAAATTATCTTCCAGACTGATTAATCCAAAAAGAAAAATTGATGATCTTCAGTTTTTAATTGAGGATTACAGACAAGAGATGTTTAAGACAATGCAGAATAGGATTAAAACAATACGCGAAAGTTTAAACTGGAAGACAGAAAAATTAAAAATGTGCAGCCCCCTTCAAACCTGTACGCTTTTACGTAACAACTTAAATTATAGTAATGAACGTTTAACATCAGCGATGCTTTCGTCTGTACAGACAAAAAAGCTGAAGCTGAATGAGTTAACCGGCAGATTAAACAGTTTGAATCCTTCAGCGGTCATTGAACGTGGATACAGCATTACACGTACAATACCTGAAGGAGCGATAGTGACAGACTCTAAAACTGTTCACACAAGTCAGAATATTGAGGTTATCCTTGCCAAGGGTTCTCTTATCTGTAGTGTTAAAGGAGTAAAATAATGGCAGCAAAATCATTTGAAAAGTCTATTGAGACGCTTGAAAAGATTGTTGAGGATCTTGAGTCGGGAGATTTATCCCTTGAGGCTTCAATTAAAAAATTTGAAGAAGGTATTAAACTTTCAAAAAACTGTTCAAAAAAGCTGGATGAAACAGAGAGAAAAATTTCTGTTTTAATGAACGATGATAATGGTAATATTACAGAAAAACCATTTGATTAATACTTTTATATCAATATTATATATACTAAAATATAAACTATTACATTAGGTTAAAATATTAACAAATCCATGTTTGATTTAAGTAGCTATCTTGACAATAGACGTCATCTTTTTTTAGAAACACTTGAAACTGTGTTAAATATCCCCTCTTCCGGTTCAGGACGTTTGCTGGAAGCAATGAAATATTCTATTAATGCCGGTGGAAAGCGTCTTCGCCCTATTCTCTGCTATGCTGCTTCTGAGTCTGTTGGCGGCAAACCTGAGAATTGCCTCTACACAGCTTGTGCTTTAGAGATGATCCATACCTACTCTCTGATACATGACGATTTACCTGCAATGGATAATGATGATTTAAGGCGAGGAAACCCTACCTGTCATATTAAATATGATGAAGCAACTGCTGTGCTGGCCGGAGATGGCCTCTTAACCATGGCATTTAACATATTGGCATACAAAGAAAATTCTGATACAAGCAACCCTGCGTTGAAATTAACAATAATTGATATAATTTCAGAAGCTGCTGGTCAGCCCGGTATGATTGAAGGGCAAATGACCGATATCGAATCTGAAGGTAAAAACCTTTTATTTGATGAACTTGAAAAGATGCATTATCTTAAGACCGGAGCCCTTATAAAATCATCTATTATAACAGGTGCACTATTAGGCGGGGCTTCAGAACAACAGATAGAGAATTTAAAAAAATACTCTGATTATATTGGTATTGCATTTCAGGTGGCAGACGACATTTTGAACGTGACAGGTGACCCTGAGTTAATGGGAAAGGCAACAGGGACAGATGAAAGCCTTAATAAAGCAACATACCCTTCCCTTCTTGGTCTTGAAAAATCCAAAGAGTTTGCAGAAAAATTGATTGCTGACTCTTTAAATGAACTTGAGGGGTTCGGATCTAATGCCGAACCTTTAAGAGCAATAGCAAGATATATAATAGAAAGAAACAGATAGCCTTTACGAAGGAGTTATTTTAAAAATTGAGTTTTCTTAAAAATATAAATACACCAGATGATTTGAAAAACCTTGAACAGACAGATCTTCCTGAACTTGCTGAAGAAATAAGATCTCTTATTGTTGATACCGTTTCAAAAAACGGAGGTCACCTGGCCTCAAGCCTTGGCGTTGTTGAACTGTCTATTGCTTTGCACTATGTATATAATGTACCTGAAGATAAAATAGTCTGGGATGTAGGCCATCAGGCGTATACTCATAAAATACTGACTGGAAGACGCGAGCGTTTTAATACAATCAGAAAAATGGGTGGGCTTTCAGGCTTTCCACGTACAACTGAAAGCAAATATGATGCCTTCACAACAGGTCACAGCAGTACATCAATTTCGGCAGGTTTTGGCATGGCTTGCGGGAAACATATCAACAATAAAACAGATAAGGTTATTTCGGTTATTGGTGACGGTAGCCTTACGGGTGGTATTGCGTTTGAAGGTTTGAATCAGGCAGGTAATGTCTGGAAAAATCAGCTGATTATCCTGAATGATAATGAAATGTCAATTTCTGAAAATGTTGGTGCCCTATCCTCTTTTCTCAGCAGAACATTTTCAGCTAAGTATATGCAGGATTTGAAAAATGAGTTTAAACGTTTCTTTAAAGCAGTCCCTAAAATCGGTGATGATATTTATCAGCTGGCAAAGAAATCTGAAGAATCATTTAAGTCATTTATAACTCCCGGCATGTTGTTTGAAGCTTTCGATTATGAATATATGGGCCCCATAGACGGTCACAATCTGGAGCACCTTCTTAACATTCTTGAGAACATTAAGAAGATAAACAAACCGGTTCTTTTGCACATCATTACCAAAAAAGGAAAGGGCTATCTTCCTGCAGAAGAGAATCCAAAATATTTCCACGGTGTTGGTTCCTTTGAAATTGAAACCGGTGACAGTTTAAAATCAAAACAGGAAATACCTTCATATACAGAGGTTTTTGGCAATTCGATGTTGAAATTGGCTGAAGAAAGAGGTGATATTGTTGCTATTACAGCAGCAATGCCAGAAGGTACCGGACTGATTGAATTTTCAGAAAAATACCCGGATCGTTTCTTTGATGTTGGTATTGCTGAACAACATGGCGTTACATTTGCCGCAGGTATTGCACTTGAGGGATTAAGACCTGTGGTTGCAATATATTCAACATTTCTACAACGTGCATATGACCAGATACTTCATGATATCTGTATAGATAAAATTCCGGTTGTTTTTGCAATAGACAGGGGTGGGATTGTCGGTGAAGACGGGCCAACACATCATGGACTATTCGACTATGCCTTTCTTAGAAGCATGCCTAATATGGTTATTATGGCACCCAAAGATGAAAATGAATTTTCACATATGTTGAAAACAGCTATTGAGTATAACGATGGGCCAATTGCGGTGAGATACCCAAGGGGAGCTGGTGAAGGTGTAGAAATTGACAATGAAATGAAATCGATTAAGATTGGAGCCGGAGAAGTCCTTACAGATGGAGACGATATTCTTCTGCTGGCTGCCGGCAGCTCAGTTCCTCAGGCAATTACTGCTCAGAAGGCACTTGCACAAGAGAATATCAGCGCTGCTGTCATTAATGCCCGTTTTATCAAACCCCTTGATGCCAGCTTGATTACTGAATATGCAAAAAAAACAGGCAGGGTAATAACGATAGAAGAGCATGTAAAAGATGGTGGTTTTGGTAGTGCTGTCTTAGAATGCCTCAGTGACAATGATGTTTATAATGTGAAAATTAAAAGAATCGGTATTTCCGATACTTTTGTAGAACACGGCCCTCAAAACGAATTACGAAAAAAATATAAAATTGATTCATCCGAAATTATCAGCGAAGCACTGAAACTTATGAAAAAATAATAATGACGTTAGCCATTTAAATACTTTTTTATGTGAGCATCAAATATTGGCAAAACTCAAAAAAAAAAGACTCGATCAGCTTTTAGTTGAAAAGCAGCTTGCAGAAAATTTAAAAAAAGCACAGGCTTTGATTATGGCTGGAAAAGTGTTGTTAAACACTGCCCCTGTTGATAAGCCGGGTTCACTCTTCCCTCCTGATTCCACTATCACGATTAAATCATCTGAGACCTCATATGTAAGTCGCGGTGCTTTGAAACTCGAAAAAGCTTTAAAAACACTTGATATAAATGTGAACAATGATATATGTCTTGATGTCGGGGCATCAACCGGCGGGTTCACTGATTGTCTATTGAAGTTTGGAGCTGCTAAGGTTTATGCTGTTGATGTAGGGTATGGTCAGCTGGCCTGGGAATTAAGACAGGATGATCGGGTTGTGGTTCTGGAAAGAACAAATATTCGTCATTTAAGAAAAGACGAACTGAACGAACCTGTAGATCTTGTTGTGATTGATACGTCTTTTATATCATTAAAGACCGTTATACCCTCTGTTTTAAAATTTATGAAAAAAGATACGGGTGCAAGAATCCTTGCATTAATAAAACCGCAGTTTGAAGTTGAAAAAAATGAAGTTGGGAAAGGTGGCGTTGTAAAAGATCCATTGCTGCATCAAAAAGTTATTGATAATCTTTCAGGCTTTTTTTTCTCTGAATTAAACCTGAAAACAGAAGCAGTTATCACTTCGCCTATCCAGGGCCCTAAAGGCAATAAAGAATTTATTATCTCTTTGAAATAAAGAGATATGTGTTACATGTTCAATCGTGTGATAGTTTGCTGGTTGTTAAAATAAATATTTCATTTCATTAAATATATTTATAATGATGATCATAAAAAAATTAACATGTATAAATTGAAAAATTCTGACAGGAGGTCTCCGAATGAACTTGGAATCTAAAAAACTAAGAAATGTTGCACTCATTGCCCATGGGGGTGCGGGGAAAACGTCTTTGGCTGAAGCATTGATTTTTAATTCTGGTGCGATCAACAGGCTTGGACGTGTGGAAGATGGAAACACTGTAATGGATTTTAGTGAAGAAGAACATGAAAGAACAGCCTCACTTACCAGTAGCTTTTATAACGTTGAGTGGAATAAAAATATTATCAGCATTATCGACACTCCTGGCGGTCAGAATTTTTTCTCAGATGCAAAAACATGTCTGCCTGCTGCAGATGGAGCTGTCGTCGTTATTGATTCAGCAAGTGGCGTGGAAGTACGAACAGAAAGAGCTGTTCAATTTGCAGCTGAAAGCAACCTTCCCTGTGTTGGATTTATTAATAAAATTGATCAGGATCGTTCAAATTTTAAAGAAGCATTTGCAAGTGTTCAGGAACAGCTTGACCCAAAACCTATCCTTGTCCAATTGCCAATCGGGGAAAAAGCTGATTTTAAAGGTATTGTTGATCTTGTTACAAATAAGGCCTATGCTTTCGAAAATGGCAAAGCCTCTGTTATAGATATACCAGCTGATATGGCTGATGATGTTGAAACTGAAAGAGCAGACTTAATCGAAAATATCGCTGAAGCGGATGACGAATTACTTGAACGTTATCTCGAAGGTGAAGAAATATCTGATACAGAACTTATCGCAGCTTTACAGACTGGAACGAAATCACGTCAGTTCATGCCGGTTCTTTGTGGATCAGCAACGCAAAATATAGGAGTTGATCTTATTGCCAACTTTATCGTTGATTGTATGCCATCGCCATTAGAGCGTGATCCTATGATCGGTACAGATGCAGGCGGTACTGAAGTTGAAAGAGCTTTCACTGCTGATGATCCACTATCCGGTTTTGTTTTTAAAACAATCGTAGACCCTTATGCAGGACGACTGTCAGTTTTTAAAGTAGTTTCAGGCACATTAGGAAAAGATGGTGGACTTTACAACGTTACCAAAGAAAAAAAAGAACGCTATACACAACTTCTTGTTCTTCAGGGTAAAGAACAGAAACCTGTGACTGAAGCAGGGCCAGGCTCAATTGTAGCATTTGCAAAACTGAAAGAAACTTTTACTGGTGATTCACTTTGTGATGACAGCAATAAAGTAAGCTATAAAACTGCAGATCCGATCAGACCTGTTATCTCTTTTGCTGTACAGGCCAAAAACCTGGGTGATGAAGATAAGGTTTACTCATCACTAGCTAAAATCCAGGAAGAAGATCAATCATTAGGTATTGAAAGAAATGCTGAAACGAAAGAGATTCTTGTTTCTGGTACTGGCATGGTACATATCGAAGCTACAATTGCAAAGATTAAGCGAAAGTTTAATGTAGAAATTTCACTTCATCCACCCAAGGTTCCTTATCGTGAAACAATCAAGAAAAAAGTTCGTGTTCAGGGTAAACATAAGAAACAGTCCGGTGGAAGTGGTCAGTTCGGTGATTGTTGGATTAATATAGAACCTCTTAAAAGTGGAAAAGGATTCGAATTTGTTGATGCAATCGTTGGTGGTTCTATTCCAAAAACGTATATCCCAGCTGTTGAAAAAGGTATTGTCGAATCTGCTGTTAATGGTGTTCTTGCGGGCTTCCCCTGTGTTGATTTTAAAGTTACTCTTGATGACGGTACCTACCACGCAGTCGATTCTTCTGAAATGGCATTCAAGATTGCCGGTAGAATTGCATACAGGAAAGCTGCTCTCGAAGCAAAACCTGTTCTTCTCGAACCGATTATGAAAATAAGCGTAGTTGCTCCTGACGAATTTACCGGAGATATCATGGGTGACCTGAACTCAAGACGTGGACGTGTTCTTGGCATGGACAGTGAGGGTAAATACCAGGTAATCAACGCACATGTGCCAATGTCTGAAATTATGACGTACGCTCCTGATATCAACTCAATGACAGGTGCTCGCGGAACATTTACCGTTGAGTTTGATCATTATGCAGAAGTTCCGGGTGAAATGTCAGTAAAGATAGTTGAAAAAATCAATGCTGAAAAAGAAGAAGCATAACACCTGATAGAACAACACTATAGATCATTAACGGCGGAAATCTGATTTAAGATTTCCGCCGTTTTTTTTATAGAATCGTACCTTTACAATTCTTAAACTTACTGCTAAATTAACCATCTGTATTTTTAGATTAAAGCTGACTTATTTTTCAGAGATTATCTGTATTTGGGGAAAAGAAATGAGAAGAAATATTGTACATGTTGGCTCCGGCCAACTAACATATGAAATACGAGAAATTGTTGCTGTTGCAAATGAGCTTATTGAATTAGGCGTAGATATCACCTGGGAGAATATCGGTGACCCGATTGCCAAGGGTGAAAAAATGCCAGAGTGGATCAAAGATATCATCATTGAGCTTGTAAATGAAGATCTTACCTACGGTTATGTTGCCACGAAAGGTGTTAAAGGTACTCAGAAATTTTTAGCAGAGCATGTCAATGTTCGTGGTGGTTGTCAGATCAGTGATGATGATATTGTGTTTTTTAACGGTTTAGGTGATGCCGTTGCAAAGATTTTTGGTTTTTTGAAACGAGAAGCAAGAATCATCGGGCCATCCCCAGCCTATTCAACACATTCTTCTGCTGAAGCAGCTCATTCAGGTTATAGCCATTTGACGTATGAACTCGATCCGGATAACGGGTGGATGCCGGACCTTGAAGATATTGAGAACAAAGTAAAATATAATGATGCCATTGCAGGAATTCTGATTATTAACCCGGATAACCCAACGGGTGCTGTATATCCAAGAGAAATATTAGAAGCGATTGTCGATATTGCAAGACGTTATGATATTTTTGTCGTGTGTGATGAGATATATGCTCACATTGTTTATGATGATGCTGAAACAGTTCATTTAAGTGAAGTTATCGGTGATGTTCCAGGGATTGCCCTTAGAGGAATTTCAAAAGAATATCCTTGGCCGGGCGGCCGATGCGGCTGGCTTGAAGTATTCAACCAGAAAGAGAACCCGATGTTTGCACATTATATAAAAAGTATTGTCGATGCAAAAATGCTTGAGGTTTGCTCAACCAGTTTGCCACAATATTCAATTCCGCTTGTTATGGGCCACGAAAATTATGCGGGTCACCTTTCTAGACGTAAAAAAATGTTTCAGAGCAGAGTTGATGAAGCATATGACATACTGACGCAATCAGATGCCATCAAATTAGTCAAACCAAAGGGTGCCTTTTACATGGCGGTTCTTTTTAAAGAGGGTGTTTTGAACAGTTCACAAACCCTTGAAATTGAAGACCCGAAAGTTCGTGCCTACATTGAAGACAAGGTACAGGATGTTGAAGTCGATAAACGGTTTGTTTATTACCTTCTTGGAGCAACCGGTATCTGCGTTGTTCCATTAACCGGTTTTTGCTGTGACAGAAAGGGCTTCAGAATAACACTTCTGGAAACCAATGATGAAAAGCGTAAGTGGACCTGGGAAACAATTAGAGACAGCATCAATAAATATATCAAATCATAAAATAAACAATACCCTGTTTGCTTAAGTCCAGTACTCAGGGTATTGTCTTGTCTTTGGAATATTATTCACAATTAGCGCAACGATAAGCATAGTAAACGCTCCTGCACCTACAGGTATAAATGGATATAAATAACCAAGCTTATGGATACCAGGACTGCCTATAACTGCAATCAGAGCTGTCGCTCCTCCCGGTGGGTGTAATGTTTTCGTTAAGTGCATTACAGCAATCGCTGTAGCAACAGCTAAAGAAGAGGCCAGCCAAAGATGAGAAGAAAATAATTGATAAGCAGTTACCCCGACAAAGGCAGAAATCACATGACCTCCGATCAAATTTCTAGGCTGAGCCAGTGGACTTTTTATGGCACCGTATATTAGAACAGCAGAAGCACCGAACGAACCTATCAGCATAATAAAATCAGTTTCATTCAAAATATTATAATTTATATAAGCAACGCCCCCAATCCCGATAAAGGCTCCAATCCATGACCAGAATACTTCAGACAGACTCACTGTGGTTTTATTAGTTGATAAACCCTTCATTTTATGAAAATAATTCATATGTACCTGCTTTTCTTTATCATAATAGTATACAGAAAATTATTATTAATATGTACATAGCATGATATAATCAACAATAAATTGATCTGAATCAATTAAAGTGTATCGTTTACAGTCAGTAATAATTGATACATGGTAAATGTATTGACAGTCTCTGTTTTTTTTTGTTATTTCACTCACAATTGCTGAGTTAAAAACAACAGAATATAGTTAAATATAAAAAATATCGGAAACTATAATGATAAACAATGATGTATTGCGTAGATTAAGATTTTCTCTAAGCCTTAACAACCCTAATATTATAAAACTTTTTAAACTTTCAGGTGTTAATCTGACCCATGCCGAACTAGACGTGTTTCTGAAAAAAGAAGAGGATGAAGGTTACGAAGAAATTCCTAATACTGATATGAACAATTTTTTAGATGGCTTGATCATACTAAAACGAGGTCTTCAAAAAGATCCGCCTAAAAATATCGATAAAAGCCATTTGACAAATAACATTATTTTAAAAAAACTTAGAATAGCTCTTCAGTTAAAAGATATCGATATACTGGAACTTTTGACTATTGGTGAAATGAAATTAACCAAAAGTGAGTTATCTGCCCTCTTCCGCAATGAAAATCATAGAAACTATAAACCCTGTGGTGATCAGGTCTTGAGAAAATTTCTATCAGGCCTCAGCAACCAGTCAAAATACAAGACAATTATTGATAATTCCAAATAAGAAGTATCCGGTTTTACTTGATCAGTTACAATCAGCCCCAACTATTCATATTTGCCATACTGTTTTTTCTAAATCATTCCCTTACCAAAGGGGCAATGAGGAAAGCTACAGGTTTTACAGTCTTTACAAAGCCCTCCATGGCCTAAAAAAGCTAATTCTTTTTTTCCAACTTTTTCTCCGGCTAAAATTCGCGGCAGAATAAGATCTAATACCGTAATTTTATGATGTAGCCCACAGGCCGGTACTCCCAAAATTGGCGTATCATTCATATATGCCACCAGGAACATAGCTCCGGGCAGTGCTGCGGCACCATAGTGAATTTCACTGGCACCTGCCATTTTTATACCTTTACGGGTCACATCATCCGGATCTACACTCATACCACCACTCAAAATGATAAGGTCACATCCGTTTATATACAACTTGTTAAGTGTTTGGCAGATACGTTTTTCATCATCCGGTACAAAAACAATTTCTTCTATTTGTGATCCTAGCTGTGTTACTTTTTCTTCAAGAACTGGAGCAAAACGATCTTTAATTAAACCGTTGTATACTTCGTTACCTGTAATTATCAATCCAACTCTGGCCCGTTTAAGGGGCCGAACCGAAATTGTTCCCCCATGTTGACTGGCTATTGCACGTGCCCGTTCAATGGGGGCACGTTGCATTACTAACGGAATAGCTCTCGTTGCTGCCACCTGTTCTCCTTTGTTTACAAGAGTATGACTATGCAGGCTTGCACACATAACTTCATCAACCATATTGTATGCTGCCAAAGAAACGGTATCAATAACTAAAAGACCATCTTTTGCAGCATATAGGCTAATCTTGCCTTCTTTTGGGTCATCTTCCCATATAATCCCTTCACCCGCCAATCCGGATGCTAAAATTGAAGCTGCCTGATTTTCGTGAATTTCATTATCTTCTAAATTGATCTGATAAAGATGGTTTTTTCCCAATTTTTGTAAATGGCAAATATCTGCATCACAAACTGTATGACCTTTACTGAATACCGGCCCTTTGAATTCACCAGGCCTGATTTCAGTAATATCATGGGCAAGTTCAGTACCAACAGCATCTTGAACATTTATTTTTTTCAACACAACTCCACTCCTTTACCTGATTCAATGCCTACATTAGAGACAAGTTTAGACGGCAGTTTCTAATAAATCCATTTCGATAACTTCTTCAGTGATAAAAATGCCTAACGCTGCTGCCAGATTACGATAAAAATCTGTTTCTGCATGATTTTCTACCAGTTGAATAAACTGAAACACCCAGTCGGAGATATGACTCTGAAAAAAACGTGGTTGTCGATTCATAAATTGATTTGCCACATCTGTTTGTTTTGACTGAATGGCCTCAATCTCTTTAAATATCAAAAAATACATAAACTCGAGTTCCACGCATATATGATCCGGCACTTCGTAGGAATCGTCATTTATTGCTAAACCTGCTTCTCTGTAATGTTCTATGACATTAAGTGTAGAATCACCCATGATCTTTCTATCTCCGTCAAGATATACAGAACCATAGGGTGGAGCTAGTAAGCTATATGGACCAACAAATAATTTTGAAAAATCAATGATAAGTTTTTTTTCATTCTCATCATTTTCAAGTTCTGAATGTATTTTTTTTAGAAGACTTGAAGCTTCTGATTCCAACACATCCAGGGAAATTATTAATTCTCCTATAGTTTGATACAGCGAATTTTGAGGTAAATAAAAGCATTCTGAAAATCCTTTATACACAGATTGACGAGCATTTTGACAAAAAAGGTAATCTTGTTTATTCATTTTAAACTCCGGATATTATGATTATTTTGGGTATCACGAGGATATTCCCAAAAAACATCGTTTAATATTATTAATTAACCAGACATTTTGATATTCACATTATTTTTTATGATGATGTCGATTGCAAATTGAGATACCGCTCACCTATTGTAAAAAGAAATAGCATTATGGTAAAAGCGAATAATGCAACCAGCCATTCCCAAATGCTTGGAAAGTAGCCTAGCACATTTGCATACTGTTCTGCCTTAGGTCCTATTGGATGACTCTGGCCAGCGATAAGTATTTGCATATGTATACCCATTGCGCCAATTGTCGCAATTGCTCCGATTATCATTTTACCATTTATCGTTTTTCGAATTGAAGGAATTAAAAGTAAGATAAACGGGAAAAACAAGCCTAATAGAACTTCAAGATGAAATCCAAATATCGGTCCAAAAGGGTGCTTATAACTTCGAATGGAAAGAAACTCCGGCACAACAGTTGTTGCTTCAACAGCACTCTTCAATAGTGTTAATATAATTACCGCACCAGCCGCGTATTTAAAAATCACACAAAACTCATCATATAAGTCAGCATGGACGTCAATGGAACCGTTTCCTGTAAGTTTATTACAAACCGTGCTATAAAGGATGAAAAAAGCGTTACCACTCAAAAAAGCCATTGCAAGGCAATAAACCGACATCATCGGCCCAAAATAGGTTGCTCGTGATTCAGTAATTCCAAAAACTGACCCGATCATTAGGGGAGCTATTATTGCGCAAATCAGTGATACATTACCTAACACTTTACTAAACCCACTATTCCAATCACCGATATGTAAACGCCAAAACTTAAATCCTAAAACCACAAGCTCAACACTATATATAAAACCCATCCACCAGATTGGTGATGAAAAATTTGGTGAAAGCATTATATAGAACAGTTGCCAAACGTTGCCTAACTCAAGACTTATGGCAACAAATCCACCACATAAAGTAGCAATGGCTAAAAATATTAACAGCTTTGCAAATGGTTGATATCTTTTAAGGCCAAAAACAGTAGGAATGGCTGATAATATGGTAAGTCCGGAACTGGTGAGTGCCAAAAATATATAAACGCATAATGGCAAGGACCATATAATAACGTCATTGGTATTAAAGAGCCAATGACCTTGAGAAAACAATTTAACCATTGTGTAGATGCCAATTAGCAATAACACACTTAGAATACCCAACCAGCCAAAATATAAATTTTTATTTTCATTCATTTAGACACCTCCTTTGCCAGCTTCGTATTCGGCTGGATTGAAATCCCTAATATAAAATACGTGCGGTTCTGTACCGAGTTGTTCTCTAAGCTTAAAGGGGCGAAATTTCCCCAGTAATTGCCTTACTTTACTCTTTGGATCTTTTATATTACCAAAAATTCTGGCATCTGCAGGACAAGCTTCCACACATCTTGGTAATAAATCTTTTTTTATGCGGTGATCACAGAACGTACATTTTTCCACTACCCCTTTAGGACGAATACCAGGCAGGGTTGCTTCTCTTTCAGGGTTATAATATGGAATCACTTTACCACCAGCCTTTTTTGTCATTTCTTCAGCCGATGATGTCCCATTTTTTATAACCACTTGGCTTTTCTGCCAATTTGGATGAGGCCTTCTCCAGTTAAAATAGATTACACCATAGGGACAATTGAACTCACAATATTTGCAGCCAATACACTTTTGAGGATTGTGCATGGTAATTCCATTATCTAATTTATGCATTGCCTGCGTTGGGCACCCCCTGACACACGGCGCATTTTCACAGTGATTGCACAAAGTTGGAATATAGTGATAACGAACGTTCGGGAACGTACCACGCGTTTCAGTAATTTTATTTGACCAGTAAATTCCATCAGGAACATTATTTTCATTCCGGCATGCGAGACTGCAGCCTCCACAGCCAACGCATCGTTGAAGATCAATAACCATTGCATATCTTGGCATTTTATTTACCTCCTAAATTATTTCAATTTTAACGCGAGTACCGGCATGCCGCACGGTGCTGCCACTTAAACGATCATATTCAGCCGGAATTAAATCATTATTATTTCCACCACGTGGGGTTTTACCAAATACCTTGGATGCAATTTGTCCATAAGCCCAGTGTCCCTGACCAAAACATTTAGCTATTGTACCAGGTCGAACTCCTTCCCAGAGTTTTGCAGTACATTCAATCTTCCCGGTAGGAGAAATTAATCTGATTTTATCACCAGTTTTAAGACCAATTTTTTTTGCATCTAAAGGATTGATCTTTGCCACATCTTCCCCGCAAACATCTCCTGGATCCAGGTCTTTAAAATCATAATACCACGAGCAGTTGGCTGAACGTCCTTCACGATTTAACCGGGATTTATGATCAACAAACACATATGGAAATTCTTTGGGATCACCTGCGGTATATGGTTCTTCATAATGAGGAATAAATGCATGTTCACCTCTGGCTTGATAGAGACATGCCTCTAAAACTATATCAACAGATACATCATGTTTTTTCGCATGCTTGGATAGTGCAACCTTTAAGGTTTCGCTGTAAAATTCAAATTTTTTGGTTTTGGTTTTCATTTTCCCCCATCGTTTTCTATAATGATAGGGATCTGAATTCCAAACACCAATTCTGGTAAATTCTTTCCACCCACTAAATTTATCACCTCCTTTATATTTTGAAGGATCCCAAAGATTTTGGGTGGCGTACTTCAGAGCATATAAAGAAAATTCATCTTCATTCGTGGGTGCTTTGCCAGTTTCAGGGTCTTTGTATTCTTTGTAATGACGAAGTAAATTATCGAAACCACGTTCAGCCAGTTTTTCAGCAAGGAGCCATGGTACTTCTGTTTCATCAACTTTATAATCCCATACCCGTTTGATAATTGGCTGCATTAAGGTTACATGACGGTGCCCGTTGGCGTGGGATTTTACATATCCATACTTTTCAAATAAATGATGTGTGTTAGGTAGTAAGATATCTGCAAACCATGAAAACTCAGATGCATTAGTGGTTAAATGAGCGGTAAAAGGAATTTTGGACAAAGCCCGTTCCCATCGTTCCGGCTGTGAACATGAAAATGTAAAATTATTCATATAGGCAATTGCCACTTTAATATCATAAGGATCATCATTCAGGATACCATCAGCAGCATTATTGGTCACTACCCCGCCACCAGACTTACCTTTTTTTAATGCTGGAAATGATAACCGTCCTCTTTGATCAATTTTTTCATGTTTTTTCCCTTTTTTAGCAATATCATCGATAAAATCATTGGGTTTAGGAAATTTTTTGGTATATTCTTTGTTGGCTTTTAATGTGCCGCCTTCGTTATCAACGGAGCCTACAAGGCCATTTAATGCATGACATGCCATACTTGCATATCCACCGCGTACTTGCATCACCGGTCCGCCTCCAACCCAGGAGATAGCACGGGGGGCAGCTTTCCCAAAATTAATTGCCACTCGTTTGATTTGATCAGCTGGCAAGCCGGTTCTTTTGGCAGCCCATTCAGGGGTTTTATCTTTGAGTTCTAAATTCCACCATTTAGCCAAACCATGAGTATGAATCTCTTTAAAATCATCTTCATTAATATTCTGATTGGGCTTGAATTTATTAACGCCATCTTTAAAATCACCAACAAAAGGCTTATACCAAAGCCCTGCTGTTAAAATTATATGGGCTATGGCCACAGCAAGAGCACCGTCATGGCCAGGTCTGACAGGTAACCATTCATCGGCTTTGGAAGCAGTAGCAGATAATCGGGGTTCAACCACCGCAAATGTAGCCCGATTCAGTGCGTCTCCCCAAACACTAGTATAATAGGGGACCTGACGGTTTGCAGACAGAGGATCAGCTCCCCAGGCAATTACATAACGGGTGTTTTTAATGTCATACTGCCTGTAATCCCATAATCCTTCAGTATAGTATGGACCAAATTTTTCAGCCTCGGCACAAATGGCACTGTGGGATATATTGTTGGGAGAACCAATAATTTTTGTCATGCGGTCGTAAATAATATCTCTCATATAGGTATATCGCCCCCGCATGAGCATATATTTGTGGGTTTCATTATTTTTGCGAAGTTCCATAATTTTATCAGCAATCGTATTTAGGGCCTCATCCCATGATATGGGTACAAATTGCGGGTCTTCATTACGGCCCTTTTTAGGATTGGTCCGTTTCATAGGCGTTTTAATACGATCCGGATCATACACCTGTTGTAATGCAAGGTGTGAGCGAACACAAGCCGCGCCAACACAAACCTTGGAATGGGGATTTCCGCGAAGTTTTACAGCTCTGTTATTTATCACATATACCTGTTTTGAACACCACGATGTGCAACCCTGACATGTCGCCGGAAGCCATCTGCCCTTTTCATTCGATTTGTCTGTTCCCGCACTGGCCAAAAATTTCAAATCGGGAACCAGCCCAGCTCCTGTGGCAAGAGTTGCCCCTGTCACCATAGTTGTCTTTAAAAATTTACGACGTGACACCGTTAGACCATCTTTAAATTTAGGTTTTTCTGATTTTAAGTGTTCCATGTCTCCTCCGTTTTAAATTACAAAGCCATCTAATTATTTATTTTTCTTTTCTTAGGTGATTGGCAGAATTATTTTGAAACTATTTGATATAGTTGAAGTCATTTAATTTCGAGTAGAAGTATTATCTTTTCATCCCGATGATATGGATGTCGTATTCTTCAATGCAAAGTAATCTTTTCACTTAGAATAAAATCGCGCCCTTTTTCATTCTGAGCGAAACAAAACACTGTCGAGTTATTGTTAATTCACGTACGTTGAGACACAACTGAGGCTTAATTGTAAGATTTTCACTATAAAATATGATTAAGACGTTTGTTCAAGGCTTTTTAAAAAAAGAATAATAATCTATATTACATAGCAAAAATTTAAATATATGCCAAGCTATAAAAGCAACTTCCGGGGTTAAGCTTCGGATTTATAAGCAAAAAGTAAAAACCAATAACCTTAAGTGCCAAATGATTATGATAGTATCTTCGATATCGAAAAGGGACTGTCATTGTAATATAAAAAAAACTATTTGAATTATCCTGATAAGTTTGTAAGTGTATCAAATGTAAAGTATTTTACGATAGTAATATTAAAGGCTGAATTTGTAATGCTGTATTGGGGTTTTAACTGTTAACTTTAATTTTAGAAGGTGGAAAAAATGGAAAGAATTCATCTACTTGCTGCAGAAATTTTCAGATATAGCTACGCCAATTATGAAGGTCATCTTGGGTCGGATCACAGATTTGATAAAACTATGCCTAAAGATGCAGCCATGCTTGAAACAGCCGTAAAAGAAGAGTGGCCTGTTGAAAAAGTTGCAGAAAAACTGGAGATCTCCAATGAAACTGCCAATGAAGTTTTACATGCAACATTTGAAGCCCTTGAAGTTGTGAATGCTGAAAGCCCTGCAGACTCTTTCAAAAAAGCTGTTGAGTATACTCTCCGCTATGCTTTAACTGTAGGTATTAATGATGATGAAGATATAATGAGGCTGGTTGACCAGATAAGTTATCGCGCATCCGATCTTTCCTACCTTCTTGAAATAGAAGATAAAAAACTAGCTGATTATTCAATTTCGCTGACAGAAACACCTGTTTGTGATGAAATAAGTTAAAAATTCAATATAAAATAGAGAGTGTAGGGAATGGGATATCATCGATCTCATTTCTTACATCTAATTATTCTTCCGGTTTTTCCATCACTTCATATATAATATCAATCACAAAGCTTGTATGCATATTCAGCCCATATGTTTCTATGATATCATCCAATCCGCTATGGCAATTATGACAAGGTGTTATAAGAATTTCTGCACCGGTTTCGGCAAGCTGTTTTGCTTTTATCCTGTTACCGGCCATTCGTTTATTTTTATACGGAGGGCCACAATTGATTGAACCTCCCCCTGCATTACAGCAATAATTATGCTCACGATTCGGATACATTTCGATGACATTTTCACACAATTCGTTAACAACATAACGAACTTTCTCATGCAGTCCCCTGCCCCTTGAAATATTACAGGGGTCATGGATTGTGACACTTTTCTTGAATTTTTCTTTAACTTTTATTTTTCCGGATTTAATAAGGTCGTAATAAAATTCAGTTGCATGAACAAGGGGCACCGGTGGCATAGCCCATGACAACCAACGATTTGCTACATCATATGAGGTTCTGAAGGCATGACCGCATTCACCCATAACAATCTTTTTAACCCGTAGTTTTTGTGCCGCTTCAAAATGATACCGCTTGTTTCTTGCCATGATCTCATTATCACCGGTAAACATGGCCATATCGCTATTATCCCAACCGGGAGTAGATGGTACAGTCCAATTTAAACCGGCTACATTGAAAATATACGCTGCTTTATAAAGCAGGCCGGCCTGGAATTTTGGTTCAGGAGCAATAACCGAATACATAAAATCAGCTCCCTCTTTATCAAGGGGGATACGAAGGTTAGACAGTTCTTCTCTTGCGTCTTCTTCCTGCCACTGAAGTGTATCTATCCATTCGTCTTCTTTAACCCACATCTGGTTCTGAGTCACTGAATGGCTATGGGCTGTATCCTGAATATAAAGTGGGGTTACACCACACAAATGGCTAAGCCTTCTAACAACGGTCATCATATATCCGGTATCGATTCCAAAAGGACAATACATCGCACAGCGTTTACAACAATTACATTCTGTCGATGCTATAACAGAAACATTTTTAATTAATTCCGGCGTAATTTTAGCATTTTTCTTTAATAATTCCCCTATTGATCTTTTCACTTTACCAGCGGGAGCAAATTTGGGATTTTTGTCTCTTGATAAATAAACGTGACAGGCGTCAAAACATAAGCCGCAATGAACACAGGTATCAAGATATGTTTTAAGTCTGGCCCCGGCTTCAGCTGTAAATACCTGAGCAATCGCCTTGTCTATCCGGTCCTGAGTCAGTTTTTCAGCACCGATATCCAGGCCTTCATCCGCTATATTTTCATCAACTTTGATTACAGGTAAAGTCATCATTTCTCCTAAGAACCTATCTCAAAAAAATCTTTTGATCCAATTTTTGCGTTAGTCCAAATTTAAAATCCTCGATGTAGCGCTGCTACTACTCCGGTTTGAAATTTGGCCTGGCCTTGAACTTGAACCAAAATCTCTTTCTTGAGACAGGTTCTAGATCATCCAATAGTTTCATTATTTATAAATTAAGGGCTAAATACTTCAGCATTTCCCCAATATGTAATATTGCTGTTAAAGTTTCTAATATGTTCTTTATATTCCAGTGACTTTTTATTATTTTTTTTACCAGATATTAAATTTTCATCGTAGATAGTTATATATCCTGCCCCACCCTTTTCAACAAAAATGTGAACAACACCACTACGAGTATAAAATAATTCCTTGTTCTCTCTGCTGGCCCAATAATAACGACCATTTTTTTTTATGATCAAAAGACTGAATTCATTTTGTTTGGGTTGCTTCAATTCCTCACGCTTTGTTGATTTAGCTGAACTATAAACTACAGAAGACGGAAGTGCGTTTATAACAATTTCTTTACCTGCATGACAGATTGAAGTTAAAAAAATTATTGAAATAAATAGTATTTTATTTATATTTTTAAAGCTCATAACTATCATTTTCCATTCACACTGCCACTATGGTTTCGAAAAGAGCTCAAATACAAGGCGTCGCAAATCCCGAGGAGCGAGACGTACTTTTCTGTACGTCGAACGACGAGGGATGCAGCGCAACGCAGTAGTTGGGCTATTTTAGAAGCCATCTTTCATACTCCGAGCGACGAGGGTGAGCGCAACGCAGTAGTTGAGTTATTTTCGTAACCATCTTATAAAACTACCAGTCTTTTGCATTACGTACTCCGCCAAATTCTGAACCAATATAGGCTCTTGTAAAAACACCAAACAACATATGAGACAGACGGGTAAAAGGTATGGCCATCAGCATGATTTCACCGGATAGAATATGAAGCAGTAACCACAAATGATAATTCCCAACTTCATGAAAAGCCAAATATCCAGTCAGAAAAGGTAAAAAAGCTATACCCAGAATAAAAAAATCAGACGGTGTCGTCAAAAATTTGATATCCTTTAATACAAGTCTTCTAATGAAGAAAATAATACAGCAAATAATCACAACAAGGGTAATAGAATCAGTTAAACCAACAGGTAAAGAATACCAACTTAAACCCCATTTATTATTGAGTAAAACAACATGTGCACTAACAAAAAAAGGCATTATTACAAGACCTGTATGAAATACAAAGGTAATAATGGTCATCACAGGGTGCCGTCGCCAGTTGACCGTTGCAAATGGTATCAACCAGTGGATAATTGACCTTAAACTGAATTTTAAACTCATATAGGTATAGATAAACCGTTCTTTTTTGTTAATCAGTGAGAACATCGTATAAATTTTATATACTGAACCGCAAATAAACACGATAAACGCCACCCACAAAAAAGGTCCTGTAAGAAAGCTATGTATTTCTGAAAAATAGTCCATTCAATCTATCCTTGATGCCCTAATAAAAAGTATTTAGATGGGACTTTTAAGAGATCATTAAAATTCACTTACAGGTATTACCCGTCTATAATATTTATTATTTTCAAGACTCCTGCACAGAATTTTTGTACCACACGGACTGAACAGCGGGTCCCATATTTCATCACAGATTTTTGACCAGAGTTTCCCATTAACTGCGATGGTATATTTACCGTTTTTTTCAACTTTTGCGGCAACATTTTCACCGTCAGGGCTGAATACCGGAGGCCAGGCCATGTCAAATGTGTCCTGCCACGGTTGATCGTTTACAATAATGGTATATTTGTTGTCTTCTTTTCCAATGGCAGCGATTTTCTTACTATCAGGGCTGAAGACAAGGTCTGTAACAGAATCCCCAAAGGTTTTATTCCATGGTTTACCATCGACGGCAATCGTCCATGTCCCATAGTCGGGTGAAATAATCGCGGCTATTTTATTTCCATCAGGGCTGATTTCCTGGAACCATGTCTGTGTAAAACCCTTCCCCCAGATGATATTGCCATCCTCGGCTAATGTCCATTTACCATTCGCTCTAACAGGTGCTATAACACTTCCCGTCTGGGGATGAAAAACCGGTTTCCAGACACAACCAAAAACTTTATCCCATGGTTTTCCATTGACTGCGATTGTGTAATCATAAAGACTCAACCTGACTTCCGCAGCAAGTTTACTCCCATCAGGATTAAAGGACATATTCCAGACATTAACGAAACTTTTATCCCATACATTGCCGTTGGGTGCAGCTGTGTAGCATCCTTCCTGAAATTTAAATATTTCACCTGAATCAAAAAGGGTCGTTTGTACGACAGCAGTTGTGTTTTTTCCATCCGGACTCAACATCATACCTGTCATAAAATCAAATGAATTCTCCCAGGGTGTATCATTTACAAGCATGCAGTATTTGCCATCAAGTTGAGAAGCCACCGCAATTGTTTTGCCGTCTTTTGAAAACATACTGTTCCAGACATAGTCAAAACTGTTTTCCCACGATGTCCCATCGACTGCAATCGTCCATTCTTCATCATTTGAAACTATCGCCGTAAGCCGGTTATCAGGTGTGAATTTCAATGACCATGCTTTATCATAGACATCTTCACCCCAGCTTTCACCGTTTACACAGATATTGAATTCAGCTTCATCGATATTAACGATGGCTGCTATTTTTTCTCCATCAGGACTTACATAGGCTTCCTCAACCCACTTATAGCCGTTTTTCCAGACCTTTAGATCTGATAACAGTTTTTCACCTGTTTCCCAGTCCCAGTTTGACGGATCGGCCATACAGCCTCCTTACTTTTTCTTATACGAAATTAATCTTCATCATTTTCTGTCAAAAACAACCAGAAAGCTAAAACACAAATCAACGACAATCCCATAATAATATAGGTGACAGACTCTGTCCTAAGCATAAAATCCTGAAGTGTGTGTATGGTTTCATCCATAAAAACGTTTCCTGTTGTTTAATGATTATCTTTATAATCAGGATGCTCATAAAATACCGGCATTCTGGTAACGATAAATTTGAATACAATAATAAGACAGGTAACCATAAATATCGAAAGAGCTATCTCCATCCAGCTTGGAAAATACCGCTCGCTTAGCGGCAAGTGCCAGTTAAACGCTATAATACTAACATTGAGTCTGTTTAACACAATACCAATAACAGACCAGAAAGCAGCAAATTTAATCAGCCCGATATTTTTTTCCTTAGATCCTATGGCAAAGAGAAAGCAAGGCAGAGCAATAAAGGCAAGTATTTCAACAAGAAACCAGATACCATAGGGTGTCCCTAAAAGATTCCAGTGGTTACCTGCCGCTACCCCTATCACCTTAATAACAAAATATCCGAATAAAACAAAAGAGGCTGCTCTGGCATATCCAAGAACAAGTGGTTCGTGCTCTTCAAGATAGGTGTCGTCCATTTTGTTGTGAAAGGCCTTATGTGACAAACTTCCTTCAAATATTACCATCGAAAGCCCTGCAACAATACTCGAAACAAAGAAAAAGACTGCAATATAGGGTGAATACCATAGTGGGTGAAGTTTTGATGGAGCTATCAGAAAAAGAGCTCCAAGTGAAGATTGATGAAGCGTTGAGAGAACAACTCCGAAAATTGTTAAAACCATTGTAATTTTAACGGCAATCTTCCTTAACTTTTTTAAACCAAGCCATTCAAGAGGGATTGGAGTAAACTCAAGAAACAATACTGTCAGATAGAGAAGAACACATAACCCCACTTCAAACAAGAGCGACGTTGTACCCTGCTGGACGATGAAAGGATATGCTAAAAGAAGGCGATCCGGTCTTCCGACATCAAAAAGCAGCGAAACAAGAACGGTGGTATAGCCTAAAAATCCTGTAAGAATTGCAGGCCTTACAGCAGAATGATATTTTTTCATACCAAAGATATAACAGGCGGCAGATGTTGTGTAACCTCCGGCGGCAAGAGCAACACCGCACATGAGATCAAAGCCGATCCACAAGCCCCACGGTTGTGTATGGGAAAGATTTGTCACAGCCCCCAGGCCTTTTGTAAATCTCAGGATCGTTAAGATAGAACCAATTATGACGATAATACCTGTAATAATATTAAACGGAGTAAAAAAACTATTATTTTCAAGCTTTATTGACTCTTCAGACATCAGGCATCCTCCTTTGAACAATCAACTGAAGCTTGTGAAAGTGCGTCATTAACAGCTTTTTCTTTATCTTTTTCGGCTTTTGCAAGAGCGTTTTCTTTTTCCTTTTTCATCTTATCAATTGTCGTCTTTAACTGATCATCCGCATTTTGCTGCGTTGTTTCAACAGCATCGTTTACAGCAGATGTTTTTTCGTCTTCAGCGATTTTTTCTCTTCTTTTCGTCATGCCATACATGCCAGTCAGAAAGACAGGCCATAATGCAACCACCATCGGTACAACATGAAGTGCCCCGGATGTTAAAGATGGTGCTGCCAACTCACCAAGATCTTCCCGCATACCGACATCTTTAAAGGGTATATCAGAAACGTACAGCCAGCTTGTTCCGCCCATTTCTTTATCACCATATATATGATCAATGTATCTTTCAGGGTGTGCATCAATTCTTTTACGGGCTATTTTTAACAGATCATCACGTTTTCCAAAAATAAGGGCTTCTTTTGGACAGGCCTCAACACAGCCCGGAAGTTTATTGTCTGCAATTCTCGGTGCACACATGTTACATTTTACAACCTCAGGGGTAAAAGCATCGTCATATTCGTATGCAGGTATTTCGAAGGGACATGCAACCATGCAATAACGGCATCCTACACAGACAGACGCATCATAGACTACCGGGCCCGCAGGTTGTTTTGAAAATGCAGAAACAAAGCAGACTGAGGCGCATGCCGGTTCAAGGCAGTGGTTACACTGAATTTTTCTATAAACCTTCTTATCTTCATTCATATACCGGTTAACGACGGTATATTTCTCAGTATCTGGTCTTCTTTTGTCAGAAAAAACAGATTCATCATCAAAAGATTTTTCAGGTGCAGGAAGCTGGTTCACTTTATTACAGGCCGATTCACATTTTCTACAACCGACACATCGGCTTATATCATGTAAAACGCCTCCACTGTCAGGATGCCCTTTAAAGTTTTTCCCAGAAGCTGCACGGGTAGTTTTAGTGCCTACTAACGACCCTGCTCCGGCGGCTCCGATCCATCCTAAAAATTTTCTTCTCGATATCGACATACATTTTCCCTCGGTTCAAAGAAAAATTAGCTTATTTTTTTTCATGACAGTCTGTACAACCGGTTTTCCCAATATTCATATTCTCATGACATTCCATGCACTGAATATGATAAGCCGCCATTAAGCCAGGTTTTCCAGTGCTCTTTTTCTTTATTGAGGCATCATGGCAGGTTGAACAGGCTGAAGGCTTTTTCGTTATTGGAAGATTGTGATGACATCCACTACACATAAGCCCTTTTTTATTATGAAAAGAAGATGCAAGTTGACTTTCATTGACCTTCTTTTCAAGTGCGGCAATAATTTTACCATGTGGAAATTCTACCGGTTTATACTGGTCTTCAAGTTTTTTAATAATTACTTTTTCAGGAAAATCAGCAGTGTGTGAATTATCAATAGGTTCCAATAGTTTAGACAGATCTTCCTCAATAAAGTCAATACCTCTTTTATGACAGACATAGCAGGTGTTTTCATCCGTTGCTTTTGATGCATGGATAAGTGCATGGCACCCAAGGCAGTCTTTATCCTGTTTTTTTATATTATGGCAGCCTAGACAACTTTGGGCTGAATTTGGATCATGCATTGCTTTTTCAAGAGAAACCCCACCGCCTTCTTTTGTACCTTCTATAGCATGACATGAATTGCATGAAGCTAAAGATTTGTGATGGCAGGTTTTACAATTATCGTTCGCTTTTTCATGTGCCTTATGATTGAAGGGAACAAAATTCATTCTGTTTTTTGAAACGTCATCCACCTTAGGGTTACCTGTTTTAATAAGGACATGATCAGGTTGTTTTCGTTTTAGTCGTGGTGGATTAATCTCTTTTTCAATCAGTTTCTGTTTCTTTAAATCATGGCATCCACCGCACTCAACAGGCCCGGTTGTCTGTTTTTTTTCTTTCATCGACAAATGGCAGGGAATACAGGAATTATGCGAAGCATTTCTTATCGAGATACGGTTATCTTCATTAGTTTCTTTATGACAATAACTACATGAACTTTCTTTATCCTTAATATAAACAAGTTTATCTGTTTTTTTGTCGTATTCGTGATGACAGGCTGCACATTTATTCTCAAGGGCCTCTGTATGGCGAAAATGGAGCGATTTATCAAAGTCCAAACGCTTTACGTCCGATATGTTTTTCGGTTTCTTTGTATGGCACTCCCTGCAGGTGACAGGGCCTTTTTTGCCTTTGGTTTCTTCATGGCAAACAATACAATTGTTATGGTATATATCCACAACCTCTTGTTTGCTCTTATCGCCAGATTGCATAAACTCTGTAGAGAGTCTGTTTTTTACAGTTTGATGACATTGTTGACAGTCTTTTGGTGTTTTCACAAGACTGTCAGTATGAAGGTCATGATAAAAATCAACAACAGGTTCCTGTAATTCACCAAAAATCTTCATTTTATCAATACTGATAATATCAGTTCGTTTTGAAGGACCATCTATATTAATTGATACTCTATCCTCAGAACCAGTAGCCGAAATGACAATACATAAAAATAAACTAACGGTTATCAATATGCAAAATCCGGATTTACAGATGATTTTATCTTTAATGGGCTTAAAAATATTTTTAGATCTCATCCTTCAAATAATCCCTTATTGAGTTAATTCCATGAGTTATATATTTAGATTGAGTTACTATTGAATGTGTCGGATGGATCAGGAATAATAGGGGAAGTTTAAAAAACATCATTGAAATCTCTTTTACTGCTGTTAGAGAATACAAAAATCCCGGAAATTGATTTTATATGAATGTTTTCATTTTCTCATTATAAAAAAAATGTATCACTGCCATGAAAGAAATTCCTGATATGGCGTAACACAATATCGAGGTTTTGTTCTCTATTAAAATTAAGTTGAAAAAATTTCTTATACATATGGTTTAATACAAAAAACGAATAACAAATAGACCTGTGGCTGTCAATCATTATCCTAACATTGGGCATTCAAAGATGATTAATGAGCAATAATACTAACGCAATAAAAGAATTGTCAAAAAAATGTAACCTTTTTGACCAGTCTGTTGTCTTAGCAACAGAGGTTAATCGATAAAACCTCAAATTAATTAATTGAATTTTATATAAGGAGATTCTAACATGAACGAAAAAGAAATTATTTTAGCATCCATCGCCTCTTCCATTGCCTGTAATTGTGTCCTTTGCTACGAACACTACTGGTTAAGAGCAAATGAAGCGGGTATCAGCAATGACGAGATAGAAGAAGCTGTTATTATTGGTGAAAAAGTTAAAAGCGGTGCAGCCGTTGTTGTTCGAAACAAAGTTGATCTTATTCAAAAAGGTGATATCCCCAAAGAAGAACTGGCACTGAATTCACCGTGCGGATGTGGTTGCAATTAAGCAAAACTATAATTTAAATGGCGAATTAAACCGTTCCATATAATAGATTTAGTGATTGGCCAGGCTTGAAGTAATACACATGATACATCAAAAGTCTGGTCAATTACTAAAGCAAAGTAGATGGGACTTTTTTCGACACCATCAACACAGGCAAAGATAAATGATACTATTTGAACTGCAGGAAAAATATTACGATCCCATAAAGCGTTTTGTTAATTTTCATATTAAAGATCAATGGGTGACAGAAGATATTGTCCAGGAAACTTTTCTTAAAGCACACAAGAATTTTGAAACCCTTAATGATAAAAGCAAAGCAAAAACCTGGCTATATAAGATTGCATGGAATCTTTGTCTTAATTATTTTAAAAAAGCTAAAAAAGACCACGCCATTTCTTCAAACCAGATAGATCATCAGCCAGATAAAATCAATATTCTACAACAGATGGAACAGAATGAAATGAATAGCTGTATTCAGGATAAAATAAAGCAGCTGCCAGATAAGTTAAAACTGGTCCTATCTCTTTATGATATTGAAAGAATGTCACACAAAGAAATCAGTGAAATTTTAAATATCACTGTTGAGACGACTAAAACAAGATTACACAGAGCAAGAAAGGCACTAAAAATAATATTTGAAAAAGAATGTACCTTTCAGCGGGATAGTAGAAATATTTTCGTTTGTGTCCCAAAGGGCGATGATTTTATCCGGGACTAAAAATTGTAGTTTATACCTTCAAAAATGTTAACCCCCAGCACCCAAAGTTCACATCACAACTATTTTTTGATATTGTCCGTTAGATAGTTACAAATAAATGACCCGCCCTACTCTTATATCAAACCATTATAGATAACTCTAAAAACCAAAACGAATATTCAGGATTAAAAACTTCTACTTTGATGTTGACCACAAAGCTATTTTAATATACATCACTATATATCTATATTGTGATACATAAATTATACGGAGAAACAAATGCAACGATTTGCAGGATTAATGAAGACAGCCGGAGATGAAACAAGACTCCGAATTATAAGACTTGTAAAGCTATACCCTTTAAATGTCAGCGAACTTACAGAGATTTTAGGGTTTGCGCAGTCAGGTGTATCACGTCACTTAGGTCAATTAAAAAAGTCGGGATTAATTCAGGAGCGTCGTGAAGGAATGTGTAACTACTATTACCCAGTTAGCTTAAATGAAAGTGATCCTGAAGTAGCAGCATTCAGTACTTATATCAGCTCACGACTCAATCTTTCCGAAACGCATGAAGATCATATTAAATTGATGACCGTTATCAAACAAAGAGAAAGTGGTACAACGGGTCTGAATGAGCGTCTTTTGGAGCCGGGACAGTCCTGGCAGGTCTGGTCAAAGACTCTTGCCCTTCTGTTGCCGGAGTGCGTTGTGGCGGATTTTGGCTGTGGTGATGGGATTCTCAGTGTTGAGATGTCCCGTTTTGCATCGCATGTCTACAGTGTGGACAATAATCCAAAAGCAATTGCCCGAACCGAAAAACTGATTGCCCGTTCAGGGGTTAGCAATATATCCCTTGTAGAAGAATCACTTGAGAAAACCTCAATCGAATCAGAGAGTGTTGATATTGTCTTTTTTTCCCAGTCACTGCATCACCTCGAAGATCCTGTAAAGGGCCTTAAAGAAGCTGCAAGGGTTCTTGTGAAAGGTGGCAGAATTCTCATTATGGAACTGGCTGAACATAAAGAAGCCTGGGTTCGAAAAAAACTGGGCCATCTCCATCAGGGGTTCAGTATGTCGAAACTTCAAAAGCTTGTTAAGATGGCAGGCTTTAATCTTACCTGTTCCGAGACAATTAACAGCGGTGAGAAAGATATATTTAAAGTGATACTCATCGGCGGTGTGAAATAATGATGGCGTCGTAAGCCAGCTAAATACTTTTTACGAGATCATCAATAACGAGGTTATTAAGATGGATAAAAAACAACGATTTAAAACCGTGTTAAACGATAAAATATTAATAATTGACGGTGCCATGGGCACAATGATTCAGAAACTCAATCTATCTCCGGTTGATTTCGGGGGAGAAGCTTTTCAGATGCTGAGTGATATATTGTCCCTGTCAAAACCCGAGGCAATAAAAAACATACATCTCGATTACCTGAAAGCCGGTGCAGACTGCATTGAAACGAATACTTTCGGTGCTTCTGCATTAAGGTTAAAAGAATATGATTTTAAAGAGATTGATTCAAGGTTCTTTGATGATTTTTCGGTAAATTTTGATATCCGTAATGCAACGGGTGAAGAGATTGTCAGGCAATTGAATCTTATTTCCTGTCAAATTGCCCGTGAAGCCATCAATGACTATAAAAATCATATCGATTATGACGGAAGAGAACTGTTTGTTATCGGTTCTGTTGGGCCTTCTAATTATGTGCTCTCCCCGACTGAGGCTGATTTGAAAAAAGGGACATGGGATATAATCGAAGACAATTTTTTCGGTCAGGTAAAGGCACTGATTGACGGTGGTGCAGATATTATTCTTTTTGAAACACAGCAGGATATTCTGGAGGTAAAAGCAGCTGTATCAGGCGCTAAAAAGGCAATGGATGCATGCGAAGCGGAACTCCCTATAATGGTTCAGGTAACCGTTGATGAGTTCAGCAGAATGCAGATTTTTAATACCGATATTATTGCTGCGCTGACAACAGTCAGTGGGATCGGTATTGATGCTTTTGGTATTAACTGTTCCATTGGGCCGGATCAGATGGCACCAACGATAAAAAAACTGTCAGAATTTTCCGAATTACCGATATCGGTACTGCCGAATGCAGGTTTGCCCTATTCAGAAAATGGTCTGACAGTCTACCGGCAAAGTCCTGAAGAACTCGCCGGGCACATCACCTCATTTGTGGTGGAGTATAGCATAAACATCGCCGGTGGCTGCTGTGGTACAACACCGGATCATATACGGAAAATTTGTGCCGCTGTGAACGGAATAAAGCCTGCAAAGAGGGAAAAACAATCACGACTGTTTCTTTCCGGTCCTCAGAGTGCGGTTGAAATTGATGGCCGGGAGAGTCTTGTAAGAATTGGTGAAAGGCTGAATGTCCGCGGTTCTAAAAAGGTTAGAGATGCCGTCGAGTCTGGTGGGCCGATTCAGTTTCATATTCTTGATGATGTGGTACAGGAGCAGATTGAAGATTATGGCACACCGGTCATCGACATCTGTATGGATTCTTCCGTTGTTGAAACAAAAAAAGTGCTCCCAGAAGTTATAAAATCTGTAACAACTGATTTTAAAGGTGCACTATGTCTCGATTCGTTCGATCCCGAAGCTTTAAAAGAAGCGATTGAGGTTTATCCTGGACGTCCCCTGATTAATTCTATCTCAATGGAGAGTCATACTACGGGAAGAAGTAAGGCCGAAGAGATTCTTGAACTGACGGCATTTCATTCGCCGTTATACATAGGCCTTGCAGCGGATGACAACGGGCCTGCTCAAACGAGAGAGGAAAAGCTCGCTATAGCAACCCGACTGGTTCGAGAGTGTAAACGGTTTGATATCCCGGCCTCACAGCTTTTAATTGATATCAATGCTTTTCCAATCGGTTCAGAGTCAGTTGAATCACTTAATTTTGCACTTGAATCCCTTGAATCGATACCGTTAATCAAAAAAATTGTAGATGGTGTAAAAACGACTATAGGTGTAAGCAACCTGACCAATGGACTGTCTAAAAAGCCCTATATGAGAATGGTTCTGACTTCAGTCTTTCTCGATGAGGCAAGAAAAAGAGGACTTGATGCCGCGATAGTAAACCCGAACCATTATGCCCCTGTTGCCGGCATTGATACCACTGATTATGAGCTCGCCATAAATGTTATTTTTAATAAAGACATGGATGCATATTCAAAACTTGAGGAGATTGCCGAACATAAGCAGGGAAAAAGAGTTGTCGCAAAAAAGAACTACGATGAGTTGCCACCGGCGGTTGCTGTCTGTGAGAAGATTAAAGATGGCATAAAAAATAAGCAAACCGGTGTTCTTTTTTTCGGCAACCGGAAGTTTAACTATACGGATACCATTGTAATAGAT